>OBOI01000618.1_pt1 | contig 11778 bp, 6 predicted proteins | sample 1670151 | NCBI WGS metagenome assembly OBOI01 (sample SAMEA104232303, study PRJEB22302) | sediment metagenome | biome: forest; feature: aquifer; material: sediment | place: USA | collected 2011-08-07 | depth 0.01 m | reverse complement strand
GGTGGCGGTTGGCCGGCTGGCTTGAGCATGCCCTGTTGCCCGTGGGGCTATTGCTGGGGGGGGGCGTTGCCTTTCGAGGCCTGGTTGCCAGTCGGCAGGAGAACGCCTGGCAGACCTTTGTCGGTTGGCTGGTGGCCTGTTTTCTGCTCCTGTGGGGGGTTGGCGGCGCCGTGGCCCTGGTCGGTGTATTGGCCAAGGGAGTGGCCACCGGGGCGTGGCAGGAGACCCTCCGCTCATTTAAAGGCCGCTTCATGGTTGGTGGCGCAACTCTCGTCGCCCTCGGCTGGTTGCCCCTGTGGCGGCGGAGCCGCGAGCGCTTGCTGGGCGCGGCCCGGGCGGCAGGGGATGACCGCTTGGCCATCCTCCTGTTCATGAGCGGTGGCTGCCTCGCCACCTATGGGGCCGCGCACTACCTGCAGATCCCCGACATCCGCTTTCTGCCGCCCATCCTCTTTGCCATCCATCTCCTGGTCTGCGTCTCCCTGCCGGACCTGTGGTTCCGCGGGGCGAGCCGCTGGGAGCGAGTGACCGCGGCGATCACGGCCCTCTCCGTGGCCATGCTCTTGGCCCTGATCACCGGGCAGACCGCTTCGAGTTGGTTTCGGGACAACAACCGGGGGTATCAGGCCTTGGCCGGTTATGGCGATTTCATGCGGGTCAATACCTTCCTGCGGGAGAGCTATCAGGGGCGGTTCCCCACCCCCTTGGCCGCCCCCCGGGTGGCCTATGAGAAGGCGGATGGCTACGGCATCTACGGCGGTGACCGGGCCTTTGAATCGCTGCTCTACTTCTCCGGCAGGCAGACCATGGAGGGGATCCATTACTCCTCCTCGCCGGCCGGTAAGTTCATGGCCTATTTTCAGAGCGAATTTTCCCGCGATCTGAAGGAGCCGGTGCCCTATATCCTCTCCCGCATTCGGCCCGACACCCTGCCGGTGCATAGCGATCTCTACAATGTCTCCCAGTTCGTGGTCCGCACGGATACGGCGAAGACCGCACTGGATCACTCCGCGAACTTTAAGCGCGAGTTCACCGCCGGCTCCTTGGCGGTCTACCGCTACGCCTTGGCCCGGGATGCCTTTGTCGAGGTGCCGGCGGTGAGACCGGTGATGATCCCGGGCCGCGATTGGCTCGCCCACTTTTATCACTGGTATCGGCTGCCCGAGACCAACGACGTGCTCTTGGTGGCTGGCGACCTGGTGCGGGACCCCGAGGACCGGGCGGCCTTGCAGGAGGCGAAGAGCGCCCCCCTTACCGACCTCGCCCCCTGGCGGGGGCAGACCTTGGCTCCGGCCCGGATCGAGACCTCCCTCGACCATCTCACCATCCGCTTTACCACCGACCGCATCGGGGAGCCGCATCTGGTCAAGGTCTCGTATTTCCCCAACTGGCGGGTGAAGGGCGCCCATGGGGTCTATCCGGTGAGTCCGCATCTGATGGTGGTCATCCCCCGCCAGGCCGAGGTGACTCTCACCTATGGCCGCACCGGCATGGATTGGCTGGGGAATGGGCTTACCCTCCTCACCCTGGCCCTGGTGCCCATCTTGGCCATGCGTGCCCGGCACCGGCAAGGGGGCACAACCCCTGCCATCACGGCCAAGGCCGAGGTGGTGTTGTCGCGCCTGCGCCAGCCGGTCTTGTGGCTGCTCATCGGGGTGGCGGTTGCCGCGGGCTGCGGCGGGGTCCTGGCCCGCAATCCGGCGGTGCGGGTTTTTATCCATGGGGTGGAGCACTTTAATCAGGCGGTCCATCACCGGGAGAAGGGGGAGATTGATGCCTCCAACCGCGAGTTCCGTCAGGCGATCGCCACCTTTGCCCCGTTGATCGAGGCCCGGGCCACCGTTGACCACCAGGACGTGATCAACGCCATGCTCTTTTCAGGGATGAGCTTCGAGAGTATCGGCGAACCGGAACAGGCCGAAGGCTTATTCCGGATCATCATTGACGAATACCCCTTCAGCCGCTATCTGGCCGAGGGCGAGGTGCGCATCGCCCAGCTGCGCACCAAGGCCTTTCGCCAGCGCTTCGATGCCATGATCACGGGGATGAGAGAGGGGCGCCAGCCCGAGATCGCGGCGGAACTCAACACCCAGTTCGGCCTGTTGTATGACTCCCTTAACCATCTGCAAAAGGCCTTGAGCGCGGACCCGCAATCGACCTGGGGCGGCTACGGCAGGGAGGAGATGGGCCGCATCAAACAGGATCTCGCGGCCCGGGAAAGGACCCTGGGTGCTGTCCTGGCGGGGTTGACCGCCGAGGCGCGGGAGCAGGCCCTGACCACCTATCGCCGGCAGGCCGAGGGGATTACCGCGCTGGTAGACCTGGGGATGGGCGGAGGAGGAGGACCATGAGACACGGAGTCAGTTTGCGGAGAGTGGCCCTGTTGCTGGCGGTCCTGCTGGTGGGGGGGCTGAGCGCCGTGCCCGCGGCCCAAGCCTTCCGGCCCCGCGCCGACCTGCCGTTGTCGGCCGGCCAGCCGGGGCGCGAGAACCTGATGACGGAGTTGGCCACCATCCGTCAGCGCTGGCCGGCCATGACTCATGCCCAACGGCAACTGGCCGCTGCCTCGTATCTGCCGAGCCCGCTGGGGGACAACCGCAAAAACATCTCCGGGTTGGCCAAGATCGATGCGTCCACCACGGTCACTGGGGCCACCATCGTCAAGACCCCCCGCTGTCGCATCATCTTTGGCAGCAACTATGCCGCGTATATCAATAAGGGGGGCACCTCCTTCAGCCTGGGCTACTGGACAGACACGGACGGCGACGGCATGCCAAAATATATCGAAAAGCTGGTGGGTGGCGACACCACGGTCGCGGAGGGGCTGGATGCCTTTCAGGGGAGCACGGCCGGGATCATGGAGCTCATCTGGGCCAAGGAGATCACGGAGATGGGCTTTCAGCCCCCGCCTGGTACGGACACGGCCTACATGGATGTCTATATCGCCAATACCGGGGTCAAAAACCCGGCGGTTGATTTCAACGGCACCAAGGGCATCACCTTGCCCGGGACGACGTACGGGGTCACGGCGACCTATCAGAACGGAGATCCCTATATCATCCTAAGCCAGGATATGGTCTTAAGCCTCATCCAGGTGACCGCCGCCCACGAGTTTTTCCATGCCGTGGAGATCGCGTATGTGGACTACAGCGCCATGATGGCGGATGACAAGGTCCGCTGGCTGGCGGAGAGCACCGCTACCTGGATGGAGGATGTGGTCTACCCCCTGGTCAACGACTACGTCAACTATGTGTGGCAGATGACCTCCTCGCCCCAATGGTCCCTGTTTGATCCTGATCTGGACTATGCTGCCGTCCTCTTTCAAAAGTACCTCTCCGAACACTACCATGCCGCCTCGGACCCGGATGGCAGTGAGGTGGTCAAGGCCCTGTGGGCCGGTATGATGACTCAAGGCAGTTCGGTGGTTGGCACCATTGAGGCCTTTCTCGCCGGCCAGAACGTCAACCCTCACCACACCCTGGCCGCGGCCTATGTGGATTTTGCCGCGAAAAATCTTGACCTGGATGCCAATTATAGCGATGGTCAACTCTACGATCCGATCACCATCACCGACACCATCTCCCTTGATCCCCAGTTCTCCCCGGTGGCCAACGGTTCGGTCAGCGGCTACTGGCAGGCACCCTCTCACTATGGTTCTACCTATCTCAAGGTGGCGATCAAGGATGGCTCGGTGAGCGGGCTGGCCAACCGCCTCAAGGTCGATTTCGCGGGCGACGAACTGCCCCGTTGGCAGCTGTGGGTGGTGCCGGTCACGGCAGATGGTTCCCTGGGCCGGGCAGAGGCCGTGGAGGCGACGGTAGGGGACGAGGCCCAGGTGGCCAAGGAGGACAATGAACTCTATGCCACCGCCTATGTGGTGGTGTCCGCCTTGCCCAACCCCAATGAGACCCTCGATGTCTATGCCGCCTACAGTTATGACTATACGGTCAACGCCTACCTGGCCACGCGCCTGGCCAAGGGGTGGAACCTACAGCAGGTGACCAGTGCCGGCTTGCAGACCTTTGGTAAGGACCTCTCCCATATCGTCAGCGCCTGGCAATGGACAGGGGGCGCGGACCCCACCTGGGCGGTGGCCTTGCCCAATGCCACCCCGGAGCTCCTTAACGCCTATGTGCAGGAGAAGGGTTTTGTCGCCTTGACTGCCATCAGCGGCGATGACGGGGTGTGGTTGAATAGCGATACGCAGGGGGTGGAGGAGGGGGCCGCCGACACCATCAGCCAGCAGTCCTTGATCGTTGATCCCGGTTGGAACCTGCTCGCCAGCCAGGTGCCGGCCCGGGTTGCGGTCAACTCCTTGCTCGCAGGCCAGGGAGCGATGGCCTTGTGGAAGTGGGACGCCTTGGCCGGGCGCTGGGCCTTTTTCTCCAACGCCCTGGACGCTCAGGCCCTGGCCGGCTACCTTGCCGACAAGGGGTTCGCCTTGCTTGCGTCCATCAGCTACGGCGAAGGGTTTTGGGTGCATGGCGAGGCCCCGGCCACCCTGACCTTGCAGTAGGGGCGGTGGACACCACGCCTTTCCTTAACCGGCTCCTATCCGACAATCTAAACGAGTTGAGTCGTTACCTGTGAACAAACTATTAGGAATAGATATATCCCCCTCTGCCGTGAACGTGGTTGTTTGCGGCCAGCGCCTGAACCGGCGCTGGCTTGAGGCCTGCCACTCCGTGCCCCATGCCGGCGGCGAGAGTATTGCCGGGGCGCTCAAGGAGGCGGTCGAGGCGGTGGGCGGCAGCCAGTTGCCCTGCATCAGCGCTGTGGCGGCTAGGGAGATCTCCTTCCACTCGTTGGTCATGCCTTTTACGAGCCTTGCCAAGATCCGCCAGGTGATTGCCTATGAGCTGGAGCCGAGGTTGCTCGCCCCGCTGGAAGAGGTGCAGTTTGACCTCTGCACCTCCCGGCGCCAGACGGAGCAGTCAACGGTGATGGTGGCCGCTGTCATGCGCACGGCCCTGGACCGATTCCTGGCCGGGTTCCACGCCAACCACCTCGACCTCATCGCCGTTGACTGCCGCAACCATGCCCTGGCCCAGCAGCTGCTCGCCAAGCGTGGAGGGCAGGAGACGATAGTGGTGTTGGACCTTGACGATGGCGTGCTCACCCTCTGCCAACAAGGGGTGGTGGTGTTGCATCGCCCCTTGCGCCAGGGGGTAGGTGGCAGCGGCGAGGCCGGTACTCCTCGTTATCAGCTCTTTCTGCGCGCGGTGATGACCACCCTCCATGCCTATGGCGTGGATCATGGGCTTGACCCCTCGCCCACGCGGGTGGTGCTGACCGGTGAGGCCATGGGGGATCGGGCCCTGGTCGATCTGGTGGCCGCGCAGTTCCCAGGGGAGGTGGTGGCCCTCGATCTGGCCGCCGAGTTGGGCATCGCCTGCCGTCCGGAGATGAAGGGCCAGTGGCGGCCACAGACCATGAACACCGCCTTGGCCCTGGCCCTGCGTAGCGGTCGGAGCAACATGGGCTTTAACTTCCTGACCGGTGACTATCAGCGCACCCGGGTCGGGCTCCCCTACGCCCGGGAGATGCGCAAGGGCGCCCTGTGGGCCACCCTGATCCTGGCCCTGCTGGCGCTTGAGCAAGGGCTGGATTATCGGGCGTTGACTCACCGCTACCACGCCCTTGATCAGCAGACGCGGCAGATCTTTCAGCGGGTCTTTCCCACGGCCCAACTGAAGGTGGACCCCCTGTTGCAGATGCAGGCCATGATCAAGGCGGAGCAGAAGACCACGGGGACGGGCCTTGAGGTCAGCGGGGTGACGATCCTTGACCTCCTTCAGGAGATCTCGGCCCGGACCTCCATGGCCTGGCAGGTGCAAGTGGTCACTCTGGTCGTTGATGCCGATACCATTCAGATTAAGGGGGTCACCGATAACTTCAACACCGTCGATGCCTTGAAACAGGAGTTGGCCGCCTCCCCCATGGTCAGGGAGGTGACCATCAGTTCCGCCACCCTGGATCGTCAAAACAGTGTTGCCTTTGAGTTGCGGATGCGCAAGGGGCTGTGACGCGGGGGCAGGGGAGGAGGGTGGATGGTGCTGGGCGCATCCTCTCCCTGCTGCCTCTCCGCCAGGGTAGGCTGGGCTTCATCATGCCGAGGCCACGAGAGGGTCCGGGTCGAACGGCGTAGCCACCGGTGACGCCGGCCCGTAGCCAACGCGGTTTGGCGGAGAGGGAGACGGGAAAACACTAATGGAACAGCGATGATGACAAAGATCAGGTTGACTGCACGTGATAAAAAGATTTTGTTGCTGGTGCTCCTGGGAGGAGCCCTGTTGCTGATCCTCCAGGTCGGCATTCTGCCCTTTCTGGAGAGCAAGACGCGGCTGCAAAAAGGGATTGCCGCAAGGGTTGCGGCAATCCCCGAGATGCTGCGCTTGGAAACGCAATATCGGACCACCCACCATGCGGGGACGGCTATCGAACAGCGGCTGGCCGCCCAGGGCAAAGGGTTTTCGCTCTTTCCGTTTTTGGAGGCGAAGTCCAGCGAGGCCGGGGTGGCGGACAAGATCAAATACATGAAACCCATGGCGGCGGTGAGCCATGGGGATGAGTTCTCCGAATCGTTGGTGGAGATGAAGCTGGAGGGGGTCTCTCTGCAACAACTGCTTGGCTATCTTGGGAAGATCGAAGTGCCGGAGCAGTTAATCAGCATCAAACGGATATCCATCCAGCAAGGGGCGCAAACGGACGCCATGCTGGACGTCGTCGTCCAGGTCGCCTCCCTCGGCAAATGAGAGCGTATCAGGAGAGAGAGGCCGCTTGGTCGGAGAGGCCGGTGGCCAAGGTGCTGGCCCATGGCCTCTATTTTCTGGCGGTAACCGCACTATTTATCTGCCTGCGCCTGCCCGCGACCGCAGTGAAAGAGGCCACGCAACGGGCATTGCGGGAGCGCATGCCGCAATTTTCTTGGCACCTCGCCTCGGTATCGGTTCGTTTCCCCTTGACCGTTGTCCTGGCCGGGGTTGAACTCTCCCTGCCTGGCCAGACGGTCCCTTTGCTCGCCATTGATCGGCTGGCCCTCACCCCGGCAATCATGCCCCTCTTTAAGGGGGCCTATGCCCTGGACTATCACGCAACCCTTGGGCAGGGCACCCTCTCCGGCTCAATCGCCCTGCCTGAACGATCGACCTCGCGGGTGGCCCTCAGCGCTGAGTTTAACGACCTGGAATTGTCCTTGGGCGCGCGGCCCTTGAGCCTGCTGGGGAGGGAGGTGAGCGGCAAGCTCAAGGGGAGCTTCCACTATCACGGTCGGACCGACTGGGTGCAGGGTGAGGGTAAGGCCTCCCTGGTACTCAAGGATGGCGGCGTGGGCTTGGCCGAGCCCGTTTTTGGCTTGACTCGGGTGGATTTCGAGCAGGTACTGCTCGATTTGGTCTTGCAAGGGTCTGATCTGGCTGTTAAAAAAGGCAATTTTCGGAGCAGGGATTTTAGCGGCGAGGTGTCGGGAACGGTGCAACTCAACCGTTCGTTGCCCCAGAGTCCGGTGCAACTCGATGGCCGGTGCGAACTCTTCCCCTCGTTTTTTGTCAACCTGAACCTCGGCGACAAGGCGCGGGAGTTTTTGAAACAACACAGCAGAGAGGGGAAGGTCCCCTTTTTGTTGCACGGCGCACTCTCCGCGCCCCAGTTTACCTTGAAGTGATATGCAACGACAGAACTGGCAACGCATCTTAAAAGGCATCGATATGGTGGCCTTGACCCTTGTCGCCTATCTCTGTGCCGGGATCTGGTGGCAACTGGTGGGGGCGCAACTCATCGTGCCCCAGCCCGGGCAGGCTGGGGGCGGACCCACGCAGGCCACTCCTGGGGAGAAGCGGCCCCTGCCGCAGCGTGATCTCGACCTGATCTTGCAGCGTAATCTGTTTCAAGCCCGGGCAATTGCGACCCCGGGGGCTGAGCAGGCACAGATCGACTCCCTGGCGGTCACCACCTTAAATCTCCAGTTGCTGGGGACCGTGGCCGTGGTGGGCGCGGAGGGACGGATTGAGCCGCGGGCGGTCATCCTAGACAAGGGGACGGGCCAGCAGGAGGTCTACCGTGAGGGAGATACCGTGGCCCAGGCGACAATTAGGAAAATATTGCGGGCCAAGGTCGTGCTTGGCGTTCAAGGCCGCGACGAGATTTTGGCCATGGATGTCAACCCGGCAAGTGGGGGCGCTGGTCAGGGGAGCGGGGCCGGACAAGGCGGTGGCAGGGGCAATCGGGTGGTGCTTGACCGTCGGGAGGTGCAAAGCGCCATGGGCAATGTGAGCAGCCTCCTCTCTCAGGTCAAGATCAAACCGGTGAGTGGGGAGCATGGGACCTCCGGGTTTGCCTTGGACCATATCGCTGGCGGCTCCTTGTTCGACAAGATCGGCCTGGTGAACGGTGATGTCATCCAAGGGGCCAACGGCAAGGCCGTGACCTCGCCCGAGGAGGCCTTTGCCCTCTATCAGGGGTTGAAAAATCAAACCAACGTCTCTCTCACCATTATTCGTGGTGGCAAACCGGAGACGGTGACTGTCGAGCTCCAGTAGCAACGACTTCGGGGCGGGGCCGGTAACCACGCAGGTGGTTAAGGGGTTAGGTTGAAGGCTGTTAGGTGAAAAACGTGGGCCGCATGATGGCCCTGACGCGATTCATGTGGCATGCTGGTTTTTTTTGTTGCTAACAGTCTAAACGCCTACAGCCTTGAGGAGTTCCCGGGCTGCACAGCAAGAGATGATCGGGATGCGCCACGCATTCCCGGAAATTATGAAGGTGGAGAGGAGAAACAAACCATATGCCTGCGTTGCCCTGTAACACGAAATCGCGGTTGTTCATGAGCGCCATCCAGGTGGTCATGGTCCTGGTCTTGCTGGTGACCTTGGCCACCCCGGTGCGGGCCGAGGAGGCCCCTGCCGCCGCGCCGCCCAAGGCCGAGGCCCGGGGCAAGATCACCATGGACTTCCATGACGCCGATATCACGATGTTTATTAAGTTTATCAGTGAGCTGATCGGCAAAAATATCGTGATCGATAAAGCGGTCCGGGGGAATATCACCATCATGTCGCCGACCGCGGTGAGTGTGGAGGAGGCCTATAAGATCTTTGAGTCGGTCCTGGATGTCCAGGGCTTTGCCGCCGTGCGTGCCGGGGAGATCATCAAGGTGGTGCCCGCGGTGCAGGCCCACTCCATGGATGTGGAGACGCGATTTGCCCAGAGCGGCGACCACGACGACCGTATGGTCACTCAGGTCATCCCCCTGCAGTACGCGAACCCCGAGGAGCTGAAGAAGGTCTTCTCGCCCCTGGTCTCGAAGAGCAGTATCATCGTCTCCTATGCCCCCACCAACACCTTGATCGTCACCGATGTCCTGTCCAATATCAACCGTCTGCTCGATATCGTCAAGATCATCGACGCCCCCGGCCTGGACAAGGATTTGGAGGTGGTTGCCCTGCACCACGCCTCGGCTGAACATCTGGTCAAGGTCCTGGCCCCCCTGTTTCAGACCATTGCTCGCGACCCCAGGCCCCAAGGGCAGATCCCGGGGGGCGGGCCGCAAAACGTGGTCAGCATCATGGCCGATGAGCGCACCAACTCCGTCGTGGTCTTGGCCACCAAGGAGGATATCCATAAGGTGAAGGAGTTGGTCGCCACCTTGGACCGGGAGCTGCCGCGCGGTGAAGGGGACATCCATGTCTACTACCTGCAGAACGCCAAGGCCGAGGAGTTGGCCAAGGAGTTGACCACCCTGCCGACCACCACTCCGCCTCAAGGCACCAGCAAGAACGAGCCGGTGCGCACCCAATCCCTCTCCTCGGATATCAACATCATGGCCGATGTCGCCACCAACTCCCTGGTCATCACCGCCAAGAAGGAGGATTACCTGGTGCTGGAGGATGTCATCAAGAAGCTCGACATCCCGAGGCAGATGGTCTACATCGAGGCCCTGATCATGGAGGTCAACGTCAGCAAGGACCTCCGCATCGGTGTCGAGACCAGGGGCGGGATCAAGGACGGCGGATCCGCGTACTTCGGCGGTTTTGGTAGCCTGACCGATTATGCCAACCTCGGCGGCTTGGCTGCCGACACCCCAGTGCTGCCCGGCGGCTTAAGCCTCGGGGTGCTTGGGCGGACGATTACCATCAACGGTCATGATTTCCCAAGCTTGGGGGCGGTGTTCCAGGCCTTGAAGAACGATTCCGATATCGAGATCATCTCGGCCCCGCAACTACTGACCACCGACAATCAGGAGGCCCAGATCAAGGTCGGCGAAAATGTCCCCTATCTCACCAAGGAGGAGAGTCCGATCAACGCCACCGATCGGGTCTTCAATAGCTACGAGTATCGGGACGTGGGGGTGACCATGAAGATTACCCCCCAGATCAACCAGGAGGGGGTGGTCCGGCTCAAGTTGTTCCAGGAGGTGGTCAAACTCAAGTCCGGTTCGGAGACCTTCCGGCCAACCACCTTAAATCGCTCCGCCGAGACCACGGTCATGGTCAAGGACAAGAATACGGTGGTCATCGGCGGCATCATCGGCGAGGATAGCGACAACGGCACCAGCAAGGTCCCGGTCTTGGGCGATATTCCGATCTTGGGCTGGCTGTTTAAAGGGCAAAAACAGACCACCAATAAGACCAACCTCTTCATCTTCATCACCCCCTATATCATCGATAACCCCGGTGACGCCGAGAAGATCTTCCGGGAACGGAAAGAGCGCATGGACAAGGTCTCGGCAGTTGGGGGGGGCAGCCCCATCTCCGTTAGTGACGAGGAGAGGCAAGCCTGCCGCCGTCTCACCGATCTCGGCTACCGGGCCATCAGCGCCGGGGATTTTGTCTCCGCGGAAAAATATATCAACAATGCCTTGGCCTTGTCCCCGGACGACCCCTTCGCCCTGGTCAATATGGGGGTGATCCACGAACACCGCGGCGAGTGGCGGCAGGCGGCGAAATCCTATGAGCGGGTCTTGACCGTTGGTAGTGTGGATACCGCCGTGGTCACCACCGATCCGGCGATGAAGGGATTGTCGCTTTCGGATATCGCCCGGCGTAACCTGGAAAAGGTCGAGTCCCGTCTAGCCCCGCCCGCGGCCCGGAACCAAGAACCATTCTCCGGTGCCGCGTCAGGCGGGCAATGAGCACGGTGACCACGGGCATGGAGCGGATCGGCGTCATCCTGCGCGAAATTTGTCCGCTACCCCCGGAGGCGGTGGCAGCGGCCTTGGCCGTGCAGCAGGAGAAGGGGGGACGGCTGGGAGAGATCCTCCGTCACCAGAATCGCATCACCGAAGAGCAGCTGCTGAACGCGCTGGGCCGGCAGTTCGGCATGGCGGTGGTCATGCGCATTGATGCCGTCGATATGGCCGAGCTCTGCCGGCGCATCCCCATCCAGTTCTTGAAAAAACATACCATGGTCCCCTTTGCCATGGCTGGGGAGTGCTGCTTGGCTGTCAATGACCCGCTGAATTTTCAACCCACCGACGACATCTGCCGTTTTTTGGGGTGGCAGGAGTGCCGCCTCGTCCTCACCCCCAAGGGGGTCATTCTTTCCGCCATCAACGCGGTGTACGAGGACCAGGGGGATAGGGCGGATCAGGTCATCCGCGACATGCATGACGATGACACGGATCACATCCTCTCGGAGATCGAGGCGGCCAGTGACCTGCTGGAGGATACCAGCGACGCGCCCACGGTCAAATTCGTCAACCTCATGCTCTCCCAGGCGGTGCGCTCCGGGGCCAGCGACATCCATCTGGAGCCATTCCAACGCAGTTTTAATGTGCGTTATCGT
>OBOI01000614.1_pt1 | contig 11844 bp, 6 predicted proteins | sample 1670151 | NCBI WGS metagenome assembly OBOI01 (sample SAMEA104232303, study PRJEB22302) | sediment metagenome | biome: forest; feature: aquifer; material: sediment | place: USA | collected 2011-08-07 | depth 0.01 m | reverse complement strand
TGGATTGGTGCTGGGAACGAGGAGGCCACTGCGGCGGCCCAAGTCAAGGGGCGTTCCGGTCCGGTTCGTGCAGCGGGCAGAGCGAAGGGGACAGGGCCGGTGCCTTTTTCCTCAGGCGAACAACTCTCTTCTTCTTTTGAATTTAATGGTCATTTTTATACATTTGCGTCTGTATCGGCATTTTATCGATCAGACTGTAGATCATTTTGTCCGTATTTATACCTTACCTGGTCAATTTTAACAACTAGGAATCATAACCAAGTGAAGCAGTGTCGCCCCCCTGGCCCTGGGCGATGGCGGAGAGTGCCTGGGGAGGCCGGGAGAGGGGTGTTGGGCAACAGCCACGGGGCTTCGCCAAGGGCACTCGGTCACACTAGCCGTGGGTGGCCAGCTGGTGGCGACCGATCATGGCCTGACCCAGGGCCAGGCCACCGTCTCCCGACGGGGTTTGGCAGTGGCTGAGCACGGTGAGGCCGGCCTGGGAGAGGCTGTCGCTTAAGCCCGCGAGCAGCAGGTGATTGGCAAAGACCCCACCGGAGAGGGCCACCGTGGCGAGGCCGGAGTGGGCTGCCGCCTGCCGGCCGGCCAGGGTCAGCAGCGCGATCAGGGTGCGATGAAAGGTCCGGCTGATCCCGGTTACGTCCACCCCGGCATGCAGATCGGCGACCAGCTGGCGGAGGAGGGGGGTGACCATCATCATCCTGCCCGTTGGGGTCTCCCGGATCTCAACCTCATAGCCCCGTTGCCCCACGCTGCCGCGCGCGGCGTGCATCAACTCGATGGCGGCCTGACCCTCGTAAGTGATGCGTTGCCGGACGCCGGTCATGGCGGCCACCGCGTCAAAGAGCCTGCCGCAGCTGCTGGTGCGAGGGGAATTGAGGCCGCGGCCGGCAATCTCCGCCACCGCTTGCCACGGGTGTGCCGCCAGAAAGGGGAGCGCGGGGATCCCTGCCGCAAAGGCTTGGCTTAGGTAACCGATGGCGGCCCGCCAGGGTTCGCGGATGGCGGCCTCTCCCCCGGGCAGGGGCATGGGTTCCAAAAAGGCATACCGTTCATAGCCGGCAAAACCGCCGATCAGCACCTCGCCGCCCCAGATGGTGTGGTCAAGACCGTAGCCGGTGCCGTCCAGGATGATGCCGATGGCCGGGCCCGGGTGCTGATGCTCCGCCAGGCAGGCGGCCAGGTGGGCGTGGTGGTGCTGCACCGCCAGGGTCGGCAGACCGCTCTCCTCCAGGGCCCATTGGCTTGAGAGGTACGCCGGGTGGAGGTCGTGGACCACCAGTTGCGGCTCGCCGGCAAAGATGGTGAGCAGATGGTGGGCCGCCTCTTTGAAAAAGGCGAAGGCCGAGAGGTTTTGCAGATCCCCCAGATGCTGGCTGAGAAAGGCGTAGCGCTCTTTCAGCAGGCAGAGGGAGTTCTTCAACTCGCCACCCACGGCCAGGACCTGCGGTCCGCTGCCGGCCACCAGGATCGGGGCCGGCACCTGGCCGCGGCTGCGGCGGAGAAAGCGCGCCCTGCCTTGGCTCATCATCACCACCGAGTCATCGGCCCGGCAGAGGATGGCCCGGTCATGGATCAGGAAGGCGTCGGCGATATCTGCCAACCGGTCAATGGCCTCTTGATTATCGATGCAGATGGGCTCCTCGCTCCGATTGGCGCTGGTCATCACCAGGGGGTGGGGGTAGGCGCGGAGGATGAGGTGGTGCAGGGGGGTGTAGGGGAGCATCAGGCCGAGATCGGCAACCCCGGGGGCCACCGTTTCACTGACCAACGCCTGCTCCTGCTTGGGGGCCAGGAGGATTGGCCGGCCGGGGGAGGCGAGGATGGTCTCGCCCTCGTTACTCAGCGTGCACAGCAAGCGTGCCATGGCCAGATCAGGCACCATGATGGCAAAGGGCTTCTCCGCGCGGCCTTTCCGCTGCCTGAGGCGGCGGACGGCTGCGGCGTTGTCGGCGGCAACGGCCAAGTGAAAGCCGCCCAACCCCTTGATGGCGATGATCTGCCCTAGGGCCAACAACTCCACGGCTTTCGCCACGGGGTCGCCGGCCAGGGGGTGACCCAAGTTGTCCACCAGCACCATCCGGGGGCCGCAGGCGGGGCAGGCGTTGGGCTGGGCGTGGAAGCGGCGGTCAAGGGGGTTGTCGTACTCCCTCTGGCAGGCGGGGCACATGGTGAAGGGGGCCATGGCCGTGGTCGGACGGTCGTAGGGGATCGCGCGGATGATGGTGAAGCGCGGCCCGCACTGGGTGCAGTTGATAAAGGGGTAGCGGTAACGGCGGTCTTGGGGGTCGAAGAGTTCTTGCAGGCAGTCGGCGCAGAGGGCGAGGTCCGGGGCGATCAGGGTGGCGGCCGGCCCCGTGCCCTCGGACTGGGTGATGGTGAACCCGCTCTCCGGGATAAGCCCGATGGACTCGGTGTGCACCCCGGTGATCAGCGACTGGGGCGGGGCCTCGTCGGCCAGGGCGGTGATGAAGCGGTTCAGAGCTTCGCTCTCCCCCTGGACCTCAATCTCCACGCCGTGGCAGGAGTTGGCCACCCGACCGCTCAGGCCTTGGCGACGGGCCTGGCGAAAGACATGGGGGCGGAAACCGACCCCCTGGACGATGCCCGTGACGAGGAGCCGGCGGCGTTCCGGGGACATCAATGGTGGTGGCAGCTGGCAAAGGCGTGGCGTAGCCACTGGTACCAGGCGGCAAGACCCTCGCCGCTCTTGGCGGAGACCTCGAACAGGAGGAGATCCGGGTTGACCTGCAGGGCCAGGGTGCGGCAGAGGGCAAGGTCAAAATCGAGATAGGGCAGCAGGTCGATCTTGTTGATCAGGCAGATCGAGGCGGCCCGGAACATGTGCGGGTACTTCTGCGGTTTGTCCTCGCCCTCGGTGACACTGATGATGGCCACCTTGGCGGCCTCGCCCAGATCGAAGAGGGCCGGGCAGACCAGATTGCCGACATTTTCGATGAACAACAGCGAGTGCGGCTGGGGCCGCAGTTGGGGCAGGGCGCGGTGGATCATCTCGGCGTCCAGGTGACAGCCGGTGCCGGTGTTGACCTGGACCACCGCCGCCCCGGTGGCGTGGATGCGCTCCGCGTCGCGCATGGTCTGCTGGTCCCCTTCGATGACGCTCATGGTCAGTTCAGCGGCAAGGTCGCGGAGGGTCCGCTCCAGGATGGAGGTCTTCCCGGAACCGGGGGAGCTGACCAGGTTCAGGGCCAGGATCTGCTGCTGGGCAAAGAGGTCACGGTTGCCGTCGGCCGCGGCACTGTTCTTGGCCAGGACATCGACCTCCACCATGATCTTGCGGCCCTTGGCCGCTTGGTCATGGTCCGGGTGGTCATGGCCCGGTCTGCGGATAGTCACATGGGAGGCGGCGTCATCGTCGCAGTGGCAGGAGTCACACATGGGGGTTAGGTCCAAGGGTTATAGGTTAGCAGGGGAAACCAAGGTCATTTTTTTGACCACGAAGTACGCGAAGGCTCTTCGTGTGCTTCGTGGTTGAAAGCCTATTGTTGCGTAAGCTCAAATATGATGGAATCGCAAAAAAATCGTAAAGCTGCCCATCTGCCAATGTAATTTTAATGTGTTACTGGGTATACCAGCGTCGGTTGAGCCGTTTTAGCGAAACCGACAAAAAGAGAGAGTGGTACATGATGAAAGAGGGGAAGAGCCTTTACTTTAGCCCCTTGCCCTCGTCCACGCTGATGGAGCGGATCTTCAACTCGGTGCCGTTCACGATTGTCACTCCGTATCCGTGGCAGATGGGGCACTCGGCCGGGAACTCGCTGACTGCTACCTCTCGTTGGCAGCTGAGGCAATGGCCCCGGCCCGCTATCTGAATGAGGGTGAACGCGGCGCGTTCGGCCATGGTGCCTCGGGCAGCGGCGTCCAGGCAGAAGGCCAAGGAGTCGGCCATGACCCCGGCCAACTGGCCCACCTCCACCTCGATCTCGTCGATGGCCATGGCCTCGGCCTTGTGACCCTCGGCAACCGCGATCTCAATGATGCGCATGGCCATGGACATCTCATGCATGGGAAACCCTCTCAACCGTCAACATCCAAAGCCCCCTCTCAACCGTCAACATCCAAAGCGCCCCCTCCCCCCCTGCGGGGGAGGGCAGGGGTGGGGGGGAAGGTGCATTACCACGTATCCTACAGTAACCATCGCCCAAGCCCGGATCGATACGGGTCCACAACGAGGGGAAGGCGCATTACCACGTACCCAACCCAACAGTAACCATCCAAAACGTCTCCTCCCCGTCAGGTCCACACTTCACCCACCCCCCTCCCCTCAAGGGAGGGGGAGCTTAAATCAACCACCCTTACCCTCCCCATCACTGGTCCAACAGCGCCTGCAAGGCGTGCTGCTCCGGTTGGGGCGGGATGAAGACCGTCAGGTTTTTATGCCAACGGCTGATCTCATGCTTGACCAGCAGCAGGCGCAGGGCGCTCTTGTACTGGGCAATGGTATCGTAATCGTTTAAAAAATACTCACCGTAGCTGTTGGTGGAGATGATGGTCGACTTGATGGCCTTGGCCCCGCGCACCGGGGCCTTGTCAAAGTTGATCACCGCCAAGGCCCGGACAATGACCTCGCCCGCCAAGAGCTGGCTGGCCGAGATATGGGAAAACTTGATTAAGGGGAAGGCGGTAAGCATGGTGGCGACCAGGCTTTGGATGTCGTTTATGTCGATGGCCAGGGAGTTTCTGGTCATGTACAGGCGACTGGAGCGGGTGAGGATGCCGTTGGCCATCATCCAGGTCAGGAGCCGGATGAGGTGCTCCTCGCGCTTGATCAGCAGGGTCTTGGGGTCCTTGATCACGGCGTCACCCTCACCCTGGAAGGCGAAGAAGGTATCCTTGCCCTCCATGCGGGTAAGGTGCAGGGTGATGTGGGCCTGGGACATCATCTCCCGCGACAGGCTTTGGATGTACTCGATCTTGTTTGGCTTTTTGGCATAAAAGGAGGAGAGCTTGCGCCCCAGGATGGCGATATCCTCCTCGGTGATGGTCAATTTGCTGTCCTCCTGGCGGAAGGAGGAGAGGTACCAGCTCAACCGTTTATAGGTGTCGCCCAGGTAGCTGTGGACCATGGCGCCGGCGGTCAAGCGGTCCTGGTGGCTCCACGAGCGGAAGTTCAGGTAGTGGTCGGCATTGGCGGGGAGAAGGTCCCAACGTTTCATCAAGGCCACCGCGTCCTGGAGATGGGGATTGGGGCCGCGCTGCCCCTTGCGGCTGTTGATGTCCTCCAGGGTCTTCATGAACAGGCAGGCGCGGATGAACTCATCCCGTTTGTTGGGGGTCTCTTCGTTTTGGTAGAAGGCGACCAACTCGCGGGCCAGGAGGAGATAGGGGTCGATATCGTCGATGGCCAATTGGCTCTCGGCCGGCAGCTCCTCGGGGAAGGTGACCAGCTGTTTGATGCGGTCCGAGAAGAGGTTTAGGGTCTGTTGATCGTTCATCAACAGCTCCAGGTAGGCGAACTTGAGCACCGACTTGAAGGGGCTGTCCAAGGCCTTGTTCATCTGCCACAGGCAGGCCCCGAAGATCTCGGCCTTGGGCAGGTTGGAGATGTAGCCAAGATCGATGAAACTCTCCATGTCCACCCCTTCCTTGACCGGCATGGCCTTGACAAACCGCCGGTATTCAGCCTCGGAGAGTCCGGGCGGGGTCAACCACCAGATGGGCATCTTGCCGGCCACCAGGATATGGGTGCGGAACAGTTCATCCTTTAACAGCAGCTTGATGGCCGAGCCGGCCGACTCTTCATCGGCCCTGGATTCGAAACTGTTGTCCCTGGTCTGGTCGAGATCCATCAGGAAAAAGTGGACCTCGTGACCCAAGGCCATGGCCCACTCTTCGATGGCCCGGCACTTTTGCAGCAAGAGCGCCAAGCCGTTTGCCGGGAGGTCGGCCAGCCTCACGCTGAGCCAGTAGTCGCAGTCGGATTTTTCGGTCTGGGCGATGGTGCCGATGCTGCCGATGGTCTTCAACGAGTGGATATAGAGGCGGTCCCTTGCTGGACGCTTGGTCACCTCGCTGTAGTCGGCGGCGTGGGGAAAGTAACGACTAAAAATCGACCGGGTGATGGCCTGCTGGGGATTGAATTTCATGATGCCGCAAGGGCAGGCGCTATCTTCGACATATCCCGGCAGGTCGGGGTGGTTCAGGTGAAAGAGCAGGGGGATGACCTTGAACAGACAGGTGGCCTTCTCTTCCTTGAACTTGACGGCCTTGAGGATGCGGCTACGGTTGTAGGCGAGGTAGCGGTCGATTCTTTCTTTGATTGACATGGTGCCTGGTTCAGTCCTCGCTGGTGGCGGAGGGGAACGTGGAAGAGAATGGGCGGATTCAGGCCCGGGCCAGGGCTTGAGCCAACTGCACGGCCTGGTGGCTCGCCTTGACGTTGTGGACGCGGAGGATGGCCACCCCGCGAGCCGCCAGCAGCGCGGAGATGATGGCGGTGGGCTGGTCCCGGTCTTGAAGCCCCTCTCCCAAGAGGCGGGTGAGGAAGGCCTTGCGGGAGTGGCCGATGAGCACCGGGCAGCCCAGGCGCTGATACTCCGTGGCGTGGCGCAGGATGGCGAGATTGTGCTCCAAGGACTTGCCAAAGCCGATGCCCGGGTCGATGATCACCCGTTGGCCATCGATGCCGGCGGCGGTCAGGGCCTGTAGCCGTTCTTGAAAGAAATGGATGGTCTCGGCAACCACATCGCTATAGCTGGGGCGGAGCTGCATGTCCCTGGGGGTGCCTTGCATATGCATGATAATGATGGGGCAGCCCCGCTCCCGGGCCAGGGGGATCATCAGCGGGTCAAAGCGCAGGGCACTGATGTCGTTGATGATGTCGGCACCGGCATCCAGGGCCTGCTCGGCCACGGCGGCCTTGGTGGTATCGATGGAGATGGGGATGGAAAACCGGGCGCGCATGGCCCGGATGGCCGGAATGACCCGGCTGATCTCCTCATCTTCGGTGACCGGCGGGGCAAAGGGTCTGCTCGATTCGCCGCCAACATCGATGATGTCGGCCCCGTCGGCAATCATCTCTTCCGCGTGGCGGAGGATGGCGTCCTGGGTGGTAAAGGCACCGCCATCGGAGAAGGAGTCCGGGGTCACATTCAAGATCCCCATGATGTGGACCCTGCTGCCTAGGTCCAGGGTATGCGTGCCGGCAACGATGTTCATGAACGGGCGTGACTGTGACTGGGGGGGCATCCGCTCAGGCGGCAGGCGCGGCAGCCTCCGGGGGGGGGGCGGCCTGGCTCTGCAACATGAGGGTTTCGATGTTGTCCAACACCAGGGTCTCCTTCTCCAGCAGGGCCTGGGCAATGGCCTTGAGATCGGCCAGATGCTCGGTGAGCATCTGCTTGACCTTGGTGTTGGCGGTGACCACAATGTCCCGGACCTCGCCGTCGATCTTGATGGCGGTGTCTTCACTGTAGTCGCGGTGTTTGGAGATCTCTCGGCCGAGGAAGATCTGCTCTTCCTTCTTGCCGAAGGTGAGCGGACCCAAGGAGTCGCTCATCCCCCACTCGCAGACCATCTTGCGGGCCAGGTCCGAGGCCCGCTCGATGTCGTTGCCGGAACCGGTGGTGATCTCGTTGAAGATCAACTCCTCCGCCACCCGGCCACCCAGCAGGATACAGATGTTGTTCAACAGGAAGGACTTGGCATGGGTGTACTTGTCGTCGGTGGGCAGCTGTTGGGTGAGGCCCAAGGCCCGTCCCCGGGGGATGATGGTTACCTTGTGCAGGGGGTCGGTGCCCGGCAAGAGCTTGGCGATCAGGGCGTGTCCCGCCTCGTGGTAGGCGGTGATCTCCTTCTCTTTCTCGGTGATGATCATGCTGCGGCGCTCGGCACCCATCATTACCTTGTCCTTGGCCTTGTCGAGATCCGACATGGTCACCTTCTGCTGACCGTTCCTGGCTGCCAAGAGGGCGGCCTCGTTGACCATGTTCTCCAGATCGGCGCCGGTGAAGCCGGGGGTGCCGCGGGCGATGATCTTCCAGTCAATGGTCTCGGCCAGGGGTACCTTCTTGGCGTGCACCTGGAGGATGGCCTCGCGGCCCTTGACGTCCGGTGCCGGCACGATCACCTGCCGGTCGAAACGGCCGGGGCGGAGCAGGGCCGGGTCGAGGACGTCCGGGCGGTTGGTGGCGGCCACGATGATCACTCCCTCGTTGGCTTCGAAGCCGTCCATCTCCACCAGCAGCTGGTTTAAGGTCTGTTCCCTCTCGTCGTGTCCGCCGCCCAGGCCCGCGCCACGGTGGCGGCCCACCGCGTCGATCTCGTCGATGAAGATGATACAGGGGGCGCTCTTCTTGCCCTGGTTGAAGAGGTCACGGACCCGAGAGGCGCCGACCCCCACGAACATCTCCACAAAGTCCGATCCGGAGATGGAGAAGAAGGGGACCCCTGCCTCGCCGGCAATGGCCTTGGCCAGCAGGGTCTTGCCGGTGCCCGGGGAGCCGGCCAACAGTACCCCCTTGGGGATGCGGGCACCCAGGTCGGTGAATTTTTTCGGGTCTTTCAAGAAATCGATGATCTCGGCCAACTCCTCCTTGGCCTCTTCCACCCCGGCCACATCCTTGAAGGTGACCTTGACGCTGTTCTCGCCGTCCTGAAGCCTCGCCCTACTCTTGCCGAAGCTCATGGCCTTGCCGCCGCCCACCTGCATCTGGCGCATGAAGAAGATCCACACCCCGATCAGCAACAGCATGGGGAACCAGGAGACCAGGATGGTGACATACCAGGGGGTATCCTCCTGCTGCTTGGCCTGGATGTTGACCCCGGCATCGCGCAGGGTGGTGATCAGGGTCGAGTCGGCAGGGGGGGCGATGACCTTGAAACTGGTACCGCCCTGGACCATGCCGGTGATCACGTTGCCTTGGACCACGACCTTGTTGACCATGCCCGACTCCACGCTGGCGAGGAAGTCGGTGTAGCTCATCTCCGTCACCTGGCTCTGGGGTTTGTTGAACAGGTTGAAGAGCAGGATCATGGTGAGTCCGATCACCAGCCACATGGAGAGGTTTTTATAGAACATGTTCAATGGGGTTGCCTGTAAGTGTTGGTAGAGGTGCGTGGGTGTGAGGTGTAAAAGTACCCATTAAAGTATACCCATAAATTCCCGAGCGCAACCCGCATTATTTAAAATAATCCTGCAAGGCCTGAACCTCCATGCTCTTCTCGGTGAGGGTGGCAATGGCCATGACCATGGACTCGGCCCCGGCGGTGGTGGTGGTGTAGGGGATGTGGTAATCCAGGGCGCTGCGCCGGATGGTGTAGGAGTCCTCGGTGGTGCGGGTGCCCATGGAGGTGTTGATGATCCACTGGATCTTCTTGTCCTTGATCATGTCCAGGATGTGGGGGCGGCCCTCGGAAATCTTGTTGACCTTGGTGCACTCCACGCCGTTGTCTGTCAGGAATTGCGCCGTATGGGTGGTGGCCAGCAACTTGAAGCCCAGGCCGGCGAGCTTTTCGGCAGTGGCCAGGATATGGGGCTTATCGCTATGGCGCACCGAGATCAGCACGCTGCCCGTGGTGGGGATCTTCTGGCCCGCCGCCACCTGGGCCTTGGCAAAGGCGAGTCCCAGGGTGAAGTCCACCCCCATCACCTCGCCGGTGGACTTCATCTCCGGTCCCAACAGGGTGTCCACATTGGCAAAGCGGTCAAAGGGGAAGACCGCCTCCTTGACCGCGTAGTGGGCGATCTCCACCTCCTTGGTCAGGCCCAGCTCGGGGAGTTTCTTGCCCATCATCACCTTGGTGGCCAGCTTGGCCAAGGGCACGCCGGTGGCCTTGCTGACAAAGGGCGCGGTGCGCGAGGCCCGGGGGTTGACCTCCAGGACATAGAGGACATCGTCCTTGATGGCAAACTGGATGTTCATCAGGCCAATGACCTTGAGCTCCTGGGCCATGGCCTTGGTGGCGGATTTGATCCGTTCGATGAGCGACTGTGAGAGGGTGTGCGGCGGCAGCACGCAGGCCGAGTCGCCGGAGTGGATCCCCGCCTCCTCGATGTGCTCCATGATGGCGCCGATGATGGTGTTCTCGCCGTCGGAGATGGCGTCCACATCCACCTCCACCGCCTCCTTCAGGAACTTGTCGATGAGGATGGGGTGCTCGGAGGAGACATCGATGGCGGTGCGCATGTACTCCTTCAGGTCGCGCTGGTTGTAGACGATACGCATGGCCCGGCCGCCTAAGACATAGGAGGGGCGCACCACCACCGGGTAGCTGATGCGCTCGGCAATGGCCAAGGCCTCCTCCGGGGTGCGGGCGGTGCCGTTCTCGGGCTGGATCAGGCCGAGCTTCTGCAAGAACTGCTGGAAGCGCTCGCGGTCCTCGGCCCGGTCGATGCTGTCCACCGAGGTGCCGAGGATCTTGACCCCGGCCTTGTGCAGACCGGCGGCCAGGTTCAAGGGGGTCTGACCGCCGAACTGGACGATCACCCCCTCCGGTTTCTCGGTGTTGATGATGTTGAGCACATCCTCGTGGGTCAGGGGCTCGAAGTAGAGTTTGTCCGAGGTGTCGTAGTCGGTGCTCACCGTCTCCGGGTTACTGTTGACCATGATGCTCTCGATGCCCAACTCCTTCAAGGCAAAGGCGGCATGGACGCAGCAGTAGTCGAACTCGATCCCCTGGCCGATGCGGTTGGGGCCGCCCCCCAGGATCATCACCTTGCGGTTGTTGGTGGGCCGGGCCTCGTTCTCCTCCTCGTAGGTGGAGTAGTAGTAGGGGGTAAAGGCCTCGAACTCGGCGGCGCAGGTGTCCACCAGCTTGTAGACCGCATGGATGTCATGGCGATCCCTGAGCTCCATGATGTCATCCGCCGAGGTGCCGGTGAGAAAGGCGAGCTGCGGGTCGCTATAGCCATACTGCTTGGCCTTGTACAGCAGGTCATGGTCCAGACCCGCGAAGCCGGCCTTTTTGATCACCAACTCCAGGTCGGTGATCTGTTTCAGCTGGCGGAGGAACCAGGGGTCGATGCTGGTCAGGCGGTAGATCTCGTCAATGGGGATCTCCCGCTTCAAGGCCTCGTACAAGAAGAAGATGCGCTTGGAGTTGGGGGTGACGATCCCCTTCTCCAGCTCGTGGGCGGGGAGGTCGGTATGGTTGAACTTCTTGCCGGCCCCGAAGCCGGTGGCCCCGACCTCCAGGGAGCGCATCCCCTTTTGGAAGGCCTCCTTGAAGGTACGGCCGATGGCCATGGTCTCGCCCACCGATTTCATGGCCGTGGTCAATAGGTCCTCGGCCTCGGGGAACTTCTCGAAGGTCCAGCGCGGGATCTTGACCACGCAGTAGTCGATGCTGGGCTCGAACGAGGCGTAGGTCTCGCGGGTGATGTCGTTTTTGATCTCGTCCAGGGTGTATCCCACCGCAAGCTTTGCGGCGATCTTGGCAATGGGGAAGCCGGTGGCCTTGGAGGCCAGGGCCGAACTCCTGGAGACCCGGGGGTTCATCTCGATGACCACCAGCTCGCCATCCACCGGGTTGACGGCGAACTGCACATTGGAGCCGCCGGTCTCGACGCCGATCTCGCGCATGATGGCGATGGCGGCATTGCGCATCTGTTGGTACTCGCGGTCGCTCAGGGTCTGGGCCGGGGCCACGGTGATGGAGTCGCCGGTGTGGACTCCCATGGCGTCGAAGTTCTCGATGGAGCAGATGATCACCACGTTGTCCTTCTTGTCGCGCATCACCTCCAGCTCGTACTCCTTCCACCCCAGGAGGCTGCGCTCCAGCATCAGCTCCGAGTTCATGCTCAGGTCAAGGCCGGAGACGCACAGGGCCTCCAGCTCGTCGTTGTTGTAGGCCACGCCGCCGCCGGTGCCGCCCAGGGTGAAA
>OBOI01000610.1_pt1 | contig 11908 bp, 10 predicted proteins | sample 1670151 | NCBI WGS metagenome assembly OBOI01 (sample SAMEA104232303, study PRJEB22302) | sediment metagenome | biome: forest; feature: aquifer; material: sediment | place: USA | collected 2011-08-07 | depth 0.01 m | reverse complement strand
GATCGTCGTCATTATTCGAATGATTCGCTTTTGATGCATACGCCCCCCATCCTAGCAGAGTTGGCCGTCCAGGGCAATGGGGTGGCCCCGCATTTCTCTTTACGCGAGGGGCGATCAACGGTACAGTAGACGTATATGATCACCAATAATGCTCTGGAGGGCAACATCATCAAATATTACTTCTACAAAATTTTCACTAAGCGCGTCTTCCTCCCCCTCATTGCCATCTACCTCATCGATTACGGGAGTGTCACCATCGCCCAAATCGCACTCATTGCCAGCATCACCGGAGTGGTCCAGTTTATCATGGAAATCCCCTCTGGCTATCTTGCTGATCGCGTGGGACATAAAAAATCCTTAGCGCTCGGGTCGTTTCTTTCGGCGCTGTCGGTCCTGCCATATCTATTCTGGCCTGGGTACATCGGGGGGCTTGTTGCCTCGGCTGGATATTTTGGCAGTCAGGCGTTTGTGTCGGGCACGATCCAGGCGTTTATGCACGAAACACTGTTGGCCTTGGGCCACGGCAACAACTATAGTAAGATCATGGCCAAGGGCCAAAGCTTCGGTCTGTTTGGCAACATGATTCTCATCACTGTTATTCCTCTTACCTACGTTCTCAATCCGAAACTCCCCTTTATTCTGGGATTCATCTGCCTGTTCCTTTCGTTTGTTTTTGTTCTGAGTTTTAAATCTCCGCCCAAGCGCGTGCCGGTCGAAGATGGCATTCGCAAGCGAACGATCGAGCAGCTGCGGGCACTCGCCCGCACGATCCCGTTGATGCGGTTGTTTCTCGTGTTTCTCATCTATGGCATTATTGCAGCGGGGTTTGACGTGGCTATCGTCTACCGAGAGTTGCAATTCAAGGCGGTTGGGATCCCGGTCGAATACTTTGGGTTGTTTTTAGGGTTTGGCAGTCTCCTGGCCGCCGTGGGAGCGCGTTTTATTCATCATTTGAGCTCGCTCAGTCCGCGAGTGTTTTACATTCTCGATACTGTGTACTTTGTGGCCGTTTGTTTGCTGGTGGGCATTTCAAAAAACCCCATCATTATGGTGATTGCGTTTGCCCTGTTCCCGGCGTATGATCGGACGCGCAATATTATTTTTGAAGATCACGTGCTCAAGGAATTTCCGTACTCTCACTACAAGGCGACGATTATTTCTATCATGAATTTTTTTGGCCTTGCGTGCTTGATTTGGGTACCACTTGTTTTAGGGGGGTTTGTAGGGCGATTAGGATTTAGCATGGGCTACACTGGGTTTGGGCTCACGGTCGCCGTACTTCTGCTGCCGATTTTACTGGTGTATGGTATTGTATCGATACAGAGGCCAGCGGTGCTGAAGGCTCATCACTAAAACTCATTTCAAAATCCAATTTCGTCATTCTGGCTTGACCAGAATCCGATATGCTCTATACCACCTATATTGTGCGTTGCGTCGATGGGACACTGTATGCTGGGATCACCGTGGATGTGGCCCGAAGGATCCGAGAGCACAACGCCGCAGTAACGGGCGCCAAGTACACGCGCAGCCGCCGACCCGTCGTCCTGGTCTACTCAAAACGATTTCGGAACCGTTCACGAGCTCTACAAGAAGAAGCGCGGATCAAAACCCTCTCGCGTCAGCAGAAAATACTCCTCATCAACTCTAATCGAAACATGAAGTTCAGAGCTGCGTCATCGCGATCCCGCCTTTCGCGAAAGGAGGAATGATGGGATTTTGTGATCGAGGATTCGGCCATCACGGCGCACGTTGTCTTTACAGTGGCCTCCCACCAGCGTACGATTGAAGCATTATTCTGTATCTTAATGGCTGGATTCGAACTAACCATTATGAACGGTCAAAACCGCAGTGACATCCAGATAGGGATGGTCGTCGATATTGTCCTCAAGCAAGATCAGCCAACCGGTTCACTCACCCGCGGCGTGGTGCAAGATATTCTCACCAACTCCGAATTTCACCCGCACGGCATTAAAGTCAGGCTCGAAACTGGTCAAGTGGGCCGGGTCCAACATATCGAGCCGCAGAATAGCCTCTGAGCAAATATGACTTGGATTTTCTATTCCATTTTAGCCGCATTGTTTTGGTCCTCCGTTAACATTGCGGATAAAGTCATCATTACCAAGCTCACAAAGGATCCTGTAGTCCCGATGTTTTTGTTGAGCATCGTGGGCTTTATCTGGGGCGTTGGAATTGTGTGGATGCAGGGGCTTCCCTTGCTCACCCCCACACAATGGTTTTTTGCGCTGTTTGGTATTGCGGTCTTGGGCATTATTTCTGACATCTTTTATTTTCGTGCAATGCAGCGTGAGGAAGTCTCTCGCGTTGTCCCGATTTTTTACGTCCAAGCGTTCTTTGTGGCGGTGATCGCCGCCGTTACGATCGGGGAACAATTCCACCCTGTGACATATCTCGGCATTGTTCTTCTGGTCTTCGGCGCGATTCTCCTCTCCAGTGAGCGCATTACGCGGATTCGCTTAAGAGCGGGGTTTTGGTTAATGCTGGGGGCCGCGTTGATGCTTTCCATCACCAGTGTGATGGCAAAGTACTTTCTCGCCTCCATGAGTCCGTATCAGATGTTTGCCCTCACTAACATCGGGTACTTCGTACTTTTTCTACCATGGGTGTTCGCACATCGTTTTTCTCTCAAACTGTTTTACCAACGCTACGGCGTATCGGGAACAATCGGCGTCACCTTGACGCAACTGTTGAGCATCGTGGGCGTCTTATTTTATTTTCTGGCGCTGGACCAGGGTACCGCAACGCTTGTGTCGGCACTCACATCCCTCCAACCCTTTTTCGTCCTCTTTTCTGCAGTGGTAGTCAGCCACTGGTGGCCGCAGATTTATAATGAAGTTGTGGACGCGCCCACCGTTGCCAGAAAATTTGTAGCGATGATAGCCATGGTTATCGGCGCATTGCTCGTCACCTAAAATGCCTTTACTTTGGCCCGCAACCGGCGTACGATGAACTTGACAATTACTTGACAATTGAAAACAGAATGGTTTACAATAGGGTTGTCTATGAAAAACAAGGAAAAGATTTTCCAACTTATTGCGCGGCATGGGAGGCGTACCACCCGAGAAATTACCCAGAAAATCGGGGTATCTCGTCAATACGTCAATCAGGTCATTGCGGAACTGGTCCGACAAGAGCGTGTTATGAAGATCGGGGGAACCCGGAACGCTTTTTACGTTTCAAAGCGCTATAGCGCGGCTCATCCCGAAGATCTTCCTTGTATCTTTAAAAAACGATACATCAACACGTCTCTAGAAGAGCATCGGGTATTTTTGGAAATCGAGGACAAACTCCCGCAACTCAAAGAACTGCCGGAAAACGTACGGAGTATTTTTACATTCGCGTTTTCCGAAATGTTCAACAATGCCATCGAGCATTCCAGATCAAAAATAATTTCCGTAGAAGTGACAGTACGAGAAAGAGTTCTATCATTTATCGTCAACGATGCTGGCATTGGGGTGTTCCGCAACATTATGAGAAAGCGGAATCTCAAATCTGAAATCGAAGCGATTCAGGATTTGCTCAAGGGCAAAACAACAACCCTGCCGAGAACGCATTCCGGAGAGGGAATTTTTTTCACCTCCAAGGCAGGGGATATGTTTACACTGGATAGCTTTGGCCAGATGTTAGTTGTCAACAATCTGTCGCGAGATGTCTCTGCGCGTGCGACCTCGGTGATCAAACGCGGCACAAGGGTGCTGTTTACCATTCGCCCGGATTCCCAGCGCCACTTGAACGATGTGTTCAAAAAATATACTAACTTGGATGACAACAGCGACTACGGGTTCGATAAGACCGAAGTCAGAGTAAGGCTGTTTACTTCCGGCGGGGTTCATGTTTCACGATCGCAAGCACGGAGAGTTCTCGAGGGTCTTGATAAATTTAAAGTCGTTGTATTTGATTATAAAAACGTCCCTCTGGTGGGCCAGGCCTTTGCTGATGAAATCTATCGCGTTTTTCATGAGCGCCACCCCGATATTCGATTAGAGAATGAACACATGAGCGAAGGCGTCAAGTTTATGGTTGAGCGCTCCAAGAATGAGGCACGGAAGAAATGATAACTGCCCCCAACCGGCGTACGATTGAAATGCAACATCTCGTCATTCTGGCCGAGATCCAATCTGCCTGCCGGTAGGCAGGGATCCGATCGAGCCGCAGACACAATCCGACGAGGCTGAATAAAACGGTGGCTGACCCTGACCCCATTAACCCAACGACAGTCCCATTGAACCGTTACTCGATCTTTCTTACTTATGTCTGTATGAGCGAACGACCCTCACTAGAAACCCAGCAAACTGTTTCAAAACCATCGCGCCTAAAGAAGGGTATCACGCGTCGGGACTTTTTATTAGGCGCAGCCAGCGCGGCCTCTATTGGGCTTGGGCTCTCAAGGGGTGTTTCGGGCCAAGAAAAACCCGTCGGGCACGATGTCCCAGAAAAAGCCTTGGATGAAATTACCAATATTGTGTTCAACGAATTATCACTCCTGTGCGCAGAAGGCTCTATTTTTGATACTCAAGAAATGCTGCAAAAGGAATATTCAAAGGCTCTTCACACGATTGGGGAAAAGATAAAGAAGGTCGATCCGCGATTGTTAAGCAACGAAGTAACGACCCATGCGTTACAACAAATGATCAGAGCGAAAGGATTCATTTTGGATATCACCGACAATGAGATGAGTATTAAAGGCAAGAATAAATTTGTTCTCTTTGTGGGTTTATATAATATCCTCAGCACCAGTCATACTACCGTCCAGCCATATCTTGTGCCAGTCATGCGGATATCTGATGATCAATTTCCAAATGTGGTGGTTCAGATGGTTGGTCCGAACTTAATCGCTAATTTTGAGTCAGTCCTCAAACAAAAGGCGGAGCTTGAAAATGTTTCTTTCCGAGGAACCGTGATCAATGGAGAGGTGGTACTTTTTGAAAAAGGTATCCAGGAGAAGGCAAAGGAATGTCCTCAGCTTACTGAGAAGGAAATCTATGATATGGTTCTTGCGAATGAAATGGGGCACGTTCTGTTGAGGTACATTCTTAAAGAGTTCAAAACCGAAGAATATTTCCCTCTACAGTTCTCGGATAAGGAAGGGAAACGTCATAGTTTCTACGAACTCGATGAAGCCGTTTCCGATGTGGTACAACTTCATTTCCTCGCCAACAATAGTGCAGCATTTATTGAAACATTGAATGACAAGCTCGGACGAAGTGATTTGTTACAAACGTACGCACTTTCTACCCATGCCATTCGTATTGCGGTCAACGAAACGATGGACGCGATGGGGCTGAAGGGCTCCGGCATTCCTCAGCATAATTTTGCGGAATTCAAAGAAAAGTTTTTAAAAAAAATTATCGGTGATGTGTTTAGTACTGTTGAGTCATTGGTGAAATATTTGAAAGAAGGAAAATTAAAAGTACAAAAACCGACAAAGTAATCATACAACTCCATCCGTTTTATTAAGCACACACTGGTCACTGGTATGAAATATTTTAGTGGTGGGTAGGCAACCCCTTTTTATGAACTGGAAAAAGATTTTCTCAATTGTGGCAATAATAACAGTCCTGGTCATCGTCTTTGTTGCCTACAAATTTTTTTCGACAACTCAAACATTTAATACCTCCGTGAGCGGTCGGTTCCTGGGTAATCAAGTTTGGAGTGGGAATATATCGGTCACTGGAGACGTGCAAATTTTGGGCAATCTCACAGTGTTACCTGGGACCACAGTGAAGTTTTCTGTCGGGGACGACCGTCAATGGGGTGATGAGGTTCCGGCGGACGGATTTAACGATAACGATCCGAGCCGGCTGCTCTCATACGCCACTACGCACTCCAGCCTTTTTGTGTTAAGAAAATTTGTGGCAAAGGGCGAGAATAACCAGCCGATTCTCTTTACCTCTGCGGCGGAAAAACCACAGTTAGCCGATTGGGAAGCGATCATTTTTCTGGGTGATGGGAGCATTGTCGACAATAGTATTGTAGAATATACGCGCAACGGGCTTAACCCGGCTGGGGCACAGCCCAATAGTGTGATTCAAAATTCCATATCCCGACACGCGCTGTGGGGAGCAATATCGTCCGCCAATTCAAATATCAAAATAGTGAACAATCATTTATCGGACGCAGGGCACGAGGGGATTGATCTCAAATATAATGGCAACCAAGAAGTCTCTGGTAATGTGATTGACGATTGTCATACTGGCATTGCGTCTATCGCCGGCGCGCAGTTGATAAAAAATAACACCATCTCCAATTGTGGCGACGGGGTGTATCTGAGCCCCGATTCACGCTCTACATCCATTGGCAACACATTTACGCCCGCGCCAGAGGAAAGTCAGCGCGTGTGGCAATACAGAAACTACACAATTCCGATTTTTGGCTATCCAGAAATTTAACCACTTGTATGGACATTGTCTTCCTTGATACCGAAACAACCGACATCATCAACCCGCGGTTAGTGCAGTTGGCATACAAAAATGCCACGACCGGCGATGTGGTCAATCAACTCTTTAAGCCGCCGATGCCCATTTCGTTTGGGTCCATGGCCACGCACCACATTACCGAGGCAATGGTGGCGGGCAAACCTTCGTTTATTGGCAGCCCATGGCAACAAGAACTGTTGCGAGTGGTCCAAGAGGGTATCGTTGTAGCCCACAATGCGCCGTTTGATAGCACTACCCTGGCAAACGAAGGTGTCGGCATCGTGCGGTATATCGACACCGAGCAAGTGGCGCGCCACCTTGTACAGAGTGATCGCTATGCCTTACAATACTTACGATATGCCTTGGACTTAAATGTCGCTGCTCAAGCACATGATGCGTTGGGCGATGTTTTGGTTCTGGAAGCATTATTTAACTATCTCCAGCGGGAAGTCCAAACCCGATTTGATCTTCCATCGGATCAAACGGTGCTAGAAAAATTAATGGACTTGAGCGTTGCACCTGTGTTGCTTGTATTGTTTATGTTCGGCAAGTACAAAGGGAAAACATTCATGGAAGTCGTTGAGCGGGACAAACAATATCTGGAATGGTTGTATGAAAAGAAAACCGAGAACGGGATCAGTAGTCAAGATGAGAATTTAGTGCATACGCTCAAACATCATTTGCAAATTGAATAAAAAGAGTATGAAATTGGAACACGCTCTCCAATGGGGGATTCGACATTGGAGCGGTATCGGCATCATCGCTACCCTCACCGTTACAGGAATTATTGTATTCAAAAATCAACAATGGTTTTTTCGGCCGACTGTATCCTCAATTCCTGCAAGTGGGGGCACCCCTTCGACCACCGCCAGGGCGGGGCAGGCAAGCTCAGGGGGTATTGAGGATACTCAAAAAAAATCCGAAGTTGTTGCGGATAAACTCACGATCCCTTGGGAAATTGCATTCTTGGTTGAAGGGAAGTTGTTAGTCACCGAGCGACCCGGACGTTTGCTGTTGATTGATCAAAAACGCACGGTTATTCCCATTGATGGCGTTGCCCATCGCGGCGAAGGGGGGTTGTTGGGGATGGCGCTCCACCCTGATTTTGCAAAAAATCATTTTCTCTATCTCTATCTTACATCTCTATCAAGAGACGGACTAACGAACCGTGTTGAGCGATATCGACTCGACGGCAAGACTCTTTTAGACCGGAAAGTTATCATCGAAAATATTCCCGGCGCATCCAATCATGACGGCGGGCGATTAGCGTTTGGACCCGATGGGATGCTCTATATTACAACCGGGGATGCGCAAAAGAGTAGTTTGGCTCAGGACAAGAATTCGCTGGCCGGAAAGATTTTGCGTGTTGATGACGATGGGAATATTCCCAAAGACAATCCGTTTGGCAACGCCGTGTATTCACACGGCCATCGCAACGTTCAAGGCATTGCGTGGGATGCTCAAGGCAGATTGTGGGCAACCGAGCATGGTCGCAGCGGCGTGCAATCGGGCTTGGATGAGATTAATCTCATTACAAAAGGAGCTAATTATGGTTGGCCCACCATCCAAGGCGATCAGCGAGCCAAGGGGATGGAGTCTCCAATGATTCATTCAGGGCCCAACGAAACATGGGCGCCCTCGGGAATGACGATTGTGGATAACCGAATTCTTTTTGCAGGATTGCGAGGCGAATCCTTGTATCAGGCAACAATCACCGACACGGGCTCCCTCTCTGGCCTTAAAGCCCATGTTCGTGGCGTCTATGGGCGGCTCCGGACGGTCAGCGTTGGCCCTGATGGGTCGGTGTATCTGCTCACATCCAACCGCGACGGCCGCGGCACCCCAAGCAATCAAGACGATCGCGTTATTCGTATGGCGTTGTATGAACTGGGAATTTAATTGGGCTGAATTGATCATTGGGTGATACGGTGGTTTATGGTATGATACCGGTGTGCCTTGACGCCCCTGCCTGTGACCGAAAATATTTTTCTCCAGATTAGTATCTTGTTGGGGGTAACAGTGACGATCGCATTGTTCGTCCGCTTGTTGCGCCAGCCCCTTATTATTTCCTATATCATCGCCGGCATTATCGCTGGGCCGATGTTTTTTAATATCCTCCATGGCGACAAAAAAATGTATGCGGCCTTTGCACAATTCGGGGTGGTGTTGCTGTTGTTTATCATTGGGCTGAATTTAAACTTCCGGCACTTGAAGAGCATTGGTAAAATCTCGGTGATCACGGGAATCGGCCAGGTGATCTTCACATCCTCGTTTGGAGTGCTATTGCTCACTGCATTCAACCTTCCGCTGCTCTCTTCCATCTATCTTGCCGTGGCAGCCACATTTTCCAGCACCGTGATTATCATCAAGTTGCTCGCTGACAAGAACGAAACCGAAACGGTCTACGGCCGCTACACAATCGGATTGATGTTGGTCCAGGATGTGATTGCGGTGCTGATCATGGTCTTGATTGGCATTGTTAAAGAAGGCGGCACCGTTGCGGGTTCATTAACCCTGTTGGCCATTAACGGCGTCGCGGCACTCGTGTTGATCGCCGTCGTGACCCAATATGTCCTGCCGCATCTCCTGCACAAAATCTCCTATTCGAGCGAACTCTTGTTTTTATTTACCATCAGTTGGTGTTTTGGTCTTGCGAGCCTCTTGTACGCCCTAGGGTTCTCCATTGAGATCGGTGCCATCGCCGCTGGGATTGCCTTAAGCTCGTCGCCCTATCAGCCGGAGATTGCCAGCCGCATTAAGCCCTTGCGCGATTTTTTCCTCATCCTGTTTTTCATCGTATTAGGCAGCGAGGCGGCAATGAGCTCATTTGATCCATTTGTTTGGAAGGCGAGCCTCGCACTGTCCTTGTTTATCTTAGTGGGTAATCCTTTGATCCTGTTTGTTTTATTCCGGATGTTTCAATTCACCCGCCGCAATAGCTTTTTAGCAGGACTCACTGCCGCACAAGTCAGTGAGTTTGGTTTTGTCATGCTGTATACGGGCCGCCAGATCGGGCATGTGGACAGCACGGTCATTTCCATCTTTACCCTCGTTGCGATTATCACAATTTTTACTTCGTCGTATCTGATTTTATACAGTGAACAAATGTATCGTTTTTTGCTACCCGTGTTTCGTTGGTTCGGCCCGGATCAATATCGCCAGTTTAATCGTGTCCCCCCGGCGTATGACATCTGGGTTGTCGGGCATCATCGGATTGGTCAGCGGGTGTGTCAAACTCTTAAGCAACTAAAGGCAAAATTTTCGGTGATTGACTATAACCCGGACGCCATTGCCGAAATGAAAGAACGCGGCATTCCGTCCATTTTTGGAGACATTGCTGATGTTGAGTTTTTGGAAAGTCTGCAGATTGCCGGCGCACGCCTGGTGATTATGACGATCCCTTCCGTTGAGGACCAAGTGAATTTGATTAATCATGTCCGCAAGTTTAATCCGAGCATTCTCGTCATCGCCAACGCCTATCAGCAAGACGACGCGCAATCACTCTATCAAGCGGGAGCGGACTACGTGATGATGCCGCATTTGATGGGCGCCGATTGGATTGCAGAGACGCTCAAAAAGAAACGGCTCAGCCGGAAGTTTTTTTCTGAACTTCGAACGCAGCAAATGCTACCATCCGTATAGGGCCGCGCTTCAAAGGACAGTGCGCGGTCAAATCAGTCGACCCTCAAAGGACGTTGGGTCGACATGATGTCGTTACATCATATGCTAACCCCATATAAAGAATTTCCTCCGGCGATCCCGCTCAAGAAGATCCTGGGCCCGAGTTTTGTAATTTTAGCCCTGGGCCTGGGTTCGGGCGAAGTTATTCTATGGCCCTATCTGGCCTCGAACTACGGGCTTGGCATTGCCTGGGGGGCCATTGTCGGCATCACCTTCCAGTTTTTTATCAACATGGAAATCGAGCGCTATGCGTTGGTCAAAGGCGAGAGCGTCTTTGTTGGCATCGCGAAGATTTTTTCTTGGGCACCCCACTGGTTTGTCCTTTCAACATTTGTTGGGTTTGGTCTTCCCGGGATCGTGGCAGCATCGGCTAAAGTATTTTCTTCGTTGGTCGGAGTCCAGCAGTATCAGTGGGTTGCCGCGGTAATGCTCGTGGTGATTGGGCTCGTGCTGAGCACTGGCAAGACTGTGTATGATCGCATGGAAGCCATCACCAAAACGATCATCCTCATCGGCGTGCCGTTCATTTTTCTGTTAGCCATTGTTTTAAGTGCATCGTCGGATTGGAGTGTGCTTGCCCGCGGAGTGATCGGGCACGGCGATGGCTACTGGTTTTTGCCACCCGGTATTGCTCTGGCAACATTTTTGGCGGCCTTTGCCTATTCAGGAGCAGGCGGCAATTTGAACCTCACCCAATCGATCTATATCAAGGAAAAAGGCTATGGCATGGGCAAGTACTCTCAAAAAATTGCGGGGCTCGTGCGCGGTGGCAGAGGGCAATCAATTCAACTCTCGGGGCAATCGTTTCAGGTCAATCAAAAAAACATTTCACGATTTAACGATTGGTGGAAGACGATTAATCGCGAGCACGCCATTGTCTTTTTGTTGATCGGCAGTATTTCAATGCTGCTGCTGATGTTGCTTTCCTACGCCTCAGCGTTTGGCGCGGTCGGAAACAGCCAGGGGATTACCTTTGTGATTAATGAAGGGCGGCTGATTGGGGATCGGCTGGGGCCAATGATCGGTACACTGTTTTTGCTCTCTGTCAGTATTATGTTATTTCAAACGCAACTTGGGGTGATGGATTCCACCAGTCGGATTATGGCGGAGAATGTTGCCATTGTTCAGCTTCGAAATGATCCGAGCGGGAACATCAAATTGTCAAAGTTGTATTATAGTTTTGTTTGGGCGCAGATTCTCTTTGGGATCCTCGTGTTTGCGCTCAATATCTCTGAGCCCAAAACTCTGATCGTGGCCGGAGCGGTATTGAATGCGGTTGCGATGTTTGTGCATATTGGCCTTGTGGCCTACTTGAACCGCAAGAGTTTGCCTCAAGCATTCCAACCATCGACATTCCGAAAGCTCATGATTGCCGGCATCTTCCTTTTTTACGGTTTCTTTAGCGCCTTTGTGCTCTTTAATACCTTTGGGATTGGTCGATAACCTCGCTTGCGCTATGTTCATTGGATACGCTATGATGAGCGCATAATGCCCGCCTAAATTTTTGAAAAGAAGTGTTTATGCTCGAGGTTGCGGCATGTCACAATTCAGTACAAACGGGCGTATCCCAGCAATAGTTGATTATTTCAAAAACTTAGGCGGGTATGAAAGTCCTTAAATTCGGCGGATCCTCTGTCGCCAATGCGGTCAACATCAACCGAGTCATTGGCATTGTTCTAGATGAGTACCGGCAGGATCGGGATATTGTGGTGGTCGTCTCCGCGGCCGGTGGGGTCACTGATAGCCTTATTCAGATGGCGGAGGTGGCTCGCACGACTGGGGATGCGTATCAA
>OBOI01000608.1_pt1 | contig 11922 bp, 14 predicted proteins | sample 1670151 | NCBI WGS metagenome assembly OBOI01 (sample SAMEA104232303, study PRJEB22302) | sediment metagenome | biome: forest; feature: aquifer; material: sediment | place: USA | collected 2011-08-07 | depth 0.01 m | reverse complement strand
TGTTCCGCAGTTTGGAATCCCGTTAGTGCGGAATCTGCCGCCTTTTGCATTCCGCCAAGGCGGCATTCTAAAAGCGGAACAAAAAAACGGGAAATCCCGCAAAAGCGGAATCCTGGGGTGCGGGACATCCCGCCGTTTTGTGGCAGGACTATGAACGATTCATTTTCTCGCGGCAAAAAACAATGGAGCGACCACAACTATTCACTTTCAACAAAGCGAGCGCCTGCCCCGCTGTTGTTTAGCGGGGTCGTGGTTGTCCCGCTTTGCGGGATTATGTGCCGTTGCGCGCATAATTAAGGAACATTTTCCCGATAATATTTCTTTACCTGTTTATCGTTGGGACCAGTGTAACCGCAAACACCAGACCGTGGCGAGTTTACTAACGGCGACAAAATATGCTCACCTTCATCTTGAACGCATTTGTGTTGCTCTATGCATGATTGACACAATAAGCCTTCGTCTTCATCGGCACAATATGTACAAATTGCGATTGCCTTGTTGCTGCACGAAGAACATTTGAATTCAATTTCTTTATTGCGAAACAAAATCTGGATTTCTTTTTCGTCGACATCTTCGATATTCTGTATCATTGACAACGATATTTCGGTTGAAGAACCAAAATCATATTCGTAGTCGATTTTCAGTCCCTCAGAAAATACCTGAGACAACAGTCGTGTCATAGGTATCGTTGAGTATTTATCAGAAAACTGGCTGAGGTGACCGCAACATTCCACCCATATATCTCTTATGAATTTATCGAGCCGCTTCATCGTAACATCCGGCTTTGCTTTAACGACAAGCCAATAGTCAGGTGAGTATTTACCCTGAATGAGTAAAAGCAAATAGTCTGTTCTGCTGGGTGTGCCGGAGACAATCTTACCATGGCAATCAGACAAATGAGAAAGAATTGATCGGGAGTTTTTGGGAATCTCGTTATTACAGTATGTACAGACTCCGTTTGTTGTGGCTTTTTTCATAAAGTTCCATAAGGTGATGTAGAGTTTCTGTCTTCAGATACTACCTCCGTGCAATGGCATATAACGGTTCGCCGAACAAGGCATTGCTTTTGCGAACTATCAAATGACAAATTTCTTTGTGAGCAAAAGCATTGAGCGACCACAATAATTCTCTATCAACAACGGGAGCGTCGTTGTTTGTCGTGTTAGGCGCAGCGCAAGTATCATTCCTTGTACAACGTTCCCTTTTGATAAAGGCCGTGAACATTGAACAGCGTTCGCTCGATATCTCGAGCACCGACTTTGTACTTTCTGGCGAAGTATCTAATGATCATCAAGTATCGATACCACTGTTTGAAATCAAAACCCACACCGTCAGGGTTAGCCGTCACGGTCCCCATTTTGTAAAGGAGTTGCCAAACACGAATGTCAATGACACCGTAACGTTGGGGATTCGTCAGCATTAGAATCGAGGAGGCCATCGGAATGCTCACACCGCTCAGCCTAGTGAGAAAATCCAATTTCTTCTGCTCGCTTCGGGTACCGAACGCTGCTTTTGTAATTCGCTTGATTGTTTTTTCACGGTTGCGTCGAATATGCTTGATGGCGCGTGGGGATTTCCACCGACACACCTTGACAAGTTGAGGCTTCGTAAGATAGCCTCGTTCCATTGCGGACGAGAGTTGGTTTATGATCTTTTGCGTTGCAGGATCCTCTGTCGTAGAAAGATGGAAACCGATGAGATGCTGCAATCGTTTGTATGGTAGTTGTTTGAGTGGCATTAAATTTATCTCATACTTGCGTTGCGCCTAACGTTGCGCGGGAAGCACGAAGCACGTTGCGAACGTTTTTTGTTCGCATAAGTGTTTGCCGTGCTTCCCGAAGATGGGCGGCGTTCGCGCAGCGAACGGTTTTCCGCCCATCGTGCGCGCCAAGCACGCCGTGCCGCCGTCCACGCTTTCTATAATTGACGGCGGCATGGAGTGAGTTCAACTAAGTCGAGCGAGTGCCGGATTGAGCGTGAGCCTTTCCAAACGAATCGAACGTCGATGCTTGGCGCTGTTATGCGCAGTTTCGCTCACAGCACCCACGGATATCTTTCAATGACGTACTTCCACCAGTTTGATAGCTGTGGGTGTTCTGTAACGGCCAAGCGGCCAAACAACATCTCGGTGGTTGCGCTGGAGAACCTTTCAGGCTGTCCAACCAACTTCTTCCACACGTCGATTGCAGATTCACCGAGTTTGTCGAGTTGCGACGAAGTGACCTTCTGAAAATCTTTATTGTGAGCAGGGGCGATGTGTAAAACACTGGAAATGTCAGCATTCAATTCATGGGCTAATTCCATCTCGTGTGCGAGAAGTTGTTGGCGCATGAATTGATAGAACGGCTCATAAAACAATGACGGAAAGGACGGAACCAGAGTCTTGTTCAAAGGGCAATCTGCCTTTCGGTAGAGATGGGAATAGATCTTTGTGCGATCTGTTCCGTTCTTAGATACCCTGAGAGATGAGCCACCATAGGACTCAGTATATTTCCATTCGATCAAGACGAGCCGTCTTTTTCCATCTCGCTGCTCCAGTATGACAGCAGCATCGGCACTGGTGAAGTTTGCCCCTCTGGTTCGCCTGCTATTCCCCCTGATTTTCTCGCCGAGGTAGTTCTGAAGACCAATCCATTCGAATGTTACGTATTGGCTGTGCTCAACGGGAAGCATGCGTTGGACGGTTGGGAAAATGGGCCGCAACAGGTCACGCAATGCCTCTGGCTGGTTGGCAAAAGGAAAAAGGAAGTTGAGACAGCAAACTTGAGAATCACAAAGATGATTGCTTGGCAACCCTTTCTCCCCATCGTGCCACTTGATTCCATTCTCCTTGAAGAAGGATAGTGCCGGTTGACGGATATCTTCAAATAGGTTTTCTTCGGCGCACTCTCTTGGAAGACAGAACGGACGAGGTTTTCCTTTGTACACACCTTCCTTGCGTGCGGAAGAAGAGAAGTAGCCTGAACTCAACTTGAAGGCCGCTTGGCGAGGTTTTTCAGATTCAAGAAACTTACCCATTGATTGCTTCCTTGTCTTTATCGTTTGGACCGAAATTGCGCATAACGTTTGCGGCAACAACGCAGCGCTTTTGCGAACCATTCAACGAGCGCCTGACGCCGCTATGAAAGACCGATTCTCGCGGCGGAAGGCGCTTGCCTGGTGAGCAAAAGCGTTGAGCGACATCTAAAATCCTTACCAAAAGATGGAGCGTCGTTGTTGCCGCTGTTATGCGTTCGTTGCCCCTTTGTTCTTGGGTTTAAAGATTCTATCGATAAATGCGAGTAATAAACCAAGCAGATCGAAGTTAAAAACCGAACTTGCCACGCGGATGCTGGCATCCTTGTAGATACGTGTGGCTTCCTCAGTGTAATAAGTCTGAAGTTTGCGCCTCAATGAGCCGACTACGTAGAATGAGATGACAAACGTAAATGCAAAGGGAATCCAGAAACGCAGGATAGCCCAGAATTCCGACGGGATTGGCAGTTCCTTGCTTGTCTTGACAAGAAAGGCGAGGATACAGAGCAGCTGGAAGAGCAGAAATATCCTCGAGAATATCTTATGGAACTCGGGCATCCAGTTTACGAATCGCAACTTGCGATTCTTGCCGTGCGTCCGCTTATAGTCTGGTGACGCAAAAGTGTATAAAGGATTGTAGGTTGGCAAGAAGATGTTGTCGGCTTCGATTGGCGAATCGATCAATTTGTTTCGCCGGCGAATCTTGTAGTTCACCAGTTGGTCTCGGCGAAAGTTGAGCGCCATATTTGATGTAAGAGCCAAACCGAGAATCAACAGAACTTCCGCAATAGCCAACGCGACACCAGCTTCAGACAAAGTGTACTGAATTGCCTTATCGGTATCGACATTTCCAGTGGGCGGTGCATATCCGTGCAGAATATAACCGTAGCCCAAGATGACTGCACCCAGAATCGTTAGTAGCTTGAAAAGTACATCTTGGTGGTGGTTCTGATTTATTGCAAACTGCTGATGAAACGTTGCCTCTAAGGTATTCCGCAATTCAGCTCGTTTGCCTGTGTTGATGTTTCGGTTCATGATGTTCCTCAGTCAAAGGGGCAATGACGCAACTACTGTAACAACGCATTGCGTATATCCACCTAAATCCGGTATGATATACGCAATACTACAATTAATTATTGTGCTAATGTAGAGAAGAGTAGGAGGGAAAGCAAGATTTGTAACAGTAAAAAACACAAAAGGCATCTCAATTCCCGCCAACCAGCTCGCTACGCACGCCTGCCGTGCGGAGCATCCGAAGGATCCTTCGGATACATACGTATCGGGCAAGGCATTCGGAGCCAAAAAACGTGGTCGAAGACTCGACTCGTTGAGCGGGCAAGCATCGAGACGCCTTTTAGTTTCCCGCTTTTCACAAAGTGATCCCTTCGGGACGCGGGAATGGCGACGATTAAAAAATATTCTTATCCAAAAAATTGCACTTTCTTTTTTGCTTCTTCGCTCATCATAGAAGGATTCCACGCCGGTTGCCATACAATGCGGACATCGGCATCGCTTACTCCGGGGATGGAGGCGACACGCTCACGCACATTATTGGAAATCTGAGCTGACATTCCGCAGCCGGGAGAGGTGAGTGTCATCTTCACACCGACCCAATCGTCGATGATCTTTACATCGTACACCAATCCAAGATCGACAATACTGACAGGTATTTCGGGATCGTACACGTCTTTGAGCGCCGTGTACACCTGCTCTTTGGTAATCTCTTTCGGTGCTGTTGTCTGTTCCATAATTACTCCTTTTGTTACTCCTGTCGTTGCAAGTTGAACTAATGTACTCAATTCAACACAAACTTGTGGGAATCCATCCCTTCGGGACAGGAACGAATTCCAGTTCAAAAATAAAACAGGTGCAGGATGTCGTGAGAATATCCTGCACCTTCATAGTCTTTACCGTTGCGGCATCGTAAAGAATCACATTACAACACAACCACATTAACGTTCAGCCGTTCGGCATTTTTTTGAATATCGGCGCGGGCTTGTGTGAAGAATGCCGTCGAATAGACATCCGCTTCGAGCGATGATTGTGCGATCACCGACACGCTGAGATTATTTGTCGATGGCTTACCGGTGCCACGATCGAGAATATGTCCGAACTTCTGCTCATCGACGGTGACAAATTTTTCATAATTGCCGGATGTGGAGATTGCCTGATCGTGTAATGCTAGTGTTGTCAAAAACTTTTCCGGTTTTGTCAAAGACCCGTAGGTCGGAGAGGGAACTGCGATACTCCATCCATCGCTCTCGGGCGGTGTTCCTATTGCATATATATCTCCGCTGTGATTGATGAGAGCGGAGTCGATCCCTGCATTTTTCAGGATCGCAGCCATTCTGTCGACAGTAAAACCGACCGCGATTCCGCCAAGGTCGATGGCGGACCTGTTGTTGAGCAAACCGATACTCCTTGTTGTTCCGTCCACGAGAATATTCTGATATCCGACAGCATCAAGTGCGAGTGCGATCTCGTTATCCGATGGGACAGATCGAATATCGTTTCTGAATCCCCAGAGCCGCATCAACGGTTCTATCGTGCAATCGAACGAACCGTTCGTTCGCGCGGAGAATTCCTTCGCTGTATCGATGATCTCTATCGTTGTGTCGTCAACAGTGATATTATGTTTCCCCGCGTTGGCATTGATCCTGGAAATATCGCTCTGCGGATCGTACACGCTCAGCAGCCGGTCGCAACGGTGCAGTTCGTCAAATGCTTGTGTGACCGCATTGTGGAGCAGCGCTTTGTCTTTTCCGCAGGCTTCGATGCTTACAAGAGTCCCCATGGCAAATGTTGTGCGGCGGATATGATGCACGCCGCTCAACGAGTCGAGTCTTCGACCGAACATGCTGTGTGCAAAAAGCTGCGGAGAAAGGAACAACGGGAAGAGGAGAGCCGATCTCCGCAGAAAATCGCGGCGGTGATTTGTTCTATTGGAGTTCAACCAGTTCATCCATTTCATTTTTGGATTCTCTCTGAGCGCGGATAAGAAAAACAGCCAGTACGGTCACAAGAGTGATCAGGCAGAACTGCAGCGTGCTGAATGCGGCGATCTTCACCCACGCAAAGTCCGGATCGAGAAAACGGATCATGTAATTCGATCCTTCATTCAGCAGTGCCGATAGAAAAGTGACCACGATAAAAATATATTTCCCCGTCTTTGAAAAGGGAGCAAAAATTATCAGATGTGTCAGCAGCAAGAGCACCAATGCCATCATCGGCAAATGAGAGTGTGTCGTCTCGATCATCGATTGATACGAGCGTGCAGGGTGGAAATTTTCTTCATTGCCGAGATAATAACTCTGGATCCCGTGCGGCGTCAGGTCCATTCTGTCGAAGAACATCAAAAAGTTTGTAAGAATGAATCCGGCAAGCAGCAACAGGGTCAGCGTTAATGTCGTGCGCATCAAAGGATTTTTATGGAAACCGCCGTTCTGTAGGTATTTCATTGTGTCTCTTTCGGAATGACAAGATTGTATGTGGTCAGGATCCGCCGCACACTTTCCGCTATCGCTTGTGCGGAGAGTGTCGCACCGGCAATATTGTACACACCCCGTTTCAGCCACAGATCGTCATCGATGTTTTTTTTCTCAAATGTTTTCATCCATCGTTTCGGGGGGAGGTAATCTTCGGGTTCATAGAATGCGAGCATCTCCATCGCGCGAATCGATCCGTCCGGATTGACGACGACGATATACGTTGCCGGCATGGTGCGCACCGTGCGTGTTTCAAGGAACGCGTACGCGGTGACGGACGTATTCTTTTTGCCGACGTAATACGTCAGAATTTTTGATTCCACTTTTGCTTTGGCGCTGTGCTGGATTGCTTTGACCTGTTCGTCGGTGAGGAAGATCGTTTTCCGTTCGTACGTTTCACCGAGATACATTTTGAGCGCTTCTTCTTTGGTAAGATATACTTGTGCTTTTGCACTCTGAGTGAAAAGCACAAGTATGAACATCAGTATGTGTAATAAAAAACGCACGATCAATAAAGATAATTGACAGCAACATTCCACTGATCGTTACCGGTCTTCGCTTCGTTGCTGTTATCGCGGTAATCGATCTTGAATGCTACGTTCGGATGCGGTTTGTATGAAAGTCCGAATGCTAATGTCGTTCTATCATATGCTATATTACGTGTAAAACCCTCTGCAACTGCAGCATGAGTGTCGTACGATTCATAGAAAACAAATGGAATCAATGCGTGTTCTGAACCGGGCAGAAAATGTGGAATGACATCATAACCGATTGTGAAATAATATCCATTCATTTCTGAGCCGATTGTCTTTCCTGCGAGTTTGCTGACACGTCCTGCTTGATCAATAGTTGCAAACGCATACAGGGCGCGTGCTTCAAAACCTTTCCACGCAAATTCTGCGTGAGCGCTAAGGAGTGTGGTAGCGGCAGAAATTGTTCCGAGGGAATCTTTCGCTCCCTGTCCTGAATTTCCGAAATAGAAACTTGCGCCAACAAGTGTTCCGACGATTCCGTCGTATTCAATCTTTCCGGTTATACCAAAATCTTCCACCAAAGAAAATGCTCCGCTTTGTCGTCCTCCGCGAATACCTTCAACGTCGGAAAATGTTTTGGCATTAAAACCTTCAACGATATAAGCACGGTAATTTAACGATTGCATGATTTCACCATACGCACCAAATCCGTTTGTTCTCCATGTGCTGGGAATGATCAATTGCTCTACTTGCGGACGAAGTGTTGTAAGAAAGAGTGAAGGCTCATGTTTTTCATTTGTGATTCCCATTGGAGGAAGCACCATTCCGATCCGCATATTAAAATGTTTGGAAAACATCATCTCAATATAACCGAATTCCATAGAAACGAAACCCTTTTTGCCGGTTGTGGCATGTTCAAATTCAATTTCAGAATTGAAGAGAATCCAGTCATTGTAACGGTATCCCACGTAAATGACATTTCGAAGATAATCCAATTGGTCGAGCTTTTTTGAAGTTGAGTCATTGTCTAGTTTTTTAGCGTAATTTTCATACACAACCTCACCATATCCTGCAATTGAAACTCCAGTTTTTTTTAATTGATAGACTTTTGCTGCCGCCGCGCCGAGACCGCGAGTGGGGGTATAACTGACATCGGAAGAAACTTCTCCAAGTTTTAATTGTTCAATTTCCTGCGTCAAGATTTCTATTTGCCGTTTGATCTCCTGCAGCGAATCCTGCTGTGCAACACTTATCGTTGTGCCGATTAAAAACAGAGTGATGAGTCTTTTTTTGAACATGATGATGCTCCTTAATGTATTGTGTGGTTAAATGAGAGCATCGGAGAGGGATTCTTCGGTTGACAAAGGAAAGGAGGTTCTGTATATTGCCAACAAGAAAGAGCCGCTCTGTGTGCTCTTGAATCGTGAAGTGCATCATCACACCTTTGGCGAGGCAAGTTGGTGATGCACTTCGTGTTTTAAATTTTTCGCTGCTCGTACCGTTGCCGGCTTTTGAGTGTTGCGAGTGCGCAATTGCTGCAATCCTTTTTATTTTTTCGCGCATGGATCTCGCCGCGAATCATCAAGATAACGGTGAACGCCACAATTCCCAGAGAAGTAATTTCTTGCCAGTGTGTTATGATATAATCCATAATCCAACCTTATACGTGATAAATGTTCCGACATACGCCAGCACTGTCATGTAGGCAAATTGAAAAGCGGGCCATTTCCATCCGTTTGTTTCGCGGCGCATAACGGCAACGGTGGACATACACTGCATCGCGAGGACGTAATAGACCATAAGACAGATCGCAGTCAAAGCGGTAAACTTCGGCAATCCTGTTACGGGATCAACATCCGATTGGATCTGCTGGCGGAGCGACAGCGTGTTGTTATCGCTGTTCTCAATATTATAGATCGTTCCCATAGTGCTGACAAATACTTCGCGCTGCAGCAGCGAACTGATGATTCCTATTCCGATCTTCCAATCAAAACCGAGCGGCGTCAACGCCGGCTCAATAAAATGTCCTGCCCGTCCGACAAAACTGTGCGCAAGTTTTTCGGACGGCGTTCCTTCGTTAAGTTTGGGATATGTTGCAAGGAACCACAACACGATCGACACGCCGAGGATGATCGTGCCGGCGCGTTTCAAAAATATCCGCGACCGTTCCCACATATGCAGGATCGTATTTTTTATTGACGGCATACGGTACGGAGGAAGTTCCATGACGAATGACGGGGATTCTCCCTTGAGCAACGTCTTTTTGAACAGCCACGCCATCAATAATGCCATTATCAATCCCAGCAGATACATTGATACCAGAACAAGTCCCGCCAAATTCAGGAACCCGAGGATGGTGGTGTGGGGAATAAATGCCGCGATAAGCAGTGCGAAGACCGGCAGCCGCGCGCTGCAGCTCATCAGCGGGGCGACAAGCATTGTGACGAGACGATCCTTTGGATTTTCAATCGTTCGCGTCGCCATGATCCCGGGGATCGCACATGCGAATGAACTGAGGAGCGGAATGAAAGATTTTCCGTGCAGTCCGACCTTTCCCATCAGCCGATCCATTATGAATGCCGCGCGTGCCATGTAGCCGGTATCTTCCAGCAAACCGAGGAATAAAAAGAGAAAAAGTATCTGCGGAAGGAAAGTGACCACCGCGCCAACACCGCTGATCGCTCCGTTCACAACAAGATCGTGCAGATCGCCGGGTGGGATGATGTTGCCGATGTGCGCGCCCAGCAGATCAAATCCCTCGCCGATAAGTTCCATCGGCAGCGCTGCCCACGTAAAGATCGTCTGGAACATCACCATCATGAGGGTGAAAAAAATAATAAAACCCCCCACCTTGTGTGTGACAACTGAATCGATCTTATCGCTGAACGTCAGATCATTCTGTTTCACTGAGGTTGTGACGCATTGTTCGCAGACCTGTTTGATCCACTGGTACCGGGATTCAACGAAGATGGAATACCGGTCGAATCCTAACGATTCGAGTTTTTGATGATCTTGCTGGAGATGATCAAATGTTTCGGCAGTCAGGACATCTTTGAGTAAACGAGAATCCCGCGGGGTCGAAAGGAGCGCTTGCGCCTCGTGATAGGCGACGTGCTCGTTCATTTTTTCGTTCGACACAAGAAGAGAAATAAGTTCTTGATGTTCTTGTCCCACAATATCCGGCATCTGCCAGCGGCGTGCCTGCGGTGAAACAGAGAGAGCATTTTTCAACGCCGAAAGCAAATGATCGGTACCCGTTTTTTTGCTTGCGATCGTGGGAATGATCGGGACGCCGAGTAACGATGAAAGTTTCCGGACATCGATCGTTATTCCTTCCTGTTCTGCAACGTCGATCATATTCAGCGCAACGATCACGGGGAAGTGTTGATCGATGATCTGACTTAACAGGTAGAGGTTCCGTTCGATGTTACTGGCATCGACAACACAGATAACGGCGTCGGGGAAAGGCGTATCGGCTAATCGGCCCAACAGCACATCGGTGGCAATTTTTTCATCCGGAGAATTTGCCGAAAGAGAATACGTGCCGGGAAGATCTAAAATTGAAATTTTCTTGCCGTCATCGAGAACTATTTTCCCTTCCTTTTTCTCAACCGTCACACCGGGATAATTTCCGACTTTTTGCCGCAAGCCGGTCAACGCGTTGAATACTGTTGTCTTTCCGCAATTGGGATTTCCGATGATAGCGATATGTTTTACTGCGATATGTTCCTGAGTCGTTGTCATTAGTTGCGCGAGATGATCACTGATTCGGCTTCTATTTTTCTGATGGAAAGTCTGTACCCGCGAACTTTTATTTCAATAGGATCACCGAGAGGCGCGTACCGGATAATTTCGACTTGCGTCCCTTTCAGCAGTCCGAGTTCCAGCAAGCGCATCCGGAGCTGCGGCTCGGCGGTGATTAATTTCTCCACCACTCCGCTTTCGCCCGGGTGAAGTTGATTGAGCGTTATATCGTTCATTGTTCGACGGGTGATACTATAATAGCATTGGCGATAGAGTGATTGATACCCACCCGCGTATTGCACACTTCACAGATCAACTGCGATGAACCGTTGATGACGCACCGGATCGTTGCGTTTTCGCAAAAGCCGAGTTCACGCAACCGCTGGCATGTTTCGGGGTGGGATTCCAAACTGTATACACGAACTGTTTTTCCGGCGGGGATTTGAGCTAAGGTTTTCATTGTGTTATTTTTGACATTTAGAACAGATACCAAATATTTGAAGAGTAGAAGTCTGGGATTTGAAACTATTTTCGTCGCACACTTCTTTTTGAATTTTTTCTATCCGATCATTCACAAATTCGATGATGTCGCCGCATTCAAGACAGATGAGATGATGATGATGAGGTCTGCCGAATGCTTTTTCATACCGCGAATGGTTTTCTCCAAAACGATACTTTGAGATCAAGCCGCAATCTTGCAGAAGGTCGAGGGTGTTATACACTGTTGCGCGAGATACTTTCTGTCCACTTGTTTTCATCTGAAAAAAAAGTTCGTCAGCATCAAAGTGTCCGTCAAAATTCATGACCGCTTCAAAAATTACAAACCGTTCCGGTGTAATCCGGTAGCTTCCCGATTTGAGGTACTTTGTGAAATTTTCTCTTGCGAGTTCTATGTCCATTAATTTTTATTTAGACTTAATCTAAATAAATATAAAAAGAAAATCGTAACGCGTCAAGAAATATTTGTGAAAACGGCTAAAATTCGCAAATTGGACTACCAATGTCCTGTTTAGTCTAAACAAAAAAATCGCGGTGATAAGCAAATTTTTTTGTATATTTGCACACACAGATAACAAATTTAATACCAAAAAGTCGTAACTCAGCGTAATTAGTTCTCACTGAAATACTCGTTAGATAGTCATTGCGAGGCGTTTTTTGCCGAAGCAATCTTATAAATTTGAACAAAAGATTGCTTCGCTCGTAAA
>OBOI01000607.1_pt1 | contig 11966 bp, 9 predicted proteins | sample 1670151 | NCBI WGS metagenome assembly OBOI01 (sample SAMEA104232303, study PRJEB22302) | sediment metagenome | biome: forest; feature: aquifer; material: sediment | place: USA | collected 2011-08-07 | depth 0.01 m | reverse complement strand
GGCGGTTGGTGGCATCAGTGTCGGTGCCGTAGCAGCAGCAGCAGTTGCAGCGGCTGCGGTTGCAGCAGGTGCATCGTCGTCGGCCAGCACTTCGCCTAGCACGGGAACCACCGGAACCACCGGAACCACCGGAACCACCGGAACCACCGGAACCACCGGAACGAACTAAGGTATTTCTCGGCCAATAAGCCCCAAGGCATGCCTTGGGGTTTTTTTTTCCTGCCACACCATGGGTTCCGGATTGCTGTTTCGCGTCTTGTTGTTAGCCATCGCAACAATACATCTGTGCGCTTGCGCGCCCGGCGCTTCGGCTATTGCCGAAAGCCTGAGGCAAATGAAGGCCAGCGCTCCGGATCGAAGGGATAGACCGCTAACGCCCGGAATACGCTACCTGCACGTTGAGTCTGGCGGCGGGATCACGATTATGGCCTTGGGTTACGTCGAACCCGGTCCTGGCGGTGAAACCGAGGTGTGGTATAGCGCAGACGGCGAGATGCTGAAACTGTGCAACGGCCGCATCGTAGCATCGGCTGGCTTAAGTACCGACTGGAGAGACGTGCGGCTACCCGCCTTGCCGGCTTGGGATTCTGTACGCGAAACACCATTCCGTTACACGCGCGAACGCGACGAAATGCCCGGCTATCGACTGGACATAAGGGATTCGGTTCTCCTCCTGGCGACTGCCCCTCCCACCGACAGCGGTTTGATTGGTTTCGAGGCTCTCAAGCTGGCATGGTATGAGGAAAGGGCGAGCGCGCTTCAAGACGGCATGATTGCGCTCCCGGTGTCTCGCTTCGCTGTGGCTTTGGATCGCGGTAAGGAAACCGTCGTTTTCGGCGAGCAATGCCTCGCGGCCTCCCTGTGTTTGAAATGGCAGCGTTGGCCAGCGCCATCCGGAGCCGGACAGTGAGTCGACGTTCGACGCGCTGGTGGCGGACTCTGGTCTGGATCGGCACGCTCGGCTTGGTCTGTCCCGGTCTGCCCGCCCTGGCTCAACAGGACGGAACCCGCGTTGCCGAGTCGCTTACCGATTCGCGTGCAATTGTCCGCGGCGAACGGTTGAGTTCCTGGCTGCTCAGGCAACCCTATAGCCGCCGAAACTATCTGCCGGGGCTGATCTGGCAGGTGCCCGCGCAGGAGGCGATACAAGCGAGGCTGAAGTATTACTTGGTGGCGCAACTCGCTGTCGCGGCCAACATTCCGTCCGACAAAACCGCTCGGACAGCACTTGCCGACTGGATACGTTCTCTGCCGGTAACTGGCCGCGTTCCCGTCGCCGTTCCGGATGCGCGCTGGTTGCAGGCCCATCCCGACCAGGATCCTGTCCTCGACTTCGAGCATCGGGTCGTTCTACCGCGTCGGCCGACGACAGTGTCGATCATCACGGAGAGCGGGAAACTCTGCCAAGTGCCTCACCGTGCAGGGATGGAAGCGTTAGCGTATCTTCGTCAATGCCGTCCCGTCGATGCTGATCGCATCGACAAGGTCTGGGTCGCTCAACCGGACGGACATGTGCGCGGCTTCCGAATCGCAACCTGGAATCGCGAGGCGCAGGACGAACCGGCACCGGGCGCCTGGATTTGGGCGCCCGCGAGAGATGCAGGCTGGCCGGAGCGGCTTTCGGCCCGGCTTGCTGAATTTCTGGCGACGCAGGGTTTGGCTACTGATATCGAATATACCAATAAGGTAGCCAAGGGGCTTACTGCTTTGGCGCCGGACACCTCTTTGCCCAGCCGCGATGAGGCCCGAACACGCGATCCGATGGTCAGCGCCAACGACTGGGGCTTTATCGGATTGTTGCAAACACCGACGGCGCGGATGACGGAAACCAGCAACCTGCGCTTCCATTTCAGCCAGGTTTCCCCCTACGGCCGCGGTTCCGTGATTTTCCAGCCGCTCGATTGGCTGGAAGCCGGATTCCGCTACACCAACATCAGCAATCGTTTATACGGCCCTGACATTGCAGGCGATCAGGCTGCAAAGGATAAGAGCCTGGACGTCAAACTCCGGCTGGCCCAGGAATCGGCAACATTTCCCGAACTTGCACTCGGCGTCATCGACATCGGCGGCACCGGCTTATTTTCGAGCGAATATCTGGTGGCGAACAAACGCATCGCCAGTACCGACTGGAGTTTGGGGATCGCCTGGGGCTATCTTGGCGGGAGGGGCAATCTGCACAATCCATTTTCGCTGCTTGGCGCCGGATTCGACACCCGTGCAGGATCGACAAACGCCAGCGGCGGAACCGTCAACAGCAAGTCGTTTTTCCGTGGCCCGGCTTCGCTCTTCGGCGGGGTGCAGTACCAGACACCCTGGGACAACCTTCTGCTCAAGCTCGAATATGACGGCAACAACTATCGGCATGAGCCGCTGACCAATAACCAGAAGCAGGACTCGCCGCTCAACGTAGGCCTCGTCTATCGTTACTCGCCTGCGATCGACCTGACCGCCGCCATCGAGCGGGGCAACACCGTCATGGTTGGCATAACCTTGCACGGGCTGCTGGACAAGGTGACCATGCCGAAGTATCTGGACCCCTTACCGCCACGGGTAAGTCCGACAAGACCGACGGGCGATCCGGACTGGAAGAACGCGGTGGCTGAAATCAAGGCGCTTACGCAGTGGACGGTGCGCGAAATCCGTCAACGCGGAGGCGATCTACAGGTGACGATAGAGGATCCTGAAGGTGCGTATCTGACCGACAGGGTCGATCGCGTCATTGCCGTTTTGCATCGGGATGCGCCCGCCTCCGTCGACCGATTCATGCTCGCGTTGGTCGAGCGCGGTCTGCCCATCGCGGAGCGGGTCGTGTGGCGCGACGAATGGGTGACCAAGAAGACTCGCTACCGCGCCATGGCGGACCATTTCGAGAGCGTCGTCGCCACCGAACCGCGGCTGCGGCAACCAGGCTCCCCACTGTGGGCCAAGAGTCGCGAACCCTTCACGCTCGGACTGCAACCCGCCTTCTCGCAAACGCTGGGCGGCCCCGACGGATTTGTGCTTTACCAGATCGGCGTCGCCGCACCGGGCGAAATCAGGATCAGAGACGACACCTGGATTTCAGGCAACGCCAACCTGCGCATGCTGGACAACTACCAGAATTACAAATACACGGCGCCGAGCTTGCTGCCGCGCGTGCGCACCTACTTGCGCGAGTACCAAACCACCTCTCTTTTCACTCTGCCCAACCTTCAGGCGACCCATGTCGGCAAGCTCGGCGACAGTCAGTACTACAGCGCCTACGCCGGCTATCTCGAGTCGATGTTTGCCGGCGTAGGCGGCGAATGGCTTTACCGCCCATGGCACAGCCGCTATGCGTTCGGCGTTGACGTGAATCGCGTGCAACAACGCGACTTCCGCCAGGATTTCACCTTGCGCGACTACCGCGTCACGACCGGCCACGCGACCCTTTATCTGGATACCGGCTGGAAATCGACCCAAGTCACCTTGAGTGCGGGCCAATATCTCGCCGGGGATCGTGGCGTCACCGTCGGCGTCAGCCGGATATTCGACAACGGAATCGCAATCGGTGCTTACGCAACCAAAACCAATGTTTCGGCGGAGAAATTCGGCGAGGGAAGTTTCGACAAAGGAATTTACGTCGCGATTCCGTTCGATGCGATGTTGCCTTACTCCAGCCCCACAACCGGATTTTTCAAATGGAATCCCCTTACGCGCGATGGCGGCGCGCGTTTAGGACGTGCAGTGCCTTTGTATGACCTCACGGGAGCCCGCGACCGGCGCTCAGAAATGATAAGACCGGCAGGCCGGGCTCCCTGGCAGAGAGACAACGATGATGACGCCGACACCTCGTCGGAACGTTCGCTCTTCGGCGACCTGGCCCACTCCGCTTCCAGGTTGGGAGAGCAGGTTGCCACGGGACAGACGAAATCCGTTCTACTGCTTGGCGGGGGCGCAATTCTGGCCTCTTCGCTGCTCGACCGTCCCTTCGACCGCTGGGCGTCACGTCACCAGGGCGGCAAGTGGGACACGCTGGGCCGCGCGGCGAACGGTATTCCTTATCTGCTCGGCGCCGGCGCCGGCCTGATATGGATGGGATTGGGAGACGACGTAGCTTCGGAAACCGCATGGTCTGCCATCAAGGCCACCGGATTGACACTTGGCGTTGAAGTCCTTGCCAAGTACATGATCGGCAGGGCACGGCCGGACCAGAACCTTGGGACAGGCGACTTCTCTTCCGGATTCAGCACGAAAGCAGCCAACTCCAGCTTCCCATCCGGACATATGGGCGTAGCGTTTGCCGCCGTCACACCCTTCGCGCAGCAATACGACGCGCCCTGGTTATATGCCGTCGCAGGCATGACAGCCTTCGGCCGCATTCAGCAGCGCCAGCACTTCGTGTCCGATACCGTCGCCGGGGCCCTGATCGGCTATGGCGTCGGTTCGCTGCTACTCGATCAACAGAGAAGCCGGCGTGGCCTTCCCCGCATCGCCTTCGGTGCTAACCGTATCCAGGCGAGTTGGGACTTTCAATAGTCTGAGACACAGTAATGCGCAGCTCGGCTCATAGTCAAGACAGGCAATTCGTCTAAGAAAAGGTCTTGCCAACCATTCCTTATAATAAAAACTGTTTCAGAATGAAATTTAGGGATATATTGCCGGCTATTAACAATTCACGTAGGAGATTTTTAATGGATATTTCCAGCCTGTCGATCGCCGAACTCGAAGAGTTGGCAAAACGTATTCCTGGCGAAATCAAGAAACGCAAGATTGCAGAAAAAGACAAGGCCTTACAGGAAGTCATTGCTCTGGCCGCCTCGCGTGGCTTCGGCCTGGACGAATTGCTAGAAAAATCAAACGGATCATTCTCGGCAAGCGGGAATAAAACCAGAAAGCCGGCCAAGATAAAATATCGCCACCCGCAGCAAAATGAATTGACCTGGACCGGGCGTGGTCGCAAACCCCACTGGGTTGTCGAATGGATTGCTTCCGGAAATAAGATTGAAGCCTTGGCTGTTGCGTAGAGGACGGCAACGGCGTAGCAAAAGGGAAGCTGATACGGGGATTGTGCTGGTGATGTCCGCACCAGCAACCCCGAGTCGAAAATAGATGCAGCGAGCGGGAATAAGCGCTGAAACCCGCGGTTAATATTATTTGGTGCCGGGAGGGGGACTCGAACCCCCACGCCTTGCGGTGGCGGATTTTGAATCCGCTGCGTCTACCGATTCCGCCATCCCGGCCCTGTCGCGGGTCGCTTAGAATGTCGCGCCCGAAGGAAGGGCGCATTATCCGCGAATCGCGCCGCGGCATCAACCGATGATTCTCACCCTAGACGATTTCGATTACGATCTGCCGCCGCCGTTGATCGCCCAGGCTCCGCTTGCCGAGCGCTCGGCAAGCCGACTGCTGGCGATGGTCGACGCAGCAATGGCCGACCGACACTTCGTCGATCTTCCCGAGCTACTGGCGCCCGGCGACCTGCTGGTTATGAACGACACGCGCGTACTGCACGCACGGCTGTTCGGACAAAAGGAAAGCGGCGGGCAGATCGAGGTACTGGTGGAACGCCTGCTCGGCGAACAGGAAGTTCTCGCCCAGATACGCGCCAGCAAGCCGCCCAAGGCCGGCTCCCGCCTGATGCTGGAGAACGCACTGAACGTCGAAGTGATGGCGCGCGAGGGCGAGTTCTACCGTCTGCGCTTCGATGGCGACGCTCAGGCGTTGATCGAGCGCCATGGCCGCTTGCCGCTGCCGCCCTACATCGAACGCCCCTCCGGCGAGAAGGACGAGGCGCGCTACCAGACCATTTTCGCCCGCGAGCGAGGTTCGGTCGCTGCGCCTACCGCGGGCCTGCACTTCGATGCCGACCTGTTCGCTCGCCTCGCCGCGCGCCGCATCGAAACGGCATACGTAACCTTGCACGTCGGCGCCGGCACCTTCCAGCCGGTGCGCGTCCATAAGCTCTCGGAACATCGCATGCACCGGGAGCGCTGGCACCTGCCGCAGGCCACGGTCGATGCCATCGCCGCCGCCCGCTCCCGCGGCGGACGTATCGTCGCCGTCGGCACGACGACGCTACGCACCCTCGAATCAGCCGCGCTCTCCGGCCCGCTTGCCGCCGGCAGCGGCGAGACGGAGCTGTTCGTCACGCCGGGCTTCGACTTCCGGGTCGTCGATATCCTGGTCACCAACTTCCACCTGCCGAAATCCACGCTGCTAATGCTGGTCTCGGCCTTCGGCGGACAGGAAAACATCCGCGCCGCCTATCGTCACGCCATCGCCCACGGCTACCGCTTCTTCAGCTATGGCGATGCGATGCTCATCCACAAGGAACGCAATGCAGTTTGACCTTCTCGCCACGTCGGGCGCCGCCCGCCGCGGACGCCTCACGCTCGCTCACGGCGTCGTCGAAACGCCCGTTTTCATGCCGGTCGGTACCTACGGCACGGTGAAGGCGATGGCGCCGAACGAACTCGTCGAGATCGGTGCGCAGATTGTGCTCGGCAACACCTTCCACCTCTGGTTGCGGCCGGGACTGGAGGTCATCCGCGCTCACGGCGGCCTGCACCGCTTCATGGGCTGGGACAAGCCGATACTCACCGACTCCGGCGGCTTTCAGGTCTTTTCGCTCGGCGAGCTGCGCAAAATCACCGAAGACGGCGTCAAATTCTCCTCGCCGATCAACGGCGACAAGCTGTTCATGCGACCCGAGGATTCGATGCAGATCCAGCATGTGCTGAACTCCGACATCGTGATGATCTTCGACGAATGCACGCCCTATCCCGCCGACGAAAGACAGGCGGCAGAGTCGATGCGCCTTTCCCTGCGCTGGGCGCAGCGCTCACGCGACGAGCACGACCGGCTCGGCAACGGCAACGCCTTGTTCGGCATCGTTCAGGGCGGCATGTTCGAGACGTTGCGCGACGAATCGCTGTCTCAGCTTACCGGCATCGGTTTCGACGGCTATGCCATCGGCGGTCTTTCGGTCGGCGAACCGAAAGAGGACATGGCGCGCATCCTCGCCCATACCGCGCCGCGCCTGCCGGCGGATCGGCCGCGATACCTCATGGGCGTGGGTACGCCGGAGGACATCGTCTATGCGGTGAGTCAGGGTATCGACATGTTCGACTGCGTCATGCCGACGCGCAACGCCCGTAACGGCTGGCTCTTCACTCGCCATGGCGACGTCAAGATCAAGAACGCCTGCCACAAGGACGATACGCGGCCGCTGGACGAAACTTGCGGCTGCTACACCTGCCGGCATTTCACGCGGGCCTATCTGCATCATTTGCATCGCATCGGCGAAATACTCGGCGCGCGGCTCAACACCATCCACAACCTCTACTATTACCAGACGCTGATGGCCGAACTGCGTGCCGCCATCGAGGCCGGCGACCTGGATCGCTACACCGGGGAATTCCACCGGCTGCGCCGGGGCGGCTGATACAATAGCGCGCTTTCCCAAGACCTCAGGAGCCTCACCGTGCTGATTTCCAACGCATTCGCTCAAGCCGCCGCCCCGGCCGCCACCGATCCTACCGGCGGACTGCTGGGCATGGCCCCCATCATCCTCATGTTCATCGTGCTCTGGTTCCTGATGATCCGGCCGCAAATGAAAAAGGCCAAGGAACACCAGAAAATGGTGACCGAACTGCAAAAGGGCGATGAAGTCGTCACTCAGGGCGGGCTGGCCGGCCGCATCGTCAAGGTCGGCGAAAACTTCGTTACGCTTGAAGTCGCCCAACTCAAGGACGTCCCCGTCGAAGTCAACGTGCAGAAACAAACCATCGGCGCGCTGCTGCCGAAGGGCACGCTGAAAGCGCTTTGACTTAACCACGGCGACACGGCGAACACGGCGCAATACATAGGACTCCCTGCAATCAGGAATTCTTTTTTCGCCGTGCTCGCCGTGTCGCCGTGGTGAAACATTTTTGCCGGGCTAACCAATAATGAACCGCTATCCCTTCTGGAAGAACTCGCTGGTCGTCATCGCCCTGGTTTTGGGCCTGCTCTACACCTTGCCGAACTTTTTCGGTGAGGTGCCTGCGGTCCAGGTGTCGAGCGTCAAGGCCACGGTCAAGGTAGATACGGCACTGATGTCGCGCGTCGGCGATGTGCTCAAAACCGCCGGCATATCCGACAACGGCTTCTTCGCCGACACCAATAGCATCCGCGTGCGCCTTGCCGACACCGACACGCAACTGAAGGCCAAGGACGCCATCGAAAAGGCGCTCAACCCCGACCCGGCCAATGCCTCCTACAGCGTCGCGCTCAACCTGCTGTCGGCCTCGCCGCAATGGCTGACCAACATCCACGCCCTGCCGATGTATCTGGGCCTGGACCTGCGCGGCGGCGTGCATTTTCTGCTCCAGGTTGACATGAAGAGCGCCCTCACCCGGCGCCTGGACGCCACGGCCGCCGACTTGCGCACCCTGATGCGGGACAAGAACGTGCGCCATGGCGGCATCGCCCGCGACGGCCAGACCGTGACCATCAAGTTCCGGGACGCCGAAGTCCGCGACAAGACCAAGACCCTTGTCGCCGACCAGCAGCCCGACCTGCTGCTGACCGAGGGACAGAACGGCGCCGACTTCGTGCTGACCGCAAGCCTCAAGCCCACGGCGGTCAAGACCTTCCAGGAAGAGGCGATCAAGCAGAACATCACCACGCTGCACAAGCGCATCAACGAACTCGGCGTGGCCGAGCCGGTGATCCAGCAACAGGGCGCCGACCGCATCGTCGTCCAACTGCCCGGCGTCCAGGATGTGGCGCGGGCCAAGGATCTGATCGGCCGCACCGCAACCCTGGAAGTGCGCCTTGTGGAGCAGGCGTCGGTGACGGGCAACGAGGCGCCTCTGGGCACGGAACTGGTGCCCGAGCGGCGGCGCGACGGCGGCACGACCATGGTCGCGGTGAAGAAACTGGTGGTGCTGACCGGCGACCGCTTCAATGGCGCGCAGGCCACCTTCGACGAAAACCAGCGTCCGGCGGTGGCGGTTCAGCTCGACGCGCCGGGCGGGCGCATCATGCGCGACGTAACGCGGGAAAACCTGCGCAAGATGATGGCCATCATCCTCATCGAAAAAGGCAAGCCCGAGGCCATCTCGGTCGCCACCATTCAGGGCGAATTCGGCAACCGCTTCCAGATCACGGGCATGTTCTCGCCCGAGGAAACCAACACCCTGGCGATCCTGATCCGCGCTGGCGCCATTGCCGCTCCGATGGACATCATCGAGGAACGGGTCATCGGCCCCAGCCTGGGCGCCGAGAACATCCGCAAGGGCTTCGACTCGACCTCCTGGGGCTTCGCCGCCATCTCGCTGTTCATGATGGGCTACTACCTGCTGTTCGGCCTGGTTTCGGTGGTCGCGCTGGCGTCGAACCTGTTGTTCCTGGTGGCGCTGCTCTCCTTGCTCCAGGCAACGCTGACCTTGCCCGGCATCGCCGCCATCGCCCTGACGCTGGGCATGGCCATCGACGCCAACGTGCTCATCAACGAGCGTGTGCGCGAGGAACTACGCGGGGGCAGCACCCCGCAAGCAGCCATCATGGCGGGCTACGAGCGCGCCTGGGCGACGATTCTCGACTCCAACGTCACCACCCTGATCGCCGGCGTCGCCCTGCTGATCTTCGGCTCCGGCCCGGTGCGCGGCTTCGCCGTCGTCCATTGCCTGGGGATTACCACTTCGATTTTCAGCTCCGTCGTACTCTCCCGCGCCCTGGTCAACCTGATCTACGGCCGGCGCAAGAAGTTGGCGGCGCTGTCGATCGGCCAGGTCTGGAAACCCGGCATCAACGCGAACTGAGGCACAGCACAAATGGAATTCTTCCGCATCAGGAAAGACATCCCCTTCATGCGCCATGCGCTGGTGTTCAACGTCATTTCGTTGATTACCTTCATTCTGGCCGTGGTGTTCCTGTTCACCAAGGGACTGCACTTCTCCGTCGAGTTCACCGGCGGCACGCTGATGGAAGTCAGCTACGCCCACGCCCCGGAACTGGAAAAGATCCGCAGCAAGCTCGAAGCCGACGGCTTCGCCGATCCCCAGGTGCAGAATTTCGGCACCTCGCGCGACGTGCTGATCCGCGTGCCCCTGTCCAAAGACACCGAAACGGCCAAGATCGGCGAACGCGTGCTTGCCGCGCTGGCCGCAGCGACCGACGCGGCAACGAACGCGCCGCAAATGAAGCGCGTCGAGTTCGTCGGCCCTCAGGTCGGCAAGGAACTCGCCTCCGACGGTGCCCTGGCGCTGCTGCTGGTCGTCATCGGCATCGCAATCTATCTCGCCATCCGGTTCGAGTGGCGCTTCGCCATCTCGGCCATCATCGCCAACCTGCACGACGTCGTCATCATCCTCGGTTTCTTCGCGTTCTTTCAGTGGGAGTTCTCGCTGCCGGTATTGGCCGCTGTGCTTGCCGTACTCGGCTACTCGGTGAACGAATCGGTCGTGGTCTTCGACCGCGTGCGCGAAACCTTCAAGAAGAAGCGCGGCCTGACCACGCCCGAAGTGCTCAACCACGCCATCACCAGCACCATCTCGCGCACTATCATCACCCACGGCTGCACGCAGATGATGGTCACCTCGATGCTGATATTCGGCGGTGCGGCACTGCACTACTTCGCGCTGGCGCTGACCATCGGCATCCTGTTCGGCATCTACTCCTCGGTGCTGGTCGCCAGCCCCCTGGTGATGTGGCTAGGCGTCTCGCGCGAGCAGTTCGTGCAGCCGAAGAAAGAGCGTCCGGCCGGAATGACCGACGACGGCGCTGTCGTCTAGGGAAGCTCACCGGGCGCGGGGCTGCCGGATTCTCTAGTCCAGCGCCCCGCCGGCAAAGACATGCTTCACGCGCAGCAAACCGCCCTGCGCCATCAGTGCAATCAGACGGTCAATGTTCGGGTGCTTGCCCGGATGCGCCTGAGCATCGGTCGTATGCTCGGCATAGAGTTCCAGCCCCTTCTTCGCCGCCTCCGGCGTGATGGCGCCATAAAGCTGGCCCAGGTGGTTGTACACCGCCAGCGAGCCGCCCTGGCCGGGCTTGTTTTCCAGCGTCGCCGCGACTTGGCCTTCGGCGTCGACAAGCTGTATCGCCGCGAGATGCGAAACGCCGGGCAAGGCCTTCAGGTTCTCCGCGAAACCCATCGCTAAATCCGCTCCGCCAACTCGACCGCCTTGCCGATATAGCTGGCGGGCGTCATTTCCTGTAGTCGCGCCTTCTCGGCATCGGGAATCGCAAGTTGGCCGATGAATTCCCGCAGCGCCTCGCGCTCTATGCCCTTGCCGCGCGTCAGTTCCTTCAACTGCTCGTAGGGATTACTGATGCCATAGCGGCGCATCACCGTCTGCACCGGCTCGGCCAACACCTCCCAGCACGCGTCGAGGTCTTCGGCCAGACGTTGCGGATTGGCTTCGAGCTTGTTCAAACCGCGCAGCGTCGAATCGTAGGCAAGCACCGCATAGCCGAAGGCCACGCCCATATTGCGCAACACGGTCGAATCGGTGAGGTCGCGTTGCTGGCGCGAAATAGGCAGCTTGTCGGCAAGGTGGCGCAACACCGCGTTGGCGATGCCGAGATTGCCTTCGGAATTTTCGAAGTCGATCGGGTTCACCTTGTGCGGCATGGTGGACGAACCGATTTCGCCGGCCTTGGTCTTCTGCTTGAAATAGCCGAGCGAAATGTACTGCCAGAGATCGCGGTCGGCGTCGAGCAAAATGGTGTTGGTACGCGCCATGGCGTCGAAGAGTTCGGCCATCGCGTCGTGCGGCTCGATCTGTATCGTGTAGGGATTGAACTCGATGCCGAAAGACTCGATGAAGCGGCGGTTGAAACCCTCCCAGTCGAAATCGGGGTAGGCGGAAAGGTGGGCGTTGTAATTGCCGACGGCGCCATTGAACTTGGCCATCATGTTCACACCGGCGATGCGGGCACGGGCACGGATCAGGCGCGCGGCGATGTTCGCCATCTCCTTGCCGAGCGTGGTCGGCGTCGCCGGCTGGCCGTGCGTG
>OBOI01000606.1_pt1 | contig 11974 bp, 10 predicted proteins | sample 1670151 | NCBI WGS metagenome assembly OBOI01 (sample SAMEA104232303, study PRJEB22302) | sediment metagenome | biome: forest; feature: aquifer; material: sediment | place: USA | collected 2011-08-07 | depth 0.01 m | reverse complement strand
GCGAATGCAAGGCGCGCAGTGCGATACCCACTGAAATAGACGCTGCTTGTTCATTCGATTGCCCTGGGCAAAAGGAAACCGCACACACTCTGGGGCATAATAGCCGCCCGAATACCTCCCCCACAGCAACACCGGTATGCCCACATCGGCAGCAAGAATCGCAGGCCTGGCGCTGAGCTTACTGACAGCGGGAAACGCGCTTGCCCTCGGACTGGGCGAGGTGGTGGGTCAGGCCGTGCTCGGCCAACCGCTGCACATCGAAATTCCTCTGCTCGGCAGCGGCGGCAACGCCCCATCCCCCGACTGCTTCCGCGTCCGCGCGCCGGTGACCGATATCGGCGGCGACTTCACGTTGCGCAATGCGCGCGTCCAGGTCGTCGGCGAGCGCGGCGCTTCCAGGTTGATCGTCACCTCCGGTTCGCTGATACGCGAACCCCTGGTCGCCTTCGCCGTCGCCGCCGGTTGCGGCTTCGAGTTGACCAAGGACTACCTGCTCCTGACGGCCTTGCCGTCCGAGGCGCCAACACCCGAAATCGCGTTGCCGCAGCAGTCGCCTCGGCCTGCCGCGGTTCCGGCATCCGAACCGTCGGCCGCGGCAGCCGCAACGCCCAAGGCGCCGACGCCATCGGCCGCAACGGCCAAGACCCTGTCGGCGCCGGTTGCCGCACCACGGCGGGCGGCACCGGCGGCACCACGGTCTGACGCCCCAACACCGGCCGCATCGTCCGATAAGATTCTGCGCATCGCGGCCGACACCACTCTTGAAGCGCTGTCGCGCGAAAAATATCCGGCGCAGCCGAAGGCGCGGGAAAAGTTCATGCGCATGATGGCGCGGGCCAATCCGAACCTCGCGGCCGAAGATGCCATCATCGTCGCCGGCACGGAGCTGCAAATACCGCCGAAATTGCCGGAGCGCCGCGTCGGCCCCTATCAGGGCGAATCCAAGGCCGCGCCGCCCGTCGCTGCGCCGGCCGCCGTAGCGACGGTTGCGATTCCGCAGCGGGCGGCGAAGACGACCAATCCAGCCAAGGACCGCCTCGTACTCGGCGCCGGCCACGAGACCAACGAAACAAAGCTCCTGGCCGAGATGGAGCGTTTGACTTCACTGCTGATGGAGCAGACGAAAACCCAGGAGGCCCTCACCGAGAGCATCGCCAAACTCGAAAACAACTACGGCGAGTTGCAAAAGCGCTATAGCCAGTTGGAAGAAAGACTTATCCGCATCGAGGCTGAACGCCAGGCCGAAAAGCAGGCGCCCAAGCCGGCGTCTTTCGACTTCATCGAATTGCTTTTTGCCGTGCTGGCCGGCGGCGCCATCGGCGGACTGGTACTCCACCTTCAACAGCGACAACAAATGCGGCGCGATGCAGACGCGGCCCCTGTCCCGGCGGCGCTCGCCGAGGCCATGGCAACGTCGCCGGAAATGCCGTGGGTACAGCCGGTTGCCGCCGCTGAAGTCGCCCGGGCCGTGGCCGAAGAAGCGACCGCGGCGGCGGTGGAGGCAGCCCCTGCGCCGCTGGACATGATCCAGACCTCCGCTACGCCGGCTCCGGAGGCTGTTGCAGCAGAACTGCCGGCGCCTGTGGCCGACGATCTGGACAGCTTTTCCCTCGACTTTCCCTTGATGCCGGAAGAGCCCGAGCAGGAACCCGTCACGCAGTCCGCAACGGAAACGCCGGTTCCGGCAGAAGCGGCGTCTGCCGGCCCGATCGATTCGCTATTTCTCGACTTCCCCCTGGTACTGGCAACGGAAGCAGCCGGACCGGAAGAACCATCTTCTGTCGCTCCCGCGACGAGCGTACCCACGCCAGGGGCCGACCACGAAACGCTGTCCCTCGACTTTCCCGAGATTGTCATGGCGGAGGCGGCGAAACCCGAGGACGCGCACGTCATCGAGTTCACGCCCGCGACGGCAACCGAAGATGCCGCGGCGCAAGGCGCAGTCGATCTGCCCAAGCTGCCGTAATGGCAGCGGCGGCGCCGAAGCCGAATACCGTTTTGAACCAACTTCTGCGCAAATTGCCCAATTCGTCATCGGGGGAATTGCGGCGTAGCGCAAGAGTCGCCGCGAACTGGTACCTTTACCAGCCCGACATTCGTTAGGCCATCACCGTGCGCCAGCCCGTTCACTCGTTCGACAGCCTGTCCCAGTTCGACCCGACCGGCGAGATCGATTTGCAGAATCCGCTCGCGGTGGAAACAGCCATACGAACGATTTTCGACCGGCAGTACGCCGGCCGCTACGACGCGGCCCTGCTTGGAGCCGCGATGGCCGACATCGCACGCGCCTTCCGCGGCGAATATCCCGGCTTGCTGCGTTGCGACACGCTCTACCACGATCTGCGTCACGCGCTCGAAACCGCGCTGACCATGACGCGCCTGCTCGACGGCTACGCGATCAGCCAGTCTCGGAATCAGTCCGCCGGCATCGACGCCGACCACGCCCTGCTCGGCATCCTGCTCGCGCTGTTTCACGACATCGGCTTGCTACGGCGCGATACCGAGGCGCATTTGTGGGGGCCGGCGCTGACGCCGGTGCACGAAGAACGCGGCGTCGAGTTCATGCGCGCCTATCTGGCCGACACGACGCTCGCCGCGCTCACCGACGAAACCAAGCTGATCATGGCGACCAAGCCGGTGTACGTCCTGCCGGCCGACTGGTCGCCCGATGAACGGCTGCTCGCCAGCCTGCTGGCCACCGCCGACCTGGTCAGCCAGCTCTCCGATCGTTGCTACCTGGAGAAGTGCCGCGACTTCCTGTTTCTCGAATTCAGTGCGTTCGGCCTGGCCGGCAAAGAGGACAGTCCGTACCCCGACCGCAGAACGTTGCTTGAAAAGACGCCGGCGTTCTTCGACGGTTTCCTGCAGAAGCGGCTGGACACCGATTTCCAGGGCGTGCGCCGCTACCTGCGCGTGCACATGGGCGGTTCCGATCCGTGGCAGGACGCCATGCAGAACAGTCTCGGCTACCTGAAGACCCTGATCCGGAACGACGATCTCGATCTGCTGCGGCGACACCCGGCGCCTTACATCGGAGACCCGGCGCAAGCCGCCGACAAGTAGCCGTCGATATGGCCCGACCCTGGCGGCGCTCGCGCAGCTTGACCGCCAACCGGTGCGAGCGGTGACGACGGCGGGAATCTATCTTTCGCGCAAGGCGGCGTCGTAGAGGCGATAGCCATTGCGCCCGCCCTCCTTGGCCGCGTACATGGCCAGGTCCGCCTGTTTCAACAACTCCTGAACGTCGGTGCCGTGCACCGGAAACACGGCAATGCCGACGCTGGTGGTGATGGTCGTGATGGTGAGATTCACCGCCGCCAGCTCGAACGGAAGCGCCAGCGCCTGCACGATTTTTGCCGCAACGCGTTCCGCTCCGGCGATGTCGCTGATCTCGGCAAGCACCACGATGAACTCGTCACCGCCCTGCCGCGCCACGGTATCGCCACGCCGCACGCAGTGGCTGAGGCGTTGTGCCGCCACTTTCAGCAGTTCGTCCCCGGCCTCGTGACCATGGTTGTCATTGACCTGCTTGAAATGGTCGAGATCGAGAAATATCACCGCCGCCAAGGTCTCGTCGCGGCGCGCTTTCGCCAGTACCTGCTCCAGTCGGTCCTGAAGCAGCCGGCGGTTGGCGAGTCCGGTAAGGGCATCGAAATAGGCGAGTTGCCGTATTTGTTCCTGATGCTGTCGCCGCTCACTGATGTCTTCCACCTGGACGTCGAAGCATTGCGCCGCACCGTGGGTATCGCGCAGTACCGAGGCCGTCAGTTGAACCCAGATAAGGCGGCCGTCCTTGCGCAGATAGCGCTTCTCCGCCTGCCACAAGGCCAGCGCGCCCTCCAGCAGCTTGCGACGCATCGCGAGGTCTGCGGCCAGGTCGTCCGCGGGCGTCAGTTGCTCGAAACTCAGGCCTTCGAGTTCCTCCCGGCTGTAGCCGAGAATCCGGCACAGCGCCTGGTTGCCTTTCACCAGACTGCCATCGAGTGCGACGATCGCCATGCCGATAGGAGCAAATTCCATGAAATCGCGAAAGCGTTTTTCGCTTTCAAGCAAGGCCATTTCGCGCTGCTTGCGTTCCGTGATGTCGGTGCATAAGCCGACGAACTGGGTGACGCAGCCGTTGGCATCGTGGATCGCCGAAATATTGATGGCGGCGGGAAAGACTTCGCCGTTCTCCCGCTGGCTCCAGATTTCCCCAGCCCACTGCCCGCTGCGGGCAACCGCCTCGACAATCTCGGCGATACCGGTCTGCCCGCCCCGCTCGGCGTACAGGATGTCGGGCCGCAGGCCGATGATCTCCGCTGCCGGGTATCCGGTCGTTGCACTGAATGCCGGATTGACCGACAGAATGCAGGCATCTTTGCCGACGATCAGGATGCCTTCGCTGGTGTTTGCAAAAATGCGGGAAAACAGGGCGCCCTGGCGCACGAGGTCATGGTGGGCGAAGGCGTCATGCACCACCTCGCGCAGTTGTTCGCTATCCCACGGCTTATTGATGAACTTGTAGATGTAACCCAGATTGACGGCGTCGGTGATGGCCGCGATGTCGGCGTAGCCGCTCAGCACCATGCGCACGGTATCCGGATAAAGTCGGCGGGCCACGGTCAGGAACTCGACCCCAGACATGCCGGGCATGCGGTAATCGGACAATATCACCTGCACCTCGGATTCCTCCAGGACACGCAGCGCCTCCTCGCCACAGGCGGCGGTGAGCAGGACGTAGTCCAGCCCATGCAATTCGCGCTTCAGGGCGCCAAGCAGCGAGGCTTCATCGTCCACGAGAAGCAAGGTGCGACCCGGATTTGTCGTGTTTGCCGTCATTGTCGATTTCTTCTCGCTGCATTCAGGGAGCCGAACATTGTCTGCTGCCTCCGCTTGCGTTTGCATGAGAATACTACTCGGCCGCTGCGCCAGGACAATTCCCGGAAGACGGGGTCAGCACTCCGCACGCGGAGGACATCGGCGACATCACGCCGATGCGGTGAAAGACGGAAACCGAGGGGAAGCTCAGTTCGGCGTCAGCGAACTTTTTTCGCCGCGCGGCATTTCAGTTCGGCAATCGAGGGTCTGCGCAGTTTCTTCTTCGCCGCCAGCAGGATCATGGCCTCGCCCAATTCATCCGGAAATGCGTCGCGAAGCGAGAATACCCCCAGCGGCTTATGGCCGGAGTCGATGACGGGAAAATGCCTGAAGCCGAGTTCCTTCATTGTGTATAGCGCGTGGGTCACCGGCATTTCGGGGTGCGCACAGACCGGCTTGCGGGTCATGACGCTCTCGACGCTCGTGGTCGCCGGGTCGAGAGACCTGGCGACGATTCTGATAATGAAGTCCCGCTCGGTGATGATCCCGACAACGGCGCCATCGGCGAGTACGAGGGCGCTCCCACAGTTTGCCTCGGCCATGAGAATCGCCGCTTGCAACACCGAGTCGTCGGGATGCACGGAAACGATGCTTCGGGAGGGTAGCGCTGAGGCAACGGTGCGATCAGACGACACAGACAGTCCCCAGGCAAGTTGTCAGTTGGCTTTCCGTACGGTCTTGAGGCGCACGCCCTACGCGTGCTTTGTACTCACGCGACGCCAAGCAGTTGCCCGGCAGCGGCAAGGTACGGAGTATGGCCGTGGCGACGCCCGGAGATAATAGGATCAGGATTAATTCTCACGTAGGAACATTCCCACCCCTGATGGGGCGGCAGGCCTCAATTGCCGAGGCGAAACGCCTTCGCAACCATGGCCCGCGCCTCAGGGCTGTCCCAGTCCCTGGCGCCATAGGTCTTGCTGAGCACGCGGCCCTGTGCATCGATCAGGAGGGTCAGCGGCAGGCGGTCGGCCCCCAGCATGTTTTCCAGAACCAGTTGGCTGTCGATGTAGTGGCTGAAAGTGGTCCTGGCGTGGCGCAGAAACGCCATGGCCTGGTCCCGATAGTCGTCGGTGGAAATGCCGATGACGCTGAACCGGTTTCCCCCGAAGCGGTGCGAAAGCTTTTCCAGCGAACCCATTTCCTCGCGGCAGGGGCCGCACCAACTGGCCCAGACGTTGATAACAAGCGGCTTGCCGCGATAGTCGGAGAGCAAGCGGGAGTTCCCCGAAAGCCCTTGCATCGGCGCCTCGCGCAGCACTGCGCCAACCACGACTTCGCCGGGGGTTTTCGCGCTGACCGTCGCGCCGAGCAGGCAGAGCAGGATAGGGAGAACGAATTTCATGAATAACGGACTCGAAAAGCGATTCACCACGGCGGGCACGGCGACACGGCGAAAAACCGTGTTAACCAAGGGGAGCACGGGGAAATCAAGAAAGGTTTTCCCCGTGGTAAATGCCTTTGCTTTTTCGCCGTGTCGCCGTGCCCGCCGTGGTTCAAAAAAGGTTTTGGGGTTCAAAGCACCGCCGCCGCGCGATAGTGACGGTCGGCCTCGGTGCTGCGTTCGAGCTGGTCGAGCAGTTGCGCGAGTTCGACATGCGCGCCGCGCGTGACGCGGACGGCGAGCGAGGCCTCGAAGTAACTCTGCGCCTTACCCCACAGCTTCTGCTTGCGGCACAGCCGTCCCAGCGCCAGCAGCAACTGCTCGTCGCGCGGATGCTCGATCAGCCATTTCTCGGCATGGGCGATGCGCGCCAGCGTGTCGCCGCCCTCGCAGTCGGCATAGACGGCGATGACGGACGATTCCCAGCGCTCGTCGAGAAAGTCTTCGATCAGATTCGCCGCCGGAGCGCAGCCGCCGGTCGAGGCCAGCGTGCGTGCCGCTTGCAGCGCCAGGCGCGGCTCAAGACGGTCGGCAGCGGGCATGTCGTTCCAATAGCGCACCATCTGTGCCGGGTTGCCCATCTGGCCGATGATCTCGCGGTGGGCACGTTGGCGCAGCGGCGCCGCCTGCTCGGGCGTCAGCGCCTTGTGCTTTTCGAGCTGACGCGTGAGCTTGAGCGCTTCGGGCCAGTTGCCGAGGCCCTGCTCGGCGCGCAAGGACAAGCGCAAGGCGGCAATGTGACGGCCTTCGGTATCGGCCAGCTCGGCGAGTGCGCCGCGCGCCGCGCTGAAATCGCGCGCGTCGAGCGCCAGTTCGGCTTCGGTCATCAGCCGCGCGGCGCGGACTTCGGCGTCGTGGCGGCGGGCGCGCTCGCGCCAGTGGGCTTCGCTCGTTTCGTCGTGCAGGGCATGGGCCGCACGTTGCGCCATCAGCGCGGCGAAGCCGGGCATATGGCCCGCATCATGGGCGCGCTCGGCGCTCTTCAGCGCGTGGCCGTAACGGCCTTCCTGCATCAGGCGTATGGCTTCGGCGAGCGCCGCCTCGGCTTGCGCACGGGCGCGGCGGGCACGGAACTCGCGCACCTTGTCGGGCAGGCTCAGCGTATTCACGAAACCGCGCAGGATCAGATACAACAGCAGAAAGCCGACGACCTGCAAGACGACGAGCAGGTTGAGCGAGATCTCGACGCGCCACGGCGCCAGCACGAACAGCACATAGCCGTCGTTGTAACGTGCAGCGAGCGAAAGGCCGACTGCCAGCGCAGCAAGGGTCAGCAGCCAGAGCAGTCCGCGCATTTATGCCCCGCCGCCGGGCCGCCCCAGGGCGGGGCGAATCCTGCGCATGGAGGCCGCGCCACGCGCGGCCGAACTACCGTCACCCCTGCCCGTGGGGCGGGGGCCGGGGGGTGGGGGGTCTTTCTCCTGTTGCACCACCTTGAAGTTGCGCAAGGTGTTGAGCGTTTCGTCCAGCGTCGGCAGGTCGACCGTCATGTCGGCGGCGGCCAGCGTCTTCAGCGCGGCCCGCGCCGACTGCACCGGTTTGGCGCCCAGATCGAAAAAGCGTTCTAGCCAGTCGCCGGCCTGATTCAGATCGTCCTTGAAGCTCTTGCCGTCGCGCGACAGCAGCGCCAGGCGCGCATTGACCAACCGCAGCTTGAGGTTCTCGCGCAGAAAGAAATTCTGGCTCGGCGACAGCAGGCCGGGATCGGGGCGGTCGATGCGCTCGATGCGCACCAGTTGTTTGGTGTCGTTCCAGACGTCCTGCGCCAGCGCCTGCCAGAAACTGAGATCGGCCGGCGAGCGCGACGGCCGGGCCGGCGCTTCGGCGCGCGGTCGATGTTCGGCCGCCAGCGGCAGGGTGTCGATGGCGCCAATGACGGTTTCAAGCTTGAGCGCGATACCCGGCACATCGGCGGCGGGCAGGGCCTTGAGCCTGACGATGTCGCGCGCCAGCAGCTTGCGCAGGCCGATAAAGCGGGCATTGCCGGCCCGCGCCAGCCGCGCGTCGGCGCCTTGCAGCGCGATCAACGCCACCTCGACGTTGCCGGCGAGTTGCAACTGCTGCGCGGCGATGGAAACGGCCTGCTCGACCTCCGCCAACACGCGCTCGTCGCGGCTTTTCGACAGCTCCTGATACATCGCCTCCAGCGCGAGTTGCTGGCCCTGGGTTTCGGCCAGCTTCGCTTCCAGCGCGCCGACCTTGGCCAGCAGCACCTGAATGTCCTCCTGGCTTTGGCGCGAAAGCACGCGGGCATCCTTCGCCACGGCATCGCCTTCGGAAAGACGCTTGGCCAGTTCTTCGCGCACATCGGAGAAGCGGCTGCGGGTGTCTGCCCATTGCCAGCCGAGCAGCAGCAGCGCAATGACGGCGATCAGCACCGGCGGCCGGCGCAGTGCGGCTTTGGCGCTGGCGACGGCCGAGGTTTGCGGCGCCGCCGGCGACGGTGCCGATGCGGCTTCGGCGGCAGCCGCTTCAGGCGGCATGGATTCAGGCAGCATGGACGGCAGCCCCAAGATGTTGCGTGAGCCCTTGAACGAGACCATCGTCGCCGGGACCGGTGAGCACGACATGGTGCAGGCCCAGCGCGCGCGCCTGTTCGGCGATGCGTTCATGCGGGACGAAGGTCGGCGTCTTGCGCAGCCAGGCCTGCCCGAGCGGGCCGACCATGTCGTACAGATTGCGCAGGCCTTCGCTGCTGGTGACGGTAATCGCGTCGAGTTGGCCGTCGCTCCAGAGCTTGACGAGCGGCGCCGGGTCGAGGTCGGGCTTGCCGCGACGATAGCAGCCGACATATTCGACGCCGGCGCCGCGCTCGGTCAGCGTGTCGCCGAGAAGTTCGCGACCGCCGTCGCCGCGAAAAATGATCACGCGCTTGCCCTGCATGTCTTGCAGCGCCGGCAAGGCCAGCAGCGCCTCGGAATCGAAGCGCACGGTCGGCGCCGTCACGTCGCCGATGCCGAACGACGCGAGCGCCATTTCGCTGCTCTTGCCTATGGTCGCCGCACGCAGATGCGCGGGCCACTGGCGGCGGGCAAGGATGTGGCCCAGCGCCTTGTCGACCGCGTTGGGGCTGACGAAGGCGGCCCAGTCGAACTCGTCGAGACGCTCGGCGACTTCGTTCAGCGGGCCCTTGTCCTCGATGTCGAAAATCGCCAGCACCGGGAACAGCACGGGCTTGGCGCCAAGCGCAACCAGCGCGGAAGCCAGGTGCGTCGCCTGCCCGGCCGGCCGGGTGATGACGATGTGACGACCAGAGAGCGGCGCCAGGTCCACTCAGCCTCCGAGTGCGGAAAGAATCTCGTCGGCGCCCTGGGCGCGCAGATCGGCGGCAAGCAGCAGGCCGAGAGCTTCGGGGTCGGTGGGCGACCCCTCGCGCTCGGCGCGCGCCATGCGCGTGCCGTCGGGCAGCGCAACAAAACCGCGCAGCCACAACTTGCCGGCGCGTATCTCGGCGTAGGCGCCCAGCGGCACTTCGCAGCTGCCGGCCAGGGCACGCGAGACGGCGCGCTCGGCGCGCACGCAGGCGGAGGTGTCGATATCGTTCAGGGGCGCCACCCAGGCGGCGACTTCGGGTCGCGCCGACAGCGCCTCTATGCCCAGCGCGCCCTGCCCGGCCGCCGGCAGCGAAGCGGACGTCGGCAGCACCGAACGGATGCGCGCCTTGAGGCCCAGGCGGGTCAGTCCGGCCGCAGCGAGAATGATTGCGTCGTATTGGCCTTCGTCGAGCTTGCGCAGGCGCGTGTCGAGATTGCCGCGCAGCGACGTGACGGCAAGGTAGGGGTAGTTGGCATGCAGCTGCGACTCGCGCCGCAGGCTGGAGGTGCCGACCACCGCGCCCGGCGGCAACTCGTCGAGCGTGGCGTACTTGTTCGAGACGAAGGCGTCCTGCGGCACTTCGCGCGGGCCGATGGCCACCAGCGCGAACTCCGGCTCCATCGTCATGGGCACGTCCTTCATCGAATGCACGGCGAGGTCGGCGCTGCGGTCCAGCAGCGCGGTTTCGAGCTCCTTGACGAACAGCCCCTTGCCGCCGACCTTGGCCAGCGGCCGGTCGAGAATCTGGTCGCCGCGCGTCGTCATGCCCATCAGTTCGACGCGACAGCTTGGGTATAATTGCTGCAATAGTTCGCGCACATGTTCGGCCTGCCAAAGGGCGAGACGCGATTCGCGCGTGGCGATAACAATACTTTCGGGCGCTGGGTGGGTGCTCAATTCGATTTCCAATAAGGCTGTCTGCGATTCGGGGGCGGCGTAAGGAGTAGCGATGACGCCCTCTTCGACTGGCCGCCTGGGCGCTTGGATTCTAGCATGGCTGCTGGCTTTGCCGGCCGCGACGACCGCCGCGGAACTGACCCCGGCCGGCAGTTTCGCCGCCGACGCGCTGATCGTGCGCGAGAAGAAAATCCCCATTCTTGTGTTCTATACCCGCAACGACTGCAACTGGTGCGAGTTCGTGCGCAATCGCTATCTGATACCGCTCGCCAGGAACCCGGCCGCGGCCAGGCGCGTGCTGATACGCGAAGTCGGCCTCGACGCCGACTTCGATACACCGCTCACCGACTTCGGCGGACGCACCACCACGCATAGCGCTTTCGCCCGCACGCGCCGTATCCGCCTGACGCCGACGCTCGATTTTCTCGACGACCGCGGCAACCGCCTCGTCGATCCCATCGTCGGCGTGCGCCTGCCCGACTTCTATGGCACCTTCATCGACCGCGCCATCGACGAAAGCATCGCCCGACTGAAGGCCGACAAATGAGCGGAACCCTGGACCAGCCGCTGCGCGAAGACATCCGCCTGCTCGGGCGCATGCTCGGCGACATGTTGCGCGACTACGAAGGCGAAGACGCCTTCGCCCTGGTCGAGCGCGTGCGCACGCTCGCCATCCGCTGCCACCGCGACGGCGACCCCGGCGCCCGCAGCGAGCTGACCGCCCTGCTCGACGGCCTCTCGCACGAGCAGACCAACCCGACCGTGCGCGCCTTCAGCTACTTCCTGCACCTGGCCAACATCGCCGAAGACCAGCACCACATCCGCCGTTCGCGCGCCCGCGCCATCGCCGGCGATCTGCCGCGACCCGGCAGCTTCGCCCACGCGCTGGCGCGCGCCCGCGATCTGGGCATCGACGCACGGCAGCTCGACCGCTTTTTCGCCAACTGCCTGGTCAGCCCGGTGCTCACCGCCCACCCGACCGAAGTCCAGCGCAAGAGCATTCTCGACGGCCAGCGCAAGATCGCGGATCTCCTCGACGAGCGCGACCGCACCCGCCTCACGCCTCAGGAACGCGCCGAACACGAGGAGGCGATGCGCCGCGCCGTGCTCACGCTCTGGCAGACGCGCATGATCCGGCCGCAACAGCTTTCGGTCGCCGACGAAGTCGGCAACGCGCTCTCGTACTACGACACCACCTTTCTGCGCGAACTGCCGCGGCTCTACAACGCCATCGAAGACCACCTCGCCGCAAACGTGCCCGGCTGGGCCGCGACGCAGGAACTGCCGCCCTTCCTGCGGCCCGGCTCGTGGATAGGCGGCGACCGCGACGGCAACCCCTTCGTCACCGCCGAGGTGCTGGCTGCGGCACTACGCGCGCAAAGCAGCAAGGCGCTCGGCTATTACCTCGAACAAGTGCTTCGGCTGGGCGCCGGGCTGTCGCCAACCTCGATGCTGGTGGACGTCAGCACCGAACTGCTGGCGCTGGCCGAGCGCTCGCCCGACCGCGACCCGCACCGCGAC
>OBOI01000605.1_pt1 | contig 11994 bp, 9 predicted proteins | sample 1670151 | NCBI WGS metagenome assembly OBOI01 (sample SAMEA104232303, study PRJEB22302) | sediment metagenome | biome: forest; feature: aquifer; material: sediment | place: USA | collected 2011-08-07 | depth 0.01 m | reverse complement strand
AAGAAGGCCGAAGAGAAGTTCAAAAAGGCCAACGAGGCCTATGCCGTGCTCTCCGATCCCGAGAAACGGCAGCAGTACGATACCTATGGTGCCGACACCTTCCAAAAACGCTATACCCAAGAGGACATCTTCCGCAATGCCGATCTAGGGTCCATCTTCCGGGAGTTCGGCTTCAATACCGGCGGCTTCTCCCAGGGCGGAGGCCGAGCCAGGGGGGGTTCCCCCTTTGAATCGATCTTCTCCCAAGGTGGCATGGGGGGAGGCATGAACTTCCAATCGGGGTTTGGCGGCGCCCGCCCCCAGCCCGCGAAGGGGGAGGACTCCACCTTGGAACTCAATATCACCCTGGCCGAGGTGTTAACCGGCTCGGAGAAGACCATCGCCCTGGGTCGGGGTCCCAGCGCCGATAAGGTGTCGGTCAAGGTCCCCGCCGGCATTGAGTCCGGCAAGAAATTGCGGGTGGCGGGCAAGGGCCAGGGCTCACCCCAAGGGGGAGCGGCCGGCGACCTCTATCTGCTGATCAATATCCTGCCGGACCCGATCTTCAGCCGTGACGGCAACGACCTGATCTGCGAAAAACTCATCCCCTTCTCCGCCGCCACCTTAGGCGAGACCATCGCCGTCCCCACCCTGGAGGGCAAGACCTTAAACGTCAAGGTCCCCCCCGGCATCCAACCCCAGGCCAAGCTCCGGCTCAAAGGCCACGGCCTGCCCGCCGGACCGCTGGGCCCCCGGGGCAACCTCCTGGTCCGCTTCATGGCCGAGGTGCCCGCCCAGATTACCCCTGCCCAGCGCGAGTTGCTCCAACAGCTTAAGGAGCTGGGGCTCTAAGCCGTCGAGCAAAAACAACTTGAACAATCAGCACCACGGCGATGGCAAAGGAGCCGTAAAGGGAGTGGTAACTTGTCCAAGTGATTTCTGCACGGCTCCTAAGCAAACTCACAGGCCGGCGCCGCTGATCTTCTCCAAGGCCTCCAGGTAGCGGCTCCTGGTCTTGGTGACGATGTCGGCCGGCAGAGGCGGTGGCGGCGGGGTCTGGGGCCAATCCAGGGAGAGGAGATAGTCCCGCAGGAACTGCTTGTCAAAACTGGCCTGACCACGACCAATGGCATAGCCCGCCACCGGCCAGAAGCGGGAGGAGTCGGGGGTCAGGACCTCATCGATCAGGATCAATTCGCCGTCGCACCACCCCAGTTCAAACTTGGTGTCGGCAATGATGATCCCCCGCTCCCGGGCATAGCCAGCCGCCTTCTCGTAGAGCCGCACACAGATATCCGCGATCTTCTCCGTCTCCGCCGCGCCAATGATCTCCCGCATCTGCGCCAGCGATATATTCTCGTCATGGGTGCCCAAGGCCGCCTTGGTAGACGGGGTGAAGAGCGGGGCCGGCAACCGCTCCGACTCCTGCATCCCCTCCGGCAGTTTGAAGCCGCAGACCACCGGGCTCTGGCGATAGGCCTTCCAGAACGAGCCGGAGATATAGCCACGCACGATGCACTCCACGGTCAGGGGCTCCGCCTTTTTGACCAGCATGCTGCGCCCGGCCAACTGGGCGCGGTAGGGGGCGCAGGCCTCGGGGTACTGGTCGACATCCGCGGTCAGCAGGTGGTTGGGCACGATCTCCTTGAGCAGTTCGAACCAGAAGAGGGAGAGTCGGGTCAGCACCGCGCCCTTATCCGGGATCGGGTCCGCCATCACCACGTCAAAGGCCGAGATGCGGTCGGTGGCCACCATCAACAGGCAATCGCCCAAGTCATAGAGATCACGGACCTTGCCCCGGTGGCGCAGGGTCAGTCCCGGAAAGTTGGTTTCAGTGACGGCGGTGGTGTTCATTGCAACTCCTTAAGAAGGTAAACGATGTGGATATCAAATAGGCACAAGCAGGGGTCATTAGATTCTATGGATTTACTCTACCGCCGGCGAGATTGCAAAGGAAACCGCCCAGGTACCGGGAGGGGTTATGGCCCAGGCGATGGATGACGACAGGGGAATGGCGTGTAACCCGCCCCAGCCACTTCACCCTCGCTGAAACCAGCGCTCGATCTCCCCTCGGGAAAAACGCTTGACCACCGAGCGGCCATGGGGGCAGTGGGAAAAGATGCCGGCCCGCTCGATCCGCTCCAGGAGGTGGTGCACCTCCACCGGGGTCAGGGCGTGACCGGCCTTGATCGCCGCCTTGCAGGCCATGCCGGCCAAGACCTCATCCAGCATGGCCGTCTCCTGGCCTGGCGGGTAGTCGTCGCTGAAATGGCTTAAGATGCCCCGCAGGATCTCGGCCGGGGCCAGATGATCGAGGCCCGCCGGCACCGCCTTGATCACCACGGTATCGCCGCCGAACTCCTGCAACTCCAGGCCCAGCCGCTGGAGTTCCGGCCCGTGCTGGGCCAGGGCCTCCACCTCGGCGGGCACCAGTTCCACCATGGCCGGAAACATCAGGATCTGACCGGGCATGGTGCCGGCGTCATAGTGACCCTTCAACTCCTCAAAGATCAGCCGCTCCTGCACCGCGTGCTGATCGATGGCCACCAGACCGTCCTCGGCCTGACAGAGGAGGTAGGTATCAAAGAGCTGGCCCAGGTAACGGAGGCGGGCGGGCTCCACAGCCATGCCCTGGGGGGGATGCGGGCGGCTTTCGCTGGTGGCTTTCGCTGACCGAGGATGCCCTGGGCCGATCTCCCCCGCCGCAGGTGCCAAGCGGCCGGCAGGGGGCGTCGCCAGCAGCTCATGCAAACGGGCGTTGCCCTGGAAGACCGGGAGCGTGCGGCTTGGTAGCCCCGCTGACGGCGGGCCTGCTTTTTCCTTGGCCAGCGGCGCTGGCCGCACCACTACCGGTGCCGCCGCGCTGGCAGCCGGCGTCCTCCGCAACAAGGGCCTCTCCTCCTCCCTGGTTGCAAGCGCGGCGCCCCTCTCGCCCCCCGCTGCCGGCTCCTCCCGGCTCTCCGGCCTAACCGCCGCCCCTGTTCTCTCCGCCCCCCCGGCATGGGCCGCCCTATCCTCCGCCTGGGCCGGGGTGAGTTGCGGGGCCACGGCCACCTTGGGCTCGGGCTCCCGGACCTCAAGGGCTGCCTCCTCTTGCCTGGGGAAGGGCGCGGCAACCGGGGTGGCCTCCTTCTTGCGCGCGGGGCCGAAGATCTCCCCCTTAAGCCGCGTCTGGTAGGCCTCCATGCTCCGCCAGATCGCCGCCACAATCTTGTTGTGGACCACATTGCCCTCGCTGAAGCGCACCTCCTGCTTGGTGGGATGGACATTGACGTCCACCCCCTCCGGCGGCAGATGGAGATGGATCACCCCGGCCGGCCTACCGCCGCGCATCAGAAAGCCGGCCATGCCCTCGGCCACGGCGTGGTTCACCAAGCGGTCCTTGATATAGCGGCCATTGACAAAGGTCCACAACCGCCCGGCCCGGCCGCTGGCCTGTTCCGGGGGGACCAGAAAGCCGGTGACGCTGATCTCCGGCCGGGCCACCCCCTCGGCATCGGCAACCGGGATAAGATCCGGGGCGTCGGCCAGGAGCTGCCTGATCCGCCGCTCCGCCGAGCCATCGCTGGCCGGCAGATCCAGGAGGTCGCGGCCGTTGACCTGGTAGCTGAAACCGGTCTGAAAGCTGATCAGGGCGTAAGAGCGGATGACCTCGTCGATATGGGCGAGTTCGGTGTTGGCGCTCTTTAAAAACTTGCGCCGGGCCGGGACATTGGCAAAGAGATCCGCCACCTCCACCACCGTACCCTGGGCGCACCCCATCTCGTGGACCTTGTGCACCGAGCCGAAACGGACATCCACCCGGCACCCCAGCTCCGCGCCGGCCGGGCGGGAGGTGATGGACATGCGGGAGACCGAGGCGATGCTGGGGATGGCCTCGCCGCGAAAGCCCAGAGTGCGGATATGGATCAGGTCATCGGCGCTGGCAAGCTTACTGGTGGCGTGCCGCTCCAGACAGAGGAGGGCATCGTCCGGCTCCATGCCGCTGCCGTTGTCGATCACCCTAAGCATCCGGGTACCAGCCCCCTCCACCTGCACCGCGATGTGGGTGGCGCCGGCGTCCAAGGCGTTCTCCACGAGCTCCTTGACCACCGAGGCCGGACGCTCCACCACCTCGCCGGCAGCGATCTGATTGGCCAGGTTCTCGGGGAGGATCTTGATCCGGGACATAGGGGATAGGTGCCAGGGTAAGGGTTAGCGGCTGACGATCACTGGGTACGCTTATCTTCCTGCATGAACAGGAGGATATTGTCCTTGATCCAGTGCTCGTCCCACCACTCCACCGGGGTGACAAAGACCCCGTTGACCAGCAGGGAGAAGTGGAGGTGGTCGCCACCGGCCATGCCAGTGGTGCCGGTGCGGCCGATAAGCCCATCGGTGGGCACCATCTCCCCCACCTTGACGGTGATCTCGCTCAAGTGCGAGTAAAGGCTGAACAGTCCCTGGCCGTGATCGATCATCACCATGTTGCCGTAGATCCCCAGGTAGTCGGCATGGACCACCTTGCCGGCGTTGGCCGCCTTGACCTCGGCCCTCTCCAACGAGGCCAGATCGACACCCAAGTGGACCTGATGATCGATCTCCTTTTCTTGATAAAAATAGGTCCGGTATTGGGCAAATCCCGCCATGGGCGAGCTGTTCTCCATGCGCAGGAAGCGCCCCTGCCAGTGCTGCTTAGGGTCGGTGTGGCTACAGATCTCCTTGATGCGGTCGGAGTTTTGGCGTCTGACCTCGGTGTTGACGTAGAGGAACTGCTCCACCAGGGTCCCCTTCATGTCCGGGTAGTACTGCGCGAACTCCGGGATCTTGGTGTTCAAGAAGTTGTCGGAGAGATTGATGGTGTCCATCTTCTTGGGGACCGAACGGAAATTGATGGCCACCGGCATGGTAGTCTCGTTGCCGGCCCGGTCTTGGGCCGTAATCACCGCCGACTTGATGGCCTCGGTATCGTAGGGGATAGCGATCAACGCCCCGAGGACCCCATCGGCGCGGGTCGGGATCGAATAGCCCGGATGGGTGATGCCATCGATGGTGACTCCGCTGTGGGCGATCTCCTCATTGGCCCCATAGACGATCAGGCCGGCGCCGCCGGGCTTGATCTTGTTGGGGGTGTGGACCAGCCGCAAGCGGGGGGGCTTGGTATCAAAGGTGAGCGGATAGACCCCCACGGTCTGGTTGCCCCGCAACCAATTCCACCACGACAGATCGCTGACCATGAGCACCAGTTCGGCCGCGCCATCCCCTACCCCCAAGCCCTTGGCATCGATCTCCAGGGTCTCCTTGAGGGTCGGAATCCCCTGGCTCACCACCGTGCTCCGGCCCAACAGCCGCTCGACCACCACCGCCTCCTTCTTCCCCTGACGGATAACGGCCCGCACCTCCTTGATGCCGCTCTTCTGGTCGTTGATCACGGCCACCACCTTGCTCTTCTGGCCAAGGGTGGTCACCTCCCCCTCCAGGGCGATGGTCGGCCTCTCCCACTCAAAGAGCCTGAGTGCCAAAAACACCCCCGCCACCAGGATCGCCACCACCATCAGCAGCAGGATCCCCATAAAGTTCGAACTCTTCTGTATCCTTCTCTCTCTTGTCTCATTCGCCATGACTCTTCTCCTTGATGCCAGCGCCGCTGTGCCGCGCGATTCTTTGTGGTGGTGCGAGATGTGGACGGGTTGGCCCCATGGGGCGGCGAGCACATCCGCCCATTTCTCCTCGCCATGCCATCTCGCCAAAAGCGGCGAACTTTACCATGTTCGTCAAAAAATGACAGAGGAAACTCTTCCCCCCAAATGACAAGGGAAGGCCGCTTACCCCTTGACAGCAACGGACGCCCCTTCTATATCTGCTGCCATGGACACCTTTGATGCCATCATTATCGGCGCCGGGCCGGGCGGCCTGCACTGCGCTACCATCCTCGCCCGCCACGGGGTGAAGGTCCTGGTCCTGGAACGGAAGCCTATCATCGGCCCCAAGGTCTGCGCCGGCGGCATCCCCTACCATGCCTTGGCGGAACTGGCCATCCCGCCGGAGATCCAGGAGGCAAGTTTTCCCAGCCAAGTGATCCGTACCCCATGGCAACAGGTGCGGGTCCGCTACCCGGAGCCGGTGATCACCACGGTCAACCGCGAACGCTTGGGGGCCTGGCAGGAGGCCAAGGCCCGGCAGGCCGGCGCCCTGATCCGCACGGGGGCAGCAGTCACCGCCATCACCGCCACCACGGTGGAGACCACCATGGGACGCATCGCCTACCGCACCCTGATCGGGGCCGACGGCAGCGCCTCCATGGTTCGCCGCCATCTTAACCTTGGCAGCCGCCTACTCGGCACCGGCATCAACTACCAACTCCCCGGGCGCTGGCCGGAGATGGAGTGGCACCTGGACCCCCAGCGCTTCGGCAGCGGCTACGCCTGGATCTTCCCCCATGGCCAAACCACCTCCATCGGCGCTTACGCCGACCGCTCCGACCTCACCGCCCCCCTCCTGCACCAGCGCCTGTTGGCCTGGGCCAAGGAGCGCGGCATCGAGTTGCTTGCTAGCGGGGGGGGAGAGGAGAGAGCGGAGGGGAGGGCCAGGGCGGCCCTGATCAACTACGACTATCGCGGTTGGAACTTCGATCCGCTCTTTCTGGTGGGAGATGCCGCGGGTCTCGCCTCCGGCTTTACCGGCGAAGGGATCTACCCCGCCATCGTCTCCGGCGAGACCGTGGCCCGCACCATCCTGGACCCCAACTACCAACCCGCCCGCTTACACCACTTGCTGGCCCGGCAACGCCTTCACAACCGGCTGCAAAAATTCTACACCGGCAATAAAGTGCTTTGCCAAATCAGCCTGGAGATGCTAGTCTTGGCCATTCGTACAAAACTCATTGGCTTTGCGGCCCTGGAGATGTACTGAGTAAGGTTAATGGTTGACGCTTGGCGGTTGACGGGTACCCCCTAAACAGAGAGATCCGGGATGAAATACGATAAAAACAAGACGTGGCTCTACAACATGCTGTTCCTGCTGGGTGGCGGCGCCATCCTGCTCTTTCTGTGGCGGGCGCCGGCCGAGACCACCAAGCGCCTGCCCCAGGATGAGACCCACATGAAGTTTCATGCCATGGAGAAGAAAGAGGCGGAGAAGTTCTGCGAAGAGTGTCACAACCCTGATGGCGTGGCGCCCATGCCAAAAAAGCACCCGCCCAAATATCGCTGTCTGTTCTGCCACAAGCAGAATAAGAAATAACGGAACTCCCGCAGGTAGGTAAGGCTGGAGGCTGAAGGGTGTTTTAGACGATAGAGAGAGCAGATGATGCCTGGCCATGGCGGATATCTCAAGTTTGCTGTTGCCAACAGACGAAACAGCGCCAGTCGATAACTCTAGCATGATACGATAATTACTGATGTCCACCCCCAACCCCACCCTGACCATTCGCCTCGACGACCTTGCGGCCACCAACCGGCTTGGCCAACGGCTCGGCGAACTGGCCGAGGAGGGGGACATCATCACCCTGGCCGGGGAGTTGGGGGCGGGTAAGACCACCCTCACCCAGGCCATCGGCAGGGGGCTACTGGTCCCCCCCGACTGCTACATCACCAGCCCCACCTTCGCCCTGCTCCACGAATACCCGGGCCGCCTGCCGCTCTACCACCTGGACCTCTACCGCCTAAGCTGCCAGGAGATCATCGATCTCGGCTTCGAGGACTACCTCTATGGCGCGGGGCTGTCGGTGGTGGAGTGGCCCGACCGGCTGGACGAGATCATGCCCCGGGACCGCTTGCAGATCGAGCTTTCGACCCTCTCGGAGCAAGCGCGCCTGGCCCGTCTGACCTGGCACGGCCGCATGCGGGCCAGGGCCTGGTCAGCGGATACCCTGTAAGGCGGCGCTTACAACTCCCCGGCCTTGACCCGCTGGATCACCTCCACCAGCTTGGCCTTGACAATAGGCTTGGTCATGAAATCGTTCATCCCCACCCCCCGGGCCACATCGGCATCCTCCTTGCGGGCGTGGGCGCTTAAGCCCACAATCGGGACCGGCTGCGCCCTCTCTTGCAACCCCCGGCACCCCCCTTTGTCCACTGCCGCTTCCAAGGCCCTGATCCGCCGGGTCGCCTCCAAGCCGTCCATGTTCGGCATCTGCAAATCCATCAGAATCAGGTCAAAGGCCCCGTTCTTTAGGGCGTCCAGGGCCTTCAGGCCATCGCCGGCCACCTCTACCTCGCACCCCTCGCGCTTGATCAGTACCGAGGCCAGCTTCTGATTCACCAGATTATCCTCCACCAGCAAGACCCGGAGAACGGGGCCGGTGGCCGGCGCCGCCGCGGCCTGGGTCTGGGCAGGGAGCACGGTAACCGCTTGCGCCACCTGCATCGGCAGGGTAAAGCCAAAGGTACTCCCCTTCCCCTCCTCGCTGCACAGGGTGACGTTGCCGCCCATCAGCCCCACCAGTTGGCAGGTGATGGCAAGCCCCAAGCCGGTGCCGCCATAATTTCTGGTGATCGAGCCATCGGCCTGGGTAAATTTTTCAAAGATGGCGGCCTGTTTGTCCACGGGGATGCCGATCCCGGTGTCGCTCACCAGGATACGGAGCCTGGGCCTGGCCAGCTCGCCCAGCCAACCCACCCGGATCATCACCTCCCCCTGCCGGGTGAACTTCAGGGCGTTGCCGGCCAAATTGACCAACACCTGCTTGACCCGGTGCCCATCGCCGATCAGCTGCCCGGGCACCTCGGGGTCGATCTCATAGCGGAAGGTAACCCCCTTGTCATGGGCGCCCTTCAGGAACATGGAGGCCACGTTCTTGACCATATCCGGTAACACGAAGGGCTCGGCCACGATATCAAGCTTGCCGGCCTCGATCTTGGAGAAATCCAGGATGTCGTTGATCAGCGACAACAGCCCATCCCCGGACTGTTTGATGGTGCGGGCATAGTCGGCCTGCTCCGGGGGGAGCTGGGCCTCGCAGAGGAGATCGGAAAAGCCGATGATGGCGTTCATCGGCGTCCGCAACTCATGGCTCATGTTGGCCAAGAACTCGCTCTTCAGCCGGCTCGCCTCCTTCAACTCCTCGTTGGCCCGCCGCAACTCCACGGTCCGTTGCTCGATCTCGGTCTCCAGGTTTTTGGCGTAATCGCGGTCTTTCTCCTGGATGAGGAGATACTGGCGGTGGTTGTTCTCCACCATCTCGAAGTGCTGGGTGTTCAAGGCCTGGATCTGGCGGGCCAACTGCTCATTCTCGATCTTGATCTTGTCCGCGGCCATGGCGGCCCACACCTGATCCACCGCGGCCCGTACCACCTCGCCGACAAAAGGCTCGGTGGCAAACTGGGCCATCGCCGTCGGCAACCAGCAGATCAAGACCGCGTCCAGTTGGTCGATCACCACTGGGCAGGCCCCGGCCAAGGTCTCACCCTCCGGCATCCGCCCCAGCCGGCGGATCCCGGCGACCAGGGCCGGGCTCACCCCCGTGCCGGACGGACACCCCTCCCGGACGCCAAGGACCTGCCCGCCATCCTGATGGAGCTGGAAATAGGCGCTGGGCAAGGTGGCGGCCAACCGCCCCATGAACTCCCGCTCTCGGGTGCCCTGCTCTTCCAGTTCGCCGAAGATGTCGTCCGTCTCGTCATCGAGCATGGCTGTCACCCCTCCGGGGCATAGAGGCTCTTGGCCTTCTCCATCTCCGCCGGCAGGTCGCGGACAATGACCTTGTAGTTGTCCATCATCGATTTGACATGGGAGACCAAATGGTTGGGCAGGGGTTCGACCCGGTCGGGCAGGGTCCCGTACTTCATCTTGCCGGCGATATACTCGGCTAATTGCACAATACCGGTGACCGAGGAGGGGGCCGGGGGCGGCTCCTTGTCCACTTGGTGGTGGAAGCGGATGGCACTCAAGACATCAGGGGGCATCTTCCACTCCTTGGCCAGCTTAAAGCCGACCTCGGCATGATCGGTGCCGATCACCTCCCGCTCGCAGTCGATGATGGGCCGCTTGCTCGTTTGATAGAGCCGGCAGGCCTGCCGCAACTCCGCCCCCGCCACCTGATCCTCGGCAATCAGGCCGATGTCGTGGATGATCCCCGCCAAAAACAGGTCTTCCCGGGCATCGCCAAAGATGCGCTTACCGATCATGTCCGCCAGGATGGCAACGGTGGCGCAGTGCAACCACAAGAGTTGCCGCGACAGGCCGCCGTTGCCCTGATCCTTGAACATATCCCGCAGGGCCTCCACCGCCACCAGGTTGCGCAGGTTTTTCATGCCCACGTAGACCACGGCCTTGGAGATGGACTCCACCTTGCTCGCCAGCCCAAAATAGGGGCTGTTGACCAGCTTCAACAGCCTGGAGACCAACACCGGGTCCATCTGGATGATCTCCTCGAAGTCCCGCATGGTGCTCTTCTCGTCGTCCACCATCTGCGATACGCGGATGGCGACATGGGGCAGGGTCTTGGCATTACTAAATTTTTCAACTACCTGTTCAGCGGTGAGCATCATTCTCCTCTCTCAGCCGGTACCTTCCTCAAGTTCATACTCTGGCAGGCCTGTGCTCGCTTACGCCCGCAGGCTCTCCAACTGGCCAATCAAGGCGCGGATGGCGGCGACATCGATGACCTCAAGCTGGTTGGCCCGCCCCAACTTTTCCACGGCATGGGCCGCCACCCGCAGACCCTCCCCCCCCAGACTCGCGGCCGCCCCCTTGATACTGTGAGCCGCATCCGCCACCGCCTGGGCGTCGCCGGCAGCCAAGCCCTCTTCAATCTTTTGCAGATCCGTCTTGGAGGATTCGTTTAACAGGCCCAGCAGTTCCGCCAAAAGTTCGGGGTCCTCACCGGCTTGCTCGCTGGCAAAGGTCCTATCCCATTGTAAATCCATCATAGTCAGTCCTTATTCGAAGAAGGGTTGGTGGTCCGACAAACAGCCGCCTAATTTGTCGCTCATGGTAGCGGAAAGGGGGGAGCGAAGCAAACACTTTCTGGCTCGTTGGCTTGGGAGACGGTAGGGTCGAAGGTAGACGGATGGGGGCGGATGGGGCGGCCTTGTATTCGGGAACTCGCTCGGCCTTGTCTGTCCCGACAAGGATGATGAGGCTTCCGCACGGATCAATTGCACCGCCGGTGAAGAGAGCGTCATGAAAGCCAAAGCCCTTGAGGGCCCAGTCAAACGAGACAACGACCGAGTTGGCCCCCCCTTTTAGGTATGCCGACGGCACGATGGTGCGTACCGTCTCATCATCAAACCCGGCGCCAGCCCCCTCTCTTTCAGACGATCTCACGTGCAGCCTAAGCCCTGCAAGTCGAGCAGTCTCCGTTGCAAGTGGAGGCACATTCGATGGTTGGCAAGGCCGTTGGAATAACAAGCGACATTAGCGAAATTCGAACCATCAGCGGAGTAGTGAGTAAAGACCACATCCATGTTTTCGTGTCCGCGCCTCCTGTCATGGCTCCATTTGAGATCATGCAAAGGATAAAAGGCAGAACATCAACCAAGCTGTTTGGGGAATTTTCTCACATCAAAAAGCGACATTGGGGGCGCCATTTGGGGGGGCGCGGCTATTTCTGCGCAACATCGGGGCAGATTACGGACGAGAGGATAACGGTTGAAAAATAACGCGACGGGTCTTTCGACCCGTATCCGTGCTTTCAGCACGTTAGTTGAACCCACCAGCTTTTAGCTGATGGTTGTTCAGTGACTTTCTTCCAGGTGGAGGTTATGCCTTGGCTCCCTCCCACAACCCAAGCTGGTAAGTGAGCAGGGCTTTTTCCACCTCCACCCGCAACTCCAGGAAAGGCACGCTCAAGTGGCAGGAATAGACAAACTGTTTGCCCTCGAATTCAAAATAGGCATAAAACTATTTCCTAGTTCGCTATCCCTTCAGGCAACAGGGATCAGCAGATGATAGATGGTGAATGGCCGTGCACCTAACTGATGATGCGTTTCGTCCACATGACGGTCTGGCAGGATCGGCGACTTTTGCAAGGCATGAGGAACGAGTCTGTAGAAAAAGTCCCCTCCCCACCCAAATAAGTTAGTTTGAGGGCTG
>OBOI01000603.1_pt1 | contig 12036 bp, 23 predicted proteins | sample 1670151 | NCBI WGS metagenome assembly OBOI01 (sample SAMEA104232303, study PRJEB22302) | sediment metagenome | biome: forest; feature: aquifer; material: sediment | place: USA | collected 2011-08-07 | depth 0.01 m | reverse complement strand
ACTACAAATTTTCTTTACTGATGATCTTACTTTCATAATGTCAGCCTTTCATTCGTATAAAAATTTATCTATTGCCTTTTCCTCTAAATACAATCCTTCCCCGGGATAAATCATATGGTGATAACTCTATAGTCACTTTATCACCAGGTAAAATCTTTATAAAATGCATTCGCATTTTTCCAGAAATATGAGCCAATACTTTATGACCATTCTCCAACTCTACTCTAAACATAGCATTTGGAAGAGGCTCAATGATTATACCTTCAACTTGTATCGCCTCTTCCTTGGCCATAAAAATTTTCCCTCAATTACACTATTAAGAAAGATATCGTGTCAAGTTAATACCTGCACTCAACACTTCGGGATCACCACTAGTAACCAAAACTGAATGTTCAAAATGTGCTGACAAGCTCCTGTCTGCAGTTACCACTGTCCACCCATCTTTCATAACGAAAACATCAGATGTACCTACATTTACCATTGGCTCAATGGCCAATACCATGCCTGGTAAAAGTCGCGAACTACGTCCTGGTCTCTTATAATTAGGCACTTCTGGTGCTTCATGAAGCTTACTTCCAATGCCATGGCCTACAAACTGTTTTACAACATGAAATTTGTTGGTTTCTACATATGATTGGATTGCTTCGGATATGTCACTAACTCTATTGCCACTTCGTACTTGCTGAATTCCTAAAAGTAGCGCTTTATGTGTTACATCCAATAAATGATTTTTACTTTTATCCTTATCACCAATGATAACTGAAGTAGCGGCATCCCCAAAATAACCCTTATAATTAATGCCAAAATCAATACTTAGTATATCACCATTACGAAGAATAGTTTTTTTTGATGGTATCCCATGCACTACCTGATCATTTATCGATACACATAAACTGGCAGGGTAACCTCTATACCCTTTAAATGCAGGAATTGCATCATTATTCTTTGCATATGTTTCAGCTAATATATCAAGTTCCTTAGTTGTTACGCCAGCAGTAGCCTTAGCAAGTACTAAATTAATCGCACCTGCTACAATACTGTTTGCCTGACGCATCAAACCAATTTCTTTTTCAGTCTTAACTATAATGGTCGAACTCATTTCTTTTGTTAACGGCCTTTTATTCTGCCTGTCTTCAAAAATCCATCATAATTCCTCATGACAGTATAGGATTCTATTTGTGATATTGTATCTATGGCTACTCCGACTACAATCAACAGTGCAGTTCCACCAAAATAAAAAGGAACATTTCCTTTCTTTATTAAGATTTCAGGCAAAATACATACACTTGATATATATATTGCACCTATCACAGTTAATCGTATCATAATCTTATCAATAAATTCAGCAGTTTTCTTTCCAGGTCTAATCCCTGGAATAAAACCTCCATTTTTCTTAAGATTTTCCGCAATATCAACTGGATTAAAAGTAACTGCAGTATAAAAAAAACAAAAGAAAACAATCATCATAACGTAAAGAAGGGAATGTAAAAATGTCCCCCATGCTAAAGCTGATGAAATTTGTTTGACCCAATCATTTTGTATAAAACCACCAATCGTTGCAGGAAACATCATTATAGATGATGCAAAAATAGGAGGAATTACACCTGACATATTAATTTTTAATGGCAAATGTGACCTTTGTCCTCCATATAATTGTCGTCCAACCATTCTTTTTGCATATTGTATCGGTATTCGTCTTTGTGCTGTTTCAAAATAAATAACTATAGCAATAACAGCTCCCATCATTGCTACGAGAATCGGAAGAAGTATAATTGGCATTTCACCTGCTGAAGCCATTTTTACAGTGTTAACTATTGCAACAGGCATTCTAGCAATAATACCAGCAAAAATAATTAATGAAATACCATTTCCAACACCTCTTTCAGTCATTTGCTCACCAAGCCACATAATAAATGCTGTGCCTGATGTAAGCGTTATTACAGTCATAATTCTAAATGACCATCCTGGTGATATAACAATCATGCTGTTTCCAGAAGGGGCGGCCATACTTTCTAAGCCAATACTAATAAATAGACCTTGTACAATACTTAAAAGTACTGTTGCATATCGAGTATACTGTGTAATTTTTCTCCGTCCAGATTCTCCTTCCTTTGCTAAAGCCTCTACTTGAGGAACCACAACTTGAAGCAATTGAAAAATAATAGATGCGCTTATATAAGGCATTATTCCAAGCGCAAATATTGAAAAATTTTGCAATGCCCCACCGGAAAACATATTAAACATGCCAAAAATTGTGCCAGAATTTTTGGCAAAAAAATCTGCAAGAGCTTCTCCATTAATTCCTGGCGTAGGTATTTGAACTCCAATACGATAAACAGCCAGCATTAAAAGAGTAAATATTATTCTTCTTTTTAATTCAGGTATATTTGCTGTGCCTTGCAGACCACTTGCCATAATTATTCCTCTATTATACCACCAGCAGCTTCGATTTTACTCTTTGCTGATTCACTGACACATGCCAGTTTGATTGTAAATTTTTTATGTATTTCTCCAGTCCCCAAGAGTTTAATCATAGCATATTTTTTTCCAACTAACCCATTATCTTGCAATATTTTAATATCTATTACTGTACTATCTTCAAAGATCGCAAGATCTTTCAGGTTAACAATTCCATATTCTTTTTTAAATATGTTTGTGAACCCTCTCTTTGGCAGACGTCGATGTAGTGGCATCTGTCCACCTTCAAATCCTGGGCTAATACTGCTTCCTGATCTTGCTTTAAATCCTTTGTGCCCACGTCCGGCCTGTTTACCCTGACCTGTACCTTGTCCCCTGCCAATTCTTTTATTTTGTTTAGTAGCACCGGGATAAGGTGAAAGATTACTAAGATTCAACATGGCTATTTCTCCACTGATATTAGATGCTGAACCTTACGCATCATTCCTTGAATTTCAGGTGTATTACTTCGAATTATAGTTTTATTCATCCGTGTAAGACCTAAGCCAATCAATGTTGCTCTGATTTTTTTAGGACTACCAATATAGCTTTTTTTTAGAGTTAATTTAACTTGCTCTTCCATTATGATATCCTAATTTATTATTAATTATTTCGATAATATTTCATTAACGGATTTACCACGATTTGCTGCTATTTTTTCTGGAGTTCTCAAATTACGAAGCCCATCAAGTGTTGCCTTAACTAAATTATGTGGATTGTGCGAACCAAGACATTTAGTTAAAATATCATGAACTCCTGCAGCCTCTAATACAGCTCTTACTGCACCTCCAGCTATTACCCCCGTTCCTGGTGATGCGGGTTTTAACATAACCCGTCCAGCTCCAAATTTCCCATAAACTTCATGGGGGATACTCGTGTCAGTTATAGAGACATTCTTCATGTCCTTTTTCGCCTGATCAACACCCTTGCGAATTGCATCAGGTACCTGATTTGCTTTTCCCAATCCATAACCTACCTTACCAGCACCATCGCCAACTACAACAATTGCGCTAAAGCTAAATCTTCGTCCACCTTTGACAACTTTTGCAACTCGATTGATAAATACTATTTTTTCAATAAGTTGATCATCTTTTTCACTGGTAATATTAGCCAAGGTATAAACCTCCAAATGTATTCATCATTTCACTAAAATACTAAGCCGCCTTCTCTGGCCCCTTCAGACAATGCTTTAACACGTCCATGGTAAATATAACCACCTCGATCAAAAACTACAGTTTCTACACCCTTTAATTTTGCTTGTGCTGCTACTAGTAAACCTACTCTGTTGGCTTGTGATAATTTGCCTTTTACATCTGAATCTCTCAGTTCACTAAGAATTGTAGATGCAGCGCAAATAGTTTCACCTTTTGAGTCATCAATAATTTGAGCATAAATATGCCGACAGCTCTTAAATACTCTTAATCTGGGTCGTTTAGAAGTTCCCTCTATTTTTTTTCTTATACGTTGTACTCTTTTTTGCCGTGCCTGTAATTTTACGCTCATTTTTGCCATTGGAATACCCTAATTATTTCTTGCCAGCAGACTTTCCGGCCTTTCTGACGATATATTCATTCTCATATCGAATTCCTTTGCCTTTGTAAGGTTCAGGCTTTCGAATATCTCTAATTTTTGCAGCGATCTGTCCTAATAAATCCTTATCTATAGATTCTAGTACAATTTGATTATTTGCTGTTGTAGCAGAAACCATTGAGGGCAATATAAATTCCACAGGATTGGAGTAACCAACTGATAAACTAATTTTATTTCCTGCAATATTAACTCGATAGCCTACACCTTCAACAAGCAGGATTTTTTTAAATCCCATCTGTGATCCAATAATCATATTATTGATTAGGGATCGAGTCATTCCACGAAAAGCATTAGTTCGCTTGCTTTCATCAAAACCTTTAACAGATAAAATATTTCCCTCTGTTACAAGTTTAATTTCAGGCAAAATATGATGAGTAAGTGTTCCCTTGTTACCACTTACCTTCACTAAATCTTTAGTGATCTCAAGTTTAACCCCATCGGGTATTTGTATAGATTTATTACCAATTCTTGACATTGGTCATCTCCAAACAGTACTATTTAATTGAACACAACTCACCAAACTTCACAAATTATCTCACCACCGACAATATTTTTTCTTGCCTCATGATCAGTAATGACACCTACAGATGTAGATATAATAGATATTCCCAATCCACTCAAAACTTTTGGTATCTCATTATGTCTTGCATAAATTCGTCTACCTGGTTTACTAATCCTCTTAATCCCAGTGATGACTTTTCCTGAATGCAGATTATTTTTTAAAACAATCCTCAGTGTATCTTGTGCTGTTTTTTCGTCAATTTTTGTAAAATCTTCTATGTAGCCCTCCTGCTTTAATATCCTGGCTACTTCAGATTTAATCTTTGAATGTGGCATATCTACACTGCCAAGATTTACCATAACTGCATTTCTAATCCTGGTTAGCATATCTGCCAGGGGATCACTCATCGACATTGAAAACTCCTTCTATTTCTTATGTGTAATTCTTCAACTTTATCAAATACTCTTTATTACAAATATACATTATACAATCTGTTTACCAACTAGATTTAGTAACTCCTGTTACCTCACCACGATTTGCCATACTTCTGAAGCATATTCGACATATGTCAAATTTTCTCATATAACCATGAGGTCTTCCACATATCTTACAACGATTATATGCACGGACACCAAACTTAGGTTTTCTTTGACTTTTTGCAATTAAAGATTTCTTAGCCACTGTGATCCTCAACCTTCTAATTATTTCCTAAACGGCATCCCTAAGGCTTGAAGCAGGAATCGCCCCTCTTCATCTGTCTTTGCTGTTGTACCTATGACAATATTAAGTCCTTTAATTTTGTCAATTTTATCATAATCAATCTCAGGGAATATTATTTCCTCTTTTATACCCATTGCGTAATTGCCTCTTCCATCAAATGATTTGGAAGGAATTCCCCTGAAATCTCTTACACGCGGTAAAGCGATATGTATCAATTTAGACAAGAAATCATACATTCGATCTTTTCTTATTGTTACACAGCAACCAATTGGCATTCCTTCTCGAAGTTTAAATCCAGCTATCGATTTTTTTGCACGTGTCACAACTGCTTTCTGTCCACTAATCGATGTAAGTTCAGAAACTGCTCCATCAATTATTTTGGGGTTCTGAACTGCTTCTCCAAGCCCCATATTCAAAACTATTTTATCCAATTTAGGTACTTCCATTATAGATTTATACCCAAATTCGTTTATGAGTTGTGGTATACACTCATTTATATAAAATTCCTTCAAGCTAGACATGCTAATCTCCTAAACTGTGTGCTAAATATTATTTTGATTCTACAGATTCACCACATTTTTTACATATGCGAATCTTCGAACCATCGTCCAACTTCTTTCTTCCTAACATTACAGTTTTGGCACATTTAGGACAAATTAGTTTCAAGTTAGAAAGATCAATCATGGCTTCTTTATTAATAATACCACCCTGCTGATTTGAAGGATTAGGTTTCGTATGTCGTTGAACCATATTTACCTTTTCCACAATCGCATTATTCTTTTTTGGATCTATCCGAAGAATTTTCCCAACCCTTCCTTTATCTTTTCCAGTTAAAACTTCAACTTGATCATCTTTCTTAATTTGATGCGAGTACTGCATATTCTTTGCCTCATTGATCGTCATGATTGAAATTCAACTCAAGTCTTCTATTATAAAACTTCAGGGGCTAATGATATAATTTTCATATAACCTTTCGCTCGAAGTTCCCGTGCTACTGGCCCAAAAATTCGTGTTCCAATAGGTTCTCCATTGGCAGCTATTAATACTGCAGAATTATCATCAAATCTTACAAAAGTATCTTCAGATCGTCGTATACGAGTTACCGTTCGAACAATCACAGCTTTCATCACATCCCCCTTTTTTACTTTAGAGTTAGGGATGGCCTCTCTCACTGAAACGACAATTACATCACCAATATGTGCGTATCGTCGTTTTGATCCGCCAAGAACTTTGATACAGAGAACACTTTTAGCCCCTGAATTATCTGCAACCTTTAAAACACTTTCGGTCTGTATCATATCATTACCATGTCATGGCTGACTGATTATATCAGTCAGAACTTAAGTTGATCTAAACGTTAATTAGTTATATCGTTATATATGCTGTATTGTTCATTTATAAGTAAATCTGGTAGTTTTAATTCAACATATTCCAATCAGATTTATGCAGCTTTCTTTACTATATGTCTTAATCTCCACCTTTTATTCTTACTCAGTGGCCTACACTCTTCAATAATAACTTGATCCCCAACACTACATGTATTTTGTGGATCATCAGCCATATATTTTTTATGACGACGAATCATCTTGCCGTATAATTTATGTGGAACTAGACGAGCTGTTACAATGACAATACTATTTGTCATCTTATCGCTTACAACCACACCTTCCAGAGTTCTTCTTTGTTTTATAAGTTCAGTCATTGTAATTCCTACGGCAATTTATCATGTTAAAATTCAACTTTAATAGTATTAAGAGCTTAACGTCTTTTGTCTTATGACGGTCTTAACCCTAGCAATATCCCTTTTAAGCAAGGAAAGTCTAGAAGTATCTTCTAGCTGTCGAATTCCATGCTGAAACTTCAGCTTGAATAAATCCTTTTCTATAGAGACAACCTTCATCTCTAATTCAACATCACTTAATTCAGTTAACTCTGCAATTTTCATAATGTTGTGTCCTTACTTATAATCTTTGTATCGAAAGGAAATTTATGCCGAGCTAAAGATAATGCCTCAAGAGCCATTTCAGGTTCGATACCTTGTATTTCATAAAGTATTTTCCCTGGTTTTATAACTGCTACCCATCCCTCTGGTGCACCTTTACCTCCACCCATTCTGGTTTCGGCAGGTTTTTTTGTAAAGGGTTTATTTGGGAAAATTCTTACCCACATCTTCCCCCCACGTTTAATTTTTCTGTTAATTGCTACGCGTCCTGCTTCTATCATTTGAGCAGTAAGTCGTCCACACTCGGTAGCTTTCAAGGCATACTCTCCAAATTCTATTGTAGAACCTCTTTGAGCTTCCCCTGTCATCCTTCCTTTAAACTGTTTACGATGTTTTACTTTCTTAGGACTTAGCATTTTCTTATCCTATATTCTTAAATTACATTTTCAGCGTCGGAAAGAACTTCACCTTTGAATATCCAAACCTTAACACCAATAACACCAAAAGTAGTCTTTGATTCTGCTAAACCATAATCAATATTTGCCCTTAATGTATGCAGTGGTACACGTCCCTCTCGGTACCACTCATTTCTCGCAATTTCGGCACCACCCAAACGACCAGAGCATGATATTTTAATCCCTTTTGCACCAAACTTCAAGGCCATATTTACTGCCTTTTTCATAGCGCGACGAAAGGCAACTCTTCTTTCTAATTGTGTGGCGACATTCTCAGCAACAAGTTGTGCGTCTGCTTCTGGTCGTCTTACCTCTTGAATATCAAGCACACATGAGCGTTTAGTTAATTTCTCAAGTTCAGCCTTCAACACCTCAATTTCAGCTCCCTTCTTGCCAATTACAATACCTGGGCGTGCTGTAAAAAGTTTTATCCTTATCTTATCACCTGTACGAGCTATTTGGACCCGTGACAATCCTGCATGATAAAGACGTTTTTTTAGGAATTTCCTTAAGGTATGATCTTCCAACAAAAACTTTGAGTAATCTTTGCTAGCATACCATGTTGACTCCCAAGTCCGGATAATATTAAGGCGTAAACCGATTGGATTAACTTTCTGGCCCAAGACCTTCCTCCATCATTATTAAATTATTTTATAGTAATATTATGATTATTGTTCATCAACTACTATTGTAATGTGACTAGAACGTTTTAGAATACGATTCGCTCTGCCCATCGCCCTTGGCATAATTCTTTTCAGCATTGGACCACCATCGACAAAAATCGTTTTCACATATAACGTATCAACGTCTATTGCTTCATTCTGCCTGGCATTTGCAACTGCTGACTCTAAAACCTTACGAATGATTGCTGCACCTTTCTGCGGCATAAACTTCAGGCTATTAATCGCAGATTCTACATGAGTCCCCCGGACCAAATTTGCTATCAATCTGGCCTTTTGCGGAGATATACGACAGTATCTCAAAACTGCTTTCGCTTCCATCTATTCCTTGCTCCTTATCTAGCCTATTTCTTGCTAATACGGGATAATTTAATTAATAACCTAGAGTACAATTAAATTTTTGTACTGCACTACGAGGATTCTTGCTTTATTTTTTTCCTTTCTTACCACCAGCATGTCCAAAAAAAGTTCTGGTTGGGGAGTATTCACCCAATTTCCCACCCACCATGTTTTCAGAAACAAATACGGGAATAAACTTTTTTCCATTATGAACTGCAAATGTCAGTCCTATCATGTCAGGTATTATATCTGATCGTCTCGACCAAGTCTTGATCACTTTACGAGAATTTGTCTCCTTTGCCTTAATTACTTTCTCGTAGAGATGGTCGTCAACAAAGGGTCCCTTTTTTATTGATCGTGCCATATTGTATCCCTCCTGTTATGACCTTTTAGTTACAATAAACTTATCTGATGCCTTTTTCTTTCTTGTTTTAAAACCTTTTGAAGGGATCCCCCATGGTGAACAAGGATGACGTCCACCGGAACTTTTTCCTTCTCCACCCCCCATAGGATGATCGTGAGGATTCATTGCAACTCCGCGCACCTTAGGTCGATTTCCTTTCCAACGGTTTCTTCCAGCCTTACCCAGCTTCTGAGACTCAAATTCTATGTTGCCTAATTGACCAAAACATGCGCGGCAAAGTTTATGAAATTTTCTGACTTCACCTGAAGGTAATTTAATTAAAACATAATCACCTTCTTTAGCCATTAATTGAGCTGACACACCAGCACTTCTTACCAATTGAGCACCTTTTCCAATTTTCATTTCTACATTGTGAATGATACTACCTAATGGCATATTTCCCATGGGCATGCAGTTGCCAATTTTCACATCAACTTCATCTCCAGCAACCACACTATCACCAATCTTAATTCCAAGCGGAGCTAAAATATAACTTTTTTCTCCATCACTATAGGTAATTAATGCAATATTTGCAGAACGATTCGGATCGTACTCCAATGTGGAAACCTTACCAATTATATTTTGTTTTTCACGCTTAAAATCAATAATTCGGTATTTTCTTTTATGACCACCACCAATATGTCGTGATGTAATGCGGCCATTATTATTGCGTCCACCAGATTTTGATAATGGAGCTATTAAATTTTTCTGCGGTCCTGATTTTGACAGTTCAGGTGAGACGATCAGGGCAATATTTCGTCTCCCTGGCGAAGTCGGTTTATAGGTTTTTATTGCCATTGCAAACCCCGATTTTCAAATTTTCATTAATGAAATGAGAAGAAGTAATTAAGTAATAAATTTATAACTGATCAAGGAAATCTAATTTTTGTCCTTCCTTAAGACTAATTACAGCCTTTTTCCAATCGTTAGTTATTCCTGAGTGCTTACCAACTCTTTTACTCTTCCCATGCATATTAGCAGTTCTGACTTTTGTAATTTTCAAATTAAAGAGCTGTTCTGCTGCATCTTTAATTTCAATTTTGTTTGCTCTTGGATCTACTTTCAAAACAACTTGATTTTCATGTTCCTGAAGTAACATTGCTTTTTCAGTTAAGCGAGGTCTCTTTATAATATCAAATACATTTTTCATTATAATAACCTCTTTTCCAATTGATCGATACTATTTTGAAGCAAAATAATATATTTATAATGGAGAACATCATATACATTAAGACCAACTGTTGGAATTACTTTAAATCCATATACATTTTGAGATGATTTTTCTAGTGATTCAATATGCTCAGGAACTACAATCAATGCATTTTGTACGTCAAGATTTCGCATAACAGCTACAAAATTCTTGGTTTTAATCTCATCCATGATAAAATTATCAAGGACCTTGAAATTATTTTCGGCAACACGAGCACTTAGTGCCATCCGTAATCCTAATCGTCGAGTTTTTTTGGATAATTTAAAGGAATAATCTTTTGGTTTTGGTCCATGACTTACACCACCACCACGCCAAAGAGGAGATCTTTTGCTACCAGAACGGGCTCTACCAGTTCCCTTCTGCTTGAATGGCTTAGCGGAACTTCCATGAACTTCTACTCTGGTCTTCGTACAAGCAGTTCCAGCTCTCCTTCCTGCTAACTGCATTCGAACAACACTGTGCAGCAAATGTTGATCAACAGAAATACCAAACAAAGCGTCATTAAGATCAACTTCTCCAACTTTTTCATTCTTAATATTAAATAAATCTGTAACTGGCATTTTTTTTATACCTCAAATAAAGGTAACTCATTCGAATTCGAATTCGAGTCATATGAAAGCATACTATTTTCTAAGCATATATAATGCTCATTTTATCCTAAGGAGACTTGTTTACAATTTATTTAGTGTAAATCTCAAGCAATCCCTGCTTAGCTCCGGGTAATGATCCCTTAACAAGCATCACATTTTCTTCAGCACGTATATCAAATATTGTGACATTTTTTTTGTTCACTCTTTGTGTCCCCATATGACCCGGCATTTTTTTTCCCTTCACGACTCGACTTGGCCAAGCAGAACACCCAATAGAACCTGGAGCACGATGAAACATTGAACCATGTGTGTCTCCACCACCTTTAAAGCCATGTCTTTTTATGACGCCCTGAAAGCCTTTTCCTTTGCTGACTCCGGTAACGTCAATCAAATCACCAATTTTAAAGATGTCATAGAGACTCAAGACTTGACCAACAGTGTAAGACTCAGGATTACTAACATTAAATTCTTTTAAATGATAAAAACCACCTTTGTTTGCCGCTTTGCATTGACCAAAGTCAGGCTTTGTCATTCGTTTTTCTTGCTTAGAGCAGAACCCTAGTTTTAAGGCATTGTATCCATCTTTTTCCAACGTTTTAATTTGAAGTATAACACAGGGCCCAATTTCTACCGCTGTTACTCCTATGGCCTGACCGATTTCATTATAGACCCTGGTCATTCCAACCTTTTTTCCCAAAAGACCTATTGTTTTTGGCATTGTACCAACCCACTTTAAATTAAATGTATAATAAAATATTCGTTTAAAGCTTAATTTCGACATCAACTCCTGCTGAAAGCTCAAGTTTCATTAGAGCATCAATAGTTTGTTGTGTTGGTTCAAGAATATCAAGCAAACGTTTATGCGTCCTCATTTCAAACTGTTCTCGTGATTTTTTATCAACATGAACAGATCGGTTAACGCAATATTTGTTAATAATTGTTGGTAAAGGAATAGGCCCTGCTACCATCGATCCTGTACTTTTGGCAGTATCTACTATCTCTTGTGTCGACTGATCTAGCAATTTGTGATCATACCCCCTAAGCCTTATTCGTATCTTTTGTGTTTGAACCATTTTTTTCACCTTATTCTATGATCTTATTGATAACACCAGCGCCAACGGTTCTGCCGCCCTCACGGATTGCAAATC
>OBOI01000602.1_pt1 | contig 12056 bp, 2 predicted proteins | sample 1670151 | NCBI WGS metagenome assembly OBOI01 (sample SAMEA104232303, study PRJEB22302) | sediment metagenome | biome: forest; feature: aquifer; material: sediment | place: USA | collected 2011-08-07 | depth 0.01 m | reverse complement strand
ATAGATGCTTACTCATGTGTTCCATTCTATACTCCGATTCTCTTTTTGGAGGGCCAAGTAGCCATGGTGGTCCGAATCTTCTCGCGGTCTTCTTGTGCGTCAATATGCGTTAGGAAGAACCGTTCCAAGAGCTCGCGCGCTATCGCTTCGGGATTGGCTGCGATCTTTTGCTCGGGCGGCATCTTGCTCAACACGTACGCGCACCGGCGCAGCTCGCGGCCGGTAATGGGCTGTGTAACGGGCAGGGCTTTGCTTGCTTCACGGCTCCTTTCAAAGATCGTCACAAAATTCTTGCGCAATTTGTTAGAAAATTGTACCAACGCCAAAATGGTATCCAAATCGAACTTTTGAATAGTGGTGGGGTCTGCGGCGCCATTGTCGATGCCGTTGATATATTGATCCCATAATTTTACAAATTCGTTGTGCTCTCGGTTGGCTTCGTACGTGAGGTCGCTTAATGATTCAACTTCGCGGGCAATCCGCAACGCTTCGGAGGCATCGTACGGAGGATTAGTGTTGAGGTCACCGGAGTCCCGATCGCGCTCAAGCGGCGGATAATCAACTTCGATCGAAACCATGCGGCTGCGCGTGGCAAACTGGGGCGTGAATGTCCCGGGGTAACCCGGATTCATCGAACCGGCCAACAACACGCTCGGGTGCGCGCGCACTACTTTGCCAGAGCTGGTTTTAAGCGTCATCGATCGTTTTTCATCCATGAGTGCATGTAAAAATATCTGCGCCTGTTCGGACATGGCGTTGAATTCATTCAAGTAGACCAGCGCTCCAGGCGTGGTAACCCCTGTTAACAAGGCGGACGGAACTTTAATGGTTTGCGAGGCGCCGTCTTTGGATTCGAGTATCACATCTTCGGAGAGCTCAAACTCTGTAGTCCACTTACTGCAATCTGTGCCAAAATAGGGCCGATGCGTGAGGTTACAAAACATTTTGACAAGCACGTCTTTGCCCGTGCCGGCATGGCCCTTGAGGTTCAATAATCCTTCTTGAAGATCGAGTTGCATCTTGAATGCGCTTGCCATCTGGTCCAGGTTCTTCTCGGTCTGCGGGTCCATCACCCAATGGCTTTGCCACGCCGGGATATAACCTTTGCCGTTGGTATGGGCTGTTTCCGGCGCATGGGCCAAGCGTTCGATGCGGCGTAATATCGGCAGAGCATGCTGTGAACAAAACTTAGCGTAGTCATCCAACGCGGCGCGATAGCGTTCTTTCCATTGATCGTCCGCCTCGGTTCGGCTTCCGATCTTCTCTCGTTCGGCGTAGAGCGCCTTGAGCGCCTCCCGCTTCTGCTGCCACTCCAGCCGCAGCTTCGAAGTTTGCCCGCCGGACCAGTCAGTATATTCTTTCTTTATTTTCTTAAAGTCTGCTGCCGTCACATACGAGGGCGCAATGGGGTGCTGTAGATACTCGGCCAACCCCAAGCGCCATTCATTCTCGGCATGCCAGCCATCGTAGAGTGGAACGGTTTGCGCCGGGGCATTGGCACTGCGGATCGACAACGCAACATCCCCGAAGATCTCACTGGGCTTTACTCCGGGCCCATGCGTTGCCGCGTCTTCACGAAACACGATGTCGACCGAACGCTGCGGACGATCCTCTACATGCGCTTCCCACTTGGGGAACAATGTTGTGCCGATGAGCACCATCTGCGCTCCGGTTTTGGCCACCTGCAGGGCGCTGCCGCGTTCGATTTCGGAAAGCGCGTTGGAAATCTGCACCTTGAGCATGCGCTCGAGCCCCTTGGCCGCATCCGGGCTTTGAGCTGCCAACGCAGAAATTTCCGCTTCCAGTGTTTTCTTGGACTCGCTTGAATCCAGGTACTGCTGTGCTCCTTGACGATCGGTAAATTCCTTGGCCTTCAACCGTTCGATAAGTCCGGCCACATCTTGCTCGAGCATTTCCACGGCTGTTTCGATGCGTTGGGCGGCTTTTTCGCGGACCGCGGCGTACTGGCGTTTAAACCGATCTTCAAACTCTGCGGCCACAGCCTGGAGCTGGTCGCGCGCGGCAATGATGGCCGTATACGCTTCCTGCGCCTCCATTGGGCAATCGCGCGCAAGGACGCCGAGGCGCGACTTCAATTGCGGGTAGCGGTATTCCAGCCAATCATCCATCTGGGATTTTGTCGTAAACTCTTGCAGATCGTTTTTGGTGCGAACAACCAACCCTTCCACATCAGCGACAATCTCCGTGCCCCGGGTGCGGAAGAGTTCTGCGGCATAGCGTTCGAGTTCCTGGGTGATCGTTGTGACTTGCTCTCGCAAGGGAGCGTCCAACAGCGCTTCGATGGGCTTGATCGTGTTCAACTGCTCGCGCGCCTCCGACACCGTTGCCATCGAAAGTCCGCCACCCATAATCGAGCGCACCTGTGCCAAGGCACTGTGCGCATTCTTGGCGGCAAACTCCCGCTGTTTGGCCGCAATGCCCTCTTCGATACCGTGAACGATAAATCCGACTTCTGCGGGTTTAAGCCCTTGCCCGGCCAATGCGGCGCGTAATTTTTGCACGCCTTTGCTTAACTGCGACACCCCTTCGAGCGTTGTTACCGAATCGAGCACCGGAGAAAACTGACCTTCATAGTCCTTCTTAAGCGGCTCCAGATAGTCCAACCCCTTTTCCGATGCCGCGCCGGTGCGGCCCGTGGCAACGTCGCTTTGGAACACATCGACGAGTTTGATGCCGCTGGCAAGATTCGCCACCCGCCGGCGATCCAGCGCCTTGGCAAGCTCCCCAATGTTTACTTCTGCCTTTACCAGGTGGAAATCCTCATCAATCGCCCGGAGGGTGCCGTTGCGATCAAACACCGCGTTGGCAATATTAGGCAAGCGTTTCACTTCCTCCAGCGTATCCTTGGTCACAAACACCAGGTCTTGCCCGCAATAAAAGAACAGTACCGTGCCACTGGGGTCTGCTTGGAGATTGCGCACTTCACTGTACTGCTTGGGGAACTCGGCAACCACCGGACTCCAAGTCTTTGGGTCGCCGCTTATGGCCAACTTCATCATGGCTTTTGGTTTTTTGCTCTGGCAATAGTACAAGCACTCGGGATTGGAAGGGTCAATAACAACGTTGTTGCCAATCGATGGCGTCTCGTCGACAAATACTTTATCATACACCACATCCTTCTTGTCTGGGAGTTTACGTAAAATGGTGATCCTGTTATCTTCCACTTGCGCGATCTGTTCATCCCCAAGCGTTATGATGTGCGATTCCTTCCATTCTGCTTTCTGCGCAAATGACTCGAGTCCTTCCAGCGGCATAGCCCCGGTATAGTCGGGATCCACGCGGATCCAATTGCGCGGCGCTAATGTGACGCCTGCTTCGTTTTGGGTGATAAACGCAATATATCCGCCGCCGTCATGAGCAAAAACAATGTATTGCTCATCATCAGACACAGAGCATGTCTTGAAGTCGGTGTACTGATAAACACCCAATTTTCCAAGTTCAAAGTAAGTCTCTCCTCTTTTCTCTTTGGCAATCGCTAATTCTCTACCAGCAAATGTCCGGATCACAGATGGAAGTTTGGTATACTCAAAACCAAACCCTGGCCCATGGTGTTTAATTGAATTGGTCTTATGAACCTCCCCGACCTGCTTCCAATTCACTATGGCGCTTTTGTTACTTTTTGGACTGTTAAAATCCTCGACGCTTCGCAAGCGGTCGTCGTAGACCCGAACGATGCCAAGCTTGTCCACGAGCACAATGGAATGGCCATTCCATGTTGCCACCGCATCCACGGTCAACTTTTCCCCTTCTGCCACAGGCTTTTCTGATCGCCCTACAATCGTAAACTCCAGCTCCGGAAGCGCCGAGCGCTGATCCGGCGGAGTTTCGGCGGTTGTGCGTTGCGGATGTTGTTCGCTCATATGGTGAGGGGCATTATTACGCCCGATGGATTTAATATCGCCGGCACATCCTTGGCAATCATCCCTTCATTTTTTGTAATCACCACTTCCTCTCCATGGTAGAGATTCTTGTATTTCTTGGTGGGCTTAACGTCTGGCGCCGGGAACTGGTACCCCTGCTTGCGGATATTAAGCTTGTACGTTCCTTTGGGGGGTAAGAAGGCAAAACGTCCTTCGTAGTCGCTCAATCTTGACTTTAGAAGCTTATTGTACTTTGTGTCAATGATGTCCACCAACGCCAAGGGGATGGGAATAAATTGCTCTGCGTCAAAGACCGTTCCCCAGGGCCGAACTTCGGGGGGTGTAAGTTTGTACTGCAATGCCGCAACAAGCGCGTAGAGGGCAGCTATGGCGATGTTGGTGGCAGAGGGGACGTTGGTGGCCACGATGATAGCCACAATCACGCCAGCGATCATCACCGGAAGATGGACTTTACGGACGATGGGAGCCAATCGAGCCCAGAGTCCTTTGAAACCCGCGTTTTTGGCCATTTCGGTGTGATTCACAGGATCCATAGGGATGGCCATGGCCACGGTTTGATCATCCCCCGTAATCTCAATGTTCTCGGAGTGATAAACGGGTGCATACTCTCCGTCGAGAGTGGTGCCCACAATCGTCGAGGGAAACATAAATCCTGCTTTGGCAACTTCTAAACGATAGACCCCTGGTTTCACCAGGAACCCGAAGCGACCGGTGCGATCGGTCACCTGTGTCTCGACCAATCGTTTACTGGCCACATCCATCAACCGGACGATCACCAGGGGGATGGGTTCCTTGGTAATCGAATTATACACAACCCCCCAACTCTTGCGTTTTTTCTTAAGCCCCAAGAAACTCAAGATCCAGGTGAAGGTATGGTAAACAATAAAGGGGATCTGGGGGATGGTGGCCACCACAGGCGGGTTCATCAAGGCAACGGTGGGCAACACCGCGGCCAGGGTCACCTGGGTTTGGGGCTCGACCTGGACGATTGTCTCATGGGTGGCGACGGCGACTTGTACTGTTGCTTTCGCCGTCGCTGTTATAACCTTCACGGTGGGGGCGACCACATTCTGTTGAAGGACTTTGGTCACGGCTTGAACCGTAGTAGATGAAGCTTGTTTGGGTTTTGTCGTCGTGGCAGTGCTCAAGGGAATCGTAAGATAGGCCAATGTTACTTCTGGGGTTTGACCTTGAGAATCGGTGGTTTTGACGGTGAGGTTGTGGTCGATGTTGCGTTCTTTGGTCGAGAGGTCAATCGTGGTAGACCAGGCACCGGTGGAGTCTGCTTTTGCACTGGTCGATATGGGGTCGCTGTAGAGGGTGACCACCATTTGGGCGCGGGGTTCTATGGCTTGCCCATTAAGCTCAATCACCGTTGCATTAGCAGGAATCGTAACATTGAGTAACTGGGTACTGCTAGAATCCAATGTCGCACCACCAATGCTCAGGCGTACTTGTCGGGCGCTGCGTAATGCTTGGGCAGCAACAGACAGAAGGGCAGGCTCTATAGCAGTCGTATCAGTGGAGCTCGTATTGGAAGGATTTGTCCCCGTCGATCCCGTGCTGTTTGTCGTGTTGGTGCTGTCGTTGGTATTTCCAGTATCAGTATTATTGTTGTTATTGGCTGTTGTCCTCGTTTTAGTATCGGTATCTTTTTTATCATTTGCATCCTTCGGCGTGTCTTTGGGCGTATCCTTTGGTGCGTCCTTGGGTTTATCCTTCGGCTTATCCTTGGGCGCGTCTTTTGGTTTATCTTTCGGTTTATCCTCTGGCGGCGGAACGATAATGGTCGTCCGATTGATCTTCAGTCCGCTAACCGTTGCGCTGCTGCTAAAATTCTCCTTGGCATCAAATGCTTGGGCCCATGCAACCAGCCCCTCTGAATTGTCGGGAACACCAGTCAAATCCAACGATATACTCCAATCGCGCGTCGTCAAAACAGCCGACCGTTTTTTTTGTCCCACAAATCTCACTTCAACAATCGTCCCAATTTGGGCGGTCCCAGTAAATGTTAGTCTATCGCTGCGGATCGTTGAACCTGGGGCGGGGCTGTCCACTACGGGCGCAGCAATAACAACCGGTGCAGGCGTCCGATCGATGGTAAGCTTCTCAACTCGCGTGAAGATCCCTGTATCAATGAGTTCAATCCAAGCATCATACGTGCTGTCGGCAACGTCCTTTAGATCAATAGTGGCGCTCCAACGACCCGTGGCTGGAACAGGCGTTCTCGTTGACTTGCCCGCAAACCGAACCTCAACGGTAGTGTTGGCTGTTGCCGTTCCTCGGAACTCGACGGTCTGCGTGGTGCCTAAGTTAATCTTCGATTCTTTGACCGGTGCGGTCACAAAAAGTGTTGGCAGTTGTGCGGCCTCGCCGATGCGCAGCGTGACGGGCGCACTCCCCGCGCTCACCGCCCCCGATGGAACCATAGCGACCGCTGTAAGGGTATAAGTGCCAGGGGTCAGTGTCCGAATGACACTCCAAGATCCGTCTGCAACAAGGGCAGCGTCTTTGGCAATCGTGGTGCCTTTGGGTTGCTGCCATTGAACCAGGATGATGGTATTGGCCGGTCCTCTGCCACGGACTGTCACGATGGGGGAAGAACTCTGATAGGGATCGGTCGGGCTGGTGATGACCGGGGGCAGTGGAGCAACATCCGGTGGAGGAGTTTTGGTATCGACAATGATCGTGCGGGAGGCAGAATCGGTGCTACGGACTCCGCCAGCATTGATGGTGGAGGCGCTCAAGAGATATGTTCCATCATTCAACTGCTCCACAATACTCCATGACCCGTCCGGTTTGGTTTTGATTTTTTCCTGCCGGCCATCCACAGTGAGTTCGACAGTCGTTTGAACGGGAGCAGTGCCGACAATGGCAATATCATGAGTGTGGATGATATCTTGGTCTTTTTCTGGCCAGAGGAACCGCGGCGAAGCGGGGCGGACAATGGGGGAGCTGGAAACTTGAAACTGCACGGTGGTGGGAGCGCTCGATTGCGATCCGATCCTAGCCACCGCCACAAGGGTGTGAGCGCCTGGATCCAACGACAGGGGCGCGCTCTGCCAAGTGCCGTTGCCAGAAACAGGAATCGATGAACTCACTCCGTCCATCGTTAGAGTGATGGCGCTGCCAAGATCTGCAGAACCTGATACGACAACCGGGGAATTGACGGGAAGGGTTGACGTCGGGTTGCTGACCACCGGGGCATGCACGTCCTTCGACGGCGGCGTCACCACCCCACTCAAAATCACATTAGTGGTCAAGGGTGTGGTTTCCCGCTGTTGTTGGTTACGGGATCGGACTCTGAGTTGATAGGTTCCTTTGGGGATATCATTGACTGTCCAAGTATTCTCATGGATCCAACCAGAAGTTTTTAATGTAATGGCTTGGGACTGGAGTTCAAACAAGAACCCCGAGTTAGAGACTTCTCGTTTACTAAACCCTCCGGAAGGGGCGCTCGAGATGGCCGTCACGGAGAAGACTCCGGATTGAGGCTCCGAGATGTTGACCCGTACGACTTCTTCGATGGGGCTCACCAAAACAGCTTCCGGGGAAGGTGTGGCTTGAACTTGGTTCAAGTTACGGCTCACGGCCGTGAGCCGGTATTCTCGATTGGGTAAGAACTGCGGCATCTCAATAGTATGGACCGTGGTACTGGCCGAGCCATCGGGTTTGACAGCGGGCTGACCCCATTTAGTGAATGCGATCCATTGAGGATCCGTCGCACTCTGATTGAATGCGCCACTGGCTTGTACAAACCCTTGGTCACGCTCTTGGATGGCAAACTCTGTGATCTCCGGATTGTTCCCCCGAGAAAGAAGGATTCGGGAGGAGGACGTTGTTGATGCGCTGTCCAGTTCTACGGCAGCAGGAGTTTCGGAGAGGGTGATCGCTGCGGCAAGTGCGGTAGCGGGTGAGGTGCCAACGCTGTTTTTGGCTTGAATCACCCGGTCACTGTATCGGGTATTGGGGGTTCTTCCTCTTTCGGTGATACTGCCGATGTTTCCGTCTTGGACGGCGATCAGGGGTTCGTAAGTTGTATTGCCCTTATCTTGAGAGAGGATGTACTCCGTGGCAAGCGTAGAAGGACTGAAGTTCCATTGAATGGAGGTGGAAGAAGAGACGGTGGGGGGTAGTGCGGTCGGAGCTTGGGGGCCTGAAGTACAGTTACGGGTGCATCCTCCTCCACCACCTCCACCGCCACCGCCATCATCACGGCTACGGCCCACGGCAGCGGTTTCGTAACTCACGGTAATGCCGGTAAGCCGTGGGCTGGTACTGGTGCTGGGACTGGTTAGGAGAGCACACCAATAGAGCTTCGTTTGGCTGGTGCTACCAAAGGAGGTGGCCGAACCACTGGTAGCCGCAAGCCAGGGGGTAGAAGACCCACAGGCAACTCCCGTAGGATCAGCGTTTGCGACATAGTAGGTGATTGTGCCACTGTTCAACGTCTGGGTGGCGGTGAGGGTCGCGCTTTTGACAGATTGGGTGATGACGGTGTGGAGGTTGTTTGAAATGATGGTGCTGGGGGTGGTGTAGGTGGGTGTGTACCGCGCGGCCCAGTGGCTAGACCCGCCCACAGCCACGACGGTTTCGAAATCTTTCACCCAAATGCCATCTGAGGCGTGCACGCTTGAAACTTTTGACCATGCTGTTCCTCCAGTGGTCGTATGGAGAACTTCAGACGCATCAGTCACTGCGTAACACGTTGACACATCCGAACATCCAATACGATCGATGTTCGATGATGTTTGTGTAGTGGTCGATGTCTGCACTGTCCAAGTAGGACTTCCGCTCTGTTGATTGGTTGAAAGAAGAATCCGTCCACCATCCCCTGTTGCATAGGCGGTGGTGCTGCTGACCAACGCGACACCAGTTAACGATTGAGCCACTCCAGATGATTGAGCGGTCCAAGGCCCTCCGTCGGTGGTTTTCAGAATGGTTCCGTTATCGCCGACTGCGACGGCAGTCGTCGAGCTCAAAACACTCACGGATTGTAACGTCACGGCAACGGGGGATGCCTGTTGTGTCCAGAGCTCTCCTCTATTGACGGTTTTGAGAATCATGCCTCCTGAACCCACCGCATACGCGGTACTTTCATCAAAAGCATCGACATCATAAAATAGAACAGGAGCAATATCCAATGGTGCGCCAAGGGTGTTTTGAGCAGTCGTCTGCGCATTCCATGTTGACCCATCCACTGTGTTATAGATCACCCCCACCCCAACAGCCCACGCCTTTAGTGCATCAGCCGGAGCGACCGTCACGGCATAAAAATCCGTTGATGTTGGGGTGGAGAACGAAGCGGAGGAAACCGATGTCCACGTTGCACCCGCGTCCGCGCTCTTGATAATTTGCCCATTCAGTCCTGCGCCATAGACCGTGGAGCTGCTCCCATCAACATCAAAAATAGATTTTTCCGTATCAACATGCAGGAGTGAAAATGCGCCCCCGCCATTGGTGGTCGTAATAATCGTTGTTTGTTGCCCCACAAGAACGAAATTAGATGAGGAAGCAACGGCAATGCCGTACAAATCATACCCACCGGCAACAGAGGCATCTGTCCAATTCTCTCCGGCGTTGACGCTCTTGGCGACCACTGAACTCGTTCCGCCCACCACCCACACGGTGTCGACATCCACGACACCGATGCTCCGTAATGTGCCCGTTTGTCCGGAGGCTTTTTGTATCCAATTGGTTCCCCCATCGATCGTTTTCAGGATTAATCCTCCGGAGCCGACAATCCACCCTGTGGTGTTATTGCTGGCCATGGCCACATCATAGAGCGTATAGTTGGCAACGCTATCGCCGCCGGTCGTCATGGTGACCGCTGCGATGGTGCTCCAATTACTTCCGTCCGGTGTGCGAGCAATCGCACCACTGGCCCCAACCGCAATAGCCAAGGAAGAACTTGTTGAAGCATACACAGCATTGAGTGCGTTGCTGGTTGGGCTTGTTTGTTGACTCCACGCTGAACCGTCTAATGTCTTGAGTATCTTACCGCCTGCGCCAACGCTATAGAGTGTCGGGCCCGTCGTACTCGCAAAAGCGATGTCGTTGAGCGAAGTGGATGATGTTTGATTAGCGCTCCAATCGCCCAGTAGATTGGTTGTTTTATACGTTCCTCCGGCTGCATCCACAACCCAGGCATTGGTCGTGCCGCTTTGTACGGTCACGGCATTAATCGTTTGTGCTGTTGGCGATTCAATGCCCACCCAACTCGCGATCCCTCCAAATGTACTCATGACAACTCCTTCTTGGCCGACCATGATGCCGGTCGTCGCGTTGGCAAATGCAACGCTGGTAAAGCTGTGGAGTCGCCCCTGAGAGCGTGTTTGCCACGACGTAGAGGCTCCATCGATGGTTTTAAGTAATGTTGATCCTTCGCCCCCGACATATACAATACTTGTCGATTTCATGGACACGGTGTAAAAGTGTTTATTCGTGGCGGTGAACGGATATGTCCAAGTTGACCCAGCGTTGTTGGTCTTGAGAATAATCCCAAACTCGCCGACCACAAACCCGTTGCTTGCGTCGAAAAAAAATCCATCGTTCAAATTCTGACCATGAGCACGTGTGGCTCCAACGCAAGTCCCCGAGACTGGGCCGCAACGAAACGGATCGACATTGTACGGAGCGTTACCGGCTAAGTAATTAACGAGCGCTGCTTCCTGACCAGGATTCGATATCGTACCCATGGATCGAATGGTGAATGCCGTATCGCCCTGGTCAGAAGTATAAAAAATACTTCCTAAGTCTCCGAAAAGCCATCCTGCTGTTCCATTTGAGAAGGAGAGCCCGTTGAAATTTCCTGAGCTAAAAATCGTAGTCTCTATTTCATTGGCGGGCGCACGCGAGACCCACGACGCCCCCGTATCCGTGGTGCGCAAAATCGCTCCGGTGGTACCCACGATGATACCTTTGCTGGTTGCGATGTCCACATACACCGCATTAAATGTTTGTGTTGCGTCCGTTGGATGGTTGGTCGTGGTGGGGGTTTGCACTGTCCAATCGCTCGCACTACTGCCGCCGGTAGTGGTACGGTAAATTTTCCCCGATGCTCCAACCGCCCAACCATTGGAGGCAATCGTAAAATAAATATCCATGAGCGTTGGGGCGCCACTGGGGGTCACTGCGCTCCATGTGCTATCAGCGCTATTGTACTTTAGTAGTATTCCGGTCGCGCCAGAGCCTCCAACAGCCCATCCCTCGGTAGCACTCCGAAAAAAAACAGAAAAAAGCGGCAGGGGGCCAGAATACTGAATGGTCCACAACACGCCCGCATCGCTGGTTTTAAGAATCTTTCCTGTTCTGGTTACGGCCCACCCCGTTGATGCATCTATAAAATTCACATTGTTGATGGCATCACCACTTTCAAACCCCATCACATTGGTCCACGCATCTGTGGTCGCAAGGCGCGTCTGATTGTGAACAGTGTCCACGGTTGCCGTAGAATTGACGGTATCAATGTTGGTTGTTGCGGTAAAATTCTCCGACGCCGAACCACTGGCGGCATACAACAGCAACGGTTGCAACGAAGCATTGGAAAGAACAACGAGCAGTCCGAGCAACAAAAAAAGCGTTCGCTGATACGGCGAACGCTTCCCTGTTCGAGAACGATTGCTAAAAAAACCGGAAATCTGTTCAGGGCCCTGGGGGACAAGAAAGTCCAACAATAATCCAGCGCGCATATTGTTTACTTTTTTATTTTTATTTTGCCTTTTCTTGAACTTTTATAAAATAATTATATCACATTTTACACAAAAAATCAACCTATCAGACAGTGGAACGGAAAAAAACAATATCTCTCAACTGAGATAAATTTATAGCCTTTAGCAAAATAAGTGTTGCAATATAGATAACAACCCCCAAAGTTATCAACAGAAAAATGGGAATAGCGTTGTGGACAATGAACAATATCAACGACATAAAAAAGCTCGCCGCAATGTATTTTGCCATAAGCTGAAAAGATAAAAAAACCTTTTGTGTAGAGAAAATAACAATTGCATTAGCCCCCAGCATTAAAAATTCTACTAGAACGGTGGTCCAGGCTGCACCAACTGGTCCATACAAAGGAATTGTTTTTATATAGAGAAAAATTGATAATACTGCACTAAAAGCATAGGCCGGGATCATTCTGCGTTGGTAGCCCAA
>OBOI01000601.1_pt1 | contig 12073 bp, 11 predicted proteins | sample 1670151 | NCBI WGS metagenome assembly OBOI01 (sample SAMEA104232303, study PRJEB22302) | sediment metagenome | biome: forest; feature: aquifer; material: sediment | place: USA | collected 2011-08-07 | depth 0.01 m | reverse complement strand
TTGGGGGACAGCCTGCCCAGAGGCACCCATCAACTTCTCGATGACTGACTACTAGGGATTCGCGCACATCCCGATAGTTGAATCTCCCGCGCGGCCGCAAGGCGTTTGCGCGCCGGGCACCGGATGCGGCGTGCCCTCTTCGTCCATTTGCGCAGCCAGCGTTTCCCAGGCGACGACACCGCTGCGATCCACACTCAGGCGCAGCAGCCAGCCGCGCTTGGCCGCCGGCAGTTCGAAGCCGTCGAAGACGAAATTGCCCAGACTGTAGATGATGGGCTTGCCCTTGTAATATTCGGCGCCCTGGGTGACATGGGGATGGCCGCCGATCACCGCATCGGCGCCGTTGTCTATCATCAGCCGCGCCAGTTCGCGCTGTCTTTCGGTGGGCTGCGTTTCACGCTCCCAGCCCCAGTGCATGTAGGGCAGCACGACGTCGGCGCCGGCCGCACGCGCGGCGCGAATGTCGGCGACGACCTGGCTGTCTTCGCTCCAGGCGATCCCCGGCGTGGCGGCGCCAGCCTCGAAGCCGCGCGGCTTGAATTCGTTGTAGCCGAGCACGGCGACGCGCAGGCCCTTCTGCGCTATCCAAAGCGGCGCGTGGGCGGCGGCGAGATTGCGTCCGCCGCCGAAGCTCTTGATGCCGCTCGCGTCGAGCCGGGACAGGGTTTCCAGAAACGCGGCCTTGCCGTAGTCGCCGGCGTGGTTGTTGGATACCGCGAGCGCGTCGAAGCGGCCCTTGAGTACGGTGAGCACCGCAGGCGCGGCTCGAAACGAGTAGATCTTGCTCTCCGCCGCCTGGCCGCCGGTGGCGACGGGGCATTCGAGGTTGCCGATGCGGTAGTCGGCGTCGGCCAGCAGGCGGGCAAAAGGCGCGAGCGGATCGCGGCCGGAAGCGATGGTCTTGCCCGGCCCATCGTCCAGCATCACATCGCCGACGAAGACCAGGCGCAGCGGCTCGGCCTGCGCGCTGCCGAGATGGAGCAGCAGCGCCGTCGCCGCCGCTTGCATGATCCGCGCAAACGGCCTCATCGCGCCGCGCCGCCCTGTTCCAGGCGGCACCAGTACTGAAGCTCGCCGTCGCGCACCGGTTCGTACACGAAGTGGAGCCCGGTGAAGCCGTGGCGCGCGTCGGCCGCGGCTACCGGCGGATAGGCGTAGGTGGCCTGGTGGAGAGGCACCGGGCCGTCGTCGCGGTCGGCGTAGGTGTAGACCTTGATTGAGGCGAGATCGGCGGGCGCGTTCTGGAACACGACGCGGAACAGGAAGTAGGAGCCCACGGCGATGGCCGGCACCGCATAGGGCGATGCCACCGGCAGCGCCGCCAGCTCGCGGGTTTCGCCGCCGTAGGTGTAGCGGCAGACGACCTGCTGATCCGCCAGCGCGGCGAACGGCAACAGGCACAACAGGGCGCCGACGCCCAGCCGGCGCGCGACGGAGACGGAGACGGAAATTCGTGCCGCCACTTGCGCCAGCAACGCCGCGTCCGCCATCGTAATCCCCTCCTCGTCTGCTTTCCCGAAGATAATACGACATCAGGAGGAATCACCCGATGAACAAGCTGCCCACCTGGGGCAAGGCGCTCGCCGCCCTCGTCATTTTCGCGGCGCTGTACGGCGGCGCGCAGTTGCTGCTGTATATCGACAAGATGTCCGTCGGCGGCAAGGCGGGGTTCGATTGATGGAAGCGTTTCTCGTTTCGACCGGCATCGTCGCGCTGGCCGAAATCGGCGACAAGACCCAGTTGCTCTCGCTGCTGCTGGCCGCGCGTTTTCGCAAACCCTGGCCCATCATTTTCGGCATCCTCGTCGCCACGCTCGCCAATCACGCCCTGGCCGGGGCCGTCGGCGCCTGGGTGACCACGCTGGTCGGCAAAGAGGCGCTGCGCTGGATACTCGGCCTGTCGTTCATCGCCATGGCGGCATGGATACTCGTCCCCGACAAGCTCGACGACGACGAGGCCACGCATGAGCGCTTCGGCGTTTTCGGCACCACGGTGATTGCCTTCTTCCTGGCCGAGATGGGCGACAAGACGCAAGTCGCCACGATGGCGCTGGCGGCGCAATACCCGTCGCTGGTCGCGGTGGTCACCGGCACGACGTTCGGAATGATGCTGGCCAACGTGCCCGCCGTGCTCGTGGGCGACAGGGCCGCAAAGTCTCTGCCGCTGCGCCTGGTGCATGGCATTGCCGCCCTCGTCTTTGCCATTCTCGGCGTACTGGCTCTGTTCAACGTCGGCGGTGCGATGTGAAGCGCGCGCCCGACGATCTCGCCGCCTGGACGCACCCGCACGTCTTCGACGAAGCCAGCGTCGCCGCCGAGCGCGGCACGCGCCGGGTGATGCAAATCACCGCAGTGATGATGGTGGTGGAAATTTTCGCCGGCTGGTGGTTCAACTCCATGGCCCTGCTCGCCGACGGCTGGCACATGAGTTCGCATGCGCTCGCCATCGGCCTTTCCGCGGTGGCCTACGGCGCAGCACGGCGTTATGCACGCGATCCGCGCTTCGCTTTCGGCACCTGGAAAATCGAAGTGCTGGCCGGGTTCAGCAGTGCGATCTTCCTGCTCGGCATCGCCGCCTGGATGGTGGCCGGCTCGGTGGAACGGCTCTACCAGCCGCAGCCCATCCACTACGCCGAGGCCATCGTCGTCGCCGTCCTCGGCCTCGTCGTCAATATCGTCTGCGCCGTAATTCTCGGCAGCGCACACGAACACGGTCACGACCATGCGCATGACCATGCCCACGATCACGGGCACGCGCACGATCACGGCGACGCCGCGCACCACGACCTCAACCTGAAAGCCGCCTACCTGCACGTGATCGCCGACGCCGCCACTTCGGTGCTCGCCATCCTGGCGCTCGCCGGCGGCATGGCCTTCGGCTGGAGTTGGCTGGACCCGGTGATGGGCATCGTCGGCGCCGTTCTGGTCGCGCTGTGGGCGAAAGGTCTGGTGCAAGACACCGGCCGCGTGCTGCTCGACTGCGAGATGGACCATCCGGTCGTCGCCGAGGTACGCCAGGCGATAGACCAGCGCTGGGGCGACAACGCCCGCATCGCCGACCTGCACGTCTGGCGCGTCGGCAAGCGGCGCTATGCCTGCATCGTCGGCCTGGTCGCCAGCGATGCCGCCGTTACGCCGTCGGCCGTCAAGGCACTGCTGGCCGAACACGAGGAACTCGTGCATGTCACGGTGGAAATCAACTTCGACGGCTGAACTCGTGGCGATTGCGCGAGATGCAACCCCAAAAAAAACGGAGCGCAAGCCATGACGGCCGCGCTCCGCTTCGTAACAACTCCCTTTGCCTACTGATGCCGCGCGCCCGAGTGGTGGCTGGCATCGCGACGCTGGCCGCCGCTGCGGGCCGGCGCGCGCTGGGGCTTGCGCTGACCCGAAGGCGCGGCGCTGCGCGGCTGGCTGCTGCGGGCGCTGCGGGGCTTCTGGATCGGCTCGGGCTTGATGCGCGGATCGGGCTCGAAGCCGGCGACGACGCGCTTCTCGATGTCCTTTTTCAGCATGCGTTCGATGTCGCGCAACAGCTTGTGCTCGTCCACGCATACCAGCGAAACCGCTTCGCCGGAACTGCCGGCGCGGCCGGTGCGGCCGATGCGGTGCACGTAGTCTTCGGGGACATTGGGCAGTTCGTAGTTCACGACGTGCGGCAGCTCGTCGATATCGATGCCGCGGGCGGCGATGTCGGTGGCGACCAGCACATGCACCTTGAGGCGCTTGAAGTCTTCGAGCGCACGCTGGCGCTGGCCCTGGCTCTTGTTGCCGTGCAGGGCGGCCGACTTGATGCCGGCCTTGCCGAGCCGCTCGGAGAGCGCATCGGCGCCGTGCTTGGTGCGGGTAAACACCAGCACCTGATGCCAGCCGTGGTCGTCGATCAATTGCACCAGCAGGTCTTTTTTGCGCTCACGGTCGACGTGATAGACCGACTGAGCCACCGCTTCGGCCGGCGCATTGCGGCGCGCGACTTCGACGCTGACGGGATCGCGGAGCAGGCCGGTGGCCAGCCCGCGAATCTCGTCGGAGAAGGTCGCCGAGAACAGCAGGCTCTGCTTCTGTTTCGGCAGCAGCGCGAGGATTTTGCGGATGTCGTTGATGAAGCCCATGTCGAGCATGCGGTCGCCTTCGTCGAGCACCAGAACTTCGACGCCGGAGAGATCGACGCTGCGCTGATTGACGTGGTCGAGCAGACGTCCCGGCGTGGCGACGATGATATCGACGCCGGCGCGCAGGGCGTGGATTTGCGGGCCGATGCCGACGCCGCCGTAAATCGCGGCGGCCTTGAGCTTGAGATGCTTGCCGTAGGTGCGCACGCTCTCATGCACTTGCACGGCGAGTTCGCGCGTCGGCACCAGAATCAGCGAACGCGGCTTGACGCGCTTTTGCGCCAGGCCGGAATCGCGCGCGGAAAGAAGTTGCAGGATGGGCAGCGTGAAGCCGGCGGTTTTGCCGGTTCCCGTCTGGGCGGCGGCCATGAGGTCACGGCCGGCCAGCACGACAGGAATCGCCTGTGCCTGAATGGGGGTGGGGGTATCATAGCCCTGCTCGGAAATGGAACGCAGGATTTCGGCGCGCAGGCCGAGATCGGTGAAATGCATGAGATGCTCCTGGAATCGGCCTTCGCGCGCAGCAAGCAGGCACGAACCAGTCTAGGCAGAGACGCTAAAGGGTATAACGCGGAAAGAGAATCTAAACGCGACGCGAGGCAAAGACTGATGGGGACCAACGCGGCGCGCATTGTAACAGCTTGTCGCGGCGCTGGGTAACAATGACAGACAATTGAGGTGTCCGATTGGAAGATCGAAGCGCATCCGAACTTATCGACGCCCGCGTCCTCGTCGTCGATGACGATCCGATTCTGCTGGCTCAGGTGCGCCATCTGCTGGGCAAGTTCGTCGCCGAGTTGCGCGTCGCCGCCAACGGCGCCGAGGGCTTGGCCTTGTGGCGCACCTGGCGCCCCCACGTCACGCTGACCGACATCCTTATGCCGGTGATGGACGGCCTGGCGATGAGCATGGCCATCAAGGCCGAAGACCCCGCGGCGCAGATCGTCGTCATCACCGCCGACAAGGCCGACGAAAACCTGCGCAAGGCGCTCGACATCGGGGTGGATCGCTACATCGGCAAGCCGCTGGACGTGCATCTTCTGGTCGACGCCATCCGCAAGTGCGTGCACGACCGCAGCCAGGGTGAGGAACTGCGACTGGCGCGGCAGGTGGCCGAACTGACGCAGGAGTTGCAGCGCCAACTGGAAGAGAAGGTACATGCGGAAACGGCGCTGCAAAAGGAGAAGGCAGAGCAGCTGGTTCTGATCCGCAAACTGGAGGAAGCCCACAACCAGTTGCTGCAATCCGAGAAAATGGCGTCCCTGGGCCAGCTCGCCGCCGGGGTCGCCCACGAGATCAACAATCCGGTCGGGTTCATCTCCTCGAATCTCGGCACGCTGCGCAGCTACTCCGAACGCATTCTGGGCGTTCTCGCCATTTACGAGCGGGTCACCGAGACGCTGCCGGCGGACTCGCCCTTCCGCCGCTCGGTCGAGCAGGCCAAGCAGGTCGGCGACATCGAGTACCTCAAGGACGACATGACCACCCTCATCCGCGAGTCCATCGACGGCGTCAACCGCGTGCGCCAGATCGTGCAGGATCTCAAGGTCTTCTCGCATGTGGACTCGATGGAATGGCAGGCCGTCGATCTGCACCGCTGCATCGATTCGACGCTCAACGTCGCCGCCCACGAACTCAAGTACAAGGCCACCGTGGTCAAGGAATACGGCACGCTGCCCGACGTCGAGTGCCTGCCGGCCCAGATCAACCAGGTGCTGCTGAATCTGCTGGTCAATGCGGCGCAGGCGATAGAGCGCGAGGGTACCGTCACCATTCGTACGGCCGTCGAGGCCGACATGGTACGTCTGGAGATTTCCGACACCGGCTGCGGTATCGCCCCCGAAAACCTCAAGCGCGTCTTCGATCCCTTCTACACCACCAAGCCCGTGGGCTCGGGTACGGGACTGGGCCTGTCGATCACCTACGGCATCGTGCGCAAACACAACGGTTCGATCGAGGTCGAGAGCGAGCCCGGCACGGGCACGACCTTCCGCGTCACGCTGCCGATCCGGCAGGAACATATTGCCGCTTAGCCTGAATATTTCAGGCGGCCGCGTGAACCATTCAGCCTAGCCCAGCTTCGCCGCCACCCAGTCCGATACCGATGCCAGCGCCGCCGCCAGATGCTCCGGCTGCGTGCCGCCGGCCTGCGCCATGTCGGGCCGGCCGCCACCCTTGCCGCCGACCTGCTGGGCGACCGCATTAACGAGTTCGCCGGCCTTCACCTTCGCCGTCAGGTCGGCCGTAACGCCGGCGATCAGGCTCACCTTGCCGTCGGCAACGGCGGCCAGCACGATGGCGGCGCTCTTGAGCTTGTCCTTCAACTTGTCCAGCGTCTCGCGCAAGGCCTTGACGTCGGCGCCTTCGAGTTGCGCGGCGAGTACTTTAATTCCCTTCACCTCGACACACTGGGCGGCGAGATCATCGCCCTGGTTCGCGGCGAACTTCGCCACGAGCTGGGCCTTCTCCTTGCGCTCGGCGCGCAACTGCTCTTGCAGCGCCCGCACCTTCTGCACCATGAGGGCGCCGGAAGCCGACTGGAAGCCCAGTTCGTAAGCAACTTCGTCGAGTTCCATGGTCAGCGCCTGCACGTAATTCACCGCGTTATCGCCGGTGACGGCCTCGACGCGGCGCACGCCGGCGGCGACGCCGCTCTCGGCGAGTATCTTGAAGAAGCCGATGTCGCCGCTGCGCGCCACATGAGTACCGCCGCAAAGCTCCTTGGAACTGCCGATGGACAGCACACGCACTTCGTCGCCGTACTTCTCGCCGAACAGCATCATGGCGCCGGTCTTTTGCGCATCCGCAATCGCCATGACCTTCGCCTCGGTCGCCGCGTTGACGATGATTTCGTCATTGACGATGCGCTCGACGCGACGAATCTCGTCGTCGTCCATGGGCTGGTTGTGGGCGAAATCGAAGCGCGTCTTGTCCGCATCGACCTGCGAGCCCTTCTGCTGCACATGGCTGCCCAGCACTTCGCGCAAGGCCTTGTGCATCAGGTGGGTCGCCGAGTGGTTGCGCATGGTGCGGGCGCGCGCCTTGACGTCAACCCTGGCGGCCACGGCGTCGCCGACGGACAGCGTACCGGTCTTGACCACGCCGTGATGGCCGAACACCGCGGCCTGGATTTTTTGCGTGTCCTCGACGGCGAAAATGCCTTGCGCCGATTGCAGCGCGCCGCAGTCGCCGACCTGGCCGCCGGACTCGGCATAGAAAGGCGTGTGATCGAGCACAACGACGCCGAGGTCACCCTCGGCCAACTGCTTGACAGGGACGCCGTCCTTGTAGAGCGCGAGAACGCTGCCCTTGTGTTCGAGCGTGTCGTAGCCGTGAAAGCTCGTCGCCGCACCCTTGTATTCAAGCGCCGCGGCCATCTTGAACTTGCCGGCGGCGCGCGCCTGCTCCTTCTGCCGCGCCATGGCCTTGTCGAAGGCGCCGGCATCCACCGTCACACCGCGCTCACGGCAAACGTCGGCGGTAAGATCGAGCGGAAAGCCAAAAGTGTCGTGCAGCTTGAACGCGGTCTCGCCGTTGAAGACCTTGACGTCCTCTTTCGCCATTCCGGCCAGGTCGGCTTCGAGTATCGCCATGCCATGCTCGATGGTGGCGAAAAAGCGCTCTTCTTCCTGCTTCAGCGTATCCATCACCTTGGCCTGGCCGGCCTTGAGTTCGGGATAGGCCTCGCCCATTTCCGCTACCAGGTCGGGCACCATGCGGTGGAAGAAGGGAGCGCGCACGCCGAGCTTGTAACCATGACGAATGGCACGGCGGATGATGCGACGCAACACGAAACCGCGGCCCTCGTTGCCGGGAATCACGCCATCGGCCAGAAGGAAAGCACAGGCGCGAATATGGTCGGCCAGCACCTTGAGCGACGGGCTGTCGCGGTCGGCGCAGGCGGTTTCGCGCGCGGCAGCGTCAATCAGGCGCTGGAACAGATCGATCTCGTAATTGCTATGAACATGCTGCAACACCGCGGCGACGCGCTCCAGGCCCATGCCGGTATCGACAGAGGGCTTGGGCAGCGGATGCATCACGCCCTTCTCGTCGCGGTTGAACTGCATGAAAACGTTGTTCCAGATTTCAATGTAGCGGTCGCCGTCTTCGTCGGGCGAGCCGGGCGGGCCGCCCGGGATGTCTGCGCCGTGATCGTAGAAGATTTCGGTGCACGGGCCGCAGGGGCCCGTGTCGCCCATCATCCAGAAGTTGTCGGAAGCGTAGCGCGCGCCCTTGTTGTCGCCAATGCGGATCACGCGCTCGGCCGGTACGCCGATTCCCTGAGTCCACAGATCGTAGGCCTCGTCGTCCTCGGCATAGACGGTGACCCAGAGCTTGTCCTGGGGCAGCTTGAAGACGTCGGTCAGCAGTTCCCAGGCGTAATGAATCGCGTCGCGCTTGAAGTAGTCGCCGAAGCTGAAGTTGCCCAGCATTTCGAAAAAGGTGTGGTGACGCGCCGTGTAGCCGACGTTCTCCAGGTCGTTGTGCTTGCCGCCGGCACGCACGCATTTCTGCGACGTGGTGGCGCGGCGGTAGGGACGCTTGTCGAAACCGAGAAAGACGTCCTTGAACTGGTTCATGCCGGCGTTGGTGAACAGCAGCGTCGGATCGTCGCCCGGCACCAGCGAACTGGAGGCGACGATCTGGTGGCCTTTGGAGGCGAAGAAGTCGAGGAATTTCTGGCGGATTTCGGCGCTTTTCATGGTCGCGGGCGCAAGGGATGCAAAAGCCTGATTTTACGCGATTGCGGCACTGCGGGAAGACGCTTGCGCGTTTCATTGGTGCGCTGTCCGCCCGCGGCGGGCTTACTGTTCGGAGGGAAGCCAGATATCCGGATGATCGGTAAACACCGCGGCCACGTCGGCAGCGAACAGCCTTGCGGCAGTCTGGCGGTCATTGACCGTATAGCATGCCAAGGGAATTCCCGCTCCGACAATTTCAGCGACGACTCGCAACTCGGCATGCGCCGCATCGACATGCAGCGCCCGGGCGCCGGCCGCAGCCAGCCTCTGCCGCCACGCCGCAGGGATGCTGTCAACCAGCAAGGCGTAGTCGAACTGCGGCGCCACTTGTCTCGCGGCCACAAGTGCGGCTGGCGCAAACGAGGAAACGACGCCGTCGCCAGTCCATCTCTGCGCCAGCAGGCGGCCGACGACGGCACCGGTCTCCGCCGCGCGCCCGGTGGATGGTTTGATCTCGACGTTCGCCCATAGGTCGAGTTCGGCGCACACGGCCAAGGCCTGCTCCAGCGAGGGAACGACTTCGCCCCGAAACGCGCCGCCGTAACGTACGCCCGCATCGAGCTTGCGCAGATCGTCATAGCGGTAGGCCGCCACCGGCCCGACGCCGTCGGTGGTGCGCTCCAGGGTCTCGTCGTGCATCAGAACCGGCACGCCGTCCAGCGAGAGCATCACGTCGAACTCGACGGCTCTACAGCCGAGCCTTGCCGCCAGGTACAGCCCGGCCAGGGTATTCTCCGGCGCCAGGGCACCGCCACACCGATGGGCGATGATGCGCGGGTAGCGCACCGCGCCCTACTTTCCCGGCAACGGCGCCGCCATGGCGGGCGGCAGCACCGCACCGACGCGCAAGACGGCGGTATCGAGCGCTTCTTTCGCCGGCTTGGTGTTTTGCCAGACGAAGGCGATTTCCTCGTTGAGGATTTCGCGTATGCGGTTGCGACCGGCACCGGTTCGGGTACGGTGGCCACGTTGAACCGCCGCCAAACGTTTTTCGGCAACCGCCAACACTGCAGGCGGCAGGCCGGTAGCACGCAACGCATCCATTGCGGCGGGCGTCATCGGCAGAAAGGCCGTGCCGCGCACCCATTGCTTCTGGACGTCGGGGCGCAACAGAAAAGTCATGAAACGCGCGACCACCTTGTATTCCGCTTTCTTCTTGCCCGGCAGTATCCACAACGCCGCGCCGTCCGGAAGCACATCGACCGGCCGGACGCCGTACACATCGTCGTAATGGGGCAAGGCGGCAACGCCGACCTCGAACTTCGCCTCGCGCACGAGACGGGCGAAGGCGGAGGATTCGCCGGTCAGCATGGCGCATGCTCCAGCGGCGAACTTCGCGTCGCTTTCAACACCGGGGCCGAAATACTGGAAGTAGGAACTCTTGTACCAACTCGACAACAAGGCAATGTGCTTGACATTGACCATGCTGTTGGTGGCCAGCTTCTCGCCACGCCCCTCCTTGACGAGGAGCGGCTCGCCGTGCTGTGACGAGACGTTCTCGACATGCACCCAGGAAAAACGCGAACTGGTCAGCGGACACATGCTGCCGCCGTCGAACAGATCGCCAGCCGCCTTCTGCACCTCCCACCAGGTTTGCGGCGGCTGGTCCGGATCGAGGCCAACGCGACGGAAGGCCTCGCGGTTATAGAACAGCACCGGCAGAGAAAGGGCCAGCGGCAGCGCCTGCACCTTTCCGGACAGATCGTCGACCGCATCGGCCAATTGGGGATAGAAGCGCGCCGGGTCGAATTTCTCGCCGCTGTCGCGCATGAGCCGGGCCAATGAAACAAAACGCGGCCGCGTACCGAAGAACTCCATGCCGTCATCGGCATCCAGAAGGCTCATATGAGGCAGCAGTTGCTTGTCCGCCACGCCCTTCAGGTCTTCGAGACTGACCTTGGCTCTGCCTTTCTGTTCGTCGTTGAAGCGCACGACGAGCGTCGCCAGAGTATCCAGCTCCCGGCCTTCGAGGGCATGGCGCAAGCTGATTTCCTGAGCCGCCACGGCGGAGCTGAACACCGCCAATACCAACGCCAAACGTATCATCGCCGCATCTTCCGATTAGAACCGACAGCGGGTAGTTTAGCGAATTGCGGCAGCGGGATTCGTCGCCACCGCAAATAGCGTAAACAATATTCGCACACTGAAACTTAAAGTTTTTCGGCGTTATGCCGTAAAATCGATTTGGCCGTGCTATCGCCGGGAAACAGGTGACATCGAACCCACTCACAAGACTTCTTATCGCCGCCTCCACGCTGCTGCTTGCGGCGTGCAATCTGCCGTTCCTGGGCGACGAGGAAGCAAAGATCGAGGCGAAGCGCGAAGCCGAAGGCAAGGCGGTCGGTAGCGGTTGCCGCTATTCCGGCCGCGCCATCGAGGAATGCTACGGCATGAATCCGAAGACCTCCAAAGCTGCCATTTTCGCCGGGTGGCGCGACATGGACGGCTACATGCGCGAAAACAATATCCAGATCGTCTCGCCGGAAGGCGAGGCCGCTCCGGCGGACAAGGGCGGCAAGGCTGAAGCCAAGCCCACCGCCGCGGAAGCGGCGCCCGCGGAAGCAAAACCCAAGGCGGCGGAAGCGGCGCCAACGGAAGGGACGCCCAAAGCGGCCGAAGCGGCAAAGCCGGCCGCCGCAACGCAAGGGGTGCGCATTCGCAAGCTGCCCCGGCACATCGCCTGAGTTCTCGCTTGCGCAAGCACAGGCTTGCCGCGCCGGGTCAGGGCGCGGGGTTGGTATGGCGCAAATGAATCTGCTCGATATCCTCCAGCACCTCGCCCGGCAGCGCTTGCGTCCAGGCGGCGATGTTTTCCCGCAATTGTTCCAGTGACGTGGCACCCAGAATGGTGCTGGCGACGAAGCCGCGCGAGCGCACGAAACCGATGGCCAGTTGGGTTGGCGTCAGCCCGTGGCGGCCGGCCAAGATGCTGTACGCCTGCGCCGCAGCACGCACGTTGCCGCTGCCGTAGCGCTGCCCGAAGCCGGGGAACAAACTGACGCGACCGCGCGCATTGGGATCGGTCAGATATTTTCCGGTCAAATGCCCGAACGCCAGCACCGAATACGGCAGCAGCGGCACCTGCTCGCGAAAGCTGATCTCGGCCAGCCCGGACTCGAAGGTCCGATTCACCAGGCTGTAGGCGTTCTGGATCGAAACGACACGCGGCAAACCATGCGCAGCGGCCAGGCGCAGAAATTCCATCACCCCCCACGGCGTC
>OBOI01000600.1_pt1 | contig 12074 bp, 8 predicted proteins | sample 1670151 | NCBI WGS metagenome assembly OBOI01 (sample SAMEA104232303, study PRJEB22302) | sediment metagenome | biome: forest; feature: aquifer; material: sediment | place: USA | collected 2011-08-07 | depth 0.01 m | reverse complement strand
GAAGTGGTACCTGTAGCGGGTCAGGGCCGGTTCCATGACTTTGACCTCCCCCTATACCTGATGCATGCCATTAAGGACTTGGGCTTTCAGTACTGCACCCCGATTCAGGCCAAGACCTTGACTGGAACCCTCTCCGGCAGCGATGCCATCGGCCAGGCCCAGACAGGTACCGGCAAGACCGCCGCCTTCTTGGTGGCAATCATGACCCGGCTGTTAAAGAACCCGGTCAAAGACGAGGCGCGCATCGGCCGGCCACGGGCCTTGGTCATCGCTCCGACCCGGGAACTGGTGATGCAGATCGCTAAAGACGGGGATGCCTTGGCCAAGTATTGCGGCATCACCATGGCCTCGGTCTTTGGCGGCATGGACTATGAAAAACAGCAGCGGGTTCTGGAAAAGGGGCCGGTGGACATCCTGGTGGCCACTCCGGGACGGCTCATCGACTTCCAACGCAAGCACGTGGTCGATCTCGGCCGGGTGGAGATCATGGTGATTGATGAGGCGGACCGGATGTTGGACATGGGTTTTATTCCCGATGTCAGGAAGATCGTCTTCAGCACCCCGTCCAAGGACGAGCGCCAGACCCTGATGTTCTCCGCCACCATGACCCCCGAGGTCAGGCACCTGGCCAGCCAATGGTGCGTCAACCCCATCAATGTCGTGGTCGAGCCGGAGCAAGTGGCAGTGGACACGGTCCAGCAGATTGTCTACCTGACCACGGCCAGTGAGAAGTATGATATCCTCTACAATATGGTTGTTGGTCAGGGGTTGGAACGGGTTCTGGTCTTTACCAACCGCCGGGATGAGACCCAGCGTTTGACCGACCGTCTCATGAGGAACAGTATTAGTTGCGACATGCTCTCCGGTGATGTGGCCCAGAATAAGCGAATGACCACCCTGGAGCGTTTTCGCAATGGTCAGATAAAGGTGCTGGTGGCCACTGACGTAGCCGGCCGCGGTATCCACATTGATGGCATCAGCCATGTGGTCAATTATACTCTGCCCTATGAGGCAGAGGACTATGTGCACCGCATCGGCCGCACGGGACGTGCCGGCCATGATGGGGTGGCCATCAGCTTTGCCGACGAGGAGGGGGCCTTTTACCTGCCGGCGATTGAACAGTATATTGGACGAAAATTGTCATGCGTCCAGCCGGATGAGGCCCTGCTTATCCCCGCCCCCCGTGGTACGAGAGAACCCTCCTCCGCTCCTGGCCGATCATCCGGTAAGCCGCGATCCAACAGGCCTTCTTCGTCTCGGCCTCGATCCTCACGGCCTGGGGCACGCTCCGGTTCCACGGTCAGACCCTGACTTTTTGTGGTCAGGGCCATTAGCCTTGACATGTGCTGGCAGGGAACTTAAGATATGAATTAAATTTAATCAGGTGTCGACTGTGGCACTTATGATCTCAAGCTAAGGAGGAGTTACCATGTTGGAAGTGACGGGCCTGGCAGTTGAAAAACTGAAGGAGTACCTGGAGCAGAACAATATTAGTTCTGCGGTGAGAGTTGCCTTGATGCAGGGAGGGTGATCCGGACCCTCTTTGGGATTGGCTCTGGATGAGCCAAAGGCAAATGATACAACCTATGACAATGATACCCTGAAATTCTTGGTCGATAATGAACTGTTGAAAAGTTGCGGTGCCATTAAGATCGACTATGCGGACGCCGGTTATCGTTCGGGCTTCTCCATTACCTCAACCATTCCTTTAAGCGGTGGTGGTGGCGGTTGTGGCGGGTCGTGCAGTTCCGGTTCCTGCGGCTAACGAGAGTGCAATATACATAAAAAAAGGCCCATGAATTGATTTCATGGGCCTTTTTTTGTGGTGCAGCCAACTCTTACCCATCCCCATCGCCCTTGACTCCCCAGGCCTGTCCGTCTGCTCGCTGGAGTGCCGGCAAATTGGCCAGGGTTTTGAGCTTTCGGGTGTCGAACAGCCCGGCACTGACCTTGAGGGAAGTTGCTTGGTGCTTGGCAAGCAGGCACCAATTCTTGATCTCCTCGGCCAGGGTCTCTTCGCCCACCCGCCTGGACACCTTGCCGCCATTCACCTGATGATCAATCATGCCGGAGTTGACGTAGGTCCACTGGCCATCCTGTTTGCCAATCACCCCGGTGTGGCCCCGAGATGGGGTCGAAAAAGAGAGCAACATCCCCTCCTGTAACAGCGGCTCCAGCTGGTTTAATACTTCGCGGGTTTGCTGCGCTGCATTCGTGACCCGGACAATGGAGTGGTCGTAGACCTTTTGGCCCGCGATTTCAATCAGGCCTTCACCATTGTGAAAGGCGTTCGGCGGCAGACCCTGCTCCTTGGCCAGCTGTTCAAGTTGTTGTCGTAGTCCGTCGGCACCGCCATACCGCACCCCTTGATCCTTGAGCCCACGTACCACCAGACCGTAACAGTCAAGGGTGTGATAGGGCTGCCCCAGGTAGGAGCGGACCGACTTGGCCAACCGTCCGGCAAAGGAAATCTGCTCCGGATCGGGCGCGGCGCTCACCTCCGGCTGCGCTGGGATGGCCGTGGCGATGGGGGGGGGAGCGTTGCTGCCGGCAAGGTCTGGGGAGTGGAACGACAACTCAAGTGTTTGCGGGTTGATGGTGACAACCGTGCCTGGCGGCAAGGAGGTGTAGGGCTTCTCCTGGTTGACGGGCGAGAAGAGGATGTTCCAGCTCTCCTTAGAGAATCGGGGGTCCCGCGAGAGCAGATGGGAGGTGGTTGGGGTGTCGGGAGAGATGGCCCCTAGGATGATTTTGCCGTCACCGGCCATTGTTGCCGAGTGCGTATTGTCAGCCGGGGGTTGGGGGGGACTGCTTGGCGCGGCAAACACGAGCTCATGGGTCCTGGCGTCCATGGCGACTGCGGTCCCTTCCCGCATGGTGGTAAACGGTTTTTCTCGATTGACCGCGGCAAAGATGATCTCCCCGCGTTCATGGCGGAGATCGGGGTGGTTGTGCAAGAGATGGGAGACCGTGGGTGATGCGGCGTTGATTTTGCCGAGGGGGATAAGTACCTGTGTCTGCTGGATAGTTGCCTGTTGTGGGGAGAACTCGTCGGCCGATGAGATCGCCTGGGTCTGCCCCGTTTTGGCCGCTAACCCCTGGTGGTCCAACAGGGCGGCGAAACTTTGGTCACCCCGATAGGGCTTGGTGCTAGCCGTCGGCCGTATGTCGGGGGTGTTCGCTTGGATGGTAGTGATCGGCATCAATCGTTCCTCTGGTGCAAATCCCGGTGGTGTTGTTCACGGCAGGTATCTCCTTATCCTTGCAAAGGAGGGACCACTGTTGACGGTTGCGCAAAAACCGCTCAACCGCCGCTGGCACGCCCCGTGATACATTGAAATTATATCGGCGGATGGTCAGCTCCACGACTTTTTGCGACGCCATCACTACGCCGTGCCGCTGTCTAGTTGCGATATTGCCAGAAGCTTCCTCGCCTTGCCCCCTCATCAGTGGCGGAGGGGCTCGAAATGCGCTCGTCGAGCTCTCTTCGGGCAAGGCCGCCATAGCTTGGGATGCGGGAGAACTTAGAGGTCGCAAGCACTGCTCTCCTGGTTTCCGGCGCTCTCTTGTAGGGCCAAGGGTAAGAGCCGGCCCCGGATTCTTGACACGCTGTCCGTTCCTTGACATGGCTTTGGACTCCCGGAAGGGTGATCCGCTTTTGCCTGATCCCTTGCACCCCCGCATCAAACAACCCTCCCTCTCCGTCCCCCGCGTACCCGGCCGGGAATCTTGTTGCAATTTGGAGGTCGACTCAGTATCTTACGCCCCTATGTGAAATCACTCTGTTTGGCCGACCGCATACGGGTATGGCCAGGGATAAATAACTTAAGTCTCCTAAGGATGCGCGCTGATGTGGGATTATACGGATAAGGTAAAAGAACATTTTTTGAACCCCCGCAATGTTGGCCAGATTGACGATGCCAACGCGGTGGGCGAGGTCGGCTCCCTGGCCTGTGGCGATGCCTTGAAGCTGATGCTCAAGGTGGACGCCAATGAGATCATTGTCGATGCCAAGTTTCAGACCTTTGGCTGCGCCAGCGCCATTGCCTCCTCCTCGGCCTTGACCGAGATCGTCAAGGGGATGAGCCTCTCCGAAGCGGCCAAGATCACCAATGCGGATATCGCCGATTTCCTGGGCGGCCTGCCCAAGGAGAAGATGCACTGTTCGGTCATGGGGCGGGAGGCCTTGGAGGCCGCCATCGCCAACTACCGTGGCATCCTGCTGCCCATGTCCGAGGGCGAGGTGGTGTGCGAGTGCTTCGGGGTCACCGATATTGAGGTGCGGCGCGCCATTGAGGAGAGCCACCTGCGCACTGTCGAGGAGATCACCAACTTCACCAAGGCCGGCGGCGGCTGCGGTAAGTGCCACGACCGCCTGCAGGAGATCCTAAACGAGAGCGGCACCAGCGTGAAGGCCAAGATCATTCCGTTGAAGGCCCCGCGGCGGCTGACCAACATCCAGAAGATCAAACTGATTGAAGATGTCTTTGAGCGCGAGGTGCGTCCCACCCTGCGCAAGGACGGCGGCGACATCGAACTGATCGATGTCGATGGCGACATGGTGATCGTCTCCCTGCGCGGGGCCTGCGGCGGTTGCGCCAAGTCCCGGACCACCTTGAAGGAGTATGTGGAGAAGAAGTTGCGGGAGCAGGTCCTGGACACCTTGACCGTGGAGGACGATAAGGCATGAGTGCAATCATCTATATGGACAATAACGCCACTACTCGGGTCGCCCCCGAGGTGGTGGAGGTCATGCTCCCCTATTTTTCCGAGCTGTACGGCAACCCCTCCAGCATGCACACCTTCGGCGGTCAGGTCGGCGGCGCGATTACTACCGCACGGGCCCAGATCGCCAAGCTCCTGGGGGCTGACCCCGATGAGGTGGTGTTCACCAGTTGCGGCACCGAGAGCGACTCCACCGCCATCCTCTCCGCCGTGCGGGCCTTTCCGGAGAAACGGCACATCATCACCACCCGGGTCGAGCATCCGGCGGTCAAGAACTTGGCGGAGAACCTCCATGCCTTCACCGGCCACAAATACCGGGTAACGCAACTGGGGGTGGATAGCCAAGGGTTGTTGGATATGGATGAGTACCAAAAGGCCATTGCCGAGGACACGGCCCTGGTCAGTGTCATGTGGGCCAACAATGAGACCGGGGTGATCTTCCCGGTGGAGGAGATGGCCGCCATCGCCAAGGGCCGAGGAGTCCTCTTCCACACCGACGCCGTGCAGGCGGTGGGCAAGATCCCTATTAATCTGAAAGATACGGCCATAGACTTCTTGTCCCTCTCCGGCCATAAGCTGCACGCCCCCAAGGGGATCGGCGTCCTCTATCTGCGCAAGGGGACCCCCTTTACCCCCTTTCTCGTCGGCGGTCATCAAGAGAAGGGGCGACGGGGCGGCACGGAGAACACCGCTGCCATCATCGGCCTGGGCAAGGCCTGCGAATTGGCCGCCAGCCGCATGAGCTTCGAAAATACCCGGGTCAAGTCCCTGCGCGACAAATTGGAACAGGGGTTGCTCTCCTCCATTCCCAACGCCATCTTGAACGGTCACCCGACCCGGCGGCTGCCCAATACCAGCAACATCAGCTTTGAGTATGTGGAGGGTGAGGCGATTCTCCTCCACCTCAACACCGAAGGGGTGTGCGCCTCTTCCGGATCGGCCTGCACCTCGGGCTCTCTGGAGCCCTCCCATGTCATGCGGGCCATGGGGGTGCCGTTTACCGCAGCCCATGGATCCATCCGCTTTAGTCTCAGCATCTATAATACCGAGGCGGAGGTGGACGCGGTCCTCAACTCTCTCCCCCCCATTATCGCTAAACTGCGGGAGATGTCCCCCTTCTGGCATAATCGCAACCAAGGGGTGTAGGGTCAAGTGTCAGACCCAGGTCACCCGTCAAGTCAGCCGCAAGAGGCGTTATGAAGATTATCCCCCCGTCGTTTGAGATCCTTACTGAACTGGATCGCGGCTCCATGGCCTCGCGTCTGGAGTCCTGCGGCCGGATCTGCTACAAGAGCGAGGCCCGCATCACCCCGGAATCGGCTGGGCCGTTCATCAAGAATGTCCTCAAGAGCGGCCATAACTCTGTTGCGGAAATGGCTGTTTGCACGATCAAAGTCTCTCTTGCCAACCGTTCCATGGTCGAGCGTTTTTTTGAGACCCTGCCCAAGTTTCTGACCGTGACCCTCCTGGAAAAGGAGGTGCTGTTGATCACCGGCAGCGTACGGGCCTTCCGCGAGTTGTATATGTCCCACCCCACCCTGAAGATGGTGAAGGGGGTCACCAAGTTTCTGGCCGAGCGGGACCCCATCTTCTTCTTTGACCTGCTGCCCAAGAATGGCTGGGCCCGCCAGGATGGGGTGCTGGTGGAAAAACTCTCCTTGGCCGAGGTGGACCGGCTGCCTGCCGACCTTCTTTCTAAACACCGCTTTTTGGCGGTGAAACTGATCACCAACCGGGCCGTCACCCACGAGATCGTCCGCCACCGCCCCTGCTCCTTCCTCCAGGAGAGTCAGCGCTACTGCCGCTACGACAAAGAGCAGTTCGGCAAGGAGGTGACCTTTATCAAACCCATGTTTTTTGCCGAGGGCTCCGCCGAGTATGCGCTCTGGCAGCGGGCCATGGAAGAGACCGAGGCCCTCTATCTGCAACTCCTGGAGAGCTCCTCTCCCCAGGCCGCCCGTACCGTTCTGCCCAACTCCTGCAAGACCGAGATCATCGTTTACGCCAACCTCATGGAGTGGGTCCATATCTGCCGGCTGCGGACCTCAACCGCGGCTGAACCCTCCATGCGGGAGTTGATGGTCCCGCTGCTTGCCGAATTCAAGCAGATGTTCCCTGCCGTCTTTGCCGGGGTGGGCGAGTAGGGCAGGAGGATCGCCCCATTGCCCATCTGCTCCGTGTCCGCTGCGTTGAGCGGCATCGGTAAGGCAATTCTTCTCCCCTGGGGGATCTACCTATTGCGTTCCGTTGGACAATCCAGTATTTTTTTTCTTCTTTATCGATCGTATGGCACGTTGCTTGTCCGGGAGACGTAGTGGAATGCGACGGCGCCGTATCCGGAAAAACAGCCGATGATGTCGCCACCAGGTCCTCCCCCACGGTTGTGGAGGAAATGGTCACGGTTTGCGGCGACTGCTGCCCGGCATGCCGACAGGTCGGTTTGCCAACGGTCTATCGGCTTAGAAACATGGTGCCCCGGCGTACGCAGGAGCCCCCCATTTTTCCGGCTCTTCGCCATGGGGGTCAGGAACGAGGTGTAATTGTTGGTTTCAGCGTACCGTTAGGTGCAGCTGTGTAGGATTTTTGAGGTTTAGATTACCAATTTACCGAAGGAGGGAACAATGGCTTTCAATGCAGTGAAGATGGCAGACTGGCAGATTTCCGAGGAGGCAGAAAAGAACATGCCGACCCCCGAGGAGTGGCGTGACCGACTGGGGCTGGAGAAGGACGAGATCCTGCCCATGGGCCGGTTGGCCAAGCTCGATTTCTTGAAGATCATCAACCGGCTCAAGAACAAGCCGGACGGCAAGTATATCGAGGTGACCGCCATCACCCCGACCCCGCTGGGCGAGGGTAAGTCCACCACCTCCTGCGGATTGATGGAGGGGTTGGGCAAGCGCGGCAAGAATGTCGGCGGCGCACTTAGGCAGCCCTCCGGCGGTCCGACCATGAATGTCAAGGGTACGGCGGCTGGCGGCGGCAACTCCCTCCTCATCCCGATGACCGAGTTCTCCTTGGGGTTGACCGGCGACATCAACGACATCATGAATGCCCACAACCTGGGGATGGTGGCTATGACCGCCCGGATGCAGCATGAGCGGAACTACAACGATGAGCAGCTGGCGAGACTTACCGGCATGCGGCGGCTCGATATCGACCCGACCCGGGTGGAGTTTGGCTGGATCATCGACTTCTGCGCCCAGGCGCTCAGGAACATCGTCATCGGCCTCGGCGGCCGTACGGACGGTTACACCATGCAGTCCAAATTCGGCATCGCCGTGGGCTCGGAGCTGATGGCCATCCTCGCCATTGCCACCGACCTGGCCGACCTGAAGGAACGGATCAACAACATTACCGTGGCCTTTGACAAGAGCGGTAAACCGGTCACCTGCCGTGACCTGGAAGTCGGCAACGCCATGGCCGCCTTCATGCGCAACACCATCAACCCCACCCTGATGTGCACCGCCGAGTACAATCCCTGTCTGGTCCATGCCGGTCCCTTCGCCAACATCGCCGTGGGCCAGTCCTCGATCATCGCCGACCGGGTCGCGCTCAAGCTCTTCGACTACAACGTCACCGAGTCCGGCTTTGCCGCCGATATCGGCTTCGAGAAGTTCTGGAACGTCAAGTGCCGCTACTCCGGCTTGAAGCCCCACGTCTCCGTGCTCACCGCCACTGTCCGGGCGCTGAAGATGCACGGCGGCGGCCCCAAGGTCGTCCCCGGCAAGCCTCTGGACGACGCCTATACCAAGGAGAATGTCGGCCTAGTCGAGAAGGGGTGCGAGAACATGGTCCACCTGATCAATGTCATCCGCAAGGCCGGAATCAACCCGGTGGTCTGTATCAACCGCTTCTATTCCGATACCGACGAAGAGTGCAAGGTCATCAAGAGGATCGCCGAGGCGGCCGGTGCCCGCTGCGCCGAATCCAAGCATTGGGAAATGGGCGGCGACGGCGCTCTCGAATTTGCCGATGCGGTTATCGATGCCTGTAACGAAGAGAACGACTTCAAGTTCCTCTATCCGCTGGAGATGAAACTGCGCGACCGGGTCGAGATGATCACCAAGGAGGTCTACGGCGGCGACGGGGTGGACTGGTCTCCCGAGGCCTTGACCAAGGCCAAGATGCTGGAGAACGATCCCCAGTATGCCGACTATGCCACCATGATGGTCAAGAGCCATCTGAGCTTGAGTCATGATCCGACCTTGAAGGGCGTGCCCAAGGGATGGCGCCTGCCTGTGCGTGACGTGTTGATCTACTCCGGCGCCAAGTTCCTCTGTCCCTGCGCGGGGACGATCAGCCTGATGCCTGGCACCAGCTCGAATCCGGCCTTCCGTCGCATTGACGTCGACCCCGAGAGCGGCAAGGTGTCCGGTCTGTTCTAAGTCGTAGGGTGGGCATCGCCCACCGATTGCGGTTCAGTCATGGTGGGCAATGTCCACCCTACATCCTTAATAAGCCAACACCAGAGAAGGCAATGGGGCACTGGAAGCGATTCCAGTGCCCCATTGCGTTGTATGCTCCCCCCCATCGTGGGCACCAAGTCACATTTTTCAAGAATTCGGCACCCGCGCAGGGGGCCCCTCCAGAGACGAACCTTTTATGCTGCAAATCAATAACCTTTCGCTCCAATACGGCAACAAACACATCTTTAAGGAACTCTCCGTCCGTCTGAACCGCGCCGACCGGGTTGGTCTGGTGGGGGTCAACGGCACCGGCAAATCGACCCTGCTCAAGATGATGGTGGGGGACATCGAGACCGATTTCGGGGTGATCAGCCGCTCCAAGCAGGCCACCATCGGCTACCTCCCCCAGGAGATCGACCCCTTTCCGCCGGGACGCACCCTGTATCAAGAGGCACGCACCGCCTTTGATCTCCTGCTCACCCTCCAGGATGAACTGCACCGCATCAATCATGCCTTGGGCCACGAGGACCCGCAGTCGGAGTTCTTTGCCGATCTGCTGGAGCAGCAGGGGGAACTCCAGCAGCAGCTGGACGCCTCGGACATCTTCCATATCGATGCCCGCATTGAGAAGGTGCTGACCGGCCTAGGCTTCTCCAAGGCCGATCAGGAGAAGGACTGCAACGCCTTTAGCGGCGGCTGGCAGATGCGCTTGATGCTGGCCAAGCTCCTGCTCACCAGCCCCAGCTTTCTCTTTCTGGACGAGCCCACCAACCACCTGGACATCGAGTCGTTGACCTGGCTGGAGGCCTTTCTCCAGAACTACCAAGGGGCCATGGTCATCATCTCCCACGACCGCGCCTTCTTGGACAACCTGACCAACCTCACCTGGGAGCTGAGCCTGGGCAAGCTCACGGTCTACAAGGGCAATTACTCCTACTATGTGGAGGAGAAGGCCATCCGCCAACAGGTCAACCTGGCCTCCTACAACAACCAGCAGGCCAAGATCCAGCAGACTATGCGTTTTGTCACCCGCTTCCGGGCCAAGTCCACCAAGGCCAAGCAGGTGCAGAGCCGCTTAAAGCTGTTGGGCAAGATGGACCGTATCGAGGTGGAGGACGGCGAACAGGCCATCAGCTTTCGCTTCCCCCCCTCTGCCCCCAGCGGCCGTCTCTCCATCCTGGCCAAGGGGGTGAACAAGGGGTTTGACGGCAAAGCGGTCTTGACCACCATCGACGTGGAGATCAACCGCGGGGACAAGGTGGCGATCATCGGCGTCAACGGCGCCGGCAAGTCCACCCTGGTTAAGCTCCTGGCCGGGCTCCATCAACCCGATGCCGGCGAGATCCGCATGGGCCATAACGTGAAACTCTCCTACTTTGGCCAGCATCAGGCCAAGGACCTGGACCCGCAGTACACCGTCTTGCAGACCATGGAGATGGTGGATGCCGAGCAGACCACCACCTCCATCCGTTCGCTGTTGGGGGCCTTTCTCTTCCGGGGGGACGAGGTGGAGAAGAAGGTGATGGTCCTCTCCGGCGGCGAGAAGAGCAGGCTTGCCCTGTGCAAGATGATCGCCTCGCCCGCCAACCTGTTGATCATGGACGAGCCCACCAACCACCTGGACATGATGTCCCAGGAGATCCTGCAAGAGGCCATGGCCCAGTACGACGGCTCGATCCTGGTGGTCTCCCACAACCGCTTTTTTCTGGACGCCTTTGTCAACAAGGTCCTGGAGGTCAAGGAGGGGAGGGCCACCATGTACGACGGCAATCTCTCCTACTACCTGGACAAGGTCAAGCAGGAGGCCATGGCCGCCACCAAGAGCGATGCCCCGGCGCCAAAGGGCGGTGGCGCCCAGGCGGCACCACCTGCCGCTGGCGAGGCGGGGCCGCGACTCTCCGGCAAGGAGGCGCGCAAGGCCAATGCCAAACTCAGGGAGGAGCGCAACCGAAAACTGGGGCCCCTGCAAAAGGCGATCAGCGAGATGGAGCGGGAGATTAGCGACCTGGAGGGTAAAAAGGCGGCCTTGGAGACGGCCCTGATGGACCCGGCCCTCTACAGTGACCAGAACGCCTTTGCCGACAAGAGCAGCCAACACAAAAAGACGGCGGATCGCCTGCAAAAGCTCTACCCCAAGTGGGAGGCCCAGCAAGAGGAGTTGGAGCAGTTGGAGCAGGCCTTTAGCGAGGTGCAAGAGTAGGGGAGGGGGCGGGGCGCTCATACCCTACGGGCATCCGGTATCCGCCTCACTGTGTTTACCACGAAGCCAAGAAGTTCACTCATCGTTCCCACGCAGGAGCGTGGGAACGATAAACGATAAAACCGGAACTGGTGGCCGGCGCCCATCCCCCGTCCCCTCTGGCCGCAAACCCTCTCCCCAGGCCATTTTCCCTTGACCATTCGTGAACGGTTGTGGCACACTCTAGCAAGCCGGAATCGTGCCGTTATCCTGCCCGCCTCGGCCTGACAACCTCGGCTACCTCTCCTCTTCTCCATCATCTTCCGCCAAGGCGCCCCATGAAAAAGAGCCCCCCGACCCAAACCGAAGACCCGTTGCTCTCCCTGTTCAATCCCAAGGACGTCCCTGGTCTGAAGAGGACCGTCCTCAATCACCTCCTCATCTTTCAAGGGAGAGACCCGGACCGGGCCGGCCGCTTCGACATCTATAAGGCCATGGCCTATGCCATCCGCGACTTCATGGTGGAGCGCTGGATCAACACCCAAAAGGGGTACTACACCAAGAACCGCAAGCGGGTCTACTACCTCTCCCTGGAGTTCCTGATCGGCCGCTCCCTGGGCAACAGCCTGATCAACATGGGCCTGGGCGATGAGGTGGAGAAGGTGATTGCCGAGATGGGCTACGACCTGGAGGAGATCCGGGAGGAGGAAGAGGACGCGGCCCTGGGCAATGGCGGCTTGGGCCGCTTGGCCGCCTGCTTCATG
>OBOI01000599.1_pt1 | contig 12083 bp, 9 predicted proteins | sample 1670151 | NCBI WGS metagenome assembly OBOI01 (sample SAMEA104232303, study PRJEB22302) | sediment metagenome | biome: forest; feature: aquifer; material: sediment | place: USA | collected 2011-08-07 | depth 0.01 m | reverse complement strand
CTGAGGGAGGGGGAAATTCTCCGGAAGGGCCAAGGGATCCGTTGCCTCCAGATTATTTATGGAGCCCGGAGTTTCGGGCCAGGCGCTGGAGCGTTGTTGAAGAGATTATTGAGCTAGAAAGCTTACCTAACGAAGAAAGATATAACAGTAGGAATGGGCCGAGATTAGACAAGCTTTATAAGGACTGGAAAGAACTTGAAGCTCAGGATAATAGGATCTCTTATTTAAGAAAACCCTTTGACCCCAGTGATTTAGAAGTTGAGGAAATAGTTCCAGAAAAGCCACCGGAAAAATCTGAAGATACATTGGCTGATTTACCGGCATTTAAAGATATATTGGCCAAGTATAACAGCCCTTCTAATGAGACAGAGTTAGCTTCGGCTAAAGAAGCTTTATCCAGATATTTTAATGAAGCTAAAAGAACGGGAGGTTTATTAGGCGGAATTGATGAATCTCTAAAAGATCTCTATGTAGAAATGATGCAGGGTATGGAGGTGGTGAGCGAAGAGGGGGAGACAAGACGGAGAAGAAGGCTAACTAAGGCTCAAATTATGCGTAGGGTAAAAGAGGATAGGGAGGCGATGATTGAATTGGGAGAGAGAGCTTTTCGGGAATTAAAACGGTCAGATCCAACAAAAGTAAATTTGGCAAAAATTGCCAAATTTGACGGTGTTTGGGAGCAATATGCTGATTTGGCAGTTGATAGGTTTGCCCTTTTGCTTAACGGTGGGGGGGTAATCGAAGAGCCGCATATCGCAGGCGAATTTAACTTTGATATAGGAGATGTTGGACCAGAGGGTGCTGCAGAATATAGAAAACTTGCCCATGAAACGGAAATTTACTGGCGGCCGACTTGGGCCAATTATTTTGAGGTGACTGCCAAAACTCCCGAGCAATTCCGAGTCGCCATGGACACTTTTATCCGTTGGATGAGGACTGGTCTAGGAAAAGCTCCGGATGAGTTAGTCCAAAAAATCAATGGTTTTAAAGAAGCCATTACCTCAGCCGGTCAAAAATGGGGTCCTGAAATACAAGAGTTAACTGTAGATATGAGGTTGGAGTTGGAAGGCTTAATGGGGATAATAGGTGCCAATCATTCCAATGAACACTACAATGCTGATTATTTCCGGCAGTTTTGGACTTTTGTTGCTAAAGACCAGGGACCAGAGAGGATGCTGCAATTAAGCAGGACAGCCGGGGGGATAATGGCGGCAGTGATATGGAAGTTTGATAAAGATCCTCGACTGGAATTGCTTTTTTCTCCTCACGGCTCAAGAGGGCAGTTAATGGGCAGGGAGCGCAATGCCGTCGAGATGCTTGACTTGCAAAAGGAGATTTTAAATATATTGATCGCAGAGGTAATGGGTATCAGTATGAAAAGATACCACCCTGATGATCCGGAGAAAAGATTAAGCACTAGGATGTATGATAAGAATTTGCGCGAAATATCCAAGTTTAAATCGGATGAGGATTTTCAAAATTTATATGAAGGTTTTGATCTGCCGGAGCAAGAAAGGTTATTTCAAGAGTTAAGCGAAAAACCAGTAGATCAGCTTAAAAAATCTGAGAAGTTAGCCCTAGAGAGGCTTAGTAAGGTCAGGAAAATTCAGGAATACCTTGCAGCCGGTAATGATCCAGGCGAGCTGAAAGGGGAAGCGAAAACTATTTATGAAGAGGCCCAAAATGCAGTTATTTTGGCCTATGAAATGTATGGAGCAATGGGTGAAAAAGCCAAAAGAGGCGGCGCTGCTTTCTTGGTTGATAGAAAGGACGTCGAAGGCAATATGTTTAGGGATTATGTATCGTTCTTCCGGGCTAAGCAATTGGGCCATTTTGCCGAAAACTGGACTAAAGCTACCTATGGTGGGCAGTTAGACGAGGAAGCTTTAGCTAAAATTTTGGCAGAGGATCCCAGCAGACCTGACCGTAAAGGTGTTTTAGCCGCAGAAACTTTTTACCGGGTGGGTCAAGCCAGAAGGTTTGCTATCTGGGCCTTAAAAGCCTATGGTTCAGATGCCAAGCTGTGGGATTTTACTTTACTTAAAGACGGTAAGCCGGTTGACCCCAATACTTTAGGTTATACCCAATACGGTGCTGATCTAAACAAAAATAAAGATACAGAAGCAATAGAGAGATACCGTTATGCTGTGCCGATAAATTCCCGGATTTTGGGTTATAACACCAAAGGTGAAGAGATAGTTTTGGTTTTTGACAATAATGGTAAACCAATGACTATGCAATTTGATAAGGATGGTATGCCTACCGGGTCTATTGTGCCGCTTGAGTATGATGCTAAAGGCGATGCGGTAATTTATAAAATGCCACCTACAATTCAAGTAAGGAAACATTGGCAGTGGAATGATGTGCAAGTAAAGAATCGGCAGCGCCTGGTTTTTGATAACTTAAATGTTAATACCAGAGCAGAGCCAATGCTGCTTAAAAGACCCTTAGAGATTATGAATCCGGATACCGGCAAACAGGGGGTGGCAAACAAGGGGGATATTATCGGTTATAACGGCAGCGGTGAGTCGATTATTCTGGCTTTTAAAGCAGACGGAAGGCTTGACGGCGTTGAATTTGATCGAGATGGTAAGGCGATTATCTACAACAAAAAAGGTGAACGTATTAACAGTAATCTGAACAAAAACACCTGGGCTAAATTAGTAGATGGGGTTTTTATAGAAAAAGTGCAACCTAATTTAGAAGTTGCTTCCAAGCATGTCTTTGGGCGTAAAACACTCCATGCATATTGGGGTTATCAAGAAGAAGATGAGGGCTTGGTTAAAACTAAGGAAGCTCTCACGTGGGCAAAGGCTATTCTTAAGGGTGAGGTGCGTTGGCAGGATGCGCCTCCTCATGCGGTGCAGTTGTTGCTAATGGATCCCACTTTGGATCGGATTGGTTATTTCGATCTGGAAAATCTAAATTGTGCCGTTAATTTGGCTGCCATAGAAGCCTCTTACCAAAGTGAGTGGATTATGGGAGATGAGCTATATGAGAATTTCTATCCGGCAGATGCTTCACGCGTGAAGAATCGGGTTGAATATGTCCTTCAAGACCACGGTGGTTGTACCAAGCAATGGTTTCATCACCGGGCTGAGGCTGCTTATTGGCCTGATGCAAAAGTTAGAAGACTTAGAACTTTTGTTCCTTACCTCCCTTTACATTTTGGTTCAATGTCAGAAATGTGGGGTGCACCTGGAGGAGCTTTGGACGTATTCCGGATGATGGGTTATGAAAAATACCGGATGGTGGGGCAGTTTGCTACGGATAAATATGTTAATCAAATAGGAGGGGCCCAAGCTGTATATGAATCTTTATTTGATTGGTACAGCGACCAGGAGAAAAAGCTAAAGGAAGGTTTAGGCCGCAAGTATAATAATGAGGCGGATACCTTACGAAAATTCCATAGGCAGCTTATGGAAGGAAAGCTGGGGAACGATCTAGCAATTACTACTGCAGACGAAGACGTAGATGAGGATTTTCTCAGGGGTTTCAGGGATACCTGGAATAGGGTGGAGGTAGTGATGAATAGAAATACGGTACTGGAGTCAGTGATGCGGGGAGAGCGTAACCCTCTAAACCTGGAAGGAATAGAAGTATATAAGCGTAATTCAGATGGTACTTATATACTGGATGCAAACGGGAACCGTATTTTAAATGAGGCAGTTGATTGGAATCGTGATTCAGGTTCAGGCAGGCATAGCAACGAGAGATTCTATTGGCGCTACGTTAGAACGGCTAGATCTGACAGGCCCAGAGAAGGACAGGATTTATATCCGGCAGAGGCAAAATATTATGCTTTGGGAGACTTACCTACATTGGCTTCGCTTAGATTAGCAAAAGAGGCTAAAGATGCCGGTGATCCAAAGTGGGAGAGGTTCAAAGAGACCAGGTTTAAATGGTTTGACGGTAAAGCTAATAATTAAACTTCGCGTTCTGGCCCTTGCTGTACTCCTCCTGCCACATCTTCTTCTGAAGTAACATCTCCGCTTCCTCCTCCGCCTTTTTTGCTTTTTCTTGTCATCCATTGGCCGAATTTTCTCAATCCGCCTGGTTGGTAACTGTATTTGCTTACTCTATAAGTTAGCTTGCCATCCTCCCCGGGTACAGATTCATAACTGGGAGTCTGGAATAAACCTCTGGCACTGGCTACTTGCCCGCTAATACCACCAACACCCCTCTGGAATTGGCCGGCATAGCCTCGACCTTGACCAACAGCCCCGCTGATTTCCTGCCCTAGTATTTGTCCTGCTGGGCCTGCTTTGCCAATGGTTCGGGTGATAATATCCGGAATGGAAGGTATGGCTATTAAGGTGCCAAAGGCCAGCAGCAGATTAATAAAATCTAGCTTCATTCCGCCAAATAAAGGGAAAGTTTGAGACCCTACTATGCTGACTGTACCTCCGTTAAAGGTAGCATAAGCCGGAGTGATAAAACCGTGGTCAGTTTGGTTAAGCTGGGAAACTTTAAATAAACAGTTTTTGGCGTCCGCTTCGCAAGTCGGATCGATACTTTTGTTAACATTATTTATTGTTCCCGACGGCAGCAAAAAAGCCACAAAATAAAAAGCAGCTAATACAGCCGGAAAGGCCAGTACGTTAGCCAACATATTTAACATCCAGGCTGTGGCAACGCCTTGTCTGCCCGGTAAGGATGCTGCAAGGAATTGGAAAGGAGCAGTCATAGTTAAAAAGATTATAGTAATGTAGCTGGTCAGTAAACGGATTAATAGTTTAAACATGGAATATAGTAGTATAGCAGTGGCTATTAAAGCTAAGGCCATACCAATAATAAATGTTTGGTTAGTGGCTGCTAATACACCGGCACCGATATTAACTACGGCTTGTATGATTTGTCCGTAGCCCGGAATGGCCTTGAATGCTTCTGCAGCTTGTGAGGTAGTTTGGGCAGTGACAAAGATGGTCAGGACTGTCAGTAAAAATCTTGCACTATCGCTTAATTGCATCCAAATGGAATCAATAAAAGCAGTGGCAGTCTCATTGTCTATAATTCCGGTAAACGAACTGCTGATACTAATGACATTCTTATTTTTTATATCCGCTATCAGGTTTTGTGGCGGATTACCTTGGGCGGCAGAGAAGTAATAACCGACAATATTAGTTCCCCCAAAAGCCATGTCGGAAATAAGTCCTGCTAAAAAGTAGGAAAAAGTAATCAGGATTAAGCCAATTACCAATCCCGGTAAGGCAGCTTGGGCTGTAATGACTGTTTGCGGGTTGAGTTTATTTCTAAACATCACCATGAGCCCAATTACTAAGAAAATGATGATTAGGGCTACATAAGAAATATTTCTGGAAACCTGCCACAAAGTTAGAATAGGGTGCAGCACTCCTTCTCCGGATCCACCCACAGTTTGCGCCTGGGCTTCTTTAACAATCCCCAAACCACTACCAACACTGGCTAAATAATCAGCGGTTCTAACCGGAGGATTTTGATATAAAGCTGTTATTAGTGAGCCGGTAGCTCCTAATACTCCCCCGGATAGATTGGTTTGAGAGAGAACAGGTACACCCTGCAGCATACCCTGGGCGTTTTTGGTCATTTGGTAAGTTAAACAAGGTTGGCCGATAAAAGATTGACCAACAGCTAAGCAGGAAAAAGTATGAAAGAGATTATTTACCATGAGGTCAGTGTATAAGGGAGAGGTGGGGGGGATTGTAGTTGGTAGTTGGTAGTTCGTAGCAGCAGAAAGACTCGAAGTAGGTTCATCAGATGATGCAGCTAGGGTTGAAAGCGGGGTTACAAATAAACTAGTAACTAATAACAAACAACTAAGGACTAATTTCCGGGCAGACATATGTTAACAGTAACTCAAAACAACTTCTTTTTGCAATCCCTAAGGGCCAGCTGAGGGGGTGGGTGACGGACAGAATGCACCGTTATCCCCACACAGTTTTCTGGGATCAAATATTGTGACATTAATGCCGGTAAAGTTGAAAATCAGTTGTAGGATAATCCAGGCTACAGCCATAAAAGCTATTCCCAAAAGAGCCCAGACTAAGGTATGGTGGGCAGCTTGTAGTGCTTTGGGTTCGCCGCCGGAGGTTAAATATTTAAATCCGGCCATTATAATTAAAACCAGCATGGCAATAAAGCCCAGGCCTACCATAACTGAAATTATGTTGCCAAATAGTGCTTCAATTTCATTGAGGCCTGCCGGATCCGGTCCGAAATCTGCAGCATAAGCAGGAGTGATGAACAATGAAAAAAGTGTAGAAACCATAATTTAAGGGTAACATGATTAGTTTTACAGATCAATGGATTTGTCAGAGCAAGCTTTGAGGGGTTTAGAGTTTATTTGAATCGAATGGACCGGGCGTGGGAACGGTTAAATTCGTGATATCTAATCCTGTAAATTGACCAAGCAACCTTACCAGCGCAAAAGCTACAGCTAATACGATTAAGCCGATTAAGGCATTGATAATTCTGTTTCTGGCTTTAGCCACATTTTCTTTATCTCCGCCTGAAGCAATCCACTCATATGCTCCGATAATAAGCATTAGTAATACTATAAAAGCGCCAACTGCAAAAACTAGTACTAAAGCATTACCGATAAAATCTGTTAATGATTTGAATCCGGCTTTTTCAGGTGCGTTTATTTGAATCTGAGCAGCAAAGCCTGAACAGGGGATAAGAGTGTAAAAATTGTGGACCCGATAAGTGCTAATTTTTTCATTTGTATCTTAACTATATCTATATAATAAAGCGCTTGTCAAGTATTGATATCAGTTTCCATATCCTTTGCATATTGTGGCTCGGTCTATGCTTGTATCAGGTAAACGAAAAAAGAAGGTTTTTCCGTCAGGGCATGTAACCATGGTGCCTCCTGTGCTGTCTTTTTCAACACTCACATTTTGTCCGGCAAAAAATGTAAACCCGGTAAATTGCCCAAAGATCTTGATAATTGCAAAAGCAATAGCCAAAAGGACTATGCCAATAATGCCGTTAAAAATTTTACCGCGGGCTGAGGCAACTTTTTCCTTATCTCCTCCGGAAGTCATCCACTCAAATGCTGCCCAAAGGAATATAAAAATTAATGCTATCCCGGCCAAGGAATAAATTAATGTGACTGCATTAGATAAAAAACTACTGATAGCTCCGGCTCCGGTGGAATCGTTTTGTAAAAAACCTGCTAAGGGACCAGGTGGCTGAATTTTGCCAAAGGCTCCTTTGATGGGAGACAGCTCGCAGTAACACATTTTGTTGCCGGAGATATCCAAGTCGCAGCTTTTTGTGCAATCATAGGCCTGCTTGTTTACATCAGCGCAAACATCAACTCCTTGTTGGCAGAGTTGTCCTGTTCTGTAGTCTATTACCTTGGCAGAGACGGAAGTTACGGTAGATAAGCTAAAAAATAAGATGATGAATAAAAAAAGCAGTCTTCTTATCATTGGAAGTCTTTAAAACTATATTACCACAAATAAAATTTGTCCAATATATCCTATAACTCTTGACAAAAACATCATCGGGTGCTAAAATAGGCCTTCGAAATGAAATCACGGGAATTTGGCCCTAATATTTTTGAAAGATTAGCGCAAGGTAGCCAATCAAGGCAAAGAGCTATTGAACAAGCAAAACCAGTCTCTTATGTTGTAGAAGAGTCTGATATAGTATTCTCGCCAACCAGGAATAGATCTCTATATAGATGTCGATTTGCGGTAAATGGCGCTCTGGACCCTTTTATTTTACTCAGTGTATTATATGGTGCAGGTTCTGTGAAAGCAGGAGGTCCACAAGATGGTACTGCAACTCCTGTACCCACCCGTACCTCAACCCCTATAGCTACTGCTGCGCCTGTTAGCAAAGACGTTTTAGTGCCGCCGATTAATATATATAATAATATTACTAATCCTTCTTATCCTCCTGGAACATTTTTGGTGACCCGCGAAGAACTAGATAAAAAGGTAAAAGAGGGAATTGAATCAGCAGTAGGGGATTTAGATAAAGCACAAGCAGAGACTAAGGTTGCTATAGAATCTGCTAGAAAAGCAGAAGCCGATGCTAAAGTTGCTATAGATGCAGCTAAACAACAAGAAGCAGATGCCCGGGCTGCCATTGCAGCTGCCAAGACTCCGGGTACTCCAGCTACAGCGGGGTATCCTTGGGAAGATTTGGCTTTAGCTGCTGTCGGAGGAGCAGCTATAGGTGCTGCAGGGACTACCTTAATAGCAAACAGACGAGGAATTAGAGTGTGGTTTAGGCGGTTAAGAAGAAGGCCGGTCGCACCAGTGGCTCCTGTAGCACCTGTAACTCCAGGTCCAACTAGAACTACGACAACTATTACGGCTCCGGATGGTACCGTATCAACTACAGTTACAGAATATTAGCTTAATCTATTAAGTTTGGAATAGCTGAAAGCTTTTAATTCCGAAAAGAGAAGATAGCAGAAACTGCAATATTAAAAAGGCAAACATTAATATTATAAATCCAATGATAGCGTGAGTAATCATTCCTCTGGCTGCAGCTACATCTTCTTTATTGCCCCGGGAAATTATGTATTTAAAAGCTCCCCAGAGGAAAAATATTACTACTAATGCTGCTGCAAAAGAGAAGATGGGATTTACTAATTTAGTAGTCATTTCCCCCAGGGATGTTATCCCTCCAAAGCCAAACTTTTCTCTGATCTTAACGTCAGCACGAACAGGTGTAGTAAATAGTAGGTAGTATGTAGCAAGCAATAGGAACACGAAAAGTTTCAAAATGGTAGCCCTCCTGTGGTTGGTTTGAATATTTCAGAAGCAAACTTAGCTACGGCAAATGCCAGGATAGTAACTACCAATCCTATTATTGCCCAGGTAATCCTGGCCCGGGCTTTGGCCAAATTTTCTTTTTGACCCTGGGCCATAATGTAGGCTAGAGCTCCCCAAATCAGAAAGAAAAAAGCGATAAATGCAGCCGCATAAAAGACGATATTAAGTATCCCCGTTAGGACACCAGCAAGATCAGTAAACTTCTCTTTTACAGGACTATCAATAATATTATTAGAGCCAGGTATAGAAGTGCCGGGTAGAGTTAAAGCTAGCTTCATAAATTTCTAATTTTTAATTACTAATTTCTAAATAAATCCCAATGATCAAATATCTAAGTTTAGATTAATTCTTCCTTATTTTACTTTCTTATAAATAGCGTTAAATATCAAGTTTAATTCTTTCGCCTCTTGCCATAGTGGTTTGGCTTCTTCTTTTAAAGCAGGTATTGCAATTACAACCATTCTGATAAAATGTTTAGCTTCCCTAGCCTCTTTTTTACAAATGCCTATTTTATGCTTAAAGTCCATTTTACTCTCTGCATCATCTGCTTCGCAATAATTAGCACCTACACTGGTGCCACATTTTACCAGTTGTATAATCAAAGGATCAGTTAAAGGTCCCCTGAATATCTTTTGGCAAAATTTAATCACACTTTCTCCAAATAGAGCTGTTCTATCTTCTAGGTTAAACTTTTTGGTAATTTCGTCATTAGTCATTCTTTAGGTAAATTAGAAATTAGATCAATTAGGTTAATTGATGTTGTAGATTGTCATGATCTTCCAAATCCGGGCAGATGTAAAATATCAACTCCGATTATCTGTAATAGTAATATAGCAAAAATTATCAATAAAAGCCCTATGATGGCACTAGTGAGCCTCTCTCGTCCGGCATTTAAAGTTTCCGGGTTCCCGGCAGAGGTGAGCATTTGGAAGACTCCTAAAAGCATCATTAAAAATGCCAACCCTCCGGAGATACCAAGAATAAAAGTCATAAGGGCCTGAACAAATTGCGGTGGATTAGTAGGTATACAGCCAATAGCAGTAGCAATGGCTGGGTGTTGTGGATCATCTGAACAAGGTACTCCTATTGTTGAAGCGCACTCTGCGCCGTCACAAGTTTTAATCTTAGGGACAGCTACAGTACTCGGTCCTTTGATATGAAAGTCTGGAGAGGTGCAGGCAATACTTTTATTTTCAGTATTATTTATTTGGATGAAGTAATCTCCTTCCTCTAAGATCAAGGGAGGCGGTTTAATATAGCTGGCTTTTCCTCCCCCGGAAAATTCAAATTTAATAAAACCACTGTTTGGGCTTTGATAGACATTTGACTCTTTAATTTCTTCGCCTGTTAATTTTTTAACTATCATTGCTGTATAGGATTTTCCCGGTTCTGCATTGAGAAAAGTGGCAGCAACCGGTGTTGTAAAATCAGTTTCAGCTGGGAATACACTACAAGTGGGTTCGGTTATCACCGGTGCAGTGGCACTGATATCAAAGGTTTGCTGACAGGTTTGTATTATAGTGTTTGCTACTTGCTCATTTATTTCAATTTTGGCATTTGATTGAGGTTTGTTAGGAAAAAAAGTAAAATCTGCGTTGCCATTGTCATCGATATCTACTTTGCTGTCGCTACTTGTTTTATCCACAAAATTCTCCACATAGGTGATGTAATTTTTCCCAGGTCTCGCATGCGAGATAATGGCATGGATAGGTTGATTTAGAGGAACTATATTAGATTGGGTATTGCTGAAGCTAATTTGGCAGGTTTTAATGTCGTAAATATTGCCAATAAAATAACGAATATTTTGACAGTAAGGGGGATCGTGCCAGCCCTGACTGTCTTTTACTTGTAAAACACCCCGGTGAGCTCCGTTGCTAAGTAAGCTAGGATTGCTAGAATCTAATTCCAGTTTATCATTGTGAGCCTGTGCTTCGCTTGAATAGTCATGGTTTGGTGAAAGATCGTAGTCGGCCTGAAATCGGTAAGTTGCACCTTCGGTTAAAGCACGACCTGTAAACGTCAAGTAAATGACTTGTATATTCTTTGGTAATGTTGAATTGGTGCCGGCATCCCAGTAAGCTCCGTTTAGATTGTAACCAAACTCAATAGTGAGGGGAATTTTTTTGCAATCAGTGGTCTCAGCTAAGACCTGATTTGTTTGAGGAAGACTCCAAAGAGTAAGGATTAAGCATAAAAAAATAGCTAGGATTTTGGACATTAAGTTTAAGATTAGCATGTAATCTACTCAAAACTCAAATTTTAAAGCTCAAAACTAAAAGTCATCCTAAAAGCATGGGTTATGGTAGAATTTTAAGGTCATGTTTGCCCAAAAAATAGTTCAGAGTTTAGAGTTTTTAGTTCGTAGAAAATTATTTCTTCTGTTGGTTATTCTTTCCTTACTACTAACTACGAACTACCTACTACGGACTGTTTATGCTGATGAAATAGAGGACTTACAAAAACAAATTGATGAGCTAAATCATGCCCGGGAATTATCTGTTAAAGCTACTAAGCCTTTGGAAGGGCAATTAGATGGTTTAAAAAGGCAACTGGCTCAAATTCAAGCTAACCTGGAAAATTTATCATTGAGTATTAAACAAAAACAAAAAGACTTGGATGTCCGGGAAGATAAAATAGCCCTGCAGCAAGCACTGCTCGAGACTCGGGTCAGGGCTTATTATATTCGCTCCTACTTAACAGATCCTTTAATGGTCATTTTTTCATCGGTTCAAGCAGGAGATTTATTCAGGGAGCTTTCATACCGCCAATCTGTAACGCGTGAGGATAAATCAATTATTACCTCTATTACGGCTGAGGTAATAGATTTGTTGACTCAAAAAGATAAACTGGAAAAAGATAAGGCAAAGTTGGCTGTTATGCAGGCTGATGTAGATAAGAATGCGACATTTTTGGGAGGTGAGATTAAGAAAGCTAAATCTTACCAGGCAGATTTGACAGGCAAGATTGCCCAACTTTCTGCCAAACAGCAGGAATTATTGGCTCAGAAGCTGGGCAGTTTGAATTTACCGAAATCTGCCTATTCCATGCGGGGTGGCTGTACAGATGACCGGGGGATTGATCCCGGCTTTAGTCCCAGGTTTGCCATGTTTACTTACGGGGTGCCCAATCGGGTGGGGTTAAATCAATTTGGGGCTAAAGGCCGGGCTGAGGCCGGCCAATCTGCAGAGCAAATTCTAAAAGCTTATTATAATGCTGATTACACCACCGGTTATAATTCCGGCATTAATATTCATGTTACCGGCAGTAATGAGTACGGTCAGTCTTTTGATGATAACTGGAATATTGAAG
>OBOI01000597.1_pt1 | contig 12097 bp, 14 predicted proteins | sample 1670151 | NCBI WGS metagenome assembly OBOI01 (sample SAMEA104232303, study PRJEB22302) | sediment metagenome | biome: forest; feature: aquifer; material: sediment | place: USA | collected 2011-08-07 | depth 0.01 m | reverse complement strand
GAGGCCATCCCGCCGCTCCATGCCTTGTTGCGGGCCGTGGAGCGGCCCGCCCAGGCTCTGGAGGTGGTGGATCATGTGGACCCGACCACGGTGCGTTGCATCGCCCTCACCCCCACCGCCGGGCTGGGACGCGGCGACCGGGTCACGGGTAGCGGTCGCCCCATTGAGGTGCCGGTGGGCTTAGCGCTCCTGGGCCGCATGTTCAACCTCTTTGGCCAGACCATCGATAACGGCCCCGTGTTTGCCCCCGGCCAGTTGCGCTCCATCCATCAGCTCCCCATCGCTCTGGCCGACCGGGTCACCCATGAGGAGATCTTTCTCACCGGCATCAAGGCCATCGACCTCCTGGTTCCCCTGGAGCGGGGAGGCAAGGCCGGGCTCTTTGGCGGCGCCGGGGTGGGTAAGACGGTGTTGATCACCGAGCTGATCAACACCATGGTGGCCAAGCACCACGGGGTCAGCGTCTTCTGCGGCATCGGCGAACGTTGCCGCGAGGGGGAGGAGTTGCACCGGGAGATGGGAGAGGCCGGGGTGCTGAACAACACGGTGATGGTCTTCGGCCAGATGAACGAACCCCCGGGTGCCCGCTTCCGGGTGGGGCACAGCGCCCTGACCATGGCCGAATACTTCCGTGACGACCTGGGGCGGGACGTCCTGTTGCTCATCGACAATATCTTTCGCTTCATTCAGGCCGGCATGGAACTCTCCGGCCTCATGGGCCGACTGCCGTCGCGCCTGGGGTACCAGCCGACCATGGCCAGCGAACTGGCCGGGCTGGAGGAGCGGATCGCCAGCTCGAGGCAGGCCGCCATCACCTCCATCCAGGCGGTCTACGTGCCGGCCGACGATCTCACCGATCCCGCGGCGGTCCACACCTTCTCCCACCTCTCCGCCACCATCGTCCTCTCGCGCAAGCTGGCCAGCGAGGGGATCTACCCGGCCATTGACCCCTTGCAGTCCCGCTCCATGATGCTCACCCCCAGGATCGCCGGCCAGCGCCACTACCAGTGCGCCCGCGAGGTCAAGCGGACCCTGGCGGGCCTTGAGGAGCTGAAGGATATCATCGCCATGCTAGGCATTGAGGAGCTCTCCCGGGAGGATAGAAAGACCGTCTTTCGCGCCCGGCGGCTGGCCCGCTTCCTCACTCAACCCTTTGCCACCACGCAGCACTATACCGGCATGGAGGGTCGAGTCGTCTCCCTGGAGGAGACCATCAGCGGCTGCGAGCGCATCTTAAACGACGAGTTTGCCGGCCAACCCGAATCCGCCCTCTACATGATCGGCGCCATTGACGAGGCGCGCACCGCACCCACGGCCGGGGAGGAACCGGGATGATGCAGCTCTTGATCTATCTGCCCAGTGCCTGTTTTTTGCAGACCCTGGCCCGCAAGGTAAACGGGGAAGGGGTGGGGGGGCAGTTCTGTCTCAAGCCCCGGCATATCGATTACGTCACTGCCCTGGTCCCAGGCATCCTCTCCTACGAGGACGAGAGCGGCCAGGTATCCTTCCTGGCCGTGGACCTTGGCACCCTGGTCAAGCAGGGTGCCAAGGTGATGGTTGCCACCCGCCGGGCCGTGGCCGGCGACTTGGGCCATTTGTCCCAAGAGGTGGAGGCCATGCGTGGCACCGGGGAGGAGCAGGAGCGTCAGTTCCGCGCGGTGACCGCCCAACTGGAGGCCGGGTTTCTGCGCCGGATGATGGCCTTTAGCCGGGGAGGTCCGTGATGGCGGGCCTGCGTGAGCAACCGCCGGACGACTTCCCCGACCGGGTGCGTCGCCAGGAGCAGCGGCGGCTCGACCCAAATCGCCGGCAGCGGCGCCTCTTTTTTGGGCTCGGCATGGTGGGCGTGGTGGGCTGGTCCGTGGTCCTCCCCATGGTGGGGGCCACCTTCCTGGGGGTGTGGCTCGATGCCCATTTTCCCGGCCGCTACTCCTGGAGCTTGATGCTCTTGGGGGCGGGTTTGGGCCTGGGCTGCTTGAACGCCTGGCACTGGCTGCAACGGGAGAGACGGGAGATCATCGGCACGGAGGAGGGAGAAACGAAATGAAGATGGCCTTCTCTCTGCTGATCGGCTGCGGGCTGGGGTGCGTGGTGGGCGTGGCCTATTTCGCGGCCCTGTGGCAGACAGTGCGGCGGCTGGCGGTCGCTCCTAACCCCGGGCGGTTGTTGCGCCGTAGCCGGGCCATGCGGCTCGTGGCCATCCTGGCCGTCATGGCCTGGGTTGTCCGCTTTGACCCTGTCATGTTCCTGGCCATGGTGCCGGGGCTGTTGGTTGGCAGGACCCTGGTCTGCCAGCAAGTAGTTCATCCCCCAAGGGAGGTGACCAATGCATCTTAGCCCTGACAGCATCGTGTGGTGGAGCGCCGGCTTTGTGCACGTGAACAGCACCATCCTCTTTACCTGGCTGGTGATGGCCGGACTCACCGTTGGTTCCTGGCTGGTGACCCGGCGTCTGGCCAGTGGGGGGCAGCTTGGCCCGGCCCAAAATATCCTGGAAGGGATCATCACCCTGATCAACGGGCAGATCGCCGAGGTCACCGGCCAGAGGCCTCGCCCTTTTCTCCCCTTGTTGGGGACCCTCTTTCTCTTTATCGCCAGCTGCAACCTGCTGGCCGTGGTGCCGGGGTTCGCCCCCCCCACCGGCTCTCTCTCCACCTCCACCGCCCTGGCCCTGATCGTCATGGTGGCGGTGCCGGTTTACGGCATCAAGGATAGCGGCCTTGCCGCCTACTTGCGGAACTACCTGCGCCCCACGCCCTTGATGCTGCCCTTCAATGTGGTCGGCGAGTTCAGCCGCACCCTGGCCCTGGCCGTGCGCCTCTTTGGCAACGTGATGAGTGGCGGCATGATCGGCGCCATCCTGCTGGCCCTGGCCCCCATCTTCTTTCCGGTGGTCATGCAGCTCTTCGGCCTGTTCACCGGGCTGGTGCAGGCCTATATCTTTTTTATCCTGGCCACCGTCTTTATTGCCGCCGGCATGAAGGGGGAGGCTAATCACGGGGGGGACAATGCTGCACCGTGCCCCACCCAGCAATCACCTTTACCATAAGGAGCGCGTATGGACAGTTTGACGTGGGTGGCAGTGGCCTCCATTATCTCGGCCGGTCTCTGCATGGGTATCGGCGCCCTTGGCCCGGCCCTTGGCGAGGGGTATGCCCTGGCCAAGGCCTTGAACGCCATTGCCCAGCAGCCGGACGAGACCAACTCCATCACCCGCACCCTGTTTGTGGGCATGGCCGTGGTCGAGTCCACCGGCATCTATGCCTTGGTGGTGGCCATGATCCTGCTCTTTGCCAACCCCTTTTGGAACTATTTCCTGGCCAAGGTCGGGTAGCAGGGATGCTGATCGACTGGTTCACGGTGGCGGTGCAGATCGTCAATTTCTTGATCCTGATCGCCCTGTTGCGGCGTTTTCTTTACGGCCCGCTGCTGCGGGTGATGGAGGAGCGCCAGCAAGGGATCGACGCACGCCTGGCCCAGGCGCAAGCGGCCAAGCAGGAGGCGGCGGCGGAGTTGGCCGGCCTGACCCGCGAACGCGCGGCCTTGGTCGCCAAGCGGGAGGTCTTCATGGGCCAAGCCGCCGCCGAGGTGGAGGCCTGGAGAGAGGCGACCCTGGCCGGCATCAAGGAGGAGATTGCTGAGCGCCGGCAGCTCTGGCAGCGGCAGTTGCAAGGGGAGCAGGAAGCCTTTCTGGAGCGGGTCAAGATCAGGCTCGGCGAGCAGGTGGTGCGGGTGGCGGCCAAGGTCTTGGCCGATCTGGCGGATGAGACGCTGGAGGCCAGGCTGGTCGAGCGTTTTATGGCCAAGCTGGACCAGGAGTTGGGGGCGAACCGGCCTCCAGAGACGGAGGCGTTGCTGGTGTCCACGGGTCAACTCCTCTCCTTGGCGAGCCGGGGGCGCCTGCGCCAGGAGTTACGCACGCGTTTGGGCACCGGGCGGGAGATGCGTTTTCAGGAGGAGCCGGGGCTCGGCTTTGGCATCCGTCTAACCACCGCCGATTACGCCTGGGAGTGGAATGTGGCCCACTACCTGGCAGGGCTTGAGCAGGAGATCCGCCACGCCCTGAGCGTGGTGGGCAAACCGGGAGAGGGCCCGTGAGCGCCACACCCACCCTTGATACCCTGCTGGCGGAGACCGTAAGCCAGGTGGCCATGACCGTGGACAATCACCAGGCCGCGCTGGTCCGTCAGGAGGTGGGGCGGGTGCTGACCGCGGCCCAGGGCATCCTCTGGGCCGAGGGGCTCACCCACATTACCTCGGAAGAGCTGGTGGTGCTGGACACCGGCGCAGTGGGCCTGGTGCTCGATATCCTGCCGCAGCGGACCGGCATCGTCCTGCTTGATCGGGGCGACGGGGTCGGGGCCGGCACCGGGGTGCGCCGCACCGGCCGCGTGCTGGCGGTGCCGGTGGCAGAAGCCCTCATCGGGCGCATGGTCGATCCCCTGGGCCGCCCCCTGGACCAGCAGGGGCCGATTGCGGCGGTGGAGCACTGGCCGGTGCAGCGCGAGGCCCCGGCCATCATGGAGCGCAGTCCGGTGGAGCGGCCGTTGCAGACCGGGATCAAGGTCATCGACGCCCTGATCCCCATCGGTCGCGGCCAGCGGGAGCTGATTTTAGGCGACCGGCAGACCGGCAAGACGGCGGTGGCCATCGACACCATCATCAACCAGGCCGGGGCCGGCATGGTGTGCATCTACTGCGCCATCGGCCAGCGTAGCGCCTCAGTAGCCCGGGTGGTGGCCGAACTCAAACGCCACCGGGCCATGGCCTACACCATCGTGGTGGTGGCGGAGGGGAGCGACCCTCCGGGGTTGCAGTTCATCGCCCCCTATGCCGCCACCTCCATGGCCGAGTTCTTCGCGGCCCAGGGCCGGGATGTGCTGGTGGTCTATGACGATCTGAGCCAGCACGCCTTGAGCTATCGCCAGATCTCCCTGCTCCTGCGGCGCCCCCCGGGCAGGGAGGCCTTTCCCGGCGACATCTTCTATATCCACAGCCGCCTCTTGGAGCGGGCCACGGCCCTGCGCCCGGAGCGGGGTGGCGGCACCATCACCGCCCTGCCCATCATCGAGACCGAGGCCCAGAACCTCTCCGCCTATATCCCCACCAACCTCATCTCCATCACCGACGGCCAGATCTATCTCTCCCCGGAGCTGGGGCAGAAAGGGGTGCTGCCCGCCATTGATGTGGGCAAGTCGGTCTCCCGGGTGGGCGGCAAGGCCCAGCTGCCCGGCTACCGGCGCGTGGCCGGCGAGTTGCGGCTCTCCTATGCCCAGTTCCAGGAGCTGGAGGCCTTTGCCCGCTTCGGTACCCGGCTGGATGCGGTGACCCGCGCGGCCCTGGTCCATGGCCGTCGGGTGCGGGAGGTGCTGAAACAGAACCAGTACGCCCCCATGACCGCGGCCGGCCAGATCGCCGTGCTGCGGGCCGTTACCCGGGGGCTCTTTGATCGGGTGGAGTTGGCCAGGGTGGCCGAGGCCGAAGAGAGGTTGGTGGCAACGGTGGTCGAGGCGCCAGGCCTGGGCGAGGCAATCATGGCCGCCACTGGCAATGAACCGTTGCTCTGGGCACGCTTGGACCTGCTGCTGGAGCAGGCCTGCGCGCCGTTTCTGGCAAACGACGAGCAGGCCGGGCGGCTCTAGGATGGAGTCCCTGGAAGGGTTGGGCCGCAAGGTCCGTACGGCCCACGACCTGTTGGCGGTGGTCAAGACCATGAAGAGTCTGGCCGCGGTCAACATCAGGCAGTACGCCGCCGCGGCCGAGGCCATGGATGCCTATGGCGGCGTGGTGGCCAGCGGCTGGCAGGCCCTGCTGTGGAACCGGCCGCCGCCCCGGCAACGAGAACCGGGGCAGGGCGGGGTCTGCTGCTTGATCCTGGGGTCTGATCAGGGGATGTGCGGGCAGTTCAATGAGCGGGTCGCGCAGACGGCCCGGACGATGATGGCCAGCCCAGAGGGGCTGGGCGGTGAGCCCATCCTGTGGACCGCCGGCGAACGGGTGCGGGCCATTGCCGAAGAGATGGGGAAGGTGGAGGCCCATTTTCCCTTGCCGCTCTCCCTTGCCGCCATTGGCGAGTTGAACATGCGTATCGTCAGCCGCTTTGCCGCCCTGCACGGGGAAGGGCGGGTGGGCCATTTTTGGGTATGCGCCAATCGCCTGGGCCGGGCCGGGAGTTATGCCCCCCGGGTGGCGCGTATCCTGCCCTTGGAGCACCACCGCCCCGCCACCAGGCAGTGGCCGGGCCGGGCGATCCCCATGCTCGGCCTGCGGGAGGAGCAGCTCTACGAGCACCTCTTCCGTCAGCACCTCTTTACCACCCTCTATACCGCCTTTGCCCAATCCTTGGCCAGCGAGAACGCGGCGAGAGTGGTGGCCATGCAGGCGGCGGAACAGAATATCCGGGAGCTGGAAGAGGGACTCCAGGCCCGGTTTCGCGAGACCAGGCAAAACGCCATCACCGCCGAACTGCTGGATATCGTCTCGGGATTCGAGGCCTTGGGGGCGAGTTGATGGCGACCTCTTTCGTCTTGGGGCACTGTGGTATCGCGCAAAAAATAAGGGCGGCCAAGCGGCCGCCCTTGTTGGTCGATCGTTCCCAACGGTTTTCTTGCCGGGAGCAATCCCGCCTCGATCTGGTCAGCTGAGTAGACGGAGGGTCTGCTCTTGGGGGGAGTTGGCGTCAGCCATCGGCCCCGAGGCAGCTTGACGGGTGGGACCGCCAGCGCCGCCGCCCACCAGGATGCTCAGTTCGTTGATCATCTCGTCAAGCTTCAAGGATTGGCGGCTCAAGGCCTTGGCCGCCTCTTCGGAGGTGGCGGCCTCGCCGGCATTTTGCTGCACCAACCGGTCCTGTTCGGCCACGGCGGTATTGAGCTGGGAGAGCCCCTTGGACTGTTCGTTGGAGGCATCGGCGATCTCGTTCATCAGCTGCACGGCCTTGTCGATCAAACCGCTCATCCCGGAGAAGGTGTTGTGGAAGGTCTTACTCAGTTCGGCCCCGGCAGTCACCTTGGCCAAGGTACTGGTGATCAGCGATTCGGAGTTTTTAGCGGATTCGGCCGCCCGCAAGGCGAGATTGCGCACTTCGTCGGCAACCACGGCGAAACCGGCGCCTGCCGCCCCGGCCCTGGCCGCTTCGACGGCCGCGTTTAGGGCCAACAGATTGGTCTGGAAGGCAATACCATCAATGGTCTGGTTGATCTTGGCGGTCTCGGAACTGGCCTTGAAGATCTCGTCCATGGCCTTGAGCAGATCGGCCATGAGCCCATTGCTCTTGCTGACAATCTCATGGATCTGGGTCATTAACTGGTTGGTCACCCGAGAGTTTTCGGCGTTGCTGTAGGTCATGGCCGAGATCTCTTCCAAGGTGGCGGAGGTCTCTTCCAGGGCGGCGGCGTGTTGGTTGGCGGAATCTGAGACGATCACGCTGGATTCCGACAGGGCTAAGGCATGTCCCGACATCCGTTCCGAGTTTTGGCGCAGGCCGCTGATGGTGTGGTTGATGGGCAGGATGACCCAGCGTCGGACAAAGGCCATGAGGATGACAATGGTGATGGCCAAGGCCAAACAGACCACCAGCATCATCTGTTGGAAGAGGCGGGCACTCATGCGCCTTGAATCGGCTTGGCTCTTCTCCTGGGCCAGGGCGATATGCGCCTGGGAGGCCTTTTTGAGGGAGGCGGCCAGGGTCTGGTTGTTGGTGTTGATCTGGTCGAGGAGACCCTTGACCTCCTGCAGGGCCGCCATTTCGGACATACTGACCTGCATTTCGACCTTGAGATAGGCGAAGTCGGTCTTTTTCTGGTGCGCGAACAGGAGGAAGGTGGGGCCTTCGGCCTGCCTCTCTCCGAACTGGTACAGGTCGGACGGGGAGGGGGTCTCCGTCTCCTTGGTCTGCAGCTGGACCCACTTGATGGCTGGAGACTGTGCCAACAAGGCCTTGATGACGGTACCGGCGCCATCAAAGTCAAACCCTTCGATCATGGGAAAGATCTGGTTGGAGATGGCCCGGACCAGGGTCTGGTAGGAGTTCTTGTAGAGATCGACCATGATGGCCACGGTCTTGACGTTGGCCGCGGCCAGATTCTGCTCCACGGAGGAAAAACCCTGACCGAGGGCCTGGGCGGAGTCAGCCTGCTGCTGCTGGATAGTCTCTAAAATCGCGGTCACCAGCTCCCGGCTGTTGGACTCCGCGTTCTTGTGCAGTAGCCCCCCCACCGCAAGTAAAGAGCAACACATGATGGCGAGAATGCCGATAATTAGTTTTTTGGATAAACTCATCTGTTTTTGCCTGTGCGCAAGGGGGGGGCTTAGGTTGTCTCGGGGAGCGGATTACCAACTATAGTTCTTGGGATCAATGCCGCCCTTGGCCATCATCTCCAGGGGGAAATCAATCCGTGACTGGTCAAAGGGGGCCATTTCCGGGGCGCCAAAGGCGGCCTTGGAGGCGATGGCCGCCTCGGTGATCTTGGCCTGCAGGTCGGCCGGCACGGCCTTGGAGGCGGTCAGGACGTTGTCCGGATTTTTGTCGATGGAGACATCAGGCACCCGGAACATGTCGAGGGTCGGGTACTTGTCCTTGTTCTTCTCCCACCACCAATCCTTGACAAAGGCGGCCTTGGCCTTAGCCGCCACGACCGCGGCGCAGGCGGCGTCATGGCTGGCAACCGCCATGGCCGCCTTACCGCCGGTGGCGGCCTTGGCGGCGGTCTCACCCGATGAGGCCCCCTTGGCATAGGAGATGTTGGCCGAGTCTGCCTTCAGGATGGCATCATGGTCTTGCCCCTTGGGATAGATCATGACCCCGGCATAGAGGTCCTTGCCGTCGATGTTCTGGACCAGGGCGGTGCCGAGGCCCTTGGCCTTGATGATCGCCTGGACAAAGGAGCCGACATAGACCAGATTCTGGTCGGCGGTGGCAAAGGCGGTGAGGATTTCGGGATAGCTCTTGGCGATGCGGGGTTTGATGGTGACGCCACTCTTCTCGGAGAGGGCCTTGGCGATCTCCTGGGCCTGTTGCGGCTTTTTAATCCAGTCGGGCGGGAACCAACAGTTCATCTCCGCGGCAAAAGCCGCGGTCAGCATCAACGTGCACAACATGACGACAGCGAGGGGTACGGCAAATACTTTTCTCATGACGTTGTTCTCCAAGGGGTTGTGAATAAGGAGCCGACGGCTGCAGCTGTCAGCACAATGTAATACCGAAGTCAGCGTATCACAACCACCAAGCCCTGTGCAAAAAAAATAAGGGGACCTCTCTTTTTGGCGACAACAGTTCTGCCTTGCGCATAACCATTGCTTTCCCTCAAGGGGTCCGCTATCATTTTGCTGTCAGCGTAGCGGTGGCGGACTGGTGTGGGGCTGGCGAGGATAGAGCGGTTCTCCTTGGCCCGGTCCTGGGACGCACCAAGGGCCAAGTTCGGGAGCGGACGAAGGGTGTTGTCCGGGCCGGGACCAAGAGCGAACGATAGCGATTACCCATCGACTGTTGTCTACCTATGGAGTCGAGATGAGTGTAGAATTCCTGCTGAAGGGCGGCATCCTGACCTGGCCGATCCTGCTCTGTTCCCTGGTCGCCATGACCATCTTTTTTGAGCGCTTCTTTCGCTATCGGGCCGCCGCCCGGGTCCACTCCCAGCTCATCGCCTCGGTCTATCACCTGGTGGGCCTGGGCCGGATTTCCGAGGCCCGCGCCAAGCTCTTGACCCGGGGGTCCGAAAACGGGCCACCCCCGCCGGCCGAGCGCATCTTGCGTGATGCCCTGGCGGTTGACCCGACGGACCGCGAGACTCTGGAGTTGGTCCTCTCCCATAGCGTCAACCGCGAACTGAGGCTCTTGGAGCGGCACCTGGACACCCTGGCCACCTTGGGCAACATTGCCCCTCTTTTGGGGCTGCTGGGTACGGTTTTCGGCATGATCAAGGCCTTCATGGCCGTGGCCGAGCTAGGCGGTCGCGTCAACGCCACGGTCTTGGCCGGCGGCATCTGGGAGGCGATGCTCACCACCGCCTACGGCCTGGTGGTCGCCATCCCCATTGTCATTGCCCACAACTATCTGGAGAGCCGGGTGGCGGAGTTGCAGGCCGTGCACGAAGAGACCGCCGTCTACTTGGTCAAGGCCTGGCTCGCTTGCCGGCAGGGATAAAAGAGATGCTCACCTTTCCCAGACGGAGGCGGAAGCAGGTCGAGATCCCGCTCACCTCCCTTATCGATATCGTCTTTCTGCTGCTCATCTATTTTCTGTTGACCAGCAATTTTGTCACCCAACAGAGCCTGGATATCCAGTTGCCGCAAGGAGAGATCGATACCCCGGCCGTGGAGCAGTGGGTGGTGATCAGCTTGGACAAGCAAGGAAATTTCTATTTTGGCGATACCCTTGCCGGGGAACGGGATTTGGCCTATCTGCTCCAGGTGGCCCTGGCCCACGCGCAGCGGCCGGAGGTGGTGATCAAGGCCGACCGGGAGGCCCGTTACGACCGGGTGGTCAGGGCCATGGAGATTGCCAAGACCAGTGGGGCCAGCCGCCTGCATCTGGCCATCGACCGGAGATGACCAACCCGGGCAGGAGTGAAAAACGCCTGGGTGCTGTTGCCAGCAGGGCCTTTACAGCCTCTGTTGGCTGGGTTGCCAATTAAAACACTTCTCCCCTGGAGGATGATGATGAAAATGCGAATTCTCTTTCTCTGCACCGGCAACTCCTGCCGCAGCCAGATGGCCGAAGGGTGGGCCCACCACCTGAAGGCCGACACCATCGACCCCTTCTCCGCCGGGGTGGAGAAACACGGGATCAATCCCCTGGCGGTTCGGGTCATGGCCGAGGCCGGGGTGGACATCTCGGCCCAGCACTCCCGGCTGATCAGCGAACTCCCCTGTCAGGAGTTCGATTATGTGATCACCCTGTGCGACAACGCCCGGGAGGCCTGTCCCTACTTCCCTGCCCGGATCAAAATTCTGCACCACGGCTTTGACGACCCGCCCCGGCTGGCAACGGCCGCTACCAGCGAGGAGGAGAGACTCGCTCCCTACCGGCGGGTGCGGGACGAGATCCGTGCCTTTGTCGCCGGGCTGCCGGGGAGTATTGATGGAAGCGAATCTTGACAATATGGCTCTGATGTTGGGTGGGGAGGGAGAGATCAAGCCGGTTGCAGGTGGTCGGCTGAGTGTATTCTTCCCACGCAATGCATGGCAACAGGGGGAAAGTGACAAGGGAGTAGTCTACGAACGGATCACCAGCCCCAAAAGCAGGAACAGGGTGAGGGCGACATAGAGGAGGTAGCCGCCCATGACCCCGTGTTGCAGAAAGGCGCGGACCTTGAAGGCCAGGGCGCTCAAGCCTCGGCAGGAGGGGTAGAGTAGGCGGTCGAGGACGAGATCGGGGGTATGATCCGTCACCCGGCTCGCCCTGGGGAAAAAGCCGAAGGGGGGCTCGCCCTTGATCTCGGTCCACAGCCCCCAGCGGAAGATGCCGGTGAGCATCTCGGCCAAGGCGGCGGCGGTGTACTGCATGCGGGCCGTGGGCCAGGGATAGCCGCACCCCCAGGTGGCGGGGCGGGACTCCTCCTCCTGCCGTCGTTGCCAGAGGAGCCCCCCAGCCACCAGGGCCACCAGCAGCAGGGCGCCCAGGCTGATCCAGGGGACCGGGGCCAGGGCGCCGGGGAACTCCTGGGGGTGAGCCACCGCCCCCCAGGCGGCCAGGGCCTGCCCCAGAAGCGGCGTCATTGCCAGGGGCAGGAGACCGATCACCGCGCAGCAGGCGAGCAGCACCGCCATGGCCGACCACATGGTGGCCGGGGCCTCGGTGATGGGGCGGGGCCACTGTTGACGGGGCGCGCCCAGGAAGGTGACACCAAAGACCTTGACAAAGCAGGCCACGGCCAGGGCGCCGATCATGGCCAGCATGGGGGCCGCCACCACCACCAGGGCCAGGGTGCGCGGGGTGCCGGCGGCCTGGCTGTGGAGGAGGCCCAGGTAGATCAGCCACTCGCTGACAAAGCCGTTCAACGGCGGCAGGCCGCAGATGGCCACGGCCCCGCCCAGGAAACAGAGGGCGGTCAGCGGCATGCGCCGGAGCAGCCCGCCATAGCTGTCGATGTGGCGG
>OBOI01000596.1_pt1 | contig 12099 bp, 11 predicted proteins | sample 1670151 | NCBI WGS metagenome assembly OBOI01 (sample SAMEA104232303, study PRJEB22302) | sediment metagenome | biome: forest; feature: aquifer; material: sediment | place: USA | collected 2011-08-07 | depth 0.01 m | reverse complement strand
CCGACCCGCGTGATTAAAGTCGACGATATCGTAAAGCTTGGCCAGATTGTGAAGGTCAAGCTTATGGAGATCGACGACCAGGGAAGGTTAAACCTTTCAATGAAGGCGGTACCTCCGAAAGAGTAAATTCGCCGCCATTTGTGGATAACTTAGAACCTGTACACATTTTGTGCACAGGTTTTTGAGTATTAAATAGACTTGAAAACGTTTAATTTATAAGCAAAACAGGCGTTTTTGTTTATCGGTGAGTCAATAATTGACCCAAGAGGGAGAAAATGGTATTATTAGTGTGTAGTTCTTTTACAAGGTTTAGGAATGTTAGCCTCTCCTTCGAATCCTCGCTTTAGGCGAAGGATATCAAGCGATGCCCTGCGAAGCGGCATTTAGGGGGTAACCTTCTTCTTCCGTACTTTTCCTTTGATTGAGGCCAAGAGCCGAAGGCTTCATAAGCAGATTCGCAGAAGTTAGTAACCTGCGGACATAGGCATGCAGCATACCCACGCGGTTGATTGCATACCGGGGAATGGTAGGGGGGTCGCATTTTGACATCGGCACAAAATGCTCGATGGATCAGTTGGATCTAGGTTCCTGGAGCTGCCTAAGGGTATATCTCTGGCGGCGCCAGGACCATCCAACAATATGGTCCTACCGGGCGCATTTCACCCAATATAAAATAATTCTTCCCCAGTTGAGGGGGGAAGAGGGGGCGCGAGATGCGCCCTTTCCTGTTATTTACTAAGAGACACCTATGGTGAGTCAAGATTTGATACAATCAGTACAAGAAAAACTTCTTTCAGATAAAAAACGCCTTGAGGAGGAACTGTCAGCAATAGGCAGAAAGTCTGCCGACGGTACGAACTACACGGCTGCTTGGGAAGAGTATGGCAGTAATGAAGAGGACAATGCCGCAGAAGTCGCGGCGTATGGTGATTCACTGGGCCTTTCACAGACGCTAGAGTCGGAGCTTCATGAGGTGAATTCGGCGCTGGAACGAATAGCTCAATCGACATACGGACTTTGTTCGAAATGCGGCATGGAGATTCCCGACGCGCGCCTGCAGGCCAGGCCAATGTCGGTGATGTGTGTTGCGTGCCAGGAGAAGTCCGAGATCGGCTAGGTCGGGCGCTCGCCTTTTGGCACATGAAAAACCTAAAAAACACCCTTTCCTTGCTCGGGGGTATTTTTTTTATTGATGTGGTATTAAAACGGAGCATATACCCCTCTCCAGCCGCATCGTTGAATGAGGGGTTTGGGTCTTTCCCTTCTGTTCCCCCCTGGTTTGTTCTCGTCGGCGTTTGCGTCACGCTGTTCTTTTTTATTTTACTTCTAATAAGCGCCCATCGCGGCAAACCAGTGATCGGCTATCTTCTTATCACGGCGGGAGCGGCGAGCAATATGCTCGATCGGCTCCAATTCGGAGGGGTTATAGACTATATTTCGCTTCCGATTTTTATGATGCATGCCAATGTTTCTGATATGATGATAGCGGTCGGGATACTTATGCTCGTAATAAAATTCAAACACGAAATATATCTATGACATCCCGCGTGTACTCCGGCGTGTTGCAGGGATTGGATTGCAAGCGAATCGTTGTTGAGTGCGACTCGGGAACGGGACTTTTTTCATGCGTTATTGTCGGCCTTCCGGATGCTGCGGTTCAGGAGGCTCGAGAGCGTGTCCGCGCGGCAATAAAAAATAGCGGATTTTCATTTCCGAGAGGAAGAGTGACTGTGAATCTTGCGCCGGCGGATCTAAAAAAAGAGGGCCCCGCATATGACGTTCCAATCGCAGTCAGCATTTTACTCTCCGAGCTGGAAGACGGGACGACGAGCAAGCAGATCATAGAAGAGAGTGCGTTTGCCGGGGAGCTTGCGCTGGATGGCTCCATACGGCCCGTCGCGGGAGTCTTGTCGCTTGCCTTGATGGCGCGTGCGGAAGGGCTGAAGGCTATTTTTGTTCCGTATGACAATCGCATTGAAGCCGGCCTTGTTCCTGATATCACTATTTATCCGGTTCGATCGCTTCCCGAGGTGATGGCTCATCTTTCGGGCAGCGTACCATTGCAGTCCCACGAGCGCGAGCATAATCACGAAAAGCAATACGCGCACAGTGAAGAAAACGACTTCTCATCGGTTCGTGGTCAGCACTTCGCCAAACGCGCGCTTGAAATCGCCGCGGCGGGCGGACACAACGTCTTGCTCTCGGGACCGCCGGGTTCGGGAAAGACGCTGCTTGCCAGATCGTTTGTCACAATCCTGCCCCGCATGACGGATGAGGAGCGTCTTGAGGTGCTGCAGATCGCAAGCGCGGCCGGATTGCTGCTTGAGCGAACGGCTGAGTCGGTGCTTGAAGTAGATCGACCATTTCGCAGTCCGCACCACACGGGTTCGTCTGCCGCGCTCGTGGGCGGCGGGAGCGTTCCTCGGCCCGGCGAGATAACACTCGCTCATCGGGGAGTTCTTTTTCTGGACGAGTTTCCCGAGTTCTCTCGTCATGTTATCGAGGCGCTGCGCCAACCGCTTGAAGACGGTGTGATCACGATCAGCCGGACGGCGGCAAGCATACAATACCCCGCGCGGTTTATGCTGATTGCGGCGCAGAATCCCTGCCCCTGCGGTTATGCCGATACGCACGTGAAAGAATGCACATGTACGATCGCACAGATTCTTATGTACAAAAAAAGAGTGTCTGGCCCTGTCGCTGACAGAATCGATCTGCACGTCGATGTCCCGCACGTCGATGTTGAAAAGCTTGAGCCGACCGGATATGAAGAGCCGTCAGCGGCGATTCGCGAGCGGATTGAACGCGCGCGGGTGATCCAACGCAAACGATATGCCGCCGATCGCATCGTCACCAACAGCGAGATGACGTCCCGGCACGTAGAGACGTATTGCTCGCTTGATGATCAATCAAAAGAATTTATGAAAAACGCGTATCGATCTATGAAGCTGTCGACGCGCGTCTATTTTCGCATATTAAAAGTCGCAAGAACGATTGCCGACCTTTCCGGCTGTCCCGAGATCCAAATGACGCATCTCTCCGAAGCGCTTGGGTATCGGAAAGAGTAAGCGTCGCTAGCGTATGTATGCAAATGGGTTGACCCTCTTTCCTCCGACATACAGTTCAAAATGGAGGTGCGGCCCTGTTGATCTTCCGGTGCTTCCGACCATCGCGATCGCTTGTCCTTTTTTCACGCGCGTGCCTTTTTTCACAAGCAGCTTGCTCGCATGCGCGTAGCGTGTTTTTTTGCCGTCGGAATGGTTGATCAGGACGCTGTAGCCGTATCCGTTTAGCCATCCTGAGTAACTCACGACGCCGTCAGCGACGGCAAGGATCTTGTTCGAAGGTGGTCCGGCAATGTCGACGCCGGGGTGATGCCATGAAAAATATTGGGTGATTCGCCGCGCTGTTGTCGGCCAGAGAAGCGCCCCGACCCGCGCTATGGTCGGCTTGAGCGCCTGTTGAACCTTTTTGGGGGAGAGGAGTGTTTTGAGCTGTCCGATAAGCGTGCGATCCTGCCGGGGTGCGGCGATGTTCGGCGAGACCCCGTCCGGAATAAACACGACCTGTCCTGCCGAGATGCGCTCCGACGAAATCGACGGATTGGAGGCTACTATTTTATCTATGCTTGATTGATAGGTGTGCGCGATGCTCGCGAGCGTGTCGCCGCGACGGACCCGGTACATAACGCCGTCGCGCGGCAAAATCGTAAGGCGTCGACCCACACTGAGAGTGGAGGTGAAAGAAAGACCATTTGCGTCAAGAACCGTCTGGATCTTCAATCCGAACCGACTTGCAATTCGTCCAATTGTATCTCCCGGCTGTACGATATAGGTGCGCATGGCTGCCGGTTCAGAGACCTCCTGATTCTGAGTTGTTGTAGGAATCGTAGGCTTGATCAGCGCGCCGGGGCTAAACGCGATGGCACTTGATTGCGGACGCTGAAGGTCCTCTTCTGTCTCTACCTCATCTGCCTGAGCGACAAGCGTTGACTTCACGCCGCTTAAGGGGGCGTACGCGATTGCGTCAAACCCTTCGATTGTACCTTCCTCGACAATAATGTCGTCCGCCTGGCTTACGACGCGTGACAAAATATTGTGAGGATTTAGAATGTCTGGAGGCGCATCCCGCAGGGAAAGGTTGTTTCGCACCACAAGGAGAGCAATACAGGCAACAGAAATGTAAATGAGCGCCTTGCTGGAGGTGATGTAAAAAAATGAGTTCTTAATCGGCGTGCCGAGAAGCTCATAGCGCGATTGTATCTTAAGATGGGCGCGATACAATGAAAAAAGCGGCCGACGGAAAAGTAGCTTTAAAATCAAATAAAAAAGACGACCGGTGTGAGCGAAGCAGAGTATGATAAGCTGCTTAACTCCAAGGGCGCACCTGAGAAACAGGAGAACAATATCAACGCTCCATTTTTTGAGAAAACTATTCATTTGGACCTATGGATGATACATCACAAAGAGGCACCTCGTCAACCCTTGCCGAGCAGGAAATGGCGCGTTCGGCGCTCTTTGCGTCGCTCTTTGGCATCTCGCTTACGCGGGATGAAGCGAGTAATCTCGGATTCACTTTTTCCGATAGGAGTCAGCATACTAGCGGCCAAGCGCTTGCGGAAAAAGGGGGCATGATGTTTCCTGTGCGCCATGAAGAACTTGTTCGCCAACGCCAGGAGCGATATCGATTTTCACTACGAAAATGGAAGCGCGTACAAACGATCGTTTCGGTGCTTTCCTGGATTCCGTTTCTGCGGGGTGTTATGGCGTGCAACACTCTATCGTTTGAGGCGAGCCGCGATGACAGCGATATTGATCTGTTTATTATTTCGTCCGCGGGCCTCGTTTGGTGGACGCGGGCCCTTGCGCTGACAGTGGTGTCGCTATTTCGATTGCGCCCAGGGCAGCGGCCGTCATTGCGCGACTCGATCTGCATGTGTTTTTTTACGAGCGAGGGCGCCCTCGATTTGTCCTCTTTGCAACTCGCGAGAGAGAACGGGCTGCCGGATGTGTATTTGTGCTGGTGGGTCGCCAACTGTATGCCCGTGTACGACGAGGGCGTGTATGAGGCGTTCGTTCGTGCAAACACATGGACGCGCGAGGTCATGCCGCATTGGCGTGAAAGGAAGCTGTCGGGCATGAGGAGTGTACGCAATACAATCGTGAGAAGGGTGATTAAAAAAATGTGCGAGTGGCTGTTACGCCCTTTTGGGAGATGGATTGAGCCGATGAGCCGCAGTTTGCAAATGAGGGTCATGCCCGAAGGTCTCCGTGCCGCATGCCGGAATGGAGGAACTTCGGTTGTTTGTACGGATGAGATGATCAAGCTCCACTATCCTTTCGATCGACGCGCCGAGATTCGTGATGCGTTTGCTAAGCTAATGAATGAATATGGGCGTTAAGTATATCGCGGAAAAACTGCTTTTGGGCATCGTGTTCTTCTTACCATGGCACGCGATATTGATTCTTCGTCCCGGTCTTTTGCAAACGACATCCGGCACGTTCGATGGTGTTTGGCAGTATGGCGTTATTGGAATTACGCCGCTGGATATAGCGGTTGTCGCGCTGATGATATGTATAGGAATGGATATAAGAAAAAACGTCGTGCATCACGTGTCGCGCATCACGTTGTGCGAATGGATATGTTTCACTCTTCTTATCGGATCAGCTCTTCTTTCGATGGCGTGGGCAGCGGATAAGCAACTTGCGCTCTTTCGATCGGTGCGGCTGGTAGAAGGAGTCGCAGTTTTTATCGCGTTTCGGCTATTTCGTCCGCGTGCTGCTCTGGTTGCTTGGAGTTTTGCCGCGGGCGGGGCTATCCAAGGTATATTCGCCTTTATCCAATACTCGCAGCAGATCGTGCCGGCGAATGCATGGTTGGGAACCTCGGCTCATTCCGCGCAGGCGCTTGGCGATTCTGTCGTCGAGAATCGAGACATCCGCGTACTGCGTTCGTATGGAACATTTCCTCATCCGAATATTCTCGGGCTCTATTTGGGATTTGCGTGGATCTGCTGCCTCTCCCTTATCAGCAACGTTAGTAGGCGGACAGCTCAGTGGATACTTCTTGTGGCGATTTCAATTATTACCTCGGGACTGCTGTTGTCATTTTCCCGGAGCGCGTGGATTGCGCTTGGGGGAGCACTCATCGGTTGGAGTGCCGCGTACATTATCTCCAATCGTCGACTACCTCGTATTGACATGCGTGCGGGTATTGCCCCACGCGTGATAGCCGGAATCGTGTGTCTCGTCATGATCGCCGGCATGTCGTACGCGCTCTGGGAGCCATTGAGCATTCGTTTGGGACTGCAAGGATGGCAGCGGTTGGAGAGAGCGTCTGTATCCGAGAGATCGGTACTGCTTCAGAGCGCCGTCAACTTGATCCCGTCGGCGTGGTGGCACGGGGTTGGCATCGGGCAGTTCACGAATACGATCGCGTCGCAAAATGCAGATGCCGCGCACAAGCCACGCGCCTATGACTATCAGCCTGTCCACCTTCTATACGCGCTGGTATTCATTGAGCTGGGAGTGTTTGGCTTTTTGGGATTTGTCGGAATATATGCGCGGGAAATTATTCGTTCTCGAAAGAGCAGAACCGCGCTGCAGCTGCTTCTTTTTCTCGGCATTTCAGCTCTGCTTGACCATGCGTACTGGACGGACCAATCAGCGGTGCTTCTTTGGTGGATCGGTCTTGCGATAAGCGCAAGCGGGAGGGGCGAGGAATCTTGACAAGCGGCTGAGCTTTTAGTACAATGAGGGCCGACATACTTTTTTGAAGGTAGGTTTTATTATTAACAAAACACACTATGCAGCTGCAGCCACTCGGTGATCGTCTGATCGTTAAGGCCATCTCGGAAGATGAGGTGACCAAGGCGGGAATTATACTTCCTGACACAGTAGACAAGGAAAAACCTGAACGCGGCACCGTCATTTCTATCGGCCCTGGAAAAATGATGGATGACGGGAAGCGAATGCCCATGGACGTAAAAGTCGGCGATACCGTTATTTTTAAGAAATACGCCCCTGACGAGGTGAAGATAGATGGCACCGAATACCTCATCCTCTCCGAGTCAGACATCATGGCTATCATTACTGAATAATCATCATTAGATACAAAAAAGAGATATGGCAAAGCAATTACTATTTGATGAAAAAGCGCGCGCCGCAATTAAAGCGGGCGTAGACAAACTCGCGAACGCTGTGAAGGTGACGCTCGGGCCAAAGGGGAGAAATGTAGTATTCGACAAGGGATTCGGTTCTCCAACAATCACCAATGACGGCGTCACTATTGCAAAGGAGATTACGCTGGAAGATAAGTTTGAAAATATCGGAGCGGAATTGGTCAAGGAAGTCGCGACAAAAACAAACGATGTCGCAGGTGACGGTACCACGACGGCTACGCTTCTCGCCCAGATTATTATTTCAGAAGGAATGAAGAACGTCGCAGCGGGAGCAAACCCGATGCTTATTCGTCATGGGATTGAAAAGGGAGTACAAGCGATCGTAAAAGAGCTCAGAGAGAAGATTTCAAAGCCTGTTGCAGGGCACGAGGAGATCGCGCAAGTCGCATCAATTTCCGCAAATGATCCGGAGATAGGAAAGATTATTGCCGATGCAATGAAAGAGGTCGGAAGCGATGGCGTGATCACCGTTGAAGAGTCGCAGGCTCTTGGCGTCGAAAAAGAAGTTGTCGAAGGAATGCAGTTTGACAAGGGGTATGTCTCGGCATACATGGTAACCAATTCCGAGCGCATGGAAGCCGAGTATCAGGAGCCGTATATTCTGATCACGGACAAGAAAATCTCAGCAATTCACGATATTCTTCCCGTTCTTGAAAAAGTCGCAACGACCGGAAAAAAGGAGCTGGTTATTATTGCGGAGGATCTTGAGGGCGAGGCGCTTGCAACGCTTGTCGTCAACAAGCTTCGTGGAACGTTCCACTGTCTCGCATTGAAAGCACCGGGCTTTGGCGATCGACGAAAAGAAATGCTTGGCGATATCGCGCTTCTTACTGGCGGAAAGCTGATCTCAGAAGAAGTGGGCCTTAAGCTTGAAAACACGACGATTGAAATGCTTGGACGAGCACGCAAGGTGGTCGCCACCAAGGACAGCACAACGATTGTTGAAGGAAGGGGCGATGCGGAGAGCATCAAGGGGCGCGTTGCGGCGATTCGAAAGGAAATAGAGAAAACAGAGTCGGATTATGACCGCGAGAAGCTGCAGGAACGATTGGCAAAGCTTGCGGGGGGTGTGGCCGTTCTCAAGGTTGGCGCTGCGACGGAAACGGAAATGAAAGAAAAGAAATATCGTATTGAAGACGCTCTTGCTGCGACAAAGGCAGCCATTGAAGAAGGTATCGTTCCTGGCGGCGGTGTGGCGCTGATACGTTGCATTCCCGCGCTCGATTCTGTTAAGACCGAAAATCATGAAGAGGAAGTCGGTATTGCGATTCTTCGCCGCGCGCTTGAGGAGCCGATTCGACAGATTGCCCACAACGCAGGACGGGATGGCAGCATTGTTGCGGAGGAAGTGAAGAAGCGCAAAGGTGCAGATGGATACAACGCAGCAACGGACACCTATCAAGACCTTGTCGCCGAAGGAATCATCGATCCGACAAAGGTGACCCGTTCAGCACTCCAGAATGCCGCGTCAATCGCATCGATGCTTCTGACAACCGAAGTTGTCATCGCTGATTTGCCCGAAAAGAAAGAGGCGGCAGCGCCTGGCGGAATGCCGGGGGGTATGGGCGGAATGGATTACGGCTACTAACGTTACGGCTTTCTCGTAAACCTCACCGTGCAAAAGCAGAAATTTCAGGAAGAGGGGCCCCGCGTGTCGGGGCTCTTTTTCTATGGAAAGATCAGTAAGATATCAACTTGACGGAGACGACGATTGGCGCAAGATTCTCCCATGGATTGAAAGGGGGAAGGCATGTCTCATTGGGAAAACCGACGCGCAGTCGGCATCTCCCAACAGGGGTATGCCGAACTGCTTTGTGCGCTTTGGGAACATGGCGCACGTCTTGAAACTGTCATCGAGCTGACCAGAAGGTGGTTTGATACGCTTCGATTCGAGCTTCGTAAGCACGGATGGACGCTTGCGGCTCGACGCAAGGTTGCGTATGTTGCCGCAAGCTTTCCGGTGGAAGAAAACGAACCGTGGAACGAACAGTGGTGTTCGGTAGACGTGTCGTTTGGCAATGGCACTGTTTGTCGGAGCGCTGATCTTGCCCCGTCGTATTGGCTCGCTGGGGATGATACGATTGGTTTGTATCCGCTGCGAGCCTTGAATCTCCCGCTAGAGATGTATGCAACGCTTAGGCCGGTCGATCTCTTCTGTGTGGCAGAGTGCGTGACCGATAGGCTTGTCTATCGCCACGAAGCCGGAACGGTTGCTCTCAGGCGCGATCGGCTCGGTTTTCGAACCGAGTATTGGCTGGAAACGGAATATCGCTGGACGCAACGATACTGGGCAAGGATGCTTGACGTCCAAGCGCAAGACGAGTACACAAAAGCGGTCGAAGTGCAGTAAAGGGGCCCCTTTGAGGAGCCCCTTTTGACTGTCATCACAGGGGCGGCAAAGGCAAAATGTGATATAATGAGGGATATAAAAAATGTGTATCCAGTACATGAAATTTACAAAGATCATCTGCACGATCGGCCCCGCTTCAGAAAAAAAGGAAACGCTTACAAAGATGGCGCGCGCCGGTATGAATGTGGCGCGACTGAATTTTTCGCATGGCACCTATGCTCATCACGCAAAACTTATTCGCGCCGTACGATCGGTTGCCAAACAAACGGGACAGCCCATTCCGATTCTGCAGGATCTTCAGGGTCCCCGCATCCGGATCGGCGACGTCAAATCGGACAAGGGCATCGTGACAGAAAAAGGTGAGGGGGTTGTCCTCGTGCCCCAGAGCGCGTTTCATCAGCGTGGAATAAAGCAGATCCCTAACGGGTATCCGGAACTCGCGAAAGACATTCGGGCCGGACAGCGGATTCTTATTGCCGACGGCCTCATCGAATTGAAAGTTACGAGGGTTGCGGGACAAGATATTCATGCGACTGTCATCGTGCCCGGGGTTATTAAAACGCACAAAGGAATCAATGTGCCCGGGGCATCGATTTCCGCGCCAGCACTGACAAAAAAAGACCGGAAGGATATCGCATTTGGCGTCTCACACGACGTTGAGTATATCGCACTGTCATTTGTGAAGAGCGGTAAGGATATTCAGCTTCTCCGGCGCCTCTTGAAGACGTACGGAAAAGCATATCCAGGCGCCCCATCGATTAAGATTATTGCAAAAATTGAGCGCCAGGAAGCACTGGATCATATCGACGGGATCATAGAAGCGGCTGACGGCATCATGGTCGCTCGAGGCGATCTTGGAATAGAGGTGCAACCTCAGCGCGTGCCGCTTGCTCAGAAAAATATTATTTTGAAATGCATGAAAGCGCATAAGCCGGTGATTGTCGCGACGCAAATGCTCGAGTCGATGACGTCAAGTAGACGGCCGACGCGGGCGGAAGTTTCAGACGTTGCAAACGCAGTCATCGATCATACGGATGCGGTCATGCTTTCCGGTGAAAGCGCGACAGGAGTGTATCCGTTTGAAACGGTACAGCTCATGGCACAGACGCTACACGAAACAGAACGCTCGCGATATGACGACTATGTATGCGAACATTCGGTGCGGGGGGCTTCATGGATCGAGTTGATGGCGCATGCGGCCTCGATTCTGGTCCTTTCAAAGAAAATAAAAGCGATGGTTGTCAACGAAGATTCTCCGGAGCTGATTTCAGCGCTGGTTGCGCATCGCTGCGAGGTGCCGCTGTTGGTTGTGACGCAAGACGCGCGCGTACGTTCACAACTGTCGCTGTTAAGGGGCGTGCATGCGTTTCGAAACGAAAAGGAGATGGTTGGATATGCAAAAAAACAGCTGAGACTGAAGAAGGGAGATCCGATTTTGGAAGTGGAGCCGTTTGAATTGGAGATAGAGATGCTGTAAAAAAATGTTTTTTCATACGTTCCATCCCTCCGCAATTCTTTTCCAGATCGGCGGCGTTTCACTGTACTGGTACGGCCTCATGGTTGCCCTCGGACTGATTGCCGCCGTGCTTGTTGCAACACTCTGCGCGCGGAGACTTTCACGGATTGAACAGGTTGGATATGACAGTCAGATAAGCTCGCTGATTGTTCCGTTGATGATAGCCGGCATTATTGGCGCCAGAATTCTTTTTGTTGCGTATCACGCAGATTATTTTATTGTTCATCCGCTTGAGACTTTATTCATTTGGAACGGCGGAATCGTGTGGCACGGGGGATTGCTCGGAATTGCAATTGCGCTTTTTTTTATTTCTCGTCGTCGCGGTTACCGTTTTTGGAGGCTTGCCGACATTCTCGCGCCGGGACTCGCGCTCGGGCAGGCGCTCGGGCGATGGGGGAACTATTTCAACCAAGAGGCGTACGGTCTTCCGACGAACGCGCCGTGGGGTATCCCGATTGATACGGCACATCGCATGGCAGGATACGAGTCATTTGAGTATTTTCATCCGACGTTTTTGTATGAATCGCTGGGCGACATGCTCATATTCTTCTTTCTTATGTTTCTTCTCGCAAGACGAGGCATGAAGATTCCGCCTGGCGGAATTGCCGTGATCTATCTTGGTATCTATTCGGTTTTTCGTTTTGGCGTTGAGATGCTGCGCGTCGATCCCGTCCCCATCGCCTGGGGACTTCGCGCTCCTCAGTGGATCAGTGCGGGTATTATTATTTGCTGTCTTTTGTGGGGTTTAAGGTATTTCCGCCTCTTGCAAAGGAGAGGGTGATGTGATACCATCCTTCCTATCTCTATTTTGGACCGGTAGCTCAATTGGTTAGAGCACCCGCCTGTCACGCGGGAGGTTACGGGTTCGAGCCCCGCCCGGTCCGCCATGAGAAAATCGAATAAGGAACGGAAGCAACAGAACTGCTTCTGTTGCGTCGGGGCGAGAAGGGCACAGCGATATCCTGTCAGTAGACAGGATCGCGAGCAGCGGCTCTGCGACCGAGGTGAGCGACGGCGAGACGGGAGTTGTAGGCGAGCCCCGCCCGGTCCGCC
>OBOI01000595.1_pt1 | contig 12118 bp, 5 predicted proteins | sample 1670151 | NCBI WGS metagenome assembly OBOI01 (sample SAMEA104232303, study PRJEB22302) | sediment metagenome | biome: forest; feature: aquifer; material: sediment | place: USA | collected 2011-08-07 | depth 0.01 m | reverse complement strand
TTGGGGGACAGCCTGCCCAGAGGCACCCATCAACTTCTCGATGACTGACTACTAGCGCTCGTGGCTCGCAAAACTTCAAGCGCGCCCAACGGATTACAGCGTCGCATGCCTGCCAGGCCATGGGAGAACCTCGCGGCACGTCAATACGAGCAATTTGGATGACAGTAATGGCACAATACGCTTTCAGAATTCATAAACATCAAGTCAGCATGATTCTCGTTACCGGCGGTACAGGCTTTATCGGCTCCCATACTTGCGTAGCGCTCGCACAAGCCGGTCACCGCATCGTCATTCTGGACAACCTCTGCAACAGCAAAGCCGGCGTTCTGGACCGTCTGGAAAAACTCTGCGGCGAGCGTCCCGGATTTATCGAGGGCGACATTCGCAACGCATCGCTTCTCGACCGTGTTTTTTCCGACCACCCTATCGATGCCGTCGTCCATTTCGCCGGGCTCAAGGCCGTCGGCGAATCGGTTGAAATGCCGTTGGAGTATTACGGCAACAACGTGAGCGGCACGCTGGAACTCCTTGCCGCCATGGGCCGCGCAAACGTGAAGACTTTCGTCTTTTCGTCCTCCGCCACCGTCTATGGCGACCCGGCGAGCGTACCGGTCCGCGAAGAATTCCCGCGCTCGGCGACGAATCCCTACGGCTACAGCAAGCTGGTCATCGAAGACATCCTCGCCGACCTGCACCGCTCCGCCCCCGACTGGCGCATAGCCCGGTTGCGGTACTTCAACCCCGTCGGCGCGCATGAGTCGGGCCTGATCGGAGAAGACCCGCAGGGCATTCCCAACAACCTGATGCCCGTTATCGCCCAGGTCGCCGTCGGCACGCGCGAGTTCCTCAATATCTGGGGCAACGACTACCCCACCCCCGACGGCACCGGCGTGCGCGATTACATCCACGTCGCCGATCTCGCCGAAGGCCACGTCGCCGCGCTGAATTATCTCGATAGGCACGGCGGACTGCTCACCGTCAATCTCGGCACCGGTCAGGGCTACTCGGTTCTCGACATGGTCAAAGCCTTTGCGCACGCCTCCAGCCGCCCCATTCCCTACAAGATCGCCCCCCGTCGCCCCGGCGATATCGCCCAGTGTTGGGCCGACCCAGGTCTTGCCCGCGAGTTGCTCGGGTGGGTTGCGACCCGCGGGCTGGAGCAAATGTGCACGGATGCCTGGCGCTGGCAGTTGGACGCAGCGTCCGTAAATTCCGCCGCCTGCGGAATCCAACACCAACATCCTGGGCAGCAACCCCAGCGCTGCCCGCAATAAGTCCCCCATGACCAAACGCCTCCTCAGCCTCATCGTCGCCGGGCTGCTGCTCCTCGCCACCGCCGGGATAGCCCTCAATCGACCGCCGCTCCGATATCCCTACATGGCGATGGATGTAACGGAAAACCTTAGTATCAGTTTCCTTCTCAACGGGCAGAAAAGTTCAGTCGATTGCGAGGCCACCATCGCGAATCTGGCCAGCGCGATGCTGGCAAAATGTCCCGGCTGCCGCATCACGCAGTTGCGATGTCTTGCCGAGCTAAGCGCGGAACAGGAACGCCAGCTTTCCAGCGCGCCCTTGCCCATCCCCTCCGCGCGAATGGCCAAGGGCATCGCCCTCTATACCTCCCCAGACCCGGGTCTGGCACTCGCCACTTGCATTGAAAGCGAACGCCAGACTTCCCACAGCGTCGCCCGCCTCAAATGCTTTCCGGCGGAAACGTCCAGGGTATTTGCCAATGAAAACGAAGCGCTTGACGTCAGTCAGTTCGCAACGTGGCAGACGGGCAGCGCACTCCTGCTGCTCTGTGGCGCAGCATTCTTCGTGTTTGCCGCCTGGCGCTCCGGGCCCGATGACCAGCTACCCATTCAGCATCGCTCGCTTCAGCGGATAGCAGGTTTGCCCAGACGCAAGAAGCAGATCATCATCGCCACAAGCGACGTCATCCTTATCCTTTGTTCCCTCTGGCTTGCCTTTGCCCTTCGCCTCGAATACATCGCCTTGCCGCGCGGCGAAAGCTTGTGGCTGTTTGTTGTCGCCCCACTGCTGGCCCTTCCGGTGTTTATCCGCCTGGGCTTGTACCGGGCGATCACTCGCTATCTGGGCGTGCAGGCTGCGACGACGATATTCAAGGCCGTCGTGCTCTATATCGCGCTGCTGGCTCTGGCGGTTTTCTTGCTCGACCTCAAACTGCCGCGCTCCGTGCTGGTGGCGCACGGCATCCTGACATTGCTCTTTATCGGAGCGACACGCCTTATCGCGAGGCACTGGTTCAACAAGCTCCAGTTGCTCAGCCAGGCTTCGACCTATGAACGCTGCAACGTACTGATTTACGGAGCGGGTTCCGCGGGCGTTCAGCTCGCCTCGGCATTGGAATTCAGCCGGGAGCTGCGGCCCCTTGCATTCATTGACGATGATCCCTCACTGCGCAATCAACTGATCAACGGATTGAAAGTCTACGGGCCGGAATCATTGCAAGATCTCCTCACGCGTAACACCGTTGGCGAAGTCCTGCTGGCCATGCCCTCCACGCAACGTTCCAGGCGCAACGAGATCATGCGTCTGCTCGAACCGCTCCCGGTAAGCGTACGCACCCTCCCGGGAATGGATCAACTGGCCCAAGGGGTCGTCAAAATCGAGGATCTGCGTGAGTTGGATATTGAAGACATCCTCGGTCGCGACCCCGTCCCTGCCGATTCCGGGCTGCTACAGATGAATATCACCGGGAAGGCGATTCTGGTCACCGGCGCCGGAGGGTCCATCGGCTCGGAGCTTTGCCGCCAAATCCTGAGCCTCCAGCCAATACGACTGGTACTGTTCGAGCTTAACGAATTCGCCCTTTACAGTATCGAGCAGGAATTGCTCAATATGGCTCAAGGCAACAAGGCCGGACACCCCCCCGAACTCATTCCCATACTCGGCTCCGTCACCGACCAGACCCGGCTTGAGCGCGTACTGACCCGGTTCGAAATCGATACGGTGTTCCATGCCGCCGCCTACAAACATGTGCCCATGGTCGAAAAGAACCCCGCCGAAGGGGTATACAACAACATCCTCGGCACCTGGTACGCGGCCCAGGCCGCATTAGCCTGCGGAGTCGGCACCTTCGTCCTCATTTCAACCGACAAAGCGGTACGCCCTACCAACACCATGGGCACCACCAAGCGCTTTGCCGAAATGATTCTGCAGGCGCTCGCGGCCCGATATCCCGAGCGAACCCGCTTCACCATGGTCCGCTTTGGCAACGTCCTCGGCTCCTCCGGTTCAGTCGTACCGCTGTTTCGCAAGCAGATCCACCGTGGCGGCCCGATCACCGTCACCGACCCGCGCATCATCCGCTATTTCATGACCATCCCGGAAGCCGCTCAATTGGTGATTCAGGCCGGGGCCATGGGCAAAGATGGCGACGTATTCGTTCTCGACATGGGCGAACCGGTGAAAATTCTCGATCTTGCCAAGCGCATGATTCACCTGAGCGGCCTGAGCATCAAGGATGAGAACAATCCTGACGGAGATATCGAAATAGTCTTCTCAGGCCTGCGTCCGGGCGAGAAGATGTATGAAGAACTGCTGATCGGCGACAATGTCGTCGAAACCGTTCACCCTCGCATTCGGCGGGCAAACGAAGAAAGCCTGTCGCTGGAAGCGATTGCGGGTCTCATCGGCCGACTTGTGGACATCTACGACCGCAACGCTACCGATGAGCTGCGTGCCGTGCTGATGGAAAGCGTAAAGGGATTTTCCCCGCAATGCGGAAATGAAGACCTGCTGACGCGCACCCCAGAATCCTTGGCGTCGTAATTCACCGGCTCCGCCGCCAATCGCCTCCCAGCGCCTTGACCAGGCTCGCATTCGCGAGCAGGCGGCGGCTGGCGATGTCGAGGCTGCCGCGCTGTGCGGATAGCGCCGTGGCCTGTGTCGCAACCACATTCAGGTAGCTCACCGTGCCGGCCTGGTACTGGTTCTCGGTCAACGCCAACGCCTCGGCAGCGGACTGTGCGGCGGATTGCTGCGCCGCCGCCTCGTCCGCTAACTGGCGTAGCGCCACGAGATTGTCTTCGACTTCCTGGAACGCCGTCAGCACCGTCTGGCGATAACTGGCGACGCTCTTGTCGTAGTCGGCCACCGCCGACGCCTTCTGCGCCGAACGCGCGCCGCCATCGAACAGGGTCAGCGCCAGGGCCGGGCCGATGGACCAGACGCGATTGGGCAAAGTCATCAGTTGCGAGAGGCTGGAACTTTGATAGCCGCCGCTGCCGCTGAAGGTCAGCGCCGGGAAGAACGCCGCCTGCGCCACGCCGATCCGGGCATTGGCGGCGGCCATACGCCGCTCGGCGGCGGCGATGTCGGGCCGCCGCTCCAGCAGGGCCGACGGCAGTGTCGTTGGCACGGACGGCAGCGTCGGCAAGACGCCGGTCGGCTTGAGCTGGAAATCGGCCGGCGCCTTGCCGACCAGCACGGCGATGGCATGTTCGAACTGCGCCCGCTGCACGGTGAGATCAATGGCCTGGGCCTGCGTCGACTTCAGTTGCGCCTCGGCCTGGGCGACATCGACGCGCCCGGCGACGCCGGCCTCGTAGCGGTTCCGGGTGATTTGCAGCGAGCGCGTGTAGGCCGCGATAGTCTGCCCGAGCAGGCGCTGCTGGGCGTCGTTGGCACGCAATTGCACATAGGTCTGCACCAGTGTCGCCTGGGCCGAGAGCAGCGCCGCGCTCAGGTCGGCGTCGCTGGCCTGGGCGGCGGCCGCGTCGGCTTCGACGTTGCGGCCGATGCGGCCCCAGATATCGGCCTCCCAACTCGCGCTGAAAGACAGGCGCGTGGCGTTGCGAACCGGCGCGACCGATGCCGCTGCGCCAGTCGCGGACGCCGACGCGCCGCGGCTGCCCGACAGGTCGCCGGAAAGCGTCGGCGCATAGCCGGCCTGCGCCACGCCCAGCAGCGCCTGCGCCTGACGGTATTGCGCAGCGGCGGCGAGAACGTTCTGGTTCGATATCGCCACCTGCGCCACCAGGGCGCTCAGTTCGGCGTCGCCGTAGATTTCCCACCAGTTGCCGCGCGGCGCCTCGTCCCTCGGTTCGGCCGGCTTCCAGTCGCCCGCTTCCTTGAAGGCGGCGGGCGTCGCCACATCGGGACGTCGGTAGTCCGGACCGACGGCGCAGCCGGTCAGCAGCAGCGCGGCGAGGAATGCGTGAGTCTTCATGATGAACGTCCTGTCACTCATGGCGTGGCGGGCGCAGCGGCATGGCGCCGCTGGCGGAATTCATGGAACCACAACCGGAATCGATCGAGATACAGATACACCACCGGCGTCGTGTACAAGGTCAGCAACTGGCTCAGGATCAGGCCGCCGACGATGGCGATACCGAGCGGCCGGCGGAATTCGGCGCCGTCGGAAAAGCCGATGGCGAGCGGAATGGCGCCGAACAGCGCCGCCATCGTCGTCATCATGATCGGCCGGAAGCGCAGCAGGCAGGCCTGGTGGATGGCGTCGCGCGGGGAGAGGCCCTCGCGGCGCTCGGCGTCGATGGCGAAGTCGATCATCATGATGGCGTTCTTCTTGACGATGCCGATGAGCAGAATCACGCCGATCAGCGCGATGATCGAGAACTCCGAACCGAAGGCCAACAGCGCGAGTATCGCCCCGACACCCGCCGAGGGCAGCGTGGACAGGATGGTGAGCGGGTGGATCAGACTCTCGTAGAGCATGCCCAGCACCAGATAGACGGCGATCAGCGCGGCCAGAATCAGCAGCGGCTGGCTGTCGAGCGAGGCCTGGAAGGCCTTGGCCGTGCCCTGGAAACTGCCTTGCACGGAGGTCGGCACGCCTATCCGGAGCATGGCGCCGGCGATGGCCCGCGTCGCGTCGGAAAGCGAAACGCCGACCGGCAAATTGAACGAAACCGTCGACGCCAGGAATTGGCCCTGGTGGTTGACGGACAGCGGCGTCGAGCTCGGCTCGTAACGCGCGAACGCCGCCAGCGGCACCTGAACGCCGCCGGGCGCGATGACATAGACGTCCTTCAAGCCTTCCGGGCTCTGCCAGTATTGCGGCGCCGCCTCCATCACCACACGGTACTGGTTGAGCGGATTGAAAATCGTCGACACCTGGCGCTGGCCGAAAAGATCGTTGAGCGTGGCGTCGATCAGCCGCGTCGAAATGCCCAGCCGCGCGGCGGCGTCGCGGTCGATGACCAGGCGGGTCTGCACGCCCTTGTCCTGCTGGTCGGTGTTCACGTCGGCGAGCTGCGGCAACTCGCTCATGGCCTGGCGGATGCGCGGCTCCCAGGCGCGCAGCTCGTCACTGTTGTCGGCTTGCAGCGTGTATTGGTACTGGGAATTGCTGGAGCGGCCGCCCATGCGGATGTCCTGCTGCGCCTGCAGGTAGAGGCTGGCGCCGGGTTCGCGCGCCAGTTGGGGACGCAGGCGCGCAATCACCTTGTCGGCGGAAATCTTCCGTTCGGCGATGGGCTTCAACGAGACGAACATGAAGCCCGAGTTGCGCTGGCCGCCGCCGGTGAAGGCGACGACGTTTTCCACCGCCGGATCGGCGCGCACGATGTCCACGTAGTGCGCCAGCTTCTCGCGCATGGCCTGAAATGAAATGCTCTGGTCGGCCTGGATGCCGCCCGACAAGCGGCCCACGTCCTGCTGCGGAAAGAAGCCTTTGGGAATGATGTTGTAGAGATAGACGTTGAAGCCGATGGTCGCCGCCAGCACCAGCAGCATGATGCGACCATGGGCCAGCGCCCAGTCGAGGCTGACGCGATAGCGATTCAGGGTGGCGGCGAAAATCCGCTCGCTGGCACGGTAGAAGCGGCCGGGCCTCTCCTCGCCACGCGGCTTCAGCAGACGCGCGCACATCATCGGCGTCGTCGTCAGCGACATCACCAACGAGACCAGAATGGCCGCGGACAGCGTGACCGCGAACTCGCGGAACAGCCGCCCGACGATGCCGCCCATGAGCAGGATGGGAATGAAGACCGCGATCAGCGACAAGCTCATCGACAATACCGTGAAGCCGACTTCGCGCGCGCCGCGTAGCGCCGCCTCATGGGGCGTGAGACCGTTCTCGATGTGGCGCGAGACGTTCTCCAGCACCACCACGGCGTCATCCACGACGAAGCCGGTGGCGATGGTCAACGCCATCAGGGACAGCGTGTTCAGGCTGAAGCCGGCGAGATACATCACGGCGAAGGTGCCCACCAGCGACACCGGCACGACGACGCTGGGAATCAGCGCCGCGCGGCCGTTCCTCAGGAACAGGAACACCACCAGCACGACGAGGACGACCGACATCGTCAGCGTACGTTCGACCTCGCGCAGCGAGGCGCGGATGGTCGGCGTGCGGTCCATGGCGACGTCGAGGTCGATGGCGCCCGGCATCGAGGCACGCAATTGCGGCAGCAACGCGTTCACGCGGTCTACGGTCTCGATGATGTTGGCGCCCGGCTGGCGCCGCAGGATCATCATCACCGCCGGCTTGCCGTTCACCAGACCGGCGTTGCGCACGTCCTGCTGGCCGTCCACGACACTGGCGACATCGCCGAGACGCACGGCGGCGCCGTTGCGATAGGCGACGACAACCGGCACGTAGTCGGCGGCGGTCCTGGCCTGGTCGTTGGCGAGTATCTGCCAGTGGCGGCTGTCGTCCTCGACCGCGCCCTTGGGCCGGTTGGCATTGGTGGCGACGATGGCCGCGCGCACGTCTTCGACGCCGATGCCCATGCGGGAAAGCGTCGGCGGATCGAGTTCGACGCGCACCGCCGGCAGCGAAGCGCCGCCGACCGTCACCTGGCCGATGCCTTCGAGCTGGGAAATCTTCTGCTCCAGAATGGTCGAGGCGGCGTCGTACATCTGGCCGCGCGTCATCGAGGCCGAGGTCAGCGCCAGGATCATGATCGGCGCGTCGGCCGGATTCACCTTGCGATAGGTCGGATTGCTCGGCAGCCCCGTCGGCAGCGACGAGCGCGCTGCGTTCAGCGCCGCCTGCACGTCGCGGGCGGCGCCGTCGATGTTGCGCGAAAGATCGAACTGCAAGGTAACGCGGGTGCTGCCGAGCGAACTCGACGAAGTGATTTCGGTGACGCCGGCAATCACGCCGAGCGAACGTTCCAGCGGCGTCGCCACCGTAGCAGCCATGGTCTCGGGGCTGGCGCCCGGCAGAGAAGCCGAAACCGAGATGGTCGGAAAATCGACCTGCGGCAGCGGCGCCACCGGCAACAGCGTGAAGGCGACGATGCCGGCCAGCGCCACGCCCAGGGTCAACAGCGTCGTGGCGACCGGGCGGTGGATGAAGGACGCCGAGACGTTCATTGGAGGCCTTTACGGCGGTCTTCTAACCGCCGAGGGCGACGGGTAGTCGTCGTCGCTTCGCCGCTTTCGCGGCCCACGGCTCGCTGTGCAAAGCGAGCCGTGGGCCAGCAGCAGGGCACCCCGTCAGCCCGAGCACTCACGACACCTCGTGCCTTCGCGGCAATCATTGCTTCTTCACCCGCCGCGCCACGCGGTCGAAGGCCAGGTAGATGACCGGGGTGGTGAACAGCGTCAGCACCTGGCTCACCAGCAGACCGCCGACCATGGTGATGCCCAGCGGATGGCGCAGTTCGGAACCGACCCCCGTGCCCAGCATCAGCGGCAGCGCGCCGAGCAAGGCGGAGAGCGTCGTCATCAGGATGGGCCGGAAGCGCAGCAGGCAGGCTTCATAAATCGCGTCGCGCGGCGACTTGCCGTGCGTCCGTTCGGCGTCGAGCGCAAAGTCGATCATCATGATGGCGTTCTTCTTGACGATGCCGATGAGCAGGATGATGCCGATGACGGCGATGATGCCGAGGTCGTTCCGCGACACCAAGAGCGCCAGCAAAGCGCCGACCGCCGCCGAGGGCAGTGTGGACAGGATGGTCACCGGATGGATGTAGCTCTCGTAGAGCACGCCGAGCACGATGTACATGGTGACGACCGCGGCGAGGATCAGCAGCAGCGTGTTGGCGAGCGACGCCTGAAAAGCCAGCGCGGCGCCCTGGAAGCTGGTCTCGACGCTTATCGGCATGCCGAGTTCGGCGCTGGCGCCGCGAATGGCGGCGACCGCATCGCCGAGCGCAACGCCGGGCGCCAGATTGAAGGAAATCGTCGAGGCCGGAAACTGGCCGATGTGGTTGATGGCAAGCTGTGTCGGCTTTTCGGTCACGCGAGCAACCGACGACAACGGCACCTGGGCACCGCCGGCGGAGACGACGTAGATATGCTCCAGCGCCGCCAAGCCTTGCTGAAACTCGGGCTTCACCTCCAGCACGACGCGGTAGAGATTGGATTGGGTGAAAATGGTCGAGATCAGGCGCTGGCCGAAGGCGTTGTACAAGGCATTGTCGATGGCAGCCGTGGTGATGCCGAGGCGCCCGGCACTGGCGCGGTCGATATCGACATAGGCTTGCAAGCCGTGATCCTGGGTGTCGCTGGCGACGTCGAGCAACTCCGGCAGCAAGCGCAGCCGCTCGACGATTTTCGGCACCCAGGCCGCGAGTTCTTCGGCATTGGCGTCCTGCACGCTGAACTGGTATTGCGTGCGGCTGACGCGGTCCTCGATGGTCAAGTCCTGCACCGGCTGCATATAGGTGGTGATGCCCGCCACCCCGTCCAGTTGGGTTTGCAAACGGCGGATGACGCCGCTGGCATCGAGGTCGCGCTCGGCTTTCGGCTTGAGATTTATCAGCATGCGCCCGCTGTTGAGCGTGACGTTGGCGCCGTCGACGCCGATGAAGGAGGACAGGCTCGCCACCGCCGGATCGGCCAGCACGGTATCGGCCACGGCCTGCTGGCGCTCGGACATGGCGACAAACGATATCGACTGCGGCGCCTCGGTGATGGCCTGGATCACGCCCGTGTCCTGCACCGGGAAGAAGCCCTTGGGCACGACGACGTAGAGCAGCACGGTGAGCGCCAGGGTGCCGACGGCGACCCACAGCGTGGCGGTCTGGCGATCGAGCACCCAGTTGAGCCAGACGCCGTAGCGCGCAATCACACGGTCGAAGAAGGCGCCGCTGGCGCGGTAGAAACGGCCCTGCTGTTCGGGCGGCGTGTGATGGAGCAGGCGCGCGCACATCATCGGCGTCAGCGTCAGCGACACCACGGCCGAAATCAGAATGGCCACCGCCAGGGTAATCGCGAATTCGTGGAACAGGCGGCCGACCACGTCGCCCATGAACAAGAGCGGTATCAGCACCGCGATCAGCGAGAAGGTCAGCGAAATAATGGTGAAGCCGATTTGCTCGGCACCCTTCAGCGCCGCCTGTAGCGGCGAGTCGCCGGCCTCGACATAGCGCGAGACGTTCTCGATCATCACAATCGCGTCGTCGACGACGAAGCCGGTGGCGATGGTCAGCGCCATCAGGGTCAGGTTGTTGATGGAAAAGCCGGCCAGCACCATGACGCCGAAAGTGCCGATCAAGGAGAGCGGCACGGCGACACCGGGAATCAAGGTCGCCGGCACGTTGCGCAGGAAGACGAATATCACCATCACCACCAGCGCCACCGCCAGCAGCAGCTCGAACTGAACGTCGCGCACCGAGGCGCGGATGGTGGTGGTGCGATCGGTCAGCAGCTTGACGTCCACCGTGCCCGGCAGGGCTGCCTGCAAGGCCGGCAGGATTTTCTTGATGCGGTCGACGGTCTCAATGACGTTGGCGCCCGGCTGGCGCTGGATATTGAGGATGATCGCCGGCGCCCGGTTGGCCCAGGCGGCCAGCCGCGTGTTCTCGGCGCCGTCCACGATGTCGGCGACGTCGGAGAGACGGATGGGTGCGCCCTTCTTCCAGGCGATGATCAGGTCGCGGTATTCGTCCGCGGATTTCAACTGGTCGTTGGCGTCCAAGGTCGAGGCGCGCATCGGGCCATCGAAGCTGCCCTTGGCCATGTTGACGTTGGCGGCGCCGATGGCGGTGCGCAAGTCGTCGAGGTTGAGACCCTGCGCCGCAAGCGCCTTCGGATTGGCCTGGATGCGCACGGCGGGACGCTGGCCGCCGCCGATGCTGACCAGCCCGACGCCCGGCACTTGCGACAGTTTCTGCGCCAGGCGCGTATCGACGAGGTCTTCGATCTTCGGCAGCGGCAAGGTCGCCGAGGTGATCGCCAGGGTGATGATGGGCGCGTCGGCCGGGTTGACCTTGCTGTAAATCGGCGGCATCGGCAGGTCGGTGGGCAGGAAGGAACCGGAGGCGTTGATCGCCGCCTGCACTTGCTGCTCGGCGACGTCGAGGGAAAGCGCCAGGCTGAATTGCAGCGTAATCACCGAGGCGCCGCCGGAACTCGTCGACGACATCTGCTTCAGTCCCGGCATCTGCCCGAACTGGCGCTCCAGCGGCGCCGTGATTGACGAGGTCATCACGTCGGGGCTGGCGCCGGGATAAAGCGTGGTGACCTGGATGGTCGGATAGTCGACCTCGGGCAGCGCCGCGATCGGCAGCACGCGATACGCCAACAGGCCGGCCAGCAGGATGGCGACCATCAGCAGCGAGGTCGCCACCGGCCGCAGGATGAATGGGCGTGAGGGGTTCATGTCAGTTGATCCACCGAACTTCACACCACCCGCGATGCATGAAACACCCAGGTTGTAACCGCTGAGGGCGACGGGGGGACGTCGCCGCTTCGTGTCCTCCGTCGGTCGCCCAAGGGCGACCTCCTCCCCCTTTACCTACGCGTCGACGTCCCCCCGCCACCCTCAGCTCGACGCTCGGCGAGCGCAGGCGTTGGGTTGTTACGGAGGGTCGCCGGGCCGGTGGGGTGCTCTGCTGCGCGTAGGTAAAGGAGGAGGAGGCCGCGCCAGCGGCCGACGGGGGACACGAAGCGCAGCAGAGCACCCCGCCGGCCCGCGCGCCGGCGTCGGGCATCGCACCCGCACTGCCGCAGCAGGACATCCCGGCGGCCCGAGCGCGCACCGACTCGACATCAGCGCGTGTTTCCCTCATTGCCCGCCCTGCCGCCGCATTTCGCGCATGCGCTGCTTGCGTTCCTCCTCGGGGAGCTTTTTCATTTCCGCGCCGAACTCACCGCGGTCTATGCGCGCATTGGTTTCCGCCCAGCGCTTGGCCCGCTCGTCGGCCGAACCGCCGCCGGCCACTGGCCCTGGTCCACC
>OBOI01000594.1_pt1 | contig 12133 bp, 8 predicted proteins | sample 1670151 | NCBI WGS metagenome assembly OBOI01 (sample SAMEA104232303, study PRJEB22302) | sediment metagenome | biome: forest; feature: aquifer; material: sediment | place: USA | collected 2011-08-07 | depth 0.01 m | reverse complement strand
AAATTCATCATCTCGGCATCGTTCCCACGCAGGAGGGTGGGAACGTATCCACACCCCCAAAGCCGCCTCTTGCATTCTGGACGCAGAGCGTCCTCTACCGCGCGTTCCCACGCAGGAGCCTGGGAACGATACTAAACACAGAGTTTAGGAAGACGAAGCAGTTGCCAACAGCATGCTCTCCTGCCGGAGATCACTCTTCCCTTGCAAATGCAGCGGGCCATGCCGAATAGTGCCCTCAAATCAACACATTGGCCTCCCGCACAAAGTACCAGCAAACTACTTTATTTATTTCAGCAAATGGGCTATAGTCCTTTCCTATCTGAACTTCAACACCCCCTTGGTCAACCCGAAGGACGATCTCCTTGCCCATATACCGCACCCTCTTTCCCCTGTGGCTGGCTTTGGCCGCCCTCTTCATCCGACCCGGCAACGGGCAGGCGGATGAGATCCTGGTGCTGCGCGGCGCCCCGCTCAAACCCTATGACGAGGCGATTGCCGGCTTCAACCGGGTGATCTCCGCCCTGCCGCAAACCCCGGGGGTCAAGACCATTGCCCCCTACGTCATCGATCAACTGGACATCACCGGCCCGGAGGCCATCACCGCCCCCGAGGAGCAGATAACAGCCCTGCATCCGGAGATGGTGCTTGCCGTTGGCGGCGAGGCCCTGGCCGTGGTCAAGGACCGCACGATGCCGGTCATCTCGGTGCTGGCGACGGATCTAGGCCTAGCCCAGGGGCCGGCGAGCCGGATCCATCAAGTCCCCATCGTGGTGCCACCGGCAGGCCAGCTGAGCGCCATCGGCCAGAACTTGCCCACCATCCGCAGGGTCGGCATCCTCTACGATCCGCGGAACTCCGCCGCGCTGCTCACCGCTTTTCGCGCAGCAGCCGAGCAACAGCACATGACCTTGATCGCCATGGAGCTCGCCGAACCCAAGCTGACGCACAAGGCCCTAACCGCCATGGAGAACTCCATTGACGCCCTACTGCTGATCCCCGATCCCACCGTGGTCACCCCCCTCACCATGGAACTGTTCGCCCTCTTCTCCCTGGAAAAACGCATCCCGATCATTGCTTTTTCCCCCAAATACCTTAAATTGGGGGCGGTCATGTCGATCTACACCCCGCCCAGCGCCATGGGCGAGGCGGCCGGGCGGTTGGCCGGGCAACTGTTGACCGGGGTTCGGCCCGGCAGCCTTGACCCCATCAAGCCGACCGTGGAGGTGGAAATCAACCAACGCGTTGCCCAGATCATCGGCCTCGACCTGACCCGGAACAAGAATTAGTCATCCGCCTTATCCACCATCAACAGCTTGCGGTTCGTCCCGGCGCGGTTGAAGGTTTTTTCTGCGAAACCGACAAAAATTGATGGTCTCTCCCCCATGCTGCTGATCCACCCCCCTGTGGCCAAACCCTGCGAACCGCCCGCCGGCATCGCCGCCCTGGCCGCTGCCGTGCGCGGTCACGGCCTCCCCTGCACCCTGGTGGATGCCAACCTGGAGGCCCAGCTCCACCTCCTCTCCCTGCCGCCCTTGGCCACCGACACCTGGAGCAAACGCGCCGGCCGCAACCTGGGCCGCAATCTCGCCGCCCTGCGCGGGCCTGAACTCTACCGCCACCCGGACCGTTACCACCGGGCAGTGACCGATGTCAACCGCCTGTTGGAGTTGCGCGGCCGTGACCATCATCTGGCCCTGAGCCTCGCCAACTACCAAGATCCGACCATCTCGCCCCTCAACAGCGCTGACCTCTTGCGGGCCGCGGCCAGGCCCGAGGCCAACTGTTTCCACCCCTATTTCGCGGCTCGGCTCCCTGAACTCCTGGACAAGACCGGCGCCCGGCTCGTCGGCTTTTCGCTCAACTACCTGAGCCAGGCCCCGACCACCTTTGCCATGGTCGGCCTGTTAAAGCAGATCGCCCCGGGGCTACCCGTGGTCCTGGGCGGCGGCCTGGTCACCTCCTGGCTGCGCAGCCCGCACTGGCAAAACCCATTTGCCGGCCTCGTCGATCACCTGGTGGCCGGACCAGGGGAGGGGCCGCTGCTCGCCCTCCTGGGGCGCGCGGAGCAAGGACAGCACCGGACCCCGGATTACCAGGATCTGCCGCTGGCTGACTACCTGGCCCCGGGGATCATCCTCCCCTTTGCCGCCTCCTCGGGGTGCTACTGGAAACGGTGCACCTTCTGCCCGGAAAAGGCGGAGCAGAACCCCTACCACCCCCTGCCCACGGCCACCGTCTTGGCCGACCTGGACCACCTGATCGCCAAGACTAGGCCAAGCCTGCTCCACTTCCTGGACAACGCCGTAAGCCCCTCCCTGATGCGCGGCTTAAACGACCACCCCCCGGGGGTCCCGTGGTACGGCTTCTCGCGCATCGCCCCGGAGCTTGCCGACGGGGAGTTCTGCCGGGCCTTGCAACGCTCGGGCTGCCGCATGCTGAAACTGGGTCTGGAGTCGGGGGATCAGGGGGTGCTCACCGCCACGGACAAGGGGATCGATCTCGACCTGGTCTCCCGGGTGCTGCGCGCCTTGGAGGCGGCCGGCATCGCCACCTTTGTCTACCTCCTCTTCGGCACCCCGGCGGAGTCGTTGCTGGAGGCCCGGAGCACCATGGAGTTTGTGGTCCGCCACCAGAGCGCCATCACCTTCATGAACCTCGCGGTCTTCAACATGCCCATCGCCGGCCAGGAGGCCGGTGACCTCGCCACCACCGCCTTCTACGAGGGGGATCTCTCCCTCTACACCGACTTCACCCACCCCCGGGGCTGGGATCGCCAGGCCATCCGCCGTTTTCTGGATCAGGAGTTCAAGCGCCACCCGGCCATCGACGCCATCCTTAAACGCTCCCCGCCCCTCTTCACCTCGAACCACGCCCCCTTCTTCTGTTGAGGCGGAGGGCGGACAGCCTTTCGGCCTCGTTTGCCCAAGAGAAAAAATGAGGCATCAGCAGAACGCCCTCAACTCGCCCTCCGCCTACACACTTTCAACAAGTTACTCCCTGTGCCGGCAACGATGGCGCGGTTTTATTGGCAACCGACAAAATTTAGCATTGATGTCATGGCTGACCGTGGTTAGATACACGGAGGCCCATCGCTTCCCGGGCCACACCCCAAGGTCATCACGGTAGACGTACATAGGCGCACGACCACGAGGGTCGCGCCGGACAGCTGGATTTTTGTCCCCTCACTTGGTGGCCTTGGCGCTACCGACAAGGCTGACGGGCAACAGCTGATCCCCTTACCGTAACGGCACTCATCGACAACCCAAACACCTGGAGGATTTTTTATGAAAGCGATTCAAGTCAGCAGTTTCGGACCGGCGGAGGTAATGCGACTGGCGGAGGTGCCCGACTTGGTGCCGGGCCCCGGCCAGGTGGTGGTGCAGGTGAAGGCCGTCGGTGTCAACCCGGTGGACACCTATATCCGCTCCGGGCTCTACCAGCCCGAGCTCAAGCTCCCCTACACCCCGGGGCTAGACGGGGCAGGGGTGATCTGCGCCGTGGGACCGGGCGTCACTGAGCGCAGTGTGGGACAACGGGTCTACGTGGCCTGGTCCATCTCCGGCACCTATGCCGAGCAGGTGCTGTGCAGCGAGGAGCAGACCCACCCCCTGCCGGACGGGGTCACCTTCAGCCAAGGGGCGGCCGTTGGCGTGCCTTACGGGGCGGCCTACCGCGCCCTGTTTCAGCGGGGGGCAGCCAGGCCGGGCGATCACGTCCTCATCCACGGCGCCAGTGGCGGCGTGGGCATCGCAGCGCTACAGCTGGCCCGGGAGACCGGCCAACGGGTAATCGGCACCGCCGGCTCGGAAGCGGGCCTGGAACTGATCCTGGCCAACGGGGCACACCATGCCCTGAACCACCACCAAGCGGGCTATCTGGACAAGGTGCCGGAGATGACCGGCGGCCGGGGGGTGGATGTGATCTTGGAGATGCGGGCCGACCTCAACCTGGACCACGACCTGGCGCTGTTGGCCCCGGGCGGCCGGGTGGTGGTGATCGGCTCACGGGGCAGGGTCGAGATCGACCCCCGCCAGACCATGCGCCACGAGTCCGCCATCCTCGGCATGAGCCTCTACAACGCCACGGCCAAGGAGTTGGCCACCATGCACGCCGCCTTTGGCGCCGGCTTGGCCAACGGCACCCTGCGGCCGGTGGTAAGCCGCAAGATGGGGCTGGCCGAGGCAGCCACGGCCCATCACGCCGTCATTGAGGCCAGCACCCTGGGCAAGATCGTATTGATCCCTTGACCACGGGCCAATGACAAAGTAACGGGCGTCCCCCCCATCCAGGGCGTTCCCCCCATCGTTCCCACGCTCCAGCGTGGGAACGTATAGCGTGGGAACGTATTGTGAAAACGCACACCCAGAACGCTCCAGCGTCCACCGGCAAGGCCCCAATATGGCACGAAGCCGCTATGTCATAACCGAGCCGGATAAACCGCACTTCCTCACCTGCACGGTGGTGGAGTGGCTGTCGGTCTTTTCCCGGCCGCGGGTGGTGGACATCCTCCTGGAGAGTTGGCGTTACCAGCGGGAACATGCCGGACTGCGGCTCTACGGCTTTGTTATTTTGGAGAATCACCTCCACTTCATCGCCCAGGCCGAACGCCTCGACACGTGCCTGAGCAGTTTCAAATCCTTCACCGCCAAAAAGATCATCGCTCATCTTCATCAGCACCGGGAGGAACACCTGTTGGCCCGCCTGCACGGTGCCAAGTTGGCCCACAAAACAGACCGGGAGTATCAACTCTGGCAGGAGGGTTCCCACGCCGAACTGGTTTTCAGCGAGACGATGATGCGCGAAAAGCTGGAGTACATCCATGCCAACCCGGTGCAGAGAGGGTTTGTTGATCGGCCGGAGCAGTGGCGCTACTCCAGTGCCCGCAACTATGCCGGAGAGGTCGGATTGCTTGAGATTGACCGCTGGTGTTAGGACCCGTTACCACGCTGAACGACCCGTTCCCACGCTGGAGCGTGGGAACGATGGGGCCAATAAAGGGCGTCCCCTCTCTGTATGGACCTTACCGCTGAACAACAGCTGATCGTTAACCACGGCCACGGCCATGCCAAGGTCAGCGCCGTGGCCGGCTCGGGCAAGACCACCACCATGGTGGCGCGGGTCAGGCACCTGCTCCTGCAGGGGGTGGCGCCCCGGCGGATCATGGTGCTGATGTTCAACCGCTCGGCCCGCGACGCCTTCCACGTGAGCCTCACCCAGGCCCTCAACTCCACCGGCCTGACCCTGCCCGAGGTCCGCACCTTCCACTCCCTGGGGCTACGTCTGGTGGCGAGCTTCAGCAAGCGGGGGGTGATCCCGGTCCGTACCCTGCTCACCGCCGATCACCAGCTGGAACGATTGGCCAAGGAGGCGGTGAAGAGGGCCATGGAGCGGGATGACGACAGCGGGGCGTGGCTGGCCAAGGAGAACATGGAGGGGTTCTTGACCTTCATCGATCTGGTCAAGGCCGACACCCTCCCGGCGGCCCAACTCTTTGCCCGGCTTGGCCTGCCCGAGACCCTGGCCTACTTCATCGATGCCTATGCCCTGTTCGAGGAGATCCGCGGCGAACGGCGGGTGCGTTTTTTTGCCGACCTCATCCACGAACCGGTGCTGGCCCTGGCAGCCGACCCAGCCCTGGCCCAGTGGGTGGGCAACCATGTGGACCACATCATTGTCGACGAGTACCAAGACATCAACGAGGTCCAGCAGCAGCTGTTAACAGCCATTGCCGGGGATCGCGCCCAGGTGATGGTGGTGGGCGACGTGGACCAGTGCATCTACGAGTGGCGGGGGGCACGGCCCGAGTACATCACCACCCGCTTCCAGAAGGAGTTTCCCTCCCCTGTCGCCTACACCCTCTCCTACACCTTCCGCTTCGGCCACCGCCTCTCCCTGGCCGCCAACCACCTGATCAGCAACAACCGGCTAGCCGAGCGCAAGCTCTGCCGCTCCTTCCCCGGCAGCCGTGACACCCTGTTCCACTCCCTGGCCGAGGGCGACCCCCACCCCATCCTCGCCATCCTGGCTCAGTGGCAAGAGCAAGGACGCGCCTTGCACGAGGCCGCGGCCCTGGTCCGCATCTTTGCCATGAGCGTGCCCCTGGAGCTAGCCCTGTTGGAGGCCGGGATCCCCTACCGCCTCCTGGGTCATGAACGGGTCTTTGCCTGCCCGGAGATCATGGCCTTGACCGGCTTTCTCAGGCTCTGCCACGGGGCAGGGGAGCTGCCACCGGAGACGGTGGAGGCCATGCTCGCCAACCCCCACCTGGGTCTCAAGCGCGAGCGGCTCGCCCCCCTGGCCCGGGCCATCGCCGTGGCGCCCCGCACGGCCCCGGAGCTGATCCTAGAGCAGATCGACCGCGACACCCCGCCCTTTCTCAAACGACAGCTGGAGGAGCGCGCCGGGGTGTGGCAAGAGATCCGGCGGCTGCCGGCCGGGGCCAAGGCCCACGACCTCCTGGCCAGCATCCTCAACAAAACCGGACTCTTCGCCTTCTACCGCGGCTTCTCCAGCCGCATCGCCTTGGCCGACAACAAGATCAAGACCTGCCAGGCCTTGGTCAGCTTTGCCAAACGCCACCATCAGCCCCTTGGCCCATTCCTTAACGAGATCGACCGCCTGCAGGCAGAGGAGAGTGACCCCACGGGCGACAGCCTGCTGATCACCTCCATCCACCGGGCCAAGGGGCTGGAGTGGCCGCTGGTGGTCATCCCCGGGCTTGAGGAGGGTTCGTTCCCCTGGCTGGACGACCAGCCGGAGACGGTGCTCGCCAATCAAGAGGATGAGCGCCGCCTCTGTTACGTGGCCATGACCCGGGCCCGGGAGCAACTCTTCTTCATCCACCCGCCCGACCCGCGAATGGAAAGGCAGCAGCGGGCCGGGGCCAGCGGTTTTACCCCCCCGAGCCATGACACCCCCCTGGCCAGCCGCTTCCTCCATGAGGCCAACCTGGACCTCAGCAACCGCCTGGGCGCCGCCATCCATGGCGCTGAAGCCACGCCCCTCCCCATCCACGCCGTGGACCACGAGCTGGCCAACAGCTACCTGACGGCCATCGCCTCCCCCCTGCCCCGGGTCCAGCCACCGCTCCCGGAATGTACCAGCAGAACCCCTGAACCCGTGGATTTTCTAAAGACAAACGAGATGGCCGAGGGTATGATGGTGGTCCACCACACCTTTGGCACCGGCGTGATCACCGCTGTCCCGGACCGCCGCCGGGGTCAGGTGGAGGTGCTGTTTCCAGGCAACGGCAAGAAGTTGTTGATCGCCGACATTGCCAAGCTTTGCCGCTACGCCGGGGAGTAGGGCGATGAGGCTGTAGCCCGTTGGGCAAGGAACCGGCCCTACGGTGTTGCCTTGGCACACCCCTCTCTCGTTTATTTCCGTTACCAACAGGCCTAAGGCCGCCACTATTAACCCGAGCGCTTGCCAAGACCCATGAAACCTTTTCCTATCCTCTTGCTGGCCGCGGCCATGGTGTTGCCGGTCAGCGGTCCGGCCCAGGGCGCGGCAAGCGATGCGACCGAGGTCTATGACTACCTGCTGCACCTCTCCATGGACCAATTGACAGAGGTCCCCCTCCAGTCCTCCGGTCTCTTTGCCATGAGCCTGGAGCAGGCCCCCGGTCTCAATTACATCGTCAGCACCGAGCAGCTGGACCAGTTCGGCATCCGGACCCTGGCCGAGTACCTGAATCGCATCGCCCCCTCCTTTGCCACGGTGATCCACGGCACCCAGGGCACCACGGTGGGCAGCCGCGGCATCCTCATCGACAACTCCTCCAAGACCCTGCTGTTGCGTGACAATCTCAACATGAACAACCGTCACCTGGTCGGCATCAACGGCTCGGAGCTGTCCAGCCCCCTGCTCGGCGATATCGAGCGGGTGGAGGTGGCCACCGGCCCCGGGGCCTTGCAGCACGGTTCAGGAGCCATCAACGGCTTTTTGAATCTGGTCAGCGCCACCGGCAAGAGCAAGGAGGGGGTACGCATGCGCGCCACCTCCGGCAGCGGCGACGCCAAGGTGGCGGAGGCGAGTCTGGGCCAGGTCTTCAGCCCCAAGGCCAATCTCTTTTTGTATGGGGGCTATGACCAGAGCAACGGCGTCAAGCCCTACTATCCACTGGAGCCCAACGAGTGGGCGGGCCTGAACGGGGTCACCGGAACACCCTCCGCCACCTTCCTGGACAATGTCCGGGTGGGCAGGACCGACGACAACTATAAGTTCTCGGTCAGGGGCCAGTACGGCGAGGATGACGCCGCCCTGCAAGTGGACATCAAGGCCATGCTCAGCCACACCTCCAATGTGGATCCGGTCCTGGGTGAATACCTGAGCCCCACGGCCTCCTGGGCCGAAGAGGTCCGCCTGGCCGCCGATGCCCGGGGCGGCAGGTACTCCCCGTTCTATGTGCAAGAGGCGGACACCCTCCTCGTGTCGCCGGAGGTCAGGCTGCGCATCAATGCCGCCAACGCCATCAAGATCACCCCCTACTACCAGACCATCAAGACCACCTCGGTGTTCAGCGACTTCCTGCGGGATGAGGTTGAACACCTGAACCTTACCCTGCAACCCAAGCCCAACCCCTTGCTCCCGGGCGACTGCCCGGCCCTGAATTGCGCCGAGGAGTACACCAACTACGGCGATGAGCTGCACCTGGGCACCACCATGGTCCACACCTTTACCGGCATCAAGGACCAGACCATCGGTTGGGGCGCCGAGGCCAAGTACTTCGAGTTTGGCGCGAACGATTGGCACTGGACCACGGTCGGCCTCTTTGCCGAGGACCAACTGCTCTTTGGCCGCTTCACCCTGCTGCCCGGGGTGCGCTATGACCACACCTTTTTCTCCGACACCATCGCCACCGTGCCCACCTTCAGCGACGGCCCCTACCCGGCCCCAGAGGACGTCGGCGCCCTAAGCAAACGCTTGGCCCTCTCCTATGCCATCACCTCCCAACAGACGGCCAAGCTCTCCTACCAGGAGGGGTTCCGCTTCGCCGATGGCTGGATCCCCCAGTGGGCCGCCCATGTCAACACCCAAAACAACACCGACACCGAGGTCGTGCCGGAGAGTTCCGACCACTACGAGGCCGACTACACCGTGCGGGGTCTGCTGGACAACCGCCTGGATATCATCACCGCCCTGTTCTACAACCGCTATGAAGATACCCAGGGCTACATCCCGGACTTCAACAACTTCGGCAACAGCCCGGAGACCATCACCTCGGTGGGCGGGGATATCATCTGCGAGTACCACCCCACCACCGCCTGGCAGCTTGGGCTCTCCTACAGCCATGCCCGGCCCCTGGACTCCCATGAGACCGCCATCCGCATGGCCAACCAGGACGACACCTGGACCCGCTATCCCCTGCACATGATCAAGTTCCGCCTGGGCCACGAGATTATCAAGGACCTGTTCATCGGCACCACCGGGGCGGTGGAGTCGCCGCGCTATGAGCAGGCAGGGGTCACCGATCCACGGATCAAGGAGCTGTTCGACCAGTGGTCGTGGGTGGTGGATGCCAATGTCTGGTACAAGATCGACCGACATTTCACCCTCGCCTTCCAGGCCAAGGAGCTGCTCCACCACAATTACAACCAGCAGCCCGCCTACTATGCCGGCACCAGACCCTTGGATGCCCCGCGGGCCAACGATCCGCAATACTATCTCTCCCTCTCCTACGCGTTTTGATCGCACCTGGGAGCTTACCGCGCCAGGTAGGGTTTCGCCGTGCCCAACCCTACCTGGCTTCAACCTTCAGCCGTTAGCCTTTCATGTTCCTACGCCATAAGACCATACGCACCAAGCTCTCCCTCTTCGTGATGGCCACCAGCACCATGGCGGTGTTGCTGGTCTGCCTGATGTTCTATGGGCTGGTGGCCCGCCACTTCCAGCTGGCCTACCAGCAGGACCTGCGGACCTTGACCACCATTGTCGGCCATACCTGCAAGGCGGCCCTGGTCTTCAATGTGCCGGAGGATGCGGACACGGTCATGGACTCCCTGAAGAGTCGCCCGTCCATCGTGGCCGCCCGCCTCTATGATCAAAGACACCACCTCTTTGCCGCCTATCCCCGCAAGGACGGGCCTGCCGCCCCACCCCCCGATCCGCGCACCACCCTGACCATTGAACAGCCGATCACCTTGGACGATGGCACCGTGATCGGCACCATCGTGGTCCATGACGACATCCGCGATCTCGCCGTGAGCAAGCAGAAGGGGCTGGCCTTCCTGGCCGTGGCCGGGATCGTCGCCCTAGGTGCCACCTTCTTCCTGGCCTCGTTCCTGCAAAATTTCATCTCCCGCCCCCTGCTTGCCTTGACAACGGCGGTGCAGCGCCTGGCGGCAGGGGATTTTACGGCCCGCCACCGGATCCGCATCCACAGTCAGGACGAGGTGGGGATGTTGTCCGCCGCCTTCGTCGACATGAGCCAGCGCCTGGAGGAGTCGCACCTCAAACTGGCGGAGTACAGCATCTCCTTGGAAAAGAGGGTGGTGGACCGGACCAGGAAGCTGCAGCAGGCCGTGGACGATCTGACCAAGAGCCAGGAGCAACTGATCCAATCGGAGAAGATGGTGGCCCTGGGCCAACTGGTGGCCGGGGTGGCCCATGAGGTCAACAACAATATCAATTTCATCTCCGGCGCCATCCCCTCCATCGACCGTCTCACCAGCCAACTGGCGCGGCAGTGCGCCGCTTACCATGAACAGCGGCCGGAGGCGTGCGCGGAGCATGAACAGACCGCCCAGAAGATCCGGACCCTGCTCGCCAATGCCCAGATGGGCGTGCAGCGGACCGCCAAGATTGTCTTGGATCTCAACCGCTTCGCCCGCCCCAGCCACGGCCGCTTGACCCGCACCGACGTCCACCAAGAGCTGGAGATGGTCCTCACCCTGCTCCGCTATGAGCTGCAAGAGCGCATTGCCGTGGAACTGGACCTCGCCCCTGACCTGCCGCCAGTGGTGTGCCATCAAGACCAGATCAATCAGGTCTACATGAATATCCTGCGCAATGCCATCCAGGCCATTAGCGGCAACGGCACCATCCGGATCCGCACCTGGTTTGCCCAGGGCATGGTCCATATCAGCTTTGCGGACAGCGGCCACGGCATCCCGGAAGCCATCAGGGGCAAAATCTTCGACCCCTTCTTCACCACCAAGGAGGAGGGCGAAGGGACGGGCCTGGGCCTGTCCATCTCCTACGGCATCATCCGTAACCACCATGGCGAGATCATCCTTGATGCCGCCGGCGAGCAGGGGACGACCTTCATCCTGCGCATCCCCCCGGACCAGGAGAGCCGCCCTGACCGGGTGGATGATGTCGTTGCCAGACCCTTGGATCTCGATGCAGCGCTTGGCGCCACGGCAGCGAGCGACGCACTAACGGCAAACAGGCCAGGGTCGTGAAGCGCTCGCCATTCACCACCCCGCGCCAGCAAGCGAAAAGCGGCAGGCCCGTGCCCCGCCGGCTGCCGCTGTGGCGCCTTCTCCTGCTGGCGACCCTCCTCCTTGGCCTCCCGGCCTGGCCACCGCCCTGCCACGGCGCCCCCCCTCCCCGGGTGGAGCACGCCCAACTGAAAGCGGTCTTCCTCTATAACTTTCTCCACTTTGTCACCTGGCCCGCTGATCCGCAAGGGGCCGACAAGGCCGCCGCCATGGTGATCGGCGTGGTCGGCGACTCCCCCGTGCTCCAGGCCCTGGAGGAGCTGGCCGCCACCATCACCGAGAAGAACAAGCGATCGCTCCGCATCGTGGCCCTGGGCAGCTATCGGCCGGGTCTTGACCTCGGCGCCTGCCACATCCTCTTTGTCAGCGCCTCGGAAGAAGGGCATCTTGCCGAGATCATCGCCGACCTCAACAAACGCCCGGTCCTCACGGTGGGCGATACCGACCCCTTTTTAGCGGCAGGGGGGATGATCACCATGCTTGAGCAACAAAGCCGAATCCGGTATCATATCAACCGCAAGGTAGCGAGCGAGGCGGGCCTGCGTCTCAGCTCCCAGCTGCTGAAGACCGCAATTGACGTGCAGGACAAATAAAGATTGTCGGTTCCGCAAAAACCGCTCAACCGACGCTGGCGCGCCCCGTAACACATTGAAATTACATTGGCAGATGGTCAGCTTCACGACTTTTTG
>OBOI01000591.1_pt1 | contig 12198 bp, 11 predicted proteins | sample 1670151 | NCBI WGS metagenome assembly OBOI01 (sample SAMEA104232303, study PRJEB22302) | sediment metagenome | biome: forest; feature: aquifer; material: sediment | place: USA | collected 2011-08-07 | depth 0.01 m | reverse complement strand
GTTCCGCTGAGCGCGGTTGCGGCGGGCGTAAAAGAAGTGCGGGAGATTATTGCAAAGAGCAGTGATCGCCTTAAATTTCATTCCCAAAAGACAATTCTTTTCATCGACGAGATCCATCGATTCAATAAAAGCCAGCAGGACGCGCTTTTGCCGGCGGTCGAAAGCGGTGTTGTTGTTCTGATCGGAGCCACGACTGAGAATCCCTCGTTTGAGGTGAACTCGGCCTTGCTTTCCCGCGCGCAGGTGTTCGTTCTAAGGGTGCATACGCAAGAATCCCTGAGCGCGATCATTGATAGGGCTCTCCATGACCCAAGGGCGGGCCTTGGAGACGCGAAAATTATACTGGATGATGAGGCGCGGAAGTTCCTTATCGACTGCGCGAATGGCGACGGCCGCATTCTTCTTAATATTTTGGAGTCGGCAACTTTTTTATCGCCCGCCACAGACGAGGAAATTCATATTGGAAAGGATGCGATCGCAGACGCCGCTCAGCGTAAGTCGCTTCGCTACGATGCTGCGGGGGAAGAGCACTACAATGTCATTTCAGCATTTATCAAAAGCATGCGGAACTCAGACGCGAACGCCGCGCTGTATTGGCTCGCCCGAATGATCGAGGCTGGAGAGGATCCGCTTTTTATAGCGCGACGCTGCGTTGTTTTCGCGTCCGAGGATATCGGACTTGGAGATCCGCAGGGACTCGTGCTTGCGCAGGCCGCGTTTCAAGCGGTACACGCCGTGGGCATGCCCGAGGGACGCATCATGCTGGGACACGTCACCGCCTATCTCGCTCGCGCGCCGAAGAACAATACGGCGTATCGCGGCATCGAGGCAGCGCTTGCAGACGCCAAGGAGTTTGGCATCTTTCCGTACCGCTCCACCTCCGCAATGCCCCCACCGCGCTCATGAAGGAGCTGCAGTATGGAAAAGGGTATAAGTACCCGCATGATTTTGAAGAAAAAAAGACAGATATGCCCTGTTTGCCGGATGAGCTTTTAGGGAAAAAGTATATTACTGACCTTTCCAAGCCAACCTAATAAGAAAAATGTTTGATTTTGAGCCGGATTCGACGCCATGGAGCCGTAAAAAACCGCAGCCGTAGTCGTAACTACGGTGAGGATTTTTTTTGGCGAATGGCGAGAAGGCGGTTTAAAAGCATGTGTTTTTCATTAAGTTGGCTTGGAAAGGTCAGTTAATTGACTACCGTGGGCACTATGGAGTAACGTTTCAGCTGAAAGGGGATGAGCATGCGAGAGTATCGGCGTGTCTTCGATAATAACAGCAAACGTGCGGATTATCTCGAGACGATGCTCGAGACGCGCAGGTTCAATGGGTTCCGGCTTGTCGATGCGGAGTACTGCACGATCGAGCAGCGGCCTGGCGGAGGTCCATTCTATGGACTCGGCATGGCGGCTCGTTTGGTCGAGTACGTTGTGCTGAGTGGACTTTCCCACGAGCTCATCGTCTACAGCTTCCTGTCTTTTTCGGACGTAAGGCCCGGGAATATACACATGAAGCTGTTGCGATCGGGGATCGGCATTGTCTGGTTTGCCCAGCTTGATTGCCGCGAGGGTTATGATTGGGATCGTCCCATCATCGACATCATCGGCAAGCGTGTCACTCAACGCGATTTGGCGATCAAATTCCAGCGAACGTTTGACAACTCGGGGAAGACGGGTCATCCGAGGGAGGGATAGGATGGAACAGGAAGGCGTCGTTGTCCTCGAACATCGAGAGGGCGTTCAGGAGGATCTGGCTCGGCGGCTTCGCGCCGTCGTATCGGCTGCGGTAGTGGTTAACGTCGCTTACCGCGATCCGCAGTTCGCAGCCAAAGACACGAAGTTCCCTGGCCTCGCGAGCGCGCTGGAGTATGCTCGAGGGGATGTGGCGAAAAACGTGTACCGGCCTATCGTCGTGTACTCGCACAACTCGTTAGACGGGGCGCTGACAAAGGATCTGATGTACAGCTGGCTCCTGGAGTTTAAGTCACGGGTCAGCTTCTTCCGGGCGGAAACGTCAGACTGGACGTCAGATATCGTGAAGCACGTCCGATCGGAGGCTATCGCGCTGAATTTCGAAAGGAGCTTCAAAACAGAAACAAAGACGGATCATCCGGTGGAGGGGTGATGTGTCGCCAACCTCTTTTTAGTCCGTCCCAGGCAGGGGCGGACTTATCTTTTTCGTAAGAAAGGGCTTATTTGGTAATCGTACGTCTACACGCATAGTCGTATTAGGACACACAACAGGAGGTACGAGAAAGTGAATCGAGATACAGTCGTTATCATCGAAGAAGACCCGAGATTCAAAGCGATCCTCCGGGCATGTCTTCGGGGAATGCGCGTCGAGGGTGTCCTCCTCGTTGATCTCGATACCATGTGTGCGCCGGGCGACCTAGCAGGTCTTTCCGAGGCTCTTCGGTTCGCGGCACAGGATCAAGCGGTCGTGCTCTATTCTAAGAACGACGCGATTCGAAATGTAGCTGCGGACAGCAGATTTCAAGAACTTGCCAAGAGAACCAGATTCGTCTCGCAGGTCAGGGCGCAAACGGGCCCCGCGGGACTCGCCCCGATCCTGGAGGCGGTGCGTCTTTTGGTGGAGGAAAAGAATCGAGCGGAAACAACCTTGTAATATCTGCGTCGTCGCTTTGGCAGCGCCCCGCCACCCTTGTGTAGAGCACACGATAGGGAGGCGGGCGTTTTTCTATTTAAAAAATAATGGCCGTACGGTTCATGTCAGATCGTAAGAACGATCCATCACCGTACGGCCCTATATATGCCAACTTCGGCTAGACGACGACGACCCGAGTCGCGCTTGCGTCAGCGAAGATTTTATCGAGCCGACCGCGCGCCATCGCGTGGTACTTGGCCTTCAGTTGGTTGTAGGTCGCTTCGGCCCAGGCCGGGTTGACCTTGAGGATGGCCCGGTACAGAGGGACGATGTATTTCATCCGACCTTGCGTCGAGAGAAACTCCTCAAGTGGACACCAGACGCAGGGAGCTCCCGTTTCCAGCGCCAGCTTGAGGTACTCGGTGCGGATGTCGGGGTCCGGGGAAATCGCGAGCTTGTACTCGTTGTCGAGAGCGACGCTCAAGCTCTCGTCGCGCGCTGCTTGTGACAGGTAGTAGGTCCACGCCGAGCCGTTCCAGCTCGCCGTCACTTCGCGGGCGGGACTGAGTCCGGAAACGGTTTCTGCGAGGATCGAGTCCATGAGATTGGACTCGATGACGGGCGTTTCCTCTGGCATGCCCGCTTCGTAGCACCAGAGCCACGGTTTGATCTTGTTCAGCTCACTCTGTGTGAGCTTATTACGCAGGAACATCATGAACTCATTCGTTGTGATCGATCGGCCGCTGAACGCGTTGATGTACATACGAACGATGCTCAGAAAGGTTTTCTCTCCTATCACCGCCATGATGCGGAGAAGGAAGAAGCAGCCTTTCATGTAGGGCACGCGACTGAATGAATCCAGAGGGTCGTTACCGTGCAGCTCCGTTCGGAGCTGCGTGTGCCAGGGCTTGTCCGCGAACTCCTCCAAGTCGCGAATTAGGTCGACTTCCATGAGCGCGAGCTGCAGGGAGGCGACATCGTCGCCGAACAGCTTGCGCATCATCATGTACGTCGCCCAGACCGTCCAGCCCTCGTTGAGCCAGAAGTGATCCCAGGTAGCGTTGATGACGAGGTTGCCGGTCCAGTGGTGCGCGAGCTCGTGGATGATCACCTCGAGCTGGGACTTGTCAGCCGCAGCGACTGCCGCGTTGACGAACACGCACCCGGGATTTTCCATGCCACCGAACGGGAACGCCGCTGGCAGCACTACGATGTTGAACTGCCCCCAGACATAGGGGCCGAACAACTCTTCGCCGGCAGCGATGAACTTTTCGACGTCTGCGAACACCTCGGCCGCCTGGCCGACGAGTTCACGCTCGGCGCACACGGTCGACCGCTCGGAGAGTGTACGACATTCCATGTCGCCGATGGCGAGGGCTATGAGGTAGGAAGGAATTGGAATTGCCTGCTTGAACTCGAGAACCGCCGTGCCATCGAGACAATGGATGCTTTCGTCGGTGGGCACTCCACATGCGACACCGATGAAACCTTCAGGGACGGTCACGTGGATGGTCACCGGGCAACGGATGCTGGGCGTGTCCTGACACGGCAGGAAGCTGCGCGCGCCAAGGCACTGGCCCTGCGTGTAGAGGAAGGGTTTCCGTCCGCCGAGCGTCTGCTCTGGCTCGAGCCAGTGAAGACCGCTCGCGTCGGGCGCCGTCTCGTAATGGACCACGATGACGTAGCGCGGAACGCCTTCGTCGTCCCGCCCGAAGAAGCAGTCGTCCGTGATCTCCATTTGGAGTGGAGCACTGAGGATATTCTTGTCGTACTCGAACTGCTTGTACTCGATCGACCAGCTGTTGGTGTGCATGGACGCGCCGAGGATCACGAGATTGTTCGTGTCAAGCACGACCGTGCCGGGCTTGTCGAAAACAAGTTCCGCCCGACAGCGAAGTACCTTGCGCTCGAAATCGGGCGTCACGCGCCAGATGATCTTCTTGGTCACCGGCTGCCCTTGCCTGTAGTTGCTGTGCGGATCTGGCCGCACAATCTGGGGAAATCGCACTGATAGCCTCCTTTTTGTCTCACCATTGCGAGTATTTCCACCGCCACCTTAGTCTTTGGCGGGCAAAAGGTCAATTGATAGGGAACACTGAAACACATAACTCATAACACTGAAACATGGGGACGTGGGAACCCGTAACTCTGAAACACATAACTCATAACACATAACACTGAAACGGGGGAACATGGGAGCGAGAAAGCCGTAAAATAAAGGCCATTGGGCAGACAGCCTTCTTATTCACAGATATACCCTTGAAAAGCTTTAAAAGAGGAGTATAATGGTATCATCGGGGTGAAAAGTGGGAAAAAGTGGGGATAACTCACTCCCGCGTCTGATAACCTCGAATCCCATGCTTGTCGTGTCGTATCTCTTGGGGTTTAAAGAACCCCTCATGATCTATGTCCAACACTCTTTCGGGAAGATCTCTCGACAGAGTGTTGGATTGTGGTCTAGACGACTTTCGTAGTTGACTCAACTCCGAAAGTCTCTGACTCAATCACACACTATGTTCATCGGCGAATACAATCATTCAATCGACGAAAAAGGACGTCTCGCGGTCCCGGTCAAGTTTCGCTCCGCGCTTTCTGATGGCGCGGTCGTGACAAGGGGACTGGATTCCTGTCTTTTCTTGTACACGATGGAAGAGTGGGCAAAGATCGCCGATCGAATTTCGAGCCTTCCTTTTAACCAGGCGAATGCTCGCGCGTTCTCCCGACACATGCTGGCGGGAGCCATGGACGTTTCGTTGGACAAGCAGGGACGCATTATCGTCCCTGATTACTTGAGAAAGGGAGTCGGCATCAGCAAGAAGGTGGTGATTGTCGGTTTGCATAACCGATTGGAAATTTGGGATGAGGCGACCTGGAAGGAGTATCTCAGCCGCACAGGCGAAGAGAGCGGCGAGATCGCGGAGCAGCTTGGTTCAATATGATCCACACGACCGTTCTTCGTAAGGAGGCGGTTGAGTGGTTGAATGTTCGTTCAAACGCTCATTACATCGACTGCACGCTAGGAGCCGGGGGGCATACGGAAGAGATTCTGAAAGGAAGCGGCCCCGAAGGCAAAGTGATCGCGTTCGAGCTCGACGAGGAGACGATCGACGAGACGGGAAACAGACTCGCGTCGTTTAAGGATCGGCTCTTCATCGAGCGCGAAAGCTTCAGAGATTTAGAAAAAGCATCGCGCTATTCATTGCCGATATCCGGCATTCTCTACGATCTGGGATTTTCCGAAGATTTAGTGAAGCGGCGCGGACGGGGATTGAGTTTTCAGGCCGACGAACCATTGGATATGCGGTTTGATACGAGAACCCAGCTGCGCGCCGAAGAAATTGTGAACAGGTGGTCGGAATCCGAGATCGCAGACGTGATCTTTCACTACGGCGAAGAGCGGTACGCACGCCGCATCGCGAGAAGGATTCGGGATGCCAGAGAGAAAGCACGCATTACGACGACGGGCGAACTCGTACGGATCATCGAGGGCGCGGTTCCTCCCCCGTATCGTCGGGGACGGATCCACTGCGCGACACGGACGTTCCAAGCGTTGCGCATCGCGGTGAATGACGAGCTCGATTCGCTCAAGACGTCTCTCGGAAAGGCGATAGACCTCGTCGAGAATGGCGGAAGGATCGGCGTCATCTCGTTTCATTCGCTCGAAGACAGAATCGTTAAGCAGACATTCCGTCTATGGGCAAAGCTTGGACTCGGCACGCTGCCGGTGAAGAAATTTATCGCCGCGAGCGATGAGGAGGTGACAGGAAATCCCGGAGCACGAAGCGCGAAATTAAGAATTTTTGAAAAAAAAGAAACCTCTATTTAATACGTATGTCCAATCCCTTCCTTCAACTAAAAAAACAGTTCATGAAAGCGGCCCACCTGACGCAGCGTAAGCGCGATCAATCGAGCCAGCGCGTTTTTTTCGTTAACTGTGGCCTCGTCTTGACTCTGGCTGTCGTTAGTATAGGGTATCTGGTAACCATCAATACCTTGGCGACAAAGGGGTATGCCATCAAGTTCCTCCAGAGCCAGATCGCTGTTGAGAAGAAACAAAACCAGGAGCTGTTACTCCAGGGTATCGAAGCAAGGAGTCTATCAAATGTTTCTGAGCGGATTGCCGCCCTTAACCTCGTTCGAAGCGATCGTATCGATTATTTCGGCCGAACGTCTGTTGCTTCAGCAAAGTGAAATTCTCATAATGTGCTTGTCCATTAACGAGAACAACCAGTGCAATTTTCTGTTCACTGGTTGTTTTTGTATACAAGTAGTAGGTAGCAGGTAGTAAGTAGTATGGTACGCTACCTACTGCCTACTACCTACTACCTACTACCTACCACCTACCACCTACCACTTATTACCCCCCATGTATCGTCGCCGCTCATCCACTCGCACAACTGAGCTGTTCACGTTTGATCGCGTAGGGATACTCGCGATGAGTATTGTCGCGTTGACAACACTGCTTGTCGTGCGTCTTTTTGTGCTGCAGATTGTCGGTTATGAAGAATTCAAGGCTGCCGCGGATGGCGAGCATCGGTTTTTCAAAAAACTGTTTCCCGCGCGGGGGCAGATGTATGTCAAAGAGCACAATGCAAGCCGCGAGACGGGCGCATTCCTGATGCATGTCGGCGGCGAGGATGTTTTCCCTGCGGTGACCAACAGGGACTACAAGCTCGTGTATGCCGTGCCAAAAAATATTTTGGATCCCGCAGCCGCAGCCACGGCGCTCGCTCCTGTGTTGAGCCTTGAAAAGGAAGTGCTGCTTGAAAAACTTTCAAAAAAAGACGATACGTATGAAATGCTTAAACGAAAGATCACAGACGAAGAGGCGGCAAAAGTTCGGCAGCTCAATATCATGGGCGTCAGTTTCAGTTCTGAAACATTTCGTTTTTACCCCGAGAAGGGGCTCGGCGGCCATTTGTTCGGCTTTATGGGATACGCCGGAGACGATTACCGCGGGTTGTACGGCCTGGAAGGATATTACAACGACATCCTCAAGGGAAAAGAGGGATCGCTTCGCGTGGAAAGGGACGCGGTGGGAGCGCTGATTCCGATCGGGGAGAAACGCGTTCAGGAGGCGGTTGACGGAAGCGACTTGATTCTCACCATTGATAGGACGATTCAGATGATCGTCTGCTCAAAACTTCAGGCGTGGGTGTTGCAGCATGGCGCGGACGGCGGAACGGTTATTGTCATGAATCCGAAAACCGGCGCGCTTCTTGCGATGTGCAGCGTTCCGGATTTTGAGCCGGCGACGTTCAACAAGTCGGAGATAAAAACGTTTGCGAATCCCGCTATCTTTACGCCGTACGAACCGGGCTCGACATTCAAGCCCATCACGATGGCGATGGCGCTTGATCAGGGAAAGGTAAGCCCGTCCACGACATTTACCGATACAGGAGTGATAAAGATCGGCCCGTATAGCATTCGGAATTCCGACAATAAGGCGCATGGCGTTCAGACGATGACGCAGGTACTGGAGGAGTCGTTAAATACCGGCGCGATTTTTGCCGCGCGAAAAGTGGGACGGAAGGACTTCTTGTCGTATGCAAAGGCATTCGGATTCGGTTCAAAAACGGGCATTGAGCTTTCGGGAGAAGTTCAGGGGTCGATTAACGCGCTGAGCGATAAAAACGAGATTTATCTTGCGACGACGTCGTTCGGGCAAGGATTTACCGTTACGCCACTCCAGCTGACCGCGGCATTCGGTGCGATAGCCAACGGGGGAAATCTGATGCAGCCGTATCTTGTGCATGCCATCGTGAAACCGGACGGCAATACGTTGGTGACAAAACCAAAAGTCGTCCGTCGGGTCATTTCTGAGCGTTCGGCGACGCTGCTTTCCGGCATGCTTGTCAATGTCGTGCGAAAGGGGCATGGTAAGCGGGCGGGGGTTCCGTACTATTACGTCGCCGGGAAAACGGGCACGGCGCAAGTTCCTCGCAAGGACGGACGTGGATACGAGGCACATGTGTCGATCGGCTCGTTCGTCGGTTTTGCGCCGGTAGATAATCCTCAGTTTGTCATGCTCGTAAAGATCGATCGTCCGCGCGATGTGCAGTGGGCGGAAAGTTCAGCCGCGCCGCTGTTTGGGGATATCGCGAAATTTTTAGTGAATTATTTAGAAATTCCTCCTGACGAACCGGTGAAGAATAAGTAGTAGGTGGTAGGTGGTAGGTGCTAAGTAGTAGGTAGTATGAAAAAGATAATTCAATACACGTTGTTTATACTTGCTCGATCCGTCCTGGCGGCATATCGTCCGGATATTGTCGGCATTACGGGAAGCGTAGGGAAGACAACGGCGAAAGAGGCGATTCGGATCGTACTCTCGTCGCATTTTTCCGTGCGTGCCGCGTTTGGCAACTTAAACACAGAGATCGGTTTGCCGCTGGCCATTTTTGGCGTACAAGAAAACCCCGGGAAGTCCCTGATCGGATGGCTGCGTGTGTTCTACCGGGCGCTGCGATTATTACTCATCAAAGACGCGTCATATCCACGCGTTCTGATTCTCGAGTACGCCGCGGATCACCCCGGCGATATTTCGTATCTCACCAAGCTTTGCCCGGCGCGCATCGGTGTTTTGACCTCGATCTCGTCTGCGCACATCGGGGGGTTTGGTTCTATCGAGTCGATTGCGAATGAAAAGATGCAGCTGTTGACGAACCTGACGGGGAGTAGCCCGCATGCGATCGTCAATGGCGACGATGAAGAAATCACGCGGCGCATGGCTCGCATATCAGTACCGGTTATGCGCTACGGCTGCGAGCGAGGGAACGCCATTGCGGCGGATGCTATCGAAGAGAATCATTTCTTCAAGCCTGGAAAGCAAACACACTTGCGCATATCGGCAACCGTGCGACGGGGGCATGAAACCGCATCACTGCATCTCGAGGAGTGCGTTGCCCAGCATATGGTGAGCGCGGCGCTTGCTGGCATTGCCGTTGGAACGATATTTGGGATTTCACTGAAAGAATCGTGCGAATTGTTGCGACAATTTCGTCCGTTCAGGGGCCGTATGCGGCTGATCGAGGGAATCAATGAAACGCTCATCATAGATGACAGCTATAACTCATCACCCATCGCGGTCCGGTCCGCGCTTGCGGCGCTTTCGTCGTTCCAGATCCTGCCCGCGGCTCGGCGCATTGCGGTGCTTGGCGACATGGCCGAGCTTGGCGATTTTACGGCTGAGAGCCATCGTGAAATAGGCTCGCTGTGTTTTTCAAGCCGAGTCGATGTGCTGGTGACCGTCGGCCCCCTTAGCAATGAAACGGCTCACGCTGCACAGAACCATGGCATGAGCGAACAATCCATTCACGCGTTCGATGACGCGCACTCTGCCGCGCAGTTCGTCAAAGGGTTGCTGAAAAAAGGCGACGTTGTCCTCGTGAAGGGGTCTCAAATGATGCGGCTTGAAAAAATGGTCAGGGAAATCATGCAAAGCCCGGAAATTGCGGGCAACATACTTGTTCGCCAAGGCAAAGAATGGGTATAATGGAGGCATAAGACGATTTTCACATATGCTAAAAGAGGGAAGTACGCGAGGAGTGGACAGTGAAGAAGTCCGTATTAAACTTGAACCTGAGACGGAAGACCTTCTTCGTGCTCGCGGTATTACAGCTGATAATATCGGAGTCATGGTGACTCGTCTCCTGGCGTCCGAACATCCCCTCATTCTTTTGAAGGAGCTCAGGCAAACAAAGGGGCTCCAACTATCGGCGGCAAAAAAAATCGTTGATCTTGCCAGGCTGTATGTAGACAATATTCCCGATGATGAGGTGGCGTTTACAGCAGAAGCGGAGGTCCGGGAGGAGCTTCTTAAAGCATGGAGCGATTACCCGCAGAGTTTGCAGCAGATCTTTGCCCAAGGAAATCTAACTTCAGAAGACTTAATCCGACTCGCCGAGGAGTATCCTCCAGGAAATGAGCTTGAGCCGGGAGATCTGAACAAGCTTATGTCCCAGTATGATTTTTTGGAGACCAGAAGTCAGGCTCTTCAACTCGTTCGACTTGCCCGGACCAAAGCGTCGCAACTCATTGAGGAGCGCCAGCGGGAAACAAGGGTAAAGAGGAGCGAAGAGCATGATCGTGATTTTGGGAATTTCAAAGGGAAGATCGAATATCTTGATGTCGACAGCCTAGGCGCGAAACTTCTGGATGAGTGGGGTCTTGGCAAAGCATGTTGGACAGACCCGTCTATTCCTTTTGAGAAGTGGGCGGAGGGGCGGGCCGACCGCTATCGCCTTCTCAAGCTTCTCGACGAAAAAGGATACGCAGACCTTCTGCGAGAATGGTGCGAGTCGGCAGTTCTCTCGGGAAAAGAAACGGTTGTGGCGGGAGAGCGGTTTCGCAATGGGTTTGATCTGTCGGAACTTACGCGCATGAACCTGCTTTTGCGATTGCAAGGGCGTGATCATTTTCCCAGGATTGCGCTGACACAGCAGGAAGCCGAACATATCGCCGGGGGCCCTCAGCCGCTTGAGCAGATTCTTCGGGAAAGCACCATGTCTATGGGCAGAACATCGGTAGGCCTGCTGCATACAAGTGTTGCGGCAAGGGGCAACGCGCTCCATCCCTCGCGATACGAAGGCGAGGGCATTCTTGGGTTCACGCTTCGTCAGGGTGCGGTCAAGGGATCGCATCGGCCGCAAGACTACGAGTACACATTGTCCGGCAGGGCGCGCGACGGAGAAGATTTGATGCCGATTCTTGACGATCTCGCGGACGGCCAGCGAGGATTTCAGCAAGACGGACGCGAGCGCGAGTACTCGGCGGAGGTTGCTGGCATTCTCAGAGCGATTGACGAGGGTTTTAGAGAACGAAAATCGGTAAAACTCCAGGCGGGACTTGAACAATTGGGAGGATTGCTGCAGATCGGAAGCGAAGCGATTTTCCCCCGAGCGAAGGTGTTTGTCCATGACGCGCTTGCCGCCGCGAAAAAAGACTCGATTGAATATGCGTCGCTCTCTCTTGAGGTGCGCCATGACTGGCCGGGGCAGGAGATCCAGTTCCTTGTCCGCGCGCATGAACTGATCTATTACTTTCAAAAGCCGCAAAAGGGACTTACCGGGCACTGGCGGAAGCTTATCGAAGCTCTCGGATCATGGAATGGGGATCTTGCCGACCGTCCGCGGTATGTTGAGGCTTCGTTTTCCGAGCGTATTGGCGCGATGCAGGGAAAGGAGCGTACGGCATGGTTTCAGAAGAAGTTCAAGCAGTCGGACTTTGATACCATTGCCAGGATGCTGCTTGACTTGAATCTTGGCAAAGCGAGCAAGCACGAACTTGATAGCGTCCGCACGGATGCATGTGTCGCGTTAGATACATTGCGACCAGGCATGAGAAAACTGCTGCACGATCATCTGAGGCAGTCGTCCGATATTCCGGCGAGCTATAAAGCGACGGATATCAAAGGGCTGATGAAGATGCTCTACAACGCCTGAGGTTGGAATAGGGTTGACTTTTGCCGATATTTCGTGTTTTCTATACAGAGCATCTTCGTACGCCGCCATCGTCTAGCGGTTAGGACATCGCCCTCTCACGGCGGGGACTGGGGTTCGATTCCCCATGGCGGTACCAAGGAATGCAAGCCATATC
>OBOI01000587.1_pt1 | contig 12224 bp, 8 predicted proteins | sample 1670151 | NCBI WGS metagenome assembly OBOI01 (sample SAMEA104232303, study PRJEB22302) | sediment metagenome | biome: forest; feature: aquifer; material: sediment | place: USA | collected 2011-08-07 | depth 0.01 m | reverse complement strand
GCGGCCACGCCCTGCGCCGCGCCGCAGATCGAGTAGAGCAGCGGCAACATGCGCACCGCAGCGTCGGCGCGACGGCCGCGCAGGAGCGTCACCGCACTCGGCCGCACCAGATCGACGCCGATGTCGCCCACGCGCCCGCCCTGCCAGCGCAACCGCAGACGCAGAAATCCAGGATCGAAACCGGTGGCGTTCATCGACGCCGATTATCGCCCGCTTCCGCCTCCGCAGACGACGACACCGTCAGAGACAAGCTCAATCCGGCTTGCGGCGTGGCAACGGTCGCCACGCAAATTTTTCCGCTGCCGGCACCGCCCGGTGGAGATGATGATGCCGATGGGCGCTGCCGTCGCCGTGTCCGTGGCGATGGGCGTGGATGAGGCCCGTGCGCCGCAGCAAGTCCTCGTCGCCGAGAATCTCGGCAGGCGTGCCCTGGGCAATCGCGCGCCCCTGCTGCATGACCACGCAGAGGTCGGCCACGTCCTCGACGATATCCAGATCGTGGGTTGCCATCACCAGCGTCTTCGCCCTGTCGCCCCAATCGATCAGGGTCTCGATGAGGCCGCTTTCGCTTTCCGGGTCGAGCGAAGCGGTCGGTTCGTCGAGCAGCAGTACCTCGGGATCGAGAATCAGCACCGAGGCCAGGGCCACCCGCTTTTTCTCGCCGCCCGACAGACGATGGGGCGGACGATCGCGCAGATGCGCCAGTCCCATGCCGGACAAGGTTTCCTCGACGCGCTGCCGGATGTACGCCGCCGGCCAGTGCAATTGCAAGGGGCCGAACGCCAGTTCGTCGAATACCGAGGCGTTGAAGAGTTGCACATCCGGATTCTGGAACACGAAGCCGACGCGGCGGCGAAAGTCGCAGGACTGTTCCGCGTCCGCCATGCGGCGCGAGTCGAGCGGCGCGCCGAACGCCGACACCGTGCCGGCATCGGGGAAATAGAGAGCGTCGAGCACCCGCAGCAGCGTGGACTTCCCCGAGCCGTTGGCGCCGAGCAGAACGACCCGCCGGCCGCGCGGAATGACAAGCGAGAGCCCCGCCAGCGCCGTCACGCCCTGGTAACGGTAGTCGACCCCGCTCAACTCGAATACCGGCGCCGTCATGAATGAAAGCCTAAAATCGCCGCCGCCAGCAGCCCGCCCAGCACCGCCCAGTCCAGCGGCGCCATGCGGAATTCGAGCAGCGCATGCTGTTCGCCGCGATAGCCGCGCGACTGCATGGCAAGAAAAACCTCGTCGGCCAGATGCAGGCTTTTGCTCAGCAGCACGCCGGCATCGGCGACCAGCATATGGCGTTTCTCCGGGCCGGAGAGGCGCCCCACCTGTCTGCTGCGGCGCGCCTCGAACATGTCGAGCGTCGTTTGCAGCAGCAGGAAGATATAGCGATAGCTCATACAGAGAATGGCCACCGCCACCGCAGGCACGCGCAAGGCCCGCAGCGCCTTCAGCAATTGCGGCCACGGCGTGGCGAGTATCGTCAGCGCCGCAAACGTGGCCGCCGTGGCGGCGCGGCCGATCAGAAACGCGGCACTCGCCATACCCTGCGTCGTCGCCGTCCAGCCCAGCAGCGGCACACGCAAGACCGGGTCGCCGGGGACGATGAAAATCGCCGGCAGCGCCAGCACGCCGGTGAACATCGCAACATTGAGCCAAATCCCGCGCGCCAGCACCGCCAAGGGGATCCGCGACAGCAGGGCAAGGCCCACCGCAGCGGCAAACAGGCCGGACAAGACGGCAAGACTGCGGGTCGATACGACGAAGGCGACCAGGCCCAGCAAACCGATCAGCCGCACGCGCGGATCGAAACGCTGCAACAGCCCCGGCGCCCGCGCCAGGCGTTCGGCACAGATTGCGTGTTCCATTACGCCGAGCAGGCTGCCGATCTGACGTTCGAGAAAGCCGCCGCCGCGCTTGCGCTCAAGAAGAGACGGCTCCGACATGTGGCGGCTGCGCTCAGTCGCGCACCGGTTGCCGGCGCAGACGCCCGAACATCCAGCCGATGCCCAGCCACGCCAGGAGGGTCAGCCCGCTGCCCAGCATGGCCGAAAACACATAGCTGACCGAGCTTGGCAGGAAGGGCATTTCGTAGTCGGGCAGCGGTGAATTCCACAGCGACGCAAGCTGCCTGAGCCCCGTCGGCGTTTCCGCCGGCAGCGCTCCGTTACGCGAGGCGGCGACGATTTCCGCGCGCTTTTGCGCATCGGCAAAGTCCTCGACGCCCCACTCGCCCCAGGCCGTCCCCGACGCCAATTGACCCAGCGGCGCCAACACCATCAGCACACCCAGCAGCGCGAGCAGCTTGCGCACCGAAAACCAGTTCCCCCGCGCCGGGTCGGAACCGGCGTCCATCGTCCGCCGCAGCAGCTCCGGCTCCGCCCGTTGCAGCCAGGACAAGAGGCCGCCGCTGACCACGCCTTCCGCAATGCCGGCCAGCCCCAGGTGACCGATCATCATTGCCGGAATGGCGATTGCCAGCGGATAAGGCGCGTAGAGCGGCACGCCGGCGTCGGTATGAAACCACAGCGGCTGCACGCCGAACTCGATAGCGGTCGCCAGCGCCGCAACGTTGATCGCGACATAGCCGGCGATTGTGGCCGCCACCACGCGCCGCGGCGAATCGATGGCCGCATTCGCGGCCAGCGCCCGATAGAGCAGATAAGCACTGCCGACGCCGATAACGCCCATGTTGAGACAGTTGGCGCCCAGCGTGCTGATGCCGCCATCGCCGAAAAAGAAGGCCTGAATCGTCAGCGCAATCGAGATCGCCAGCATGCCGGCCCACGGTCCCAGCACCACCGCGGCGATGCCGACGCCCACCGCATGGCCCGTGGTGCCGCCCGGCAAGGGCAGATTGAACATCATGACAACAAAGGAAAACGCCGAGAACACCGCCAGCAGCGGCACCATGCGCGTGTGCATCTGCCGTTCCACCTTGCGCAGCGCGACGTACCAGAACGGAATCACCGCCGCATAGGTCGCGGCACAAGTGGCGGGACTCAGGTAGCCGTCGGGAATGTGCATGAATGTCCTCCTCGTGCCGGTGGATGCGACAAAGAGCCGGGCGCTCACGCCGGGCTTCGCGGCAGCTTCGTCGCGACGTCCGGATTGTATATCGCAGTATGAGGAAACTCAATTTCATCCTACGCGATAAGCCCTCACGAACAATCCTCAGCGACGGCACCAACGAAAATTGACTACGGTCGCCGGACTCGGACATACTCACAAAAGACGCGTTGAGCTTCACACGCAGTTTCAGCGGCACCCTTGACTGCGCACCGTATCCGAATCACAAATTGGGGGACGAATCATGTCGGAAAACAAGCGGTCGCGGGCCATCGTTCGGGTGATCGGAATGGCTGCCGGATTGGCCATCGCCGCATCCCCGGCCGGCGCGGCGGAGGAGACGCCACTGGACAGGATCGTCCTGAGCGCACCCGGCCCGCGCAACATTTCCTATCTGCCGGTCGACCTGATACCGGCCATCGGCGCCGACAGGGAAGAAGGCATCAGCCTGAAAATTCTCCACTCCGGCGGCGGTGGCGTGGCCTTGAACAACATGGTCACGCGCAATGCCGATTTTGCCGTGGCCGGCGTGCCGGCGGCGATGTCGCTCAAAAGCAATGGCGGCGACGTGGTGGTGATCGCGCCGGTCGACGACGCGCCCCTGTTCGTGCTCATGGTGCGCTCCGGGCTCAAGAACAAGGTCAAGCGCATCGCCGACCTCAAGGGCAAGGTGATCGGCGTCAACACCGGCACCAAGGCCAGCAAGACCACCTCCCAGCAACTGGCCGAGTTGCTGCTCAAGTCCGCCGGCGTGCCGCTCAATTCCGTCCGCATCGTGCCGGCCGGGCAGAGCTGGGTCGAGCAATCCTCGCTGATGATTTCCGGCCAGGCCGACGCCGTGGTCGGCGACGAGCCTTTCGCCTCGCGCCTGCTGGCCGACAAGCGCGTCTTCTTTCTCGCCCACCTGGCGCAGCCCGAAACCGTCGGCGGCATCCAGGGCGCCAACTTCCTGCATGCGGCCCTGGAAACGCGCAGCGACGTAATCGCGAACGAACCGGCGAAAGTCGCGAAGATGGTGCGCATGGTCAAGAAGAGCCTCGCCTGGATCGCCAGCCACACCCCGGAGCAGGTGGCCGACGTCCTCGGCGTCAATGAGCCGGAGGAGCGTTCGGCACTGTTGCTGTCGTTGCACAAGTACCCAAAAACCTTCAACCGCGACGGCAAATTCTCCGCCGCGCAACTCAAGGAAACCGACATCTTCTTCCACAGCAGTCTGGAGAAGGGAGATGCCGGCCTGTCGCTGAGCCTCGAACAGATGCTGGATGACCGCTGGGCCGGACGCGGAAAATGAGTCGACGCAACTCCATCGGCCGTCAGGCGGCAATCCGGCTTTTCGTCAGCCTCGGCCTGCTGGTAGCGCTGATCGCCGCCAGTTCGATCGGCATCTACCAGGCGGCGCTGCACCAGGCCGCCCACCATCGGGCCGAAGAACTGGCCACCTTCTATACCGCCCGTCTCGACCAGATCGAGCGGGAGTGGGAAATCCGCAGCCGCGATTTCAAAGTACGCATAGAAACCACCCGCGCATTGGAAGCGCCCGCCACCGCGGCGACAAATCTCCAGGCCTTCATGACCGTCCAGGGCGCAGATCGGTCGTTCCAGTACCTGATGATCCAAAGCGGGGACGGCACGAAGCTGTTCGACTTCGGCAAGGATATCGTTCTGCCTTCGATACCGGCGAGTGCCGAAAATGGATTGGGCCATTACCTGGATCCGCAGAACGGCCACGCCTATCGGGTCTTCGAGCACCCGATCTGGCTGGGGGAGGCGCGCGGTATGGGACGCTTCGCCGTGTTCTTCCGCATCGACAACGCGCTGCTCAGACAGATGAGCACGCCGGGCCTGACGTTGAGCCTCCTGCACGACGGCGCGCCGGTGGCCAGTTCCGGCGGCCAGGCCGCCATCGACCGTCTGCGTGGCAACCGGGGCGTGACCGAACCCGGCAAGGAAATCCGCGCATTGCCCTGGACCGGCAAACCCGACGACCCCATCCGCCTGAGCATCGAGGCGCCGGTGACGACCCTGTTCTCGACGGCCGAACTCGCCGTGGGCATGAGCCTGATTCCGGTCATCGACGGCCTTGTGCTTTGGCTCACCATCGGCCTGTGGCTGATGCGCCAGACGCGGCGGATCACCCATCTGGGCCGCGCGGTCGGCGAATATACGTCCGCCGGCAAGGTCACCGCGACCATGGCAGACACGCTCGCCAACGCCCGGCGGGGACAAACGGACGAAATCGCCGAGGTGGCCGATGCCATGGAGGTGCTGGTCGCCGCCGTCGACCGGCGCGAAAGGGAGCGGGAGGAGTCGGCCGCGCGGCTGAGCGAAAGCGAGAAACGTTTCCGCCAGTTGTTCAACTGCGGCAGCGACGCCATCTTTGTGACGGAAGTCCTGCCCGGCGGCATCCCCGGCAAGCTCATTGAAGTCAACGAAATCGCCTGCGAGCGCCTCGGCTACACGCGCGAAGAATTGTTGCAGATGAGTCCCGCGGACATCGATGCCCCCGAACACGGCCGACCCGACGATCCGGAATTCCTGCGCAAGCTTCAGGAAAACTGGCAAGCCACCATCGAGAGGGTGCATGTCACCAAGGACGGGCGCCACATCCCCGTGGAAATCAACGTGCACTTGTTTACCCTGGCGGGCAAGGACGCCATTCTGGGCGTGGCGCGCGATATTTCCGCACGCATTCAGGCCGAAACCGAATACCGCACGATCCTGCAGACCACCCACGACGGCTTCTGGATCGTTTCAACCACCGATGGGCGGTTCATCGACGTCAATCCGGCATACTGCGAGATGAGCGGCTATTCCTGCGATGAACTGCTGGGCATGGGCATTCCGGATATCGAAGCCGCCGAGAAGCCGCAGGAAACCGCCCAGCACATCGCGGATGTCATCTCCGGCAAGCGGCAGCGTTTCGAGTCGCGCCACCGACGCAAGGACGGTAGCATATTCGACGTCGATGTCAGTTGCCAGTTCGTCGATGCGCACGGTGGCGCACTGGTTGTCTTCGTGCGCGACATCACCGCGCACAAGCATACTGAACAGGTGCTGATCGAGTCGAAAAGCGAAGCCGAGCGGGCCAATCGCGCCAAGTCGCAATTCCTCGCCAACATGAGCCATGAAATCCGCACCCCGATGAACGCCATCATCGGGCTTTCCGATCTGGCCCTGAGACTGGAGCTTCCGTCCAAGCTGCGCGATTACTGCACCAAGATACAGACGTCATCCCTGGCGCTGCTGTCCATCATCAACGACATCCTCGACTATTCCAAGGTCGAGGCGGGACACCTGGAACTGGACGCAGTGGAATTCTCGCTTGAGCAGGTGCTAGCCAACGTCTCCGACCTGTTCATCGTGCGCGCCGAGGAAAAAGGCCTGGAACTGTTTTTCGAGACGGCCTTCGTGCCGCCGGTGCTGGTGGGCGACCCGCTGCGCCTGGGTCAGGTGATGAACAATCTGGTGGGAAACGCCGTGAAGTTCACCGAGCGCGGGGAAATTCACGTCAAGGTCGAGGAGGTGGCGACCGACGGAGACGATGCCGACCTGCGTTTTTCGGTGCGCGATACCGGCATCGGCATAACGCCGGAACAAGCCGGGCGCCTGTTTCATGCGTTCACCCAGGCCGACGGCTCGATTACGCGCAAGTATGGCGGCACCGGCCTTGGGCTGACCATCAGCCAGCGTCTGGTGGAAAAAATGGGCGGCGAGATTGCCGTCGCCAGCGAACCCGGCCAGGGCAGCAATTTCAGCTTCACCATCCGCCTGCGCGTCGGCCATGCCGAAGACCTTGCGCGCTCGCCTGCCAACCTGCGCGGCATGCGCGTGCTGGTGGTGGACGATATCGATACCTCGCGCCAGATATTGCGCGACATTCTGGTTTCCTGGAAATTCGTGGTGGCCGAAGCGGCTTCGGGGCGCGAGGCGCTGGACATCCTGCGCCAGGCCGAGCGCGACCAGGCCATCGAACTGGTATTGCTCGACTGGAGAATGCCGGGCATGGACGGCGTCGAAGTCGCCCGCGAGATACAGGAACAAGTCCGCCGCGGCGAGATTCCCGGCATGCCGGTGAGCATCATGGTCACCGCCTACAGCAAGGATCAACTGCTGCAAGAGGCGCAGGGCGTGCGCCTGGACGCGGTGCTGCAAAAGCCGGTGATCGCCTCCAATCTCTTCGACACGATAGTCCGTATCCAGGGCGGCAAGGTGGAACTGGCGGCAGTGCCGCAGTACGACTACTCCACCCTGCTAGCCGGCGCGCAACTCCTGCTGGTCGAGGACAACGAGATCAATCAGCTAGTGGCACGGGAACAACTCGAACGCGCCGGCATGGTCGTTACCGTCACCAATAACGGCGAGGAGGCGCTGCAAGCCTTGCAGACGAAAACATTCGATGCGGTGTTGATGGACCTGCAAATGCCGGTGATGGACGGCTTCGAAGCAACGCGCCGGATTCGCCAGGATGCCCGCTTCCGTGATCTGCCTATCCTGGCCTTGTCGGCGGCAGTCCTGGCGCAAGACCGGGCCGACTGCCTGGCCGCCGGTATGAACGATCATGTGGCGAAGCCGGTGGTGCCGCAGGAAATGATCGCGACCCTGGCGAAATGGATCAGGGCCGGTACGGAAAACGATCCGCGGTGCACGCTCGTCGCCAGCGCCAACGAAGCAGCGCAGGCCATGCCGGAACTGCCGGGATTCGATCTTGCGGCGGCGTTGAGTCGTGTCGGCGGCAATCGCATCCTGCTTGAGAAATTGCTGCTGAACTTCGCCGCGCAGTTTGGCCAGGCGGCGGATGAACTGGATAGTCTGATCCGGCTTGACCGCAAAGACGCGGCGGCGGCGCTCGCGCACCGAACCATGGGCGCAGCCGGCAATCTCGGCGCGGTCGCACTCCACGCGGCAGCGAACCGCCTGGAGCAGGCGTTGAAAGAGGATGCGCCGCCCGGCGCTCAGGCGGAATTCAACGCCGCCCTGGCCGTGGTGCTGACATCCATCGCCAGGATCAAAGAGCCTCCCGCCACCGAGATATTGGAGTTCGAGTGCGAGAAATGCCAATGGGAACGGGGGGCGGAATTATTCAAGGAACTGCATGAACGTCTGGAGAGCAGCGACTTCGTGCCGCATGAATTGATCGCGGAGTTTCTGGATTCCGTGAAGTGCCAGGCACTGCGCCGGAAGTTGCTGGAATTGCAGCGGCAAGTCGACAGCATCGACTATGACCGCGCGCTGGAGACGCTGGGCAGCCTCACCTGCGTCAAGGGTCACGATCTCGGCGGGCTCTCAAATAATGCCGAATAAGACTTCCCCGCCATTGATCCTGATCGTGGACGACGCGCCGACCAATATCCAGGTGCTGGCGGAGACCCTGCGAGCCGACTACCGGGTCAAGGTCGCGACCAGCGGCCAGGTCGCGCTCGACATCGTCGTCCGCGACAAACCCGATCTCATTCTGCTCGACGTGATGATGGCCGGGATGGACGGCTACGAGGTCTGCCGTCAACTCAAGGCAAATCCGGGCACCCGCGAGATACCGGTGATATTCGTTACCGCCAGGAGCAGTACGCAGGATGAGGAACACGGCCTCGGCTTGGGCGCCGTGGACTACATTTCCAAGCCCTTCCATCCGGCGATCGTCAGGGCGCGCGTGCGCAACCATATCGATCTCAAATTGACGGCGGCGGCGCTACGGGAACGCGAGGCGCAACTCAATCGCCATGTCATCGATCTGGCCCAGGCCAGGGTGCAGGCCGATGTAGCGCGGGCAGAAGCCGAGCGGGCGAACGCCGCCAAATCGCATTTCCTGGCGGCGGCGAGCCACGATCTGCGGCAGCCGCTCCACGCTCTGGACATCTACGTCAGACTCATCGCCGCCAGCGTGCCCCCGACCTGCGAGATGCTCGTCGATAAAATGAAGCTGTGCTCCGACAACCTGTCGGCGCTGCTCAACGACTTGCTCGACCTGAGCAAACTCGATGCCGGCGGGGTCAAGCCGCGCATCTCGGCGTTTGCCTTGTCCGAATTTCTGGGCCAGATCGCCGCCACCCATGAGCCGTCCGCCGAGCAGAAGGAACTTCTCTTCCGCGTCGCTTCGACCCGCCTCGTTGCCAGTACGGACCCTCAGTTGTTGCGCCAGTTGGTCGCCAACCTCGTCGCCAACGCCATCCGTTACACCGAACGCGGCGGCATCCTTCTCGGCGTGCGGCGCCGCGACGGCAAGTTGTGGATCGAGGTGTGGGACACGGGTATCGGCATTCCGCCGGACAAAACCAGCGAAATATTCGAGCCCTTCCTCCAGCTCGGCAACCCCGCGCGCGATCAGGAACAAGGCGCCGGTCTCGGTCTGGCCTTGGTCCAGCGCCTGGCCAAGGTGCTCGGATTGGAGATCAGGGTGAACAGCCGCCTCGGGCGCGGCTCTTTGTTTGCCATCGAAGTGCCCCGCGGCGCGGTTGTGGCAGAAAGTATCCGTACTACGGAGCGCAGGATCGCACCGGAACGGCGGCGGCTGCGCGTGGCGCTGGTCGAGGACCAGGATTTCGTGCGCGACGCCATGACCCGAGGCGTTGAGCACCTGGGGCATGAAGTGGTCGCGGCGGCAGACGTCGTCGGACTGCTGGCCGGATTGAACGGTATCGCGCCGGACGTCATCGTCGCCGACTACCGGCTGAAGGGCGGCAGCATCGGCAGCGATGCCATCGCCATCGTGCGCAAGTGCTACGGCAACAGCATCGGCGCCGTCGTCGTCACCGGCGAGACCGATCCCGTCGTTGTGAAAAGCATCGTGGATGAAGGGCTGCGCGTGTTGCACAAGCCCGTGCAACTTGACACATTGCGAACCTGCCTGGATGAAATCGGTGCGGTCAGCCCGCCGGATGCGGCGTAAATCGGATGGACGGAAATATGCAGAATACAGACAACAAGCCATTGGTCCTGATCGTGGACGACACGCCGACCAATATCCAGGTGCTGGCGGAAACCCTGCGCGCCGACTATCGGGTCAAGGTGGCGACCAGCGGCGAGGCGGCGCTGGATATCGTCAAAAAGAGGGACAGCAAACCGGATCTCATCCTGCTCGACGTGATGATGGCGGGGCTGGACGGCTACGAGGTCTGCCGCCGGCTCAAGGAGAATCCCGACACCCAGGGCATACCGGTGATTTTCGTCACCGCGAAGAACGATGCGCAGGATGAAGAGCGCGGTCTGAGACTGGGCGCCATGGACTACATCGCCAAGCCCTTCCATCCAGCGATTGTCAAGGCGCGCGTGCAGAATCACATCAATCTCAAGATGAAAACGGACTTGCTCGAATCGCTGGCGCTCATCGACGGCCTGACCGGCATTCCCAACCGGCGGCGGCTCGACGAGGCGCTGGACACGGAATGGAAACGCAGCCTGCGCTGCGGCACGCCGCTGGCGATGGTGATGGCAGACGTCGATTGCTTCAAGGCCTACAACGACCATTACGGCCACGGCGCGGGGGATGAATGCCTGAAGGCGGTGGCACGGGCGCTGTCGGCTTCTCTCACTCGCCCGGCCGACATGATGGCCCGTTACGGCGGCGAGGAGTTTGTCGCCATCATGCCCGACACCGATGCCGCCGGAGCCAAGTTATTGGCGCAACGCTGGCGCGACAATGTGGCGGCGCTGGCCTTGCCGCACGCCTGTTCCAATACGACCGATCACGTTACGGTCAGCGTGGGCTACGCTAGCCAAACCCCATTCGCAGAACAGGCGCCGCAGACGCTTCTGGGACTGGCGGACAAAATGCTCTATCGGGCAAAGGAACTTGGCCGCAACCGGATATGCGGATGTGAATAGGGCGTACTTCCCGGGAACCGGTCTTCGCGCCGCTACGGGTTCTCGAAGAAGCGGATGGCAGCGAGCAGCTCCGGGAACGTGTAAATAATGTAGTCGGGCTTGACGCCCTCCTTCTCCTGCGCCCCCTGGTTCGACTTGAAGAACACCGTTTTCATGCCGGCTCGCTGCGCACCATGAACGTCGCGGTACATGTCGTTGCCGACGAACAAGACCTCCGACGGCTCCATTTTCATGGCGGTCAACGCGGCCATGAACAGGCGTTCGTCGGGCTTGCGGTAGCCGAAGTGTCCCGAGATCAGAATCGGATCGAAATGGTCGGATAGTCCGACGGCGTGAAGTTCAGGAATTGCGTAGGCCGTCTGACCATCGGAAATGATCGCCAGACGATATTTCGAATGCAAGTGCCAGAGCGTGTCCTCGACGCCCGGATAAAGCTGCAGGCGCTGGCGCGATGCCGCACGGTGCGTCTCGGCGAGCAGCCTCGGCAGTTGTTCGATCTTCTCTGCCGGCAGGCCGCGCGTAAAGTCGGTGGCGTGCTGGGCCACCATGTCGCGAAAAATTGCGATGGCGTCGAACTCCGGGTATCGCTCGCCGGACGCGGCACGCTGTTCCTTCATGATCTGGAAGTAGAGATCCTTGACGACGTTCGGATCGAGCGCTATGCCCTGATACGACAGGACGTTGCTGATGACGCGATAGACGTCGTCGTGCCATTCGTTGGTGCGAATGTCCGTAAGCGTGCCGTTGATATCGAAGATGATGCCTTTGACGATCATTCAGTGCCTCCTCAGGCATTCTATGGCTTCGCAGATCAGGCGATAGCGGTATTCCGCCTCTATCCAGCCGTTGCGCGCAATGCGCAGCAAGGTGATGCCCATGTAGAAGGGCGTCCGTCCGGTGATGGATGCGAAGGCGCTGTCGCGGTCGGGAAAGTGGCAGGCGTATTCCCAGAGGAAGTGACCGATGAAGGGATCGGCGGCGTGCCGGTCGCCGGTGGCGCGCATGAAGAAATGCTTCAGTTCGCCGGCAATGCGGCCGGTGTCGAAAACGCGATCCGCGCGCCGGGTTCTCTCCAGATCGAAGGCGGTGACTTCCAGTCCGTTGCCGAACATGAAGTTATCCGGCGTCGCGTCCCCATGCACGACCACCTTCTGGTCTTCCCACATCCGCGGCTGATTGCGCCACTGGTCACGCAGCCAGTACAACTCGCCGGCTTCGCTGGCGCCGATTGACCTGATATCACGCAGCTTGTGAATAAGGCGGTCCATATAGTCGCAGTCTTCGTGGAACTCGACCCCCACGCCAATGGCGGTGCGGTTGTGAAAGGCGGACAGGAAGTAAGC
>OBOI01000585.1_pt1 | contig 12240 bp, 9 predicted proteins | sample 1670151 | NCBI WGS metagenome assembly OBOI01 (sample SAMEA104232303, study PRJEB22302) | sediment metagenome | biome: forest; feature: aquifer; material: sediment | place: USA | collected 2011-08-07 | depth 0.01 m | reverse complement strand
TGGGCGCGCGCCGACCTCAATCACGCTTTGTTTTCATGCCTCGTGGCGAATGCAAAGCGCGCAGTGCGATGCTTGTTCATGCGATTGCCTGTGCGCGCGCCCAGGGCGGCACACGTCTGCGCTTTGGAACCGTAAAACAAGTGGGGCGCCGGCTGCCCTTCAGCCGCCCAGACTTCTAGCCGGAAACGAGCGCCAGTTCGGCGAGCAGCAATCGCGTGATCGCTGGCGAAACCGCCATCGCCAGATGTCCTACCGGGCCGACGCCAACATTGCGCGCGCCGTCCAGCAGCGAGCTGTTCTGGGGCATGACGTAGTTGTCGTAGGGGCTCATGGCCGACACGGTGTCGGCGGGCAGGGGCACGGCGCCGGGACGGCTCAGCCCCTCCAGCCACGCGCTTTCCGGCTCCATCTGGCGGGCATTGACGCCGAGGCCAAGCATCGCCAGCCGGCTGCCGTGGTGCGGCGAACCCAGCGTGATGAGTTTGGCGACGCGCGCCTTGCCGTGGGCACGCAGATAGGCGCGGGAGGCGAGCCCGCCCATGCTGTGGCCGATCAGTATCACCTGCGTTGCTCCCGTCGCGGCCAGGACTTCCGCAATGCGCAGATCTATCAGTTCGCCGTAGCCGTCGATGGACGCGAACACCGGGTCGAGATTCAGCGTCGCCACCGTCCAGCCCGCCCGCTCCAGGCGGGCGCGCTGCCAGAACCAGAAGCCGCGGTTGCACTGGTAGCCGTGCACCAGCAATACCGGCGGGCGCCGGCTCTGCGCCAGCCTGTCGGGCCCGAGAAAGAAACGTTCGAACGGCATGACGACGGTGAATATGACAATGAAACTGAGGTACTCGGTCAGTGCCATGAGGGCGAAGCCGGACGGCCCGGGGCGCTGCTCCGGCGGCACCGGCGAATGGAACAGGCGGGCGAAGGCGTAAGTGGTCGAAATGACGAATGCGCGTCCGGCCAGCGCCATGGCGGCGACGACGAAAGCGATGGCCGGCGCGTGCCAGCCGCTGCCGGAAAGAAAACGTACCAGAAGGACGTAGAACAGAAGTTCGCCCAGCAGCATGGCGCGCAGGAATGCGGTGGCGGTCATTTCATCCGGCTCCGTTGGTGAGTTCGGCGGTAAGCGCAGTGATGTTACGCATGACCAGGCCGTAAATCGACTGTTGCGGATTGGCGCCGATGCTGGTGGGAAACAGCGAGCCGTCGGCGATGGTGACGTTGCCGAGCTGGTAGTGGCGGCCGCGGCTGTCGGTGACCCCGTGTTTCTCGTCGGCGGCCATGCCGCAACCGCCCATGACGTGCGCGCTGACGACGCGGGCGACGTGAGGCCGCAGCGGCAATTGCGCAATGGCGGCCTTCGCCTCCTTCCAACTGCGGCAGGGCGTCGCCTGCTCGTGCACCGGTATGACTTCCCTGGCGCCGGCGGCGAACTGTATCTCCGCCATCGCCAGCCAGGCGCGGCGCACACCCTCCCAGACAAAATCGTCGATCGGGTAATCGAGTACCGGCGTGCCGTCGCTGCGCAGCTCGACGCTGCCGCCGCTGCTTCTGGGATGAAAGCCGTCGCGCAGCAGGCCCAGCAATACCTGGGTGCGGCTGAAGTCGCGCATCAGTTCCGCGTGGGCCGTACCAAAACCATGCAAGGTTGTTGCGACCAGTACCGGGTGCAGGGGCGGCGCTTCCAGCTTGAAACCGATGGGGCCTGCCACCGGCGCCAGGTCGAGATAGTGGTCGCAATATACCGACTGCGGCGCGCCCGCAAAGCCGTTTATCGGCTCGTCGAAGTGGGCGGCCGAAATCACCGTCGGATGGAGGAAAGTGCGGCGTCCGAGCCGCCCGTGGGGATCGGGTGCGTTCGAGCGCAGCAACAGCCCCGGTGTATTGATGGCACCGCCGGCGAGCACGAACTGGCGGGCGCGCACGGTGACGCGCGGCCCGGTTGCATTAATGCCGTCCGTATCGACGGCGCGGCACAGAAGCGCCGTAGCGGCGCCGTGGCGCCATTCGAGCTTTTCGGCACGCAACCGGTGGTAGAGCGTTGCGCCGGCGGCCAGTGCGGCGGGGATGGTCGTTACCAGCATCGATTGCCTGGCGTCGGTCGGGCAGCCCATGCCGCAGTAACCGAGATTCGCGCAGCCGTTGACGTTGCGCGGGATTCGCTGGGTTGCGAGCCCGAGTGCCTGCGCACCCTTTTGCAGCACCGCGTTGTTGGCGTTGGGCGCGACGTCCCAGCGGCCGATGCACAAGCGCTCCTCGACGCGGTCGAACCAGGGTGCGAGCGCCGCCACGGTAAGATCGGCCAGACCGTAATGTCCCTGCCAGTGGGCCAGCGTGGAGCGCGGGGTACGAAAGCTCGACGTCCAGTTCACCGTCGTCGAGCCGCCGACGCAACGGCCTTGCAGAATGTTGATCGCCTTGTCGCGGGTTTTGCGCGCGGCCGACTCCTGGTAGAGCTGGGGATAGGCATCGGCCTCGCGCATCTTGAAATCCGCGGAGGTCTTGAGCGGCCCTTCCTCGACCAGAACGACCTTGAGTCCCGCCCGGCTGAGAATCTCCGCCGCGATGCCGCCGCCGGCGCCGCTGCCGACGACCGCAACATCGGCTGCGACGCTGACATCGGCCGTGAGCTGCGCGGCGTCCTGTACGCGCCAGCCCGAAGCGAGGCCTTCGATCCAGGGATTCATTTCAGCAGCGGCGGGCCGGGGTAGCCGATGGCCGCCCAATGCGCGTCGTCGCCGTACCAGGCGCCCAGCGCGATGTCGTGCAGCGCGGCATAGGCCGACTTGAGAAGATCGAGCGAACTGCCGCGCCAGTCGGCCAGAAAACGCTCCGCCTCGGCGGTGGACATCCGGTCCCAGGAATGCCAGACACCGGCGACCATGACGCGGCCGGGCGCAAACGTCAGCAGACCAAAAAGCTGGGCGACCTCGGATTGCGCGGTCGTCCCAAGGCCGGCAATTGCGCGGCGCATACCTTTGATGTTTCCTGCGACGGCCGCGTCCCGCGCCGCCGCTTCCTGCGGCAGTACGCCGGCCAGCATGGCCAGGGTCACGGCGCCCAGCAATGCCTCCACCTCGTCGTCACGGCTGGCGGCGAACCACCATCCGCCCAGCGTCAGCGCAGCGCCGCCGGCCATGCCGGTCTTGATGAATTCGCGGCGAGTTACCATGGCTGAAGTGTAACGCAACGGCTGGCGGCCGATCAGGGGCAAGTTCCGGCCATCGGCATTTCGCGATGCTTGTGACACGGTGCGACGACAATTCCGCGGTCTTCCCGACCAACAGTTTCAGTTGCCCCCACCGCCGCCGCACACGGCAGAGTGGGCCGGTACTACAATCCGGGACATGAAGACCATAAGCCATCGATTGTTCTGCCTTTTTGCCGCCTTCTCCGGCGCCGTGTCGGCGGCTTGTCCAGACGCCAGGGCCGTGGCCGACTATGTGGCCGAGTTCAAGGCCGCAACTCCGAGCAAGGGCTTCGGCAAGGAATTGAGGCTGGAAGACGCGGAGTGCGCGCGCGGCAAACTCGTCGCCGCACTGCCGGCGGTGCTGGGGGAACGGGTCGGCTATAAGGCGGTATTCACCAATCCCGATTCGCAGCGCCGCTTTGGCGTCAGCGGACCGGCCTGGGGGGCGATGTTCGGCGGCATGATGCTGCGGCATGGCGCGCATGTTCCGGCCGGATTCGGCGCCAAGCCGCGTTACGAATCCGACTTTGTCGTCGTGGTCAAAGACGCGGGACTGGCCGACGCCAATACGCCTTTGGAGGCGCTGGGCCATATCAGCGAACTGGTCCCGTTCATCGAATTGCCCGACCTGATGCTGGCAGGCGCCATATCGGGTCCGGAATTGATCGCCACCAACGCCGCATTCCGTGGCGGCGTTCTCGGCCCCGGAATCAAGGTCGAGCCCAGCCAGGCGCTGCTGGACATGCTGGCCGGCATGGACGTGGTTGTCAGCGAGGATCGCAGCGGCAAGGAAGTCGGGCGGGCCAAGGGCAACGTGCTGATGGACCAGCCGATCAACGCCGCCCTCTGGCTGGCCAAGGCCCTGAAAAAAGACGGCATCGATCTCAAACCGGGCGATCTGCTGAGCCTGGGCGGATTCCTCGCTTCCGCTCCCGTTCCGCCCGGCAGCACGATTACCGTGCGCTACCTCGGCCTTCCCGGCAACCCCGCAGTCACCGTGCACTTCGACTGAGCGCAGCGGGGCCGGACCGACGTTAACCGGTCTCCCGGCTGCTTTCGTACCTTCCTTGCCAGCCCGGCGGTATGACGCGCGCCGCCGCCTCTTCGCCGGCACTGCCGCAAGACGGCGATTCGGGCGCGAATTGAACCTGGTTGCGCCCGCCCGCCTTCGCCCGGTAGAGCGCGGCGTCGGCGCGCTGAAACCACTGCTCCCACGTTTCTCCCGGCAGGCACTCGGCAATGCCGATACTTACGGTAATGCGACCGGCCTGTGCAAAATCGGCTTTGGCAACGCTTTGCCGCAGTCGCTCGGCAAGCAGGAACGCGGTGTCCAGCGCGGTGTCGGGACACAGCACGACGAATTCTTCGCCGCCCCAACGCGTCAGGGAATCGCTGGTGCGCAAGGTCGCCGCGAGCAGTGCCGCCAGGTCGACCAGCACGCGATCTCCGGTGCCGTGGCCATGGCAATCGTTGATGGCCTTGAAGAAGTCGACATCCAGTGCCAGCAGCGACAGTGGCCGGTCGTCTCGTGCCCGGCAATCCATTTCCTTGCGGACGACTTCTTCGAGCCGGCGGCGGTTCCAGGTGCCGGTAAGCTTGTCGGTGCTGGCCAGCCGGTCAAGCTCGCCCAGCGCCGCCTGCAATCCCCGGTTGGCACGTTCCAGTCGCCGTGCCGCGTGGGTGCTGCCGAGTTCGGCGTCGCGGAACAATGCCAGCGACACGGCACGCTGACCGAAGTACGCCACCAGGATGATGGCGAAGCCGCCGATCGAATCCCCGAGCGCCGGCGAAACGCCGAGTGCCGGCAGCAGTTCGTAATGAAACCAATGGTGGCCCCAGTAGACGCCGACGCTCGAAAGCAGGCCGACGGCAACCAGGACCGCGCTGCCGCGCCGCAGTACGGTTCTGGTGCGGCGATCCACGGTGCGCGGGCAGTCGGCCGGAGCGGATGATGCGAGACGCTGGCTCATGCCGTGCCCGGAACGCCCTATGCCGAAGCGCACTTCAGTTCGTCCGCGTCGCGCGATCCGGCGCCCAGTGCGGCGATGAAGCGGCTGTACATCTTGTCCGCCTCGGCGATGTGGTCGATAAGCCAGTGCCAGAGATAGTCGAGCAATTCGCTGTGAATGTCGCTGCGCAGACCGTGCAGGTACTCCCAGCGCAGGGACTCGATCTGGGCGGCGAACGACTCGTGCGCCTTGCAGTGCTCAAGGTGACCCGGATAGCCGAAATAGATCATGTAGTCTTCTTCCCGCGCAAAATGGTTGCGGGTGTAATGCATCAGATCGTCGAGGGCCATCTCGACGATCAGCCGGTCGCCGCCCCTTTTGTCGAGCCAGAGCCGGTTGAGGATGGCGAACAACTTCTGATGGTCGCGGTCGATGCCCTCGTGCCCGACCGAGAAGCGCTCCGACCACGTCACGGCGGCGCGGTCGTCGCTGCGTCTGACGACGGCAACGAAGGCCTCCACCACTTGCGGATCGAAATGGCGTCCCGACTGCTCGCACACGAACCCGATGGCCTGTTCCTCCGGCCAGGGTTGTTTGTAGGGGCGCTCGCCGGTCAGCGCATCGAAGACGTCCACCACCGCGACGATGCGTGCCGCCAGCGGGATGGCCGCACCGGCCAGGCCGTCCGGATAGCCGGTGCCGTCGTAGCGTTCGTGATGGCTGCGGGCGACCGTCGCCGCCAGGGTCATTACCGTCGGCCAGTCGGAGGCCATCGCCGTCTTGTTCAGGATCTCGTGGCCCAGATCGGTGTGGGTCTGCATGATGCTGCGCTCGTCCGCGTCGAGCGGGCCGGGTTTCAGCAGTATCGCGTCGGGGATGCCGACCTTGCCTATGTCATGAAGAATGCTGGCGTGGCCGATGTGCCGCAGCAGTTCGGCATCGCCGTCGTCGACGCCGCCGCGGTCGATGAGTATCTGGGCCACCTCGGTGGCGATGCGCGAGACCCGCGAGACGTGGTTTCCCGTGTCGACGTCGCGGTATTCCGATACCGTCGCCAGCGTCGCGATGCTGGCGTGTTGCGTGCGCTCGATCCGGCGTCTCTGCATCACCTCGTCTACCACCACGGCAAGGCGGGTGCGGAATATGCGCGCGACGATGCGGTGCCATGCCGCCAGCGGCGCGTTCTGCGCCAGGTAGAGGCAAAGCCGGCTGCCCTCGGCGGTGACGAAGCGCAGCATGAGGTCGTTGGCATCGCAGTATTCCTTGGCGCCATCGTCTTCGCCCTCGATCAGCGCACGCAGGGGCGGCGCCAGCGCGGCGGCAGGGAGGCGGTCGGCGGCGGCGAAGCGGCCGGTGCCGGCGACCACCATCCACTCGGGTGCCGACGTGGGCCGGAAGAAGCAGAACAGTCCGCCGGCCGTGCCGATGCCGTTGGCGCGAAGAAAGGCCAGGGCCGATACGGCCAGTTCGGTCAGCGACGACTTCGATTCCTTGTTGCCGGCGAATGTGGAAATCGCGATCAGCGCCCGCTTCTCGTGCATCGATTCGATGGCGTAAAGCACGTCGTCGACCAGCGCTGCCGCGTCTACGCCTTCGCGGCAGCACGGCCCGTAGACGCCCAGCGCCCGCAGACCGGCGCGTACTGCCGGCGGCAGATGCGCCGTGCTGCGCACGAAAATCGGTATCAGCGGATCGGCCTGGTGCCGACGCAGTTCGGCAACGCGTTCGACCAGGCCGGCGGTGTCGGCCGCCGCCCCGACCAGCACGACGGCCGCAACCGTCGGGTCGCCGACCCGCGTTGCCGGGTCTTCGGTACCGCCGACGTATGCGATGTCCGCTGCGGAAAGACGCCCGTCGCTGCAAAACGCGTCGCGCAGCGGGCCGCACAGGCCGCTGTCGCCGTGCAGGACGACGCGCCGGGCACCGTGCGCCGTCGGAACGTCGTCCAAGGCGTCGGACATTGCGGCCGCCCCGCTCGCGACCGCTATCCGGAATTCATCGTTCGATCCGCCGCCCATCGACATGGCTTACACCTGGAACCGGCCGACCTGCAATTGCAGGTCCTTTGCCAGGCTGGCCAGTTGGTTGCTGACGTCCAGCGTCTCGCTGGCGCCGGCGGAGGTCTGCTGCGCGATGGTGCCGATTTCCTCCACCGTGGCCGAGATGTCCGCTGCCGCATGGCTTTGTTCCTGTGCCATCGCAGAAATCCTTGTGTTCATCTCGGTGATTGTCGCCACCGACGCGGAAATCGCGGCCAGGGCGCCGACGGTCCGTTCCACCGTGTCGACGCCGGCGCGCGTCGTCGCCTCGGCGTCGAGGATGGCGGTGGCGGCCTCTTGCGCACTGCCCTGAACCTTGACGATGATGGTCTCGATTTCAAGGGTCGCCTCATGGGTGCGCTGCGCCAGCTTGCGCACCTCGTCGGCGACGACCGCGAAGCCGCGGCCCTGCTCGCCGGCGCGGGCGGCCTCGATGGCGGCATTCAGCGCCAGCAGATTGGTCTGGCCGGCGATCTCGCGGATCAGACCGATCACGCGGCCGACATCGCGGCTGTCGGTATCCAGCCGCCGGATCACCTCCGCCGCGGTATCCAGTTGCCCGGACATGGCGGTGATGGAACTCAGGACTTCCGCGGAGATGCTGGCGCCGCCGCGGGCCTCGCTGTCGGCCAGACTGGCCGCGGCGGCGGCATCCTGCGTCAGTTGGGCGACGCCGCGAATGGTCGCCGCCATCTCGTGCAGCGCAACGGCCAGGCGTCCCGTGTCGTCGAGCTGCCGGTCGACCCCCTGCCGGGTGTTGGCGGTGACGCCGACCATCTGCGCCGACATGCTGGCGAGCTGTTCCGTGGCGTTGCCCACCTCGCGGATGACGAGCGCAAAGCGCTCCATCATGTCGTCGAAGGTGGCGGCGGCGGCGCCGATCTCGTCGGCGCGTCCGCTACCGGCGCGCAGCGAAAGGTTCGATTCCTGGCGCACTCGCAGCATCGTCGCCGACAGATCGTTCATCGGCCTGGACACCACGCGCCGTAGCCAGACCACCAGCACGCCGATGCCGACGAGACACAGCGCCGTATGCAGCACGGCGCTGACCATGTCGTCATGCGCAATGCGGCCGTCGACGGGGCCGAGATCGTAGCCGATGCGCACGGCGCCCAGTACCGCGCCATCGGCGGCATTGGCATGGCAACCGCTGCAATCGACGCCGCGCGTGTTCTTCGATGCGCGATAGGGACGAATCACCGTCAGCCGGCGGCCGCCGTCCTGTTCCGCGATGCGGACGATCTCCTGGCCTTCCAGTGCCTGGCGGTCGAAATCGTCTGCGGCCTGCTCCTCGGCATAACCGGCGCCGTACATCGCGGCGACGGCCGCGCCGCGGACGATCCGCGCCTCGACCACGTTGGCCTGGGACAGCACCGCCTTGCGCAGTTCCTCGCGGTGGTCCATGTGCGCCGTGAGCATGGCCTTGTTCAGGCTGTCGAAATAGGAGTTGGCGATATCCGTCGCATGTTCGACGACAAACGCCTCGGCCATGCGGCGTGTGGAGAAATGGGAATAGACGAGGCTGCTGCCGAGCGCGGCCACCGTTACCAGCGCGCTCACGGAAATGATTTTCGCGGCGACCGAACCCGCGCAGGCGTTCCAGATAGGCGTTGAAGTGTCTGTCATCGGCTCGTTCTCAAAACGCCGTTTCGGCGCATGCTTCGGCGCTTGTGCCGCCGTGATCCATTGAACGGCGCCCGAGGTTGTCGGCGCACCGTCTGGGCGCTACGCCGGAGCAGGTTTTCGAGGCTTGGCGACGAGCGGCAATCTACAGGACATCCAACTACGACGATATGGTCTGAAAAGACCATGCGCCCTTTTCTCCTTGCGTGGCGGGGCGCTTCGCAGGTTAAATTGCGCACCATGAAGCCGCACCGAATTTTGCTGATCGACGACCACGCCATGTTCCGCGCCGGTCTGCGCATGGTGCTCGACGCCCGCATACCTCACACCGAGATATTCGAGGCCGGTTCGTCGGACGCGGCCATTCAATGCACGCCGGACGACATCGACCTGGTGTTGCTGGACATCAAGCTGATCGGCTTGAGCGGCCTGGAGAGCATCGCGCTGCTCAAGCGCAAATGGCCGCTGGTGCCGGTGCTGATGCTGTCGTCGGACGACGATCCCGACACCGTGCGCGAAGCGCTGGCACGCGGCGCGGCGGGCTTCGTTTCCAAGGCGGAGACGGCGGAGAAAATCGTCGACACCGTCAACCTCGTATTGCGCGGCCAGTTTTCCGCACTGCCGCAGCCGGTGATCGGCGCCCCGCAGCGGCACCTGACGCCGCGCCAGTGCGAGGTGCTCGATCTGCTGCACCGGGGGTTGTCGAACAAGCTCATCGCGCGCGAGCTTTCGCTGTCGGACAACACCGTGCGCCGGCACGTGCAGGACATACTGGAGTTCTTCGGCGTGGCGAGCCGCGCCGAAGCGGTATTTGCGGCGCGCCGACAGGGTCTGGTGAGCTGAGATGCGGTTCGGTTCGGCGCAAAACGTGCAGAGCGGCGGCATGACCCGCCTCGTGCGCCGATTGGCTCAGTCCATCGACTTTCGCTGGCAGCTCTTTTGGGACATCGGTTTCATTTCCGTCGCCGTGCTGGCGATCGTCGGTGCCATCCTGAGCTGGGTTGCCTATGACGAGTACCGGCAGGCGCGCGAGTCCGAATACCGCCTGCTCGAAGCCCACGCCCGCAATGCCGACGCGCAGGTTGCCGGGGCCTGGGACAGAATCGAACATCTGCTGAACGATGTGGCTTTCGAGCGGCGTCAAGCGCATCAAGGCGGGAATTTTTCCGCGACTCTCGATCGCCTCCGCGGCAATTTCCCCATCGTCGGTACCCTGCTGGTTGCCGATGCGAGCGGGCGCATCGGTTCGGCCACCGATCCGGCGCTGATCGGACTGGACATTTCCCGGGAGCCGTACTTCGTCGCCCAGCGCGACGCCGGGCGGGTGCGCAAGCTGTATATGTCGCGTCCCGACAAGCGGCTTCTGGGCGTCACCGCCGCCGTATTCGCCGTTCCGATTCTCGGCGGCGACGGCAAATTCCTCGGTATCGCCGGGCTCACCATCGGCTTCGAGTTTTTCCCCAGGGTGTTGCAGTTCATCAACCCGGACGACTCCGCCAGCATGACGGTCATTTTCAACCGCGATGGCGACCTCCTGTTCCGGCGCGCCGACACGGAAAGCTACTTCGGCCGCAACGTGATCAAGGAGAGCACGGTACTTAAGGAGCATTTCGGCGCGGGACTACAGACGACGCGCCACGTGGGTCCTTCCGCCATAGACGGCAGGCCCCGGATGTTCGTCGTCCGGGAAGTCGGTGCGACCGGGCTGGGCGTGATTCTTTCGCGGCAACTGGACGAGGTTGTCGCCAAGTGGCGCCGCGACGCCGTCGCCTACGCGCTGATATTCGTTTTCACCACGGTGGTGGTGGCGGCGTTGGGCATCATCGCTGCGCGGCGCAAGCGCGAGGTGGTGGCGGGTAAAGCGTTTGCCGAACAGTTGATCGCAACCGCCAACGTCATGGTGGTCGGCCTGGACGCCGCCGGCCGGATCAGCATTTTCAACAAAACCGCCGAACGCGTTTTCGGCTACCGGCAGGATGAAGTGCTCGGCCAGTGCTGGCTCGATCTGGCGTTGCCGTCGACGAGTATCGGCGGCGTGCGGGAAATGTTCGACGTCTTCTGCAGCGGCGGCGAACTGCCCCTCACGGCCGAGTATCCGATACTGACCAAGGCCGGGCAGGAGCGCATCATCTCCTGGCAGAACAGCGTGATCGAGAAACCTCGCGCCGCAATCTCTTTCGGCATCGATGTCACCGAGCGCAAGCAGATGGAAGCGGATCTGGCCGCGGCAAAGCTGCGGGCCGAGGACGCCAACCGTGCCAAGTCCAAGTTTCTTGCCGCCGTCAGTCATGATCTGCGCCAGCCGATTCATGCTCAGGGCTTGTTTCTGGGCACGCTGGCGCGCACGGAGCTCAGCGCGCACCAGCGCGAGGTGCTCGCCAGCGCCAGCGCTGCGTCCATGTCATCCGTGAACATGCTCAATACGCTGCTCGACTTTTCGCGCATCGAGGCCGGCGTTGTCCAGCCGCGCGTGCAGTCGTTTCGACTACAGCCATTGCTCAACAAAATCGAACGGGAGTTCGAATCGCTGGCCGATGCCAAGGGAATCGCCTATCGCTCGCGCGAAACGGATCTGGTGGTGCGCTCCGACCCGCTGCTGGTGGAGCTGATTTTGCGCAATCTGGTATCCAACGCGATCCGCTATACCGAGCGCGGCGGCCTGCTGGTGGCCTGCCGCAAGCACGGCCGCAAGGCGGTGCTGGAGGTGTGGGACACCGGCATCGGTATCGCGCCTGCCGATCAGCAGGCGGTGTTCCGCGAATTCCTGCAATTGGACAATCCAGAGCAGGACAGGCAAAGGGGCCTGGGCCTGGGGCTCGCCATCGTGGCGGGTTTGGCGCGAACCCTCGGCCATCGCGTATCGCTGGTTTCCCGTCCGCAGCACGGCAGCGTGTTCCGGGTGTCCTTGCCCGTCGTTACCGATGTTTCCCCGGTCGAAGAGCGCGGTCCGCGCCAGATCGCAATGCAGACGCTGCGCGCACGCGTGCTGGTGCTCGACGACGACGAAAACGTGTGCGCCGGCATGCTCCATCTGCTGCGCAACTGGGGCTGCGAGTGCGATACGGCGGGCACGATCGAGACGGCGCTTGAATTGGCGCGTGCCCACGCCCCGGACCTGATTGTCAGCGACTATCACCTGCGCGAGCGGCAAACCGGGATGGAGGCCATCGCCGCAGTGCGCGCGGCGCTGGGAACATGCCTGCCGGCCCTGCTGGTGACGGGCGATACCGACCCTGATCGGCTCAGCGAGGCGGAAGCGGGCGGCATCACGCTGTTGCACAAGCCGGTATCGACCGGACAGTTGTATCGCGGCCTGGCGACCTTGTTGCGGCGTTGAGCGCACCGCTCAACGCCGGCCTTCGACCCAGGCGCCGCTTCCCGCAGGAATCAACCTGGAAACCTGAATTGAACCACGGCGAACACGGCGACACGGCGAAACTGC
>OBOI01000584.1_pt1 | contig 12261 bp, 9 predicted proteins | sample 1670151 | NCBI WGS metagenome assembly OBOI01 (sample SAMEA104232303, study PRJEB22302) | sediment metagenome | biome: forest; feature: aquifer; material: sediment | place: USA | collected 2011-08-07 | depth 0.01 m | reverse complement strand
GGTCTATGGCCTGGCCGAATCATCGGTGGGTCTGGCCTTCCCCCCCCTCAACCGGGGGCCGTTGTTGGACCGCACCCAACGCCGGCCGTTGATGGAAGCGGGCCGGGCCGAACCCGCCGGGCCGGACAGCGGCGAGACCATCCTCTTGGCCAGCTGCGGCTGCCCCTTGCCGGGCCATGAGATCCGCATCGTCGATGGCTCGGGCCGCGAGCTGCCCAATCGTCAGGAGGGCAACCTCCAGTTTCGGGGGCCATCCGCCACCAGCGGCTACTTCAAAAATCCGGAGCAGACCGCTCGGCTGGTGCGGGCCTCCTGGCTGGAATCCGGGGACCGGGCCTATATCGCCGACGGCGAGGTCTATATTACCGGCCGCAACAAGGACATCATCATCCGTGCCGGCCGCAATATCTATCCCGAGGAGTTGGAGGAGGCCATCGGCCGTATCGAGGGGGTGAGGCAGGGGAGTGTGGCGGTCTTCGGCAGCCCGGACCCGCTCTCCGGCACCGAGCGGCTGATTGTACTGGCCGAGAGCCGTAAGCGCCAGGAGGAGGCATTGGCCGGGTTGCAACGCCGGATCACCGCCGTGGTCACCGACATCTGTGCTACCCCGCCGGATGAGGTGGTCCTGGCCCAGCCCAACACGGTGCTTAAGACCTCCAGCGGCAAGATCCGCCGGGCCGCCAGCCGCGCCCTGTATGAGGCAGGCGGCATCGGCAGGCCGCAGCCACCGGTGTGGCTACAGATCCTGCGCTTCTCCCTGGCGGGAGTTTGGCCCCAACTCCTGGCCGGTCTGCGCCTGGCCAAGGAGAGCGCCTATGCCGGCTATGGTTGGCTGCTCTTTGTGCTGGCCGCGCTGGTCATCTGGCCGGGGGTGGTATTGATCCCGGGGCGCGTCTGGCGCTGGCGCTTCCTGGGGCGGATGGCACGGCTGCTGGCCCGCCTCGCCGCCATCCCCATCCGGATCCAGGGCCTGGAACACCTGCCGCTGGCCGGCGAGACGGCGGTGCTGGTGGCCAACCATGCCAGTTACCTGGACGGGCTGTTCTTGGCCGCCACCCTGCCGCCGGGCTATCGCTTTGTGGCCAAGGCCGAACTGCAAGAAAACTTCGTCAGCCGCCTCTTTTTGCAGCGGTTGGGCACCGAGTTTGTGGCACGCTTTGACCGGCAGCAAGGGGTGGGCGCCAGCCGGGAGATGATCGCCCAGGCCCAGGCCGGGGCATCATTCCTCTATTTTGCCGAAGGGACCTTTACCCGCCAGCCGGGCCTGCTCCCCTTCCGCCTGGGCGCCTTCGAGACCGCGGTCAAGGCGCGGCTGCCGGTGATCCCCATGGTCATCCGCGGCAGCCGCGCCATCCTGCGAGGATCATCCTGGTTCCCCCGGCGCGGGGTGGTGAGGATCGAGATCGGCCCCCCCTGCCTGAGCCACGAAATCCTGCCGGCCACGGCAGGAGACGAGTGGCAGGCCACCTTGAAACTCAGGGATCAGGTCAGGGGGTGGATCCTCCAGCACTGCGGCGAACCGGACCTGGGTAGGGAGAGGCCGGAGATCTTTGCCAAAGGTGGGGGTTCCCACCGGCAGGAATGATTGCACAGATCGAGGGAGATGGCCTTTCAGTATCGATGATCTCGCAAAAAATTCCCATTTTCCACGGTAACATCGATAAGGTATTGAGCCCAAAAGGGAATATAATTCTATAGTAATACCTTTTCTGGCGGTCTTTAACCTCGCAATCGTCACCTCGCTCAACCATACCAATCCCACTCATCCTCTCTCATCTTCCTGTTATACGTGGCTGATAGAGATTGATTTCGCTCCTAGGTTCGGCTATTGGTTTACGACCACTAGATACTTCGCTGGAAACAATAGTAAAAATCAATTTATGAAAAGGTAAGGATATGCAGGCCATAGATAAAATTCGGGAATATAGCAGAGGCGCTGAGAAGGTTCTTGGCGTAATGATTTTGAGCTATATTGTAGTATTTGGTTTCTTGACTTGGTCGCAGCAATCTAATTTTGGTACGTTTGGCTTTGATATGGGGATTTACGATCAAGGTATTTGGCTCCTCTCTCGTTTCCAGACGCCATTTCTTACTGTGCGGGGGCTAAACTATTTTGGGCATCATGTTAATCTCATTACCCTACTCTTTGTGCCCTTTTATTGGTTGGGGGGCGGACCGAAGTTTCTTTACCTCATTGAAACCGTATGGATCGCATTTGGCGCGTTTCCCCTATGGTTGTTGGCAAATGATCGCCTCTTTAATCCATGGCTCGCCCTGTTTCCTGCCGCTGTGTACCTCCTCTATCCCTCTCTGCAGTGGATTAATTGGTGGCATTTTCATCCGGATGCATTGATTGTCACCCCCCTTATTTTTGCGTGGTGGTTGGCGACTCGCAGGAGATGGGGATGGTTCTCCTTCGCAGTGACAATCACTTTATCCTGTAAGGAAGACGCGGCCCTTGCCGTTTTTATGATGGGCGTGCTGATCACCATTTGCCATTGGTGGAGAAGCAGGACCATACCAACAGAAACCAGCGATAAAAAAGGGGTAACTGTCGGCTTGATTACCATCGTCGTGGCGGTACTATGGTGGTTTCTTTGTACAAAAATCATCATCCCATTTGCGAATAATGGAGTCGGACCTTTTTACGGCAACCTCTTTCCCGGTTTTGGATCAGGAGTCATTGATGTCATTGTCGGCATTCTACGAAATCCTAAAATCTTGTGGCAGGCTGCCACACGCGCTGACTGCCTCACTTACTATATAAAGATTTTTGCACCAGTCGCTGGTCTATTCATCCTCTCACCTGTTACATTGATTGGCTTTCCTCAACTGATGGTCAATGTGATTTCCGCCCATGGCTATACGCATGATATTCGCTACCACTATTCGGCAATAGTTAGTGCCGCGATTCTTCTGGGCACCGTGGAAGCCCTTGGGCGATTTTCTAAACACAAGGTTTGTTTATTCATTTTGATCCTAGTGCTTTTGTGCACTACGGTGTGGTCTAACCGGGAGTGGTCGCCGTCGCCTCTCGGGAAATCATTCCACAGTGGCATTTGGGTCTCCCCCCACTCCAACCAGCCGGCATTACTTAAGGCCCTTAGCTTAGTGCCACCACAGGCCGCAGTTGTGGCTACCTACTATATTGTGCCCCATCTGACGCAGCGACAGCTCATTTATGAATTTCCTAATCCCTTCGTTACCTCCAATTGGGGAATTTCTGGTGAGAATCCAGGTGATCCCGATGTTATTGACTTTTTAGTCCTCGACACCACTTTGAATGGGGATAAGGGCGACATCTTTACTCAACTCACCAGAGCAAGCGGACCTTTTTCTATTATATTCAACGTGGATGGAATTGTGGTAGCCCAGAGGAAAGATTCCTCACTCCAATAGAAAACATCAAGATTGCGTCAATTTTGGAACGCTGAGGATGATACTATGTATCAGGGGAAAAAAATCGTGGTGGTCATGCCTGCCTATAATGCGGCGGAGACCTTGTTGAAGACCTATGACGAGGTCATGGCCCAGGGAATGGTTGATTTGGTGGTGGTCGTTGATGATGCCAGCCATGACCAAACCGTGGTCTTGGCCCGGAGTTTGGCTCAGACACGGGTTTATGTCCACGAGAAGAACAAAGGGTATGGCGCCAACCAGAAATCATGTTACAAAATAGCCTTGGAGGAGGGTGGCGATATCGTGATTATGGTTCATCCCGATTATCAGTACACGCCCAAGCTTATCCCGGCCATGGCCTCGATGATTGGCAATGGACTCTACCATTGTATACTGGGTTCACGCATCCTCGGAGGTCAGGCCCTGCGGGGCGGGATGCCGGTCTGGAAATATATCGCCAACCGTATCCTGACCCTTGCTGAAAATATCGTGCTGGGGGCCAAGCTGTCGGAGTATCACACCGGCTATCGTGCCTTTTCTCGGGAACTCCTGGAGAAACTTGATCTTCAGCAGAACTCCGATGACTTTGTCTTCGATAACCAGATGCTGGCCCAAATCCTCTGGCATGGATACACCATAGCTGAGGTGAGTTGCCCCACCAAGTACTTTGACGAGGCCTCGTCGATCAATTTTTCCCGCAGCTTGACCTACGGTTTTGGCTGCCTACGGACGGCCCTCACCTATCGGCTGGCCGCCTTGGGTGTCCTGCAATCAGAGCTGTTTCCCCGTTGACGCTCATCGCCGGTAAGCGTCAACTACCATTAAGGTAGTGCGTTTATCCCGCCTCTTCCCCTGTGAACAGTGACCACCGTCGTACTAGATAACGGACGCTATTCTTGATTGACATCCCTGCTACCAAAACGTATCTTTTATGCGCGGGGTAAAAAAAACCTGGCAACAAAGCGAATAAACAGGAAATTCCGGACAGGGTGACAACATGCGCGAAACCGATTATCTCAAGGAAAACAAGAAGGCCCTGGACCTGCTGCGGCGTATCGACCGCTTCCAGGCCTTTTCGGATGAGGACCTCGGCTCATTTCTGGCGGTGGGGAAACTGAAGGAGTATGAGGCCGGCGAGACCATTATCAAGAAAGGAGATATCGACCACTGGGTCTTTTTCTTGGTCTCGGGGGAGGTCAAGGTGGTCAAGGGCGAACAGACCTTCGCCATCCTTAAACGGAGCGGCGATCTCTTCGGCGAGATGGGGGTCATCGACGGCTCGCCCCGTTCCGCCAGTGTCTGGGCCATGACCAAGACCATGCTCCTAGGGCTCGACCTCGGAAATCTGCAAGACCCAAAAAAGGAGTTTGCCAATATCTTCCACTACACCATCTTCCGGCTATTCGCGGAATCCCTGGCCGAACGCCTGCGGATGACCAACGAGGAGATCGTCCGCCTCCAGGGCGAACTCAAGCAAAAAGACGCCCTCATTGCCAAGCTGAGCAAAGACCCCCAGAACGACACCATGTGGCTGTAAGCAAGTGTAGCTAAAGGGCGCCTTTTATAGGGGCATTGGTATCAAAAATGATAGTCTCGCAAAAAGTAGCGAAACTGGTCATACGCCAACGTAACATCAATAAGTTACATTGTAAGCCGGCATCGATTGAGCTGTTTTTGCGAAAGCGACAAAAAAGCACCGCTGCGCCCTCACCACCACACCACTCACAGTCCGACCAACTCCAGCTCTCCCCAGGCCCCCAATCGCTCCCCCTTGATGATCAATACCCCGCGCACCCCGCTGATGGTGGCGGCCACGGCCAGGGCCTGATTGATATCCCTGTCATTTTTGGTCTCGTTGCCGATCCTCGTGGCCACTGCATCGGCCAAGGCGGTGGAGGTGGCCAGCACGGTCACCGCGTCGGCCCGCCCAAAACTGAGAGAGTGCCCCACCGTGGCCGATGAGGTGCAGATCCCAGTGGGGGTCTGCTCGGCCCGCAGTCGGATGCCCACCTTATGGCTCAAGGGCGAGGTGCCGGCAAAGATTGCCACCGTTGAATCGACCAACCGCCTACAGTAGATGTCGCCGCCATTTTCCACCACGATCTCGGCCACCCCATGGTGCTGCTCCAGACCCCGACCCACAAACTCCGCAATCACCCCGGCCACGGCGGCCATGGGCCCCACCTCCGCGCTGGCCGCCGCCCGATACATCTCTTGAATCAGGGGTGGGGCTAGGCGGTCAAGGGGCAAGGGGGCCAACGACGACAGGAATTCCGGGTGGTGACCGATATAATTTTCCAGCTGATTGCGATAGAGACGGACGAGATCCAAGGCTGGCGCGGTCAGGTCCACCGGGGCCAGGATCTGGAGATCCGTCTCCCGCAACCTGACCTCAAAGGCCACCAACCCCTCGCTGGCGACCAACTGGCGATAGGTCCGCTGCCGGTAGGAGGAGGGGGTCGGTTTATGCTTTTTTTGCTTGGCTGCCACTGGTATGGTGAAGGAGTATCTTTTTGATTATAAATCCGTCTGCGTGAAAAATTTCTTGCGCCTTGCCAGCAGATTTGTCGGTTTCACATAAACCGCTCAACCGCCGCTGGCATGCCACGTAACACATTAAAATTACATTGGCAGATGATCATGACTTTGTTCCCTGACGAGCAGAACCATACCGTGGTGACTACAGCCAACCCTGGACCAGAATTCGCGAAATATCCTGCCCCATAGCATCAGGCCATGCCATCCATACACCATCACCACCAGACCCTGATCCTCTTTACTCGCTATCCACAACCCGGGGCCACCAAGACCCGGCTGATCCCTCTCCTTGGTCCGCAAGGGGCCGCGGGGCTGCAACGGTGGATGACCGAACGTGCCCTGGCCCAAGCCCAGGCCTTCACCCGACACAGCGGTGTAGCCTTGGAGATCCATTATGCCGACGGGGAAGAGAGGACCATGCGCCAGTGGCTGGGGCCGCATACCTTCGCTTCCCAAACCCATGGCACCGTGGGCGAACGCATGGCTCATTCGTTTAGCGAGGCCTTTAGGGCCGGGAAGAAGCGGGTGGTGATTATCGGCAGCGACTGCCCCGGCATTACCGTCGAGATCCTGGCTGCTGCCTTTAGCGCCTTGGAGAGCCGCGATCTTGTCCTGGGACCGGCCATGGATGGCGGTTATTACCTGATCGGCCTCACTCGGCCGCACCCCTCTCTTTTTGAGGACATTGCCTGGGGGAGAGAGTCCGTGCTCCAACAAACCCTGGCCAAGGCCCATGCCCTAACTATCCACCAGTTGCCCACTCTCCATGACATCGACCGACCACAAGACCTCGACCATCTCGATTATCATCCCCACCCGTAACGAGGCCGCCACCATTGCCGACACGGTGGCCCGCGCTCAACACCTCACGGTCAGAGAGATCCTGGTGGTGGATTGCGGCAGCACCGACGGCACCCGCGAGATCGCCAGGGAACAGGGGGCCAGGGTCATCACCACCTCCCCGGGACGGGCTCGGCAAATGAACCTGGGCGCGACCCTGGCCCAAGGGGAGATCCTCCTCTTTCTCCATGGCGACACCCGGCTACCCAGGGAGTTTGCCACCCAGATCCCGGCCATCTTGAGGCCACCAGGGGTCATCGCCGGGGCCTTCCGCTTGACCATCGACCTGCCCGGGCGAGGCGTACGGCTGGTGGAGAGGGCGGCGAACATGCGTTCCACCCTGCTGCGGATGCCCTACGGGGACCAGGCCCTCTTCCTCTATCGCCAACAATTCATCGCGGTGGGGGGGTATCCCGAAGAACCGATCCTTGAGGACCTTTTACTGGTCAAACGCCTCAACGGGTTGGGCCGCATCGTCATTTCGCCCTCGTCCGTTATTACCTCAGGCCGACGCTGGCAACGACTGGGGGTCGTCCGCACGACCCTCATCAACCAGGCCATCCTGGTGGGACATCTAGCGGGTGTCCCGCCCCGTTATCTTCTTGATTGGTACCGATTTGGTCAGCAGGTCTGAGATGGCTGGTTTTTGGGGAAGCAACTGTGCCTGGAGGTCACCATCCCGGATGATGGAGGTCACCGTCTGTGAGCAGATCATGAGATAAGGGGTAAAGAATGCCTTTTCGATAAATGGGGTGTTACTGGAAAAGATTCCGGTCAAGGCCATGAACACCATGGTGGCGATAAAAACCGCCTTTCCCAGACCAAAGAGACCGCCCAGCATCCGATCAAACCAGCCCAGAAAGCTGATCTGCACCACCTTTTTGAGTCCCAGACCCAGGACCATGATCACGACATAGGTGGTGAAAAAGAGGAGCCCGTAGGTCACCACAAAGCGCAGTTGCGGGGTTTGAATGGCCGTCAGCCGTTGGGAGAACTCGGGATAGTAGGTCCCTGCCGCCACATACCCCAAAAACAGGGCCAGGATAAAGGCAATCTGGCGGACAAAACCGATCCATACCCCCCGGCAAAGAAACAAGGCGATCACGACAATGACACCGATATCCAAGGCTGTCATAAAGGACTCCAGCGTTGATTAGATTGACCCGGGATGACGTCTCGGGTAATGATGGAATAAAGATAGACCCGCCGATATTTTTGCCCGTCAATCATTTCCGGTTTCATGAAAAATAGCAAGCCCTTTCCCTCCCCGGATGCGCCTGACTGGCTGGCCAATGGCTTTCTCACCGCCCATCAGCTTTCTACCTGCCGCACCCTTTTTCCGGGGCAGACACCGGAAGTGGCTCTCACCTTTATCGACCTCTGCCTTCTCCAGACCGCGCTGACGGCCCCCCAGCAGGCCATCACCACCACCTACCTTGATCAAGTCGAGTTGGAACGTTTCTCCTCTTTTTCCTTTGCCAAGCGGCAGCGGGAATGGCTGGGCGGCAGGATGGCCGCGAAACGGGCCGCTCTGAGCGTAATCAGCAAAACAGCCGGCCTGCCGACATCCTGCGCGGATTACCGCATTGAGGCCGAGGCATCAGGGCGACCGTACCTCTGGTGCAGGCGCGGAGCGCAAGCCAAGCTGCCGGCGATCTCCATCTCCCACAGCCACGGTATGGCCGGGGCCGTGGCGGTGGCTGGCCATTCCTGCGGGCTTGACCTGCAACGGATCACCCCCAAGGTGATCTCGGTCCGCGAGCGCTTCGCCAGCAGCGAAGAACGGAGCATTATCAGCGCAGCCCCTGGTCTGCATGGTCAGGATGAGGCCACCCTGCTCACCCTGCTCTGGTCCGCCAAGGAGGCCCTGCGCAAGGCCATTTGCTGTCACCCCCTCCTGGGCTTCACCGAGATCACCATCAGCCACTTGCAGGGAAACCTCCATGCCGGGATGATCGGCCATTTCACCTCTTCCCGCCTAATCTTCCCCCTGGCACCGACCTTGTTGCTCCTGAACCGTCCTTTCGTCTGTGCCCTTACCATCCAATAAGCCTTTATCTATATTTTTTTTAATAATTTTAAGTAATTAAATACTGGAAAACGCAAAAAATCTAAGTTGAAATTTTTTTCATTTATTACTAGAGTGCAAACCTTGGTATGGGTCGCTGAGATGGAAGCATGGATAGCCCTCTTTTCCCTGTTTCAGACGGTGGCCATCCTGATCTCAAGCCATCCCCTCACGGGTTGATAAGGACCTGGATAACCTGTTCTAAACAGGTTTGACAATCTGTTGAAAACAAAAATTTCCTCTTTTATAAAGAAAAAGAATAAAGTTGTTATTCATAAAAAATCAATAAATTTCATAAAGTTACTTTGATAGTTAACAGAGTAACATGCTTAATAAACAATAAGTTTAATAAACTAATATCTTACTACTCATTAGGTAGGTGGTGCTCATATGATCATTAATGTCTCCAGAAACGAGTTGTACACTCATGTATCAACCCTGCAAAATGTGACCTCCAAAAAAGGGACCATCGCTATTCTCGCGAATATTTTGATTGAAACAGGGATAGACTCCATTACCCTCACCGCCACCGATTTAGAGGTAGGGATACGGACAGAGATAGCGGCTGAAATATTGACTCCTGGTTCCATTACCCTGCCATCAAGAAAATTTTTCGAGATGATCAGAGAGATCAACGACGATCATATCCACCTTGAAGTATTTGAAAATAAATGGGTGAAAATTTCCACGGCATCAGGAAATTACAATATATCGGGAACCGATAGTGAAGAGTATCCATCTCTCCCTGAATTTAATAAAGACTCATTAAGCACCATCTCCTGTGATATTCTTGCGGAAGCAATTGATAAAACAAATTTTTCCATAGCCCAAGAAAATGATAATCAATTTAATCTCATGGGTGTGTTATTCGAAAAGGAAAGTAGAGATGATAAAGATTATCTCAGACTAGTCTCATCCGACGGTCATAGACTATCGCTCTTCGAAAGAGATTTTGATACTGATGTTTCAAAACTGGTAATCGATAAAATTATTCTTATTCCTAAAAAAGGAATTACAGAAATAAGAAAACTCTGCGAGCATAATGATTTTATTGAATTAGGTTTTGAAAATAAACAAGGTATATTTAAATCAGATAAAACTATTATCATTATTCGTTTGTTAAACGGAGAATTTCCTAATTATAGAAATATATTTAAATCTATTAATAAAAATTTCCATATAGAAATTGATCGACTTAAATTTATCTCGTGCATGAAGAGAATAAACCTCTTTACTGAAGATCTCTATAACTCTGTTCATTTTAGTTTTTCTGATAATAAATTAATCCTTACATCCCAAAATATGGATATAGGAAACGCCAAAGAGGAACTTGAAATCAATTATAGTGGCGAACCTTTAAACCTTGGCTTTAATGGCAAGTATTTTGTTGAAGCCCTTCAGGTCATGAATAGTGAAAAGATAAAGGCTTACATCAATACCGAAAAAAGTCCGTGTCTGATTGAAGGTGATGATGACCCCGGTTTCACCAGTATCATCATGCCCATGAAAATATGACGTCCCTGCTTACAGGGATCTTCTCAGTAAGCAAAACAACGAAAAATTAAGGATCTTTTTTGGCCTGTCGCATACCGGAGTATGACGAGCAGGCCTCTTTATTGGCGATAGTCTGAAAACGGAAGAGTCTTTCAAACATATCATGCAAAGGGAAAAAGAGTGACAGAACAAAATAAGGAATACGGTGCCAACAATATCAAAGTTCTTGTCGGCCTTGAGGGTGTGCGCAAAAGACCTTCGATGTACATCGGCAATACGGCGGAAGAGGGTCTGCACCACCTGATCTACGAGGTGGTAGACAACAGTATTGACGAGGCCTTGGCCGGCCATTGCTCAAAAATCAAGGTGGTCTTCCATCAAGACGGCTCGGTGAGCGTGGAAGACAACGGCCGTGGCATCCCCACCGGCATGCACCCCACCGAAGGGGTATCGGCCTTGGAACTGGTGATGTGTACCCTGCACGCCGGCGGTAAGTTTGACCACTCCACCTACAAGGTCTCCGGCGGCCTGCACGGTGTGGGGGTATCGGTGGTCAACGCCTTGAGCGTCTGGGCCGTGGCCGAGGTGCGGCGCGAGGGCAAGGTCTTCACCCAGCGCTACGAACGGGGGATCAAGACCGAAGAGGTCCGGGTCATCGGTGAGAGCAACCAGACCGGCACCACCATCACCTTTATGCCCGATCCCGAGATATTCACCGAGACCACGGAGTTCAAGTACGAAATTATCCAGACCAGGCTGAAGGAGATGGCCTATCTGAATAAGAACGTCAAAATCATCCTCAAGGATGAACACACCGGGGCCAGCGACGAGTATCACTTCGAAGGGGGCATTGTCTCCTATGTGGAGTACTTAAACCGCAATCGCACCACCATCCACCAAGAGCCGATCATGATCGTAGGCGAAAAGGACGATGTCCAGGTGGAGGCCTGTTTTCAGTACTTTGACGGCTACTCCGAGCGCCTCTTCTCCTTTGTCAACAATATCAATACCAAGGAGGGCGGCACCCATGTGGCCGGTTTCCGTGGCGCCCTGACCAAGTGCATCAACCGCTACGCCAGTGACGACATCATCCCCAAGAATCTCAAGGAGAAGCTGGGCGGCGATGATGTCAGGGAGGGGATCACCTGCGTCATTTCGGTGCGGGTGCCCAACCCCCAGTTCGAAGGGCAGACCAAGACCAAGCTCGGTAACTCCGAAGTCAAGTCCATTGTCGAGTCCATCTGCAACGACAAGCTCTCTGCCTATCTGGAAGAGCATCCCCAGGAGGCCAAGAAGATCCTGGCCAAGGCCATTGATGCCCTGAGGGCCAGGGAAGCGGCGCGCAAGGCCAAGGAGTTGTCCAGGAAGAAGGGCTCGGGTATGGATCTGCTCATGGCCGGAAAGCTTGCCGAGTGTCAGGTCAAGGACCCGGCCCTGCGCGAGATCTTCATCGTCGAGGGTGATTCGGCGGGCGGCAGTGCCAAGCAGGGGCGTGACCGCTCCATCCAGGCCATCCTCCCCCTGCGCGGCAAGATCATGAATGTGGAGAAGGCCCGTTTCGACCGGGTGCTGGGCAGCGAGGAGATCAAACAGATCATCGTCGCCCTGGGCACCGGCATCGGTAAGGACGAGTTCGATCTCGACAAACTCCGCTACCACAAGATCATCATCATGACCGATGCCGACGTGGACGGCGCCCATATCCGTACCCTGCTGCTCACCTTTTTCTACCGGCAGATGGCCCCCTTGGTGGAGAACGGCCACATCTACATCGGCCAGCCCCCCCTCTATCGCCTGGGGCGCGGCAAGAAAGAGCAGTACTTCACCGATGAGGAGAGCCTGAATCGCCATCTCTTTGCCCAGGCCGGCACCATGATGAAGGTGATCATGGAGAGTGGCGAGGTCATTGAGCAGGATGACCT
>OBOI01000583.1_pt1 | contig 12264 bp, 9 predicted proteins | sample 1670151 | NCBI WGS metagenome assembly OBOI01 (sample SAMEA104232303, study PRJEB22302) | sediment metagenome | biome: forest; feature: aquifer; material: sediment | place: USA | collected 2011-08-07 | depth 0.01 m | reverse complement strand
GCGCAGTAGGCCATGAACTCCCAGAGGAAGGAGTCGCTGGGGAACTGGGAGAGCGGGTACATCCCCATGCTTGCCGCCACCAGGGGGATATTGTCGACAATGGCGGAGACCAGGCCGATGATGATGACGATTAAGGCCTGATTGCCGAGTTTGGCGTCGAGCCACTGGGCCAGGGTGGGGAGCATGCCGTTGGCCGACAGGGTGGCCACGGAGAGCAGGATACCGATGAAGAAGATGACCGAGGCCATGTCGATGCGCCGGAGGGCACGGGTCAGGGTGAGATGCTCCTTGGCGTCAGGTGACTTGCGGCGATGGACGATGTTGCCCGTAAGCCACAGGACGCCTAAGGAGAAGAGGATGCCCAGGTAGGGGGGGAGGTGGGTAATGGCCTTGAACACCGGCACGAAGATCAGGGAGCCCATGCCCATGAAGAACATCAGATTTCTTTCGCAGGGTGAGGTGCCGGCCTGCCCGTGGCTCATCTGGTGGGGGGGCTCGACCTTGCCCTTGAGCACAAAGGAGACCAGGATCAGGGGGATGAGCACATTGACTACCGAGGCCAGCCACACCCCCTGCATGATCTTGACGCTGGTGATCTGGCCGCCGATCCACAGCATGGTGGTGGTCACGTCGCCGATGGGGGACCAGGCGCCGCCGGCATTGGCGGCAATGACAATGATGCCGGCAAAGACCAGCCGCTGGTGATGGTCTCTGAGCAGCCGTTTCATCAGGGCGACCATGACGATGGTGGTGGTCATGTTGTCAAGGATGGCGGACAGGTAGAAGGTAATGATGCCGATGACCCAGAGCAGGCTGGACAGGCGGGTGGCCGTGATCCGCGAGGTGATGACCTCAAAGCCGCCGTGGGCGTCGGTCACCTCGACGATGGTCATGGCGCCGATCAGGAAAAAGACGATGGCCGCGGTCTCGGCCAGCTTTTCGGTGAGTTGTTCGCTGACCACGTGGACCCCCTGCGGGCTGGCAAGGGAGTAGAGGGTCCACATCAGGCCGGCGGCGATCAGGGCGGTGGCGGATTTGTTGATCTTGATGGGGTGCTCCAGGGCGATCATGGTGTAGCAGAGCACGAACACGCAAGCGATCAAGGTCATCATCAGGGGGGGCTCCTCGTCAAGGTCTCATGGGTGTGTGGCGGAATTGTGTCGGTTTCGCAAAAACCGCTCAACCGACGCTGGCTCGTCGTGTAACTTATTGATAATACGTAGGCAGATGGACAGTGCTGGGACTTTTTGCGAGACCGTCAATTTTGCAATAGTAGCAGATCTAGGTGGCCAGTCAAGGGGGGATTCCCTGATGGGCAACTGACCGGTTACCACATTGCGGTTGCAATGTGACGTGTTTGGCACTAGGGTAAGTACCTATTTTGACGGTTTGGCAAAAACCGTTCAACCGCCGCTGGCAGGCGCGGTAACCTATTGCAATTCCATTAACAGCGGGTCAGCTTGACGACTTTTGGCGCTGCCATCAGTGCTAGTTCCTTGAGCGGAAGAAGAGAGTTTTCGCCAGTACGGAGTTGGCTGCGGCGTGCTGGCTGGCCCCGGTAATGCAGAGATGGGAACGACCATGGCAACCAACGAGCAGAGCTTTATCCAGGTGGAAAATGTCGTCAGTTTTCTCGAGACGACCTTGCCCTTCAACCGTCTTGACCATGAGGCCCTGCTGGGGCTGGCGGGGAAATGCGTGATCGATTTTTTCCCGGAAGGGACCATGATCTTCGTGCAGAACGAGACCCAGGTTGACTTTCTATACCTGATCCAGAAGGGCGGGGTAAAGAGCTATTTGCAGAATGACGAGGGCGAGGTGACGCTGAAGGACTACCGCGGCGAGGGGGAGTATTTCGGGGCCTTGCCCATTATCCAGGGGACCCGGGCCAACCTCAATGTCGAGACGGTGGAGGACACCTTCTGCTTTTTGATCGGCAAACAGGACTTTCAGGCGCTGCTGGCCAAGAACGCCGAGGTGGCCCAGTACTTCCTGCGCACCATGTCGGCCAAGCTGGTCAAGGGGGTGTACGCGGAACTGCGTCAGCACAAGATCGCCCCCCGTACCGAAGGCGCCCTGACGCTGTTCAGTGCCCCGGTGGAGGAGATCGCCAAGGGGAGTCTCTATACCACACCGGCCAGCACCACGGTGCGGGCCGTGGCGGGGATCATGAGTGACAACTGCATCGGCTCCATCCTGCTCACCGACGAGTCCGGCAAGATCATGGGCATCATCACCGACAAGGACCTGCGGGCCAAGGTGGTGGCCAAGGGCCTTTCCTTTGAAACCGAGGCCTCAGCGATCATGTCCGCCCCGATCCAGACCATCTCCAGCCAGGCCATGGCCTTTGACGCCCTGCTCAAGATGATGAAGGAGAAGGTGCACCACCTAGCCATTGAAAAGGGGGGGGAGATCATCAAGATGATCACCACCCACGATATTATGGTGGAGCAGGGCACCTCGCCCCTCTATCTCTTTCGGGAGATTGTGGCCCAGCGCCACATTTCCGGCTTGTATCCCCTGGCCCAGAAGGTGCCTTTCGTGGTCCGGACCTTGATCGAGGAGGGGGCCAAGGCCAACAACATCACCCGCATGATCACCGTCTTGAACGACCACATCCTGGAGCGTTTGCTCTCCTTGCTGCAGATGGAGCTGGGGACGCCGCCCCTGCCGTTTTGCTGGTTGCTCATGGGCAGCGAGGGCCGCCGGGAGCAGACCTTCAAGACCGACCAGGATAATGCCATCATCTATCAGGATAGCCCGGACCTAAAACTTGCGGCAGCGGCCGAGGAGTACTTCGAGGCCTTTGCCCAGGCAGCCATTAATCATCTGGTCAACTGCGGCTACCCCCTCTGCCCTGGGGAGGTCATGGCCACTAACCGCAAATGGCGGCAACCGCTGTCGCGTTGGAAAGGGTATTTCCGCCATTGGTGCAGCCATCCCGAGCCATTGGAGATCCTGCACTCCACCATCTTCTTTGATTTCAGGCCCGGCTATGGAGATGCCACGCTGGCTCCGGAGTTGAGACATTTCCTGACCGGGGTTGCGGAGAAGCAAGGCTTTTTTCTCCTGCACCTGGCCCGTAACTGTCTGGCATCCCGGCCACCGCTCTCTTTTTTTAAGAACTTTATTGTGGAGAAGGATGGCGAGCACAGAAATACCTTTGACCTGAAGAGCAAAGGGATCGTCTTTTTTGTCGATTTCGCCAGGTTGATGGCCTTGAAGTATGGCATCGACGAGGTCAACACCCTTGACCGGCTGCGCATCCTGCAAGAGGGACAACACCTGCCCCATGCCCTCTGTTCCGAAACCATTGAGGCCTACGAGTTTCTGATGCAGTTACGCCTGGTCCATCAACTGAGGATGCTTGAGGACGGCAGACAACCGGACAATTATATCAACCCGCAAGACCTCTCGGACCTGGAGCGCCAAGCCTTGAAAGAGGCCTTTGCCGTCATTGCCAGATTACAAGATGTGATCCGTTTGGATTTCCAGATCAGGGATCTGTAGCGCCATGTCCTTTGTCCATCTGCTTAAAACCTTTCTTCGGGCCGGGAGAGAGCCTGTTCACCCGTTACTTGTCGGTAACCGGCAGCAATTCGTCCAGGGAGCGGAGTACCACAATCTGCTCCACGATTACGAATTTGTGGTCATTGACACCGAGTTGACCGGTTTCAATCGGAAGCGGGATGAGATTGTCGCCATTGGCGCGGTACGGATTAAGGGGTTGCACATCAGCTGCGGCGAGACCTTCTACGCGGTGGTACGGCCGGATGAACGTTTTCAGACGCAAAGCACCTTGGTCCATCGCCTCACCCCCCAGGAACTGCACAAGGCGGCCGGTCTGCATGAGGTCCTGCCCCGTTTTGTCGAGTTTTGCGGCGGGGCCTTTCTGGTGGGGCACTTTGTCCGTCTGGACCTTGAGTTCATCAATCGCGCCGCCAAGAGGTTGATGGGGGGCATCCTGGCCACCCCCTATCTCGATACCATGGGGCTGGCCATGGCCTATCATGACTTGCGGGACGGAGAGTGCTCCGATCACTATAACCGGCAGGGGGGGTTCTCCTTGCCCGCCTTGAGCAGGGAGTTCGGCCTGCCCCTGTTTCAGGAACACAATGCCCTGCAAGATGCCCTGCAGACCGCCTACCTCTTTCTCTATCTGGTCAAGAAGATGCATCCTTACGGGGTGCGGACCATGCATGACTTTTTGGCGGCCGGCCGTAGCCGGCATGGGTCGTGGTGGTCCATGTGAAGGCGAAGTGGAGACCAGCTTGCTGCCCCTAATCGCTACGACCTACCTTTTTGTGCGTATAACTACACAATGGCTTGACATGGGTAAAATTACTATGCTATATACTTCGAAAAATAGGTAAACCGGGTGTAACAGTGTAGTATAAATTCAACTTGAAAAGGAGAGCGCGCACTATGAACAGAGAGACGTCCCATCAAGCCCATCACCGGAAAGGAGGGCGACCATGATCAAATTAGAAGCCCACCAAATCCTAGACGATCCCGAGTTCAAGGCGCTGGCCTCCCAGAAGAATACCGTAACATTGATCTTGACGATCATCGAACTGGTTCTCTACTTCGGCTTCATCGCCCTGATTGCCTACAATAAACCCTTTCTCTCCCAGAAGATCGCCGAAGGCTCGGCGATTACCATCGGCATCCCCATCGCGGTTGGGGTGATCATCCTGTCGTGGATCCTGACCGGGGTCTATATCTTTTGGGCCAACAGCACCTATGATGACATGGTCAATCGTGTCAAAAAACGGATTGGAGGTTGATTGACATGCCTACACAAGCACCGCAGTTTCAAACCGTCATCGGCACCCTGAACCCCAGTGCCGTCATCTGTTTCCTCCTCTTTGTCGCCTCCACCCTCGGTATTACCTACTGGGCGGCCAAGAAGACCAAGACCGCGAGCCAGTTCTACGCCGCCGGTGGCGGCATCACCGGTTTCCAGAACGGTCTGGCCCTGGCCGGCGACTACATGAGCGCCGCCTCCTTTCTCGGCATCGCCGGCCTGGTCTCCACCAAGGGGTATGATGGTCTCATCTACTCGGTGGGCTGGCTGGTGGGTTGGCCCATCGTCATGTTCCTGATCTCCGAGCCCCTGCGCAACCTGGGTAAATTCACCTTTGCCGACGTGGTCGCCTTCCGTCTCAAGCAGAAACCCATCAAGACCGCGGCGGCCATCGGTTCCCTGGTCACCGTCCTCTTCTACCTAACCGCCCAAATGGTTGGGGCCGGCACCCTGATCAAGTTGATGTTCAACCTCCCCTACGAGTCGGCCCTCTACATCGTCGGCGGGCTGATGATCTGTTATGTCCTCTTTGGCGGCATGCTGGCCACCACCTGGGTCCAGATCATCAAGGCGGTCCTGCTTCTGGGCGGCGCCACCATCCTGGTGCTCCTCACTCTGAACAAGGTGGATTTCAGCTACCCCAAACTCTTCCAGATGGCGGCGGACAAATACGGTGGCGCCTTCCTTGAACCCGGAGGGCTGATCTCCAACCCCTTGGATGCCTTCTCCCTGGGCTTGGCCCTGATGTTCGGCACCGCCGGCCTGCCCCACATCCTGATGCGCTTTTACACGGTACCGGATGCCCGCGAGGCCAGAAAGTCGGTCTTCTACGCCACCGGCTTTATCGGCTACTTCTATATTCTCACCGTAACCATCGGCTTTGGCGCCGCGGTCCTGGTGGGTAAGGATTTCATCATGTCCATTGACAAGGGCGGCAACATGGCGGCCCTGACCTTGGCGGAGTTCAACGGCGGCACCCTGTTCCTGGGCTTCCTGGCGGCAGTGGCCTTTGCCACCATCCTGGCCGTAGTTGCCGGCCTTACCCTGGCCGGGGCCTCGGCCCTCTCCCATGACCTCTATGTCGGTGTCTTCCGTAGCGGCCGTGCCAACGAGAAGGACGAGATGCGGGTGGCCAAGATCGCCACTGTCTGTCTCGGTATTTGCGCAATTCTGCTCGGCATCCTGTTCAAGGGCCAGAACGTCGCCTTCATGGTCGGACTCGCCTTTGCCGTGGCCTCCAGCGCCAACTTCCCGGCCCTGCTTCTCTCCATCGTCTGGAAGAGACTGACCACCGCTGGGGCCGCAGCCAGCATCTATACCGGCATGATCGTAGCGGTGGTCCTGATTGTCTTGTCACCTACCGTCTATGTGGATGTCATGCAGGCCCCGGCCAAGAAGGCCCTTGATACCGCCACCGCCTTGGTAACCAAGATCGATAAGGAGATCAAGGCCCCGGGGTTCGCACCTGAGCAGTTGACTGCCAAGCAGGCGGAACTGACGGCTGCCAAGACAGACGAGGCCAGCAAGAAGGCGGCAGTGAAGCCCGCTCCCTTCCCCATGAAGAATCCAGGGGTCTTTTCCATGGGCCTGGCCTTCTTGGTGGCATTCCTGGTCTCCATGATGACCCGCGAGAAGGAGGCTGAAGAGATGTTTGAGGCTGAAAAGGTCCGAACCTACCTGGGCATCGGTGCCGAGGGGGCTGCCAAGCACTAACTGACAGAGGTTGATGGATTCGCAAACAGGGCCTGCTGCCTGTTCACGAATCCATCAGCGCCCAAAGAAAAAAAGCAGGGCCGTTCACAGGGGGACATCACTCTTCTCTGGGCGGCCCTGTTTTTTTTAGTGGCGGATTCATTCTCCATGTCAGATGTTTTGCACAGTAGGTCTGTCGCACTTCATCATCCGCTTCTTCACCACCCCCACTATCCGTGGGGCTCGCTCCTCCGCCGGTTGAGTCTTGTTCTTCATCGCAACTCTCAATGCCACGGCACCGACAGTTGCCTCCTTTGCCCGCTTGAACCTGATCAAGACCGTGAGCAACAAGGAGTACTGATTTCTCCCCATGTTGCGACAAAAGCTACTAGCCATCATAGTGCCCATAAACACAGAGTGCCCAGGGAGAACTTTCTCCCTGGGCCCTCTGTGTTTATGGGCTTAAAGTCAATGGCCAAGCTTACCGTACGCTTAATGTCGGTTTCCTTTTTCGTGGTCGCGAATGGCCTTGGCGACACGTTTTGCAGCACGTTCTGCGGATTCAGGGGTAGGGTGGATGCCGTCAATATTTTCCATACCTTCCCAGGTATCAACAAGCAGTGCCTCAGGAATTTCATTCTGGATTCTCGTGCGATGCAGGTCTCGGTAAGTGTCTAAATCCTCTTCGCTGATGGCCCAGATGAGGTTACTGCGTTGTCTAAAATACGGGAGATCCAAAACGTTGTATTGCGGGATAGTATCGAATATTGGTGTTATCCCCAGGGCTAGTGCATTTTCTGCGACAGTTTTTAGCCGGTCGATAACGTCATTAAGTTCAGATACAGTGCAAGGAGCTGTCTGGCTTTGGGGGATGCCCATGGCTCCGGAGTGGAGGCAATCATTTGGAAAACCGATAAAAATATAATCGGCGTTATAGCCCACAATCTGTGCCGGGTTTTGCGGATTGGTGATGGCCACCCGGCTTAAGGCCTTTTGAAACTGTACATCATACCCTTGCCAACCTAAAGTCATGCAACCATACCACCCGCATCGCAAGCGGGCAAAGCTGGTTGCACCGGCCTCGGCCTGATTGATTACGAAACCATTGAGCTCTTTTGTCCTGACCAACGCCTCGCCAAGACTCAGATAGCTCCCGCTATTCACTGCGTACCCGCCCCAAGGACCAATGAGGTTGTCGTCAATCGGTGTTACGCTGTTCTCCAAGGAGGCGCCGATGACCAAAATTGGCTTGCCCAACCCCTCTTCTGCCTGGACAGGAAATGCCGTAAGCAGGCTAATGGACAAAACGCCAACTACCTGGTGCACAAATGGGTGAAATTTCCGCTTGTTCTTTTTTTGCATGACAATGACCTCCGTATAAGGGTTGACAAGAGTGCTGACATCAGCAGACAGGCTTCCGGGCCAGTTGCTTTACACTAATACTGATAGTCAATCAGTCGCCGAACACCTCAATGAAAGCAACCTCTTTTCCCTACAATTTTTTTAATAGGAAAAATTATGTCGTTAAAAAAATCATTGGAAATGAAGGCGTGCCTACTGGGGTGATGGAATCGCGCTGAAATTCTGGTGGCGTCCCTGCAAGGGACAGGTAAAGGCCAGCCGTATCGCCCGTAGGGCAAGGCCACATTGGTCCTTGTTGCCGGTGCCGTAGCGGGGGTCACCCATGACCGGGAAGCCGGAGAGGGCGAAGTGGCGGCGGATCTGGTGCAGGCGGCCCGTCCCTAGGGTGACGAGGAGGCGGGAGGTCCGGAGCTCCAGGTTATGGTCCAGGAGGCGGTAGGAGGTGATCGCCTCCTTGCCATCCAAAGGCAGGGTGATGGTGCCGCTCTCCCCTTGGTCCCACACCCCCCGTACCGTGATCTCGTACTCTTTGATCACCTGATGTGTTTGCCACAGCCGGCTCAGGGCGGCGGCCGCCTGTTTACTGTGGGCGATGAGCATGACCCCGCTGGCCTCGCGGTCCAGCCGGTGGACAAGAAAGGTCTCACGTGGCGGCACAAAGGCCAGTTGGGCCAAACGGAGCAGGGCGCAGTGGTCGCCGAAGCGGGTCCCCTGGGCCAGGAGCCCGGCGGGTTTGTCCCAGACGCTGTAGGCGATGCAGTCCGCGATCAGCCGCGGGGCAGGGGGGATGAGGGCTAGGATCTCCGGGTCGTAGGCCAAACGGACCAGGTCCCCGGGCCGGAGTTGGGTCTTGGCCTTGCGGCTACGGGTAAATTTGCCCTGGTTACGGGAGAGCAGGACTCCGCCCTTCTGCATGCACTCCTTGACCCTGGCCTTGGCCAGGCCGCTCTTGGCCACCAGGAGGTCGGCCAGGGCGATGGCCTGGCCGATACGGTACTCGGCGGTGATGGTGTTCTCAGCACCCACGGGCATTTCTCGGTAGCCATCGCCTTGACCGCGATGAGGAGTTTAGGTCAGCGCCCATCGTCACTCATCCACTTCGTCGTCATCCGCGAACTGCTGGTTTGCCTCGACCATGGCCAAGGCCTCGTTGGCGGCATCGACGATATCGTCATCATGCGCATCAAGGAGAGCAGTCAGCAGGCCATTGGCCTCCGGCACGCTAAGGCCAACTGCGGCGTCGATGGCGGCGATGAGCAAGGCTTTATCCGTGTTGCTTGCCGAGAGCAGCGGGGCGATATGGGGCCACGCCTCTTTTATGCCCCAGTTGCCGGCCGCATGCACTGCCTCGTACCGGATATGCGGATTCCTGCTGGTCAGCGATTGCAGGATCTGCTCCGCAAACCCCTGCACATACTGCATGCAGAATACGGCGGTGAGGCGCCACTCCTCACTACCGGAAAGATAGGCGGCGCGGATAGCCTCTTCTTGCCAAGGCTCGGGCGCGCGCACCGCCGTCTCCAACACCCGTCGTCTCACCAGTTCGGGGGCGCCGTCATCAGCATGGATCTGTCGGAGTGTCGCCTGAATCGTACGCAGGGTCTCCTCGCTCAGAAATATTTCATCAGGGTCATCAAAATATTCCATGTCATAGAGCTCCAGTGCCGGACCCAAGGCTAGTGCTGCTCGGCAGCGTAGCGCCTCCGCCTCGGCACCGCTGTTGACGATGGCCAGCAAGGTTTGGGCGAGTTCCTCATGCAGCACCTCAATATTGCCTGCCATCTCAGCGGCCAGCAACCGCTCGGCCGGATCAGCCCGCTGATCGGCAAGGATTTCCCGGATGAGTCCGCCCGTCTCCGGGGGCCACTCCCATGACCCCAGTTTGTTGATCGTCTGTAGCTTCATGTCTTGTCTCCTATGAGGTGGTTGTCTATCTTGCCGATTTTGGCTGGTTCAGGCCGAGTTCACGGGCCATCTGGATCTTGGCATGGGTCAGAGAGTGCCGTTTACGGGCATCAATCCACACCTGCATTTTCGGATTGGGCCGCGTTTTGGCCAATGGATCACCTTGGAGGTAACACGGTTTGAACCTCTTCACTCCGGTCTTGCTCCACCCCATTGAGAAAGGCGGCGGCCAGCAAGGCCTTGGTGTAGGGGTGCTGGGGGGCGGCAAAGATGGCGTCGGCCCGGCCCTGTTCCACGATCCGTCCTCGATGCATCACCGCCAGGTCATCGGCCAGGGCGCGGATGGCCCGCAGGTCGTGGCTGATGAAGAGGTAGGTCATCTGGAATCTGGCCTGCAGGTCTCGCAGTAGGGCGATGATTTGGGCCTGGATGGTCATGTCCAGGGCCGAGGTGGGTTCGTCCAGGACCAGGAACTTCGGTTTCAAGATAATCGCCCGGGCAATGGCGATGCGTTGCCGTTGGCCGCCGGAGAACTCGTGGGGGTAACGGCTGATCATGGAAGGGAGCAGACCCACCTCCGTCAAGGCCCGGGCCACCAACTCCTCTCGTTCGTGCCTGTTCATGCCGGGTTCATGGACCAGCAACCCTTCGGCAACGATCTGACCAATGGTCTGCCGGGGAGAGAGGGAGGAGAAGGGGTCTTGGAAGACGATCTGCAGATCTCGGCGTTGCCTACGCAGCGCCTTGCCGGAACAGGCGAGCAGGTCAACCCCGTGATAGGAGATGGTCCCGGTGGCCTTTAGCAGACGCAACAGGGCAAGCCCCAGGGTGCTCTTCCCTGAGCCGGACTCCCCGACAATGCCGTAGGTGGTGCCTTCGCGGATGGCGATGGTGACCTGGTCCACGGCCCGGGTGGAGAGCCGCGCGGGCTGGAAGAGGACCGCCTTTTCGTGAAAGTCAACAGTGATGTTTTGCGCGGAAATGATGATTTTTTCGTTATTGCTGATCGTTTGGTTGCCGCTGGGCATGCTGGCCAACAGCTCCTTGGTATAGGCGGTCTCGGGGGTAGAGAAGATCCGTGCCGTGGGGCCGGACTCCACCACCTCGCCCTGGCGCATGATCGAGACCTGGCTCGCGATCTTTTGGACCATGACCAGGTCGTGGGTGATCAACAGCAGGGCCATGCCCATCTCGGCCTGCAACTCCTGGATCAGGGCGAGGATCTGGGCCTGGACCGTGACATCCAGGGCCGTGGTGGGCTCATCGGCGATCAACAGGTCGGGGCGGCAGGCCAGGGCCATGGCCAGCATCACCCGCTGCCGCTGCCCCCCGGAGAGTTGATGGGGGAAGTGATTGAATTTGAGGTCCGGTTTCTCAATGCCGCAGCGGTCCAGGAGACGGATGGCCGTGCTCTTCGCCGCGTCAGCACTTAAGGCTTGATGGAGCAGCAGGGGCTCCAGCAGCTGGCTCCCCACCGGGTAGACCGGATTTAAGGAGGTCATCGGCTCCTGGAAGACCATGGCGATACGGTTGCCGCGGATGCGGCGGATGGCCTCCGGGCCCATCTGGAGCAGGTCCTGGCCTTGGAAGAGGATGGCCCCCTCCATCTCTACCTTGGCCACCGATTCCAACAGCCGCAAGATGGTGAGCGCGGTCACCGACTTGCCGGAGCCTGATTCGCCCACCAGGGCCACGGTCTCCCCCTGGCCCACGGCGAGGGAGAGGCGGTTGACCGCGAGCTGCGAGGCATCGTCAGCGGTGAAGCGCACCGAAAGGTCGTTGATAATCAGCATTTCACACCTTCCGGGGGTCAAAGGCCTCGCGCAAGGCCTCGCCGATGAAGATCAAGAGCAGTAGGGTGACCACCAGGACGGTGAAACTGCTCAGCGACAGCCACCAGGCCTCAATGTTGCCCTTGCCCTGGGCCAGGAGTTCACCCAGGCTGGGGGCCGGCGGCGGCACGCCCAAGCCAAGGAAATCCAGGCTGGTCAAGGCGATGATCGCGCCTGACATGCGGAAGGGGAGAAAGGTGATCACCGGGGTCATGCCGTTGGGCATGAGGTGGCGGACCATGATGGTGAGGTTGCCCACCCCCAGGGCCTTGGCCGCCAACACGTAATCGAGGTTCCTGCTCTTCAGGAACTCGGCCCGTACATAGTCGGAGAGCCCGATCCAGCCGAAGAGCGAGAGCAGGGTCAACAGCAACAGGGCCGAGGGTTTGAAAATGGAGGCGAAGATGATCAACAGGTAGAGCTCCGGCATGGAGCCCCAGATCTCGATGAACCGCTGGCAGAGGAGGTCGGTGCGGCCGCCGAAATACCCCATCACCGCGCCGCTGACGATGCCGATCAGCGTGCCGATGGCGGTGAGGGCCAGGCCGAAGAGGATGGAGAGGCGGAAGCCGTAGATCAGGCGAGCCAAGACGTCCCGGCCCCGGTCGTCGGTGCCCAGCAGGTTGGCCCGGTTGGGCGAGGAGGGGACCGGCTGGTCCAGCTCCA
>OBOI01000582.1_pt1 | contig 12268 bp, 11 predicted proteins | sample 1670151 | NCBI WGS metagenome assembly OBOI01 (sample SAMEA104232303, study PRJEB22302) | sediment metagenome | biome: forest; feature: aquifer; material: sediment | place: USA | collected 2011-08-07 | depth 0.01 m | reverse complement strand
GCCACCACCCCCTAAAGCGAGCACGGGGAGTACGCCGCCTCCCCCTGAAAACTATGGCGAGGCCAGCCAGGACGACATTGATCGGCTCTTGGAGGAGTTGGCCTAGACCTTGGCCCCATGACCGGCCGACGCCATCTCAAAATTTTCTGCCAACATTACAGCCAGTTAAAGAGAACAATGGCCGTCCTAGGCAAGATGCCCGCCCCTGGAGCACCGAGGCGAGGGCATAAATTCCATTGAAAAGTAAAAAGAAAAGTCTTAAAGTCCGATCTGTTGACCGTCATGGTCGATATCCACTCCCTGGGAGTTTCTCCCGGTCGGCAACCTGCCACCCCGCTCGTCTGGCAGGTTTTCTTTTGTCAACCTAGACCAACCGCGGCCCAAACGCTGCCTTCAAACAGGAACGAGTTCCACCATGGAAAACAAAAAAGGTAACACTCTCTGGAATTTCTTTGCCTCGGTGAAGCTGGCCCTGGTCACCCTCTTTGTCTTGGCTGTTGCCTCGATCATCGGCACCATCGTCCCCCAAAAGGAGGAGGCAGCCCGCTACATCGAACTCTACGGCGAAAATATCGCCAAATTTTTCCAACTGCTGGACATCCAGGATATGTACAACTCCTGGTGGTTTACCTCGATGCTGGTCCTCTTCTCCCTGAACCTGATCGTCTGCACCATCGAACGGTTGCCCCATATCTGGAAGGTAGTCACCTTGGACAACCTGGCCACCACCTCGGCTGACCGCCTGGGCAAGATGGCCATGAACCGCAAGTTCATGACCCAGGTGACCAGCGAACAGGCCCAACAGGGGGTCCTCCAACTCATGCAAGGGGCGGGCTGGCCCTTGAGTCGGGCGGACAAGGACGGGGGCACCCTCTTTTTCAGCCAAAAAGGGGCCTATACCCGGCTGGGGGTCATCGTCGTCCATATCAGCATCCTGGTCATCTTTGTCGGCGCCCTCATCGGCTCCTTCTATGGCTACAAGGCCAGCGTCCTGATCCCCGAGGGGGGCTCAACCCCTCAGGTCTACCAGTCCAATGACGAACACACCCCCATCCCCTTGGGCTTTTCCGTCCGCTGCGATGACTTTCAGTTGACCTATTACGATACCGGCATGCCGAAAGAGTATCGCTCGGAGTTGGCTATCGTCAAGGACGATAAAGAGGTGTACCATAAGTCGATTGTGGTCAACGACCCCATGCAGTATGCCGGCTTGACCTTCTATCAGTCAAGCTATCAACCGGTGGAGGGACAGTTCAGCGTCGAGATTGCCAATGAAGCCACCAAGGCCGAACAGAAGTTCATCATTACCCCTCGCCAGGAGAGTAAATGGCTCAGTGAGAATGTGACCTTCGGTATCGTCGACCTCTCCGGCCCGGACATGATGAAACGGTATCAGTATAAAATCTGGTTCTCCGACGGCAAGGCCGACCCGGCCGAGTTCTGGATCAACGAGGGGGGGACGGCGAAGATCAAACGGCCCGACACCACCTATGTCTTTACCGCCAAGCCTCGCTTCGCCACCGGGCTCCAGGTGGTCAAGGACCCGGGGGTGTGGACGGTGTACACCGGCTGCATCATGATGGTGTTGGGACTCATCATCATCTTCTTCATGTCGCACCGCCGGATCTGGGTCTTTGTGAGCAACGACGGCAAGAAGACCACCATTCAGATCAGCGGCATGAGCAACAAGAACAAGATCGGTTTTGAACGGGATCTTGAGGGTATCTACGAAAAATTCGCAGCCGATACGTCGCTGGCGGCGCTTTCCAAGTAACACATAACAAAGGAACGACTATATGAATAGCAGCCAGCTCTTGGGTTTCACCACCTTTGCCTATCTCTTCGCCTCAATCCTCTATATCGCCATCTTTGTCTTCCGGGCAGAGAAGATCGGCATCGTGGCCTCAGTGGTCACCCTGCTCTCCTTCCTTGCCCATACCGCCGGCATCATCCTGCGTTGGGTGGAGTCCTACCAGATGGGATATGGCCATGCCCCCCTCTCCAACATGTACGAATCCTTGGTCTTCTTTGCCTGGGCCATTGCCATCTTCTACCTGTGGCTGGAGTGGAAGTTCAAAAATCGGCTGATCGGCGCCTTTGCCGTCCCCTTCGCCTTCTTGAGCATGGCCTATGCCTCCTTTGCCTCGGAGATCACCTCCGAGATCAAACCCCTGGTGCCGGCCCTGCAGAGCAACTGGCTCATCGCCCATGTGGTAACCTGTTTTATCGGCTATGCCGCCTTTGCCATAGCCGGCGGCATCGGCATCATGTACCTCATAAAAAATCGCTATGAGGAGGGCCAGAAACAGGCCGGGGCAGAGACCGGCGGTCTGCTCTCCACCCTGCCCCCCCTACGGATCATTGACGACGTCATCTACAAGTGCATCATCTTCGGCTTTGTCTGGCTGAGCACCGGCATCATCACCGGCGCCATCTGGGCCAACGAGGCCTGGGGCACCTATTGGAGCTGGGACCCCAAGGAGACTTGGTCGCTGATCACCTGGTTCGTGTACGCCGCCGCCCTCCATGCCCGGTTCGTCAAGGGGTGGAGTGGCAAGAGAATCGCATGGATCGCCATCATCGGCGTGTTCAGCGTGATCTTCACCTATTACGGGGTCAACTTCCTGCTCTCGGGTCTGCACAGCTACGGCAGCCCGGGCTGATTCAGCACCACCCCTATCGGCGCCCCACTACATCGAGGCCGACACCGTGCGCAAGCAGGGTGTCGGCCTTTGCTTTATCGACAATAAATCTCCGGACCCGGGAGTCGTTACCCATGAAGACCATCACCCCAATTGCCACGATTAACTGCCGGATCACTGTCCCCGGCTCCAAGAGCCTGACCCAGCGCGCCCTGATTGCCGCCGCCCTGGCCGATGGGGTCAGCACCCTGAGCGGTCCCTTGGCCAGTGAAGACACCGAATACACCAGTGCCGCCCTTAGGGCCATGGGCATAGCCATTGACTGCTCTGGCCCCGAGTGGCGCATCCACGGCCTGGGCGGACGCATCGCATCCCCCAGCGAACCAATTTTCCTGGGCAACAACGGTACTGCCACCCGTTTTTTGACCTCGGTGGCCGCCTTGGGCCATGGCCCTTTCACCATCAGCGGCGGCCCCAGGATGGCGGAACGGCCGATTGCCCCGTTAATGGCGGCCTTGCGCGGCTGGGGGGTCAACATCGACAGTATCAACCATACCGGCTGCCCGCCCCTGCGCATTGAGGCCGCCGGCATCAAAGGCGGGGCAACCGTGTTGCCGGAGGGAAAGAGTAGCCAGTACCTCTCCTCGCTGTTGTTGGTCGCACCCTATGCCCGGGAGGCGGCGGAGCTTGCGGTCACCGGGGAGGTGCTCTCCAAGCCCTATGTCACCATGACCCTGGCGGTGATGGAGGCCTTTGGGCTCAAGGCCACTGCCAATGAGGAGCTGAACCGGTTCACCATCCCCCAAGGGGGCTACCGGGCCCGCGACTATGCCATTGAGGGCGATGCCTCCAGCGCCTCCTACTTCTGGGCCGCGGCCGCAGTCACCGGCGGCCGTGTGACGGTCGCCAACGTGCCGGAGCCTTCGCTCCAGGGCGACGCCGTGCTGGTCGCCATGCTGGCGCGGATGGGCTGTCAAGTTGAGAGGCAAGAGAGCGGGATCACGGTGATTGGGCCAGGGCTGTTGCAGGCCATTGAGGTGGACATGGGGGATTGCCCGGATGTGGCGCCGACGCTGGCGGTGGTGGCGGCCTTTGCCCAGGGCACCACGGTGATCAAGAATATCGCCCATCTCAGGATCAAGGAGTGTGACCGTCTCCACGTCATGGCCACGGAACTGGCCAAGCTGGGGATCAAGACTGAAGAGTTGGACGACACCCTGATCATCGAAGGCAACCCGAAGCGCATGGGCCTCACCGGTGCCACCATCGACGCCCATGACGACCATCGCATCGCCATGTGTTTTGCAGTGGCCGGTCTGGTGGTGCCCGGCATCACCATTGCTGAGGAGGGTTGCGTGGCCAAGTCCTTCCCTGACTTTTGGGAACGGTTCGCCCTCTTGGGAGATCACCCTGACCGCCACTGTTAGACTTCACAAGGCAATGCAACCATACATCCGCATTACTAGACACCCGTACGAGGAACCGCATCACATTAACCTCGTACTTGAGGCATCGAACGGAAAACAGAAATGGGAACTGGAAGTCTACGAGAACGCCGAGTCACTTCGAACATTGGCCGAGAACCTCGAAGCATTTCCGAGGCACAAAGATGATGTATTTCTCTGGGAGCTTGGTTCCGAGTACCCAGAAGACCGATGGGCCTACTACTTCCGATTTCGCGTTTTCTTGACGGACGCCTTCGGGCATTGCGCTATACAAATTCGATTTAACAATAACGAAAACATTCCTGACCGAGAGATGGTTGAGTTTTGTATCAGGGCAGAGGCCGGTCAAATTAACCGCCTTGGGCAGTTGTGCCGGAAGTTTGCAGAGTTGAAACACGAGGTTCTGGTTTGGAACGGTAGTAACGGGACACTCTATGAATCAAGGCATGAAGCCTAACCACGCCGTCATAACCGGCAGTGAAAAGCGGCGCTCCTTCGTCGCACCGCTTTTCACTGCCGGTTATGACGAACGATAGTTGCCCTTGGCCAAGGTGGAAAACGGAGGAGGTTCATTTTCTGCCGAGATCCTGATAACGACTCCGCGACCACCCGACGCAAAAACCTTTGCCATGCCGAAATGAGTCTGCTATAAACTATCACAACGTGACAGGCTTCCGTCTCATCCAACCTTCGGCACTCCCATGAAAATCCTCATCGCAGACGACGACCGCACCATCCACATCACCTTCACCAAATTCCTGACCACCCAGGGCAATGAGGTGTTGCACGCCTACGATGCCGCCGAGGCCCTGGCCGTGACCCTTAAAGAACGGCCAGACCTGATCCTGCTCGATATCACCATGCCCAGCGGCGATGGCCGCAACGTCTGCCAGCAGATCAAGGCGGATCCGGAGACCCAGGGGATCAAGATCATCATGCTGACCGCCCGCGACTCGCAATACGACCGCACCCTGGCCCTGGAGCTGGGGGCTGACGACTACATCTCCAAACCCTGCTCCATCCCCTACCTGGACAGGTCCATAGCCAAGGTGATGCGTAGCAAGGCCTAGACCACCACCCCTGCCGCCTCCAGCATGACCCAACCGACCTCATCCCCCTCCCGCCCGTTATAGCTCGTGTCCGCCCGATAGTGGCGGAGATGGTCGAGGAGCTGATTGGCCAAGACCTTACCCAGTTGTACCCCCTCCTGATCAAACGAGTTGATATTCCAGATAAAGCCCTGAAAGACGATCTTGGCCTCGTAGATGGCCAACAACGCGCCCATGGTGAATGGGGTCAGCCGGGGGGCCAGCAACAGGGAGTTCGGCCGGTTGCCGGCAAAGCATTGGTTGGGATTGGCCTGCCGGCGGCCGGTGGCCAGGGCCAAGGACTGGGCCAGGAGGTTGGCCAGGAGCTTGTCCTGGGATGAAGTTCCCTGAATCGCCAAGTCTTCGCCGAATTGACTCTCCAGAAAACCGATGAACTCCACCGGCACCACGGTGGTCCCCTGGTGGATGAGTTGGTAGAAGGCATGCTGGCCGTTGGTGCCCGGCTCCCCCCAGACAATCGGCCCGCTCTCCTCGGTCAAGGGGCGGCCGGCCCGGTCAATGGATTTGCCGTTGCTCTCCATGTCGCACTGCTGGAGATGGGCGGTAAAACGCAGCAAGGCCTGGCTGTACGGCAGGATGGCCACTGTCGCATGGCCCAGCAGGTTACGGTTCCAAATACCGATGAGGGCGAGGAGGAGCGGAATATTGCGCCGGATATCAGGCTCTTCCGCTGCCTGATCCACCGAGTTTGCCCCCCGCAGGATCTCGATCACCGCGTCATAGCCCAGGGCGAAGCCCAAGATCACCGCCCCCACCATGGAGGTGACGCTGTAGCGGCCGCCAATATAATCGTACATATAAAACGACTCCCGGTAGCGCTCGGGACTGTCCATGGGGCTGCCGCTGGCGGTCACCGCCAAGAAGTGGAGCCGGGGCTCAAGACCGGCCCGGGCAAAGGCCGCCCTGACCAAGGACTCGTTGGTTAAGGTCTCCAGGGTACTGCCGCTTTTGGAGACCACGTTGACCAGGGTCCTGCTCAAGTCGAGTCCATGCAGGACCGCCGCCGCGTCATCGGGATCGACGTTGGAGATGAAGTGGACCCTGCGGCCCGGCAGACTGAAGCGTTGCAAGGCCAGATAGAGGGCGCGGGGCCCCAGGTCGGAGCCGCCGATGCCCACCAGTACCATATCGGTAAACCCTTCTCCCTGGTGGTTGGCCACGTGCCCCGTGGCTACCCCCTCCAAAAAGCGGGCAAGTTTGGCCAACTCCGCCTTGGCCTGGGCCGTGGCCTCGGGATGGCGGGGTGAATCGCCAAAGATATCCCGCACCGCTGTGTGCAGCACCATGCGCTCCTCACTGGCATAGCCCTCGATCCGGTTGATGACCGCCCCCTCTTTCATGGACCGAAACTGGCTGACCGCCCCACTCTCGTCCGCCAGGGCTTGCAGAGCGGCCATGGTCTCGTCATCCACCCGCTCGGTGCCGTACAACAGGCGAAAGCCTGCCATCTCGCCGCGGTAGGCGAAAATCCGTTTCCGGTCAAGGGCACCGGCCCGGGTCAGATCAAAGGGGGCGGCGGCCAACTGTTGCAACCGCGCCCACGCCGGATTCTCTCTCATGCCATGAAAGCTAGTCATACTCGCATCCCCTGTTCAATTGTTAGCAACGCTTGACGCCTGGCCCTGTCTCCCCTTATGCTCTGGCGGCCAGACACCTCTCCACCTCTGCCGCGAACACCTGCCGCTGCCACTGCCTGGGGATGAGCCCAACCACAGGGCTACCGTCCGGCTGGCTGGCCAGGGTCTCCAGCAGCGCATTGTTGGCTAGGATCCCCGGCGCGATCTCCAGCTCCTCCGCCTTCCTCTCCCGCCACCCCTTGAGCCGCTGCAAGCGGCCCTCGACCCGCGGATCACGCAAGGGACGAGGGGTAAAGGGGTAGCGGGGCAGTTGCCCGGCAGGGAGGGCGCAGCCACGGGCCACGGCCGCAAGCAGATCCTCCCCCATCCGCTGGACGATCCGTTCCGGCACCCCTCTGATGGCGGCGAGTTCCCCGGCTGTGCGGGGCCGCCGCTCGGCAAGTGCCACCAGGGATTCACCGCCCAGGACCTTGAAGGGCGGGCGGTCCCAGCGCTCGGCCTGGGCATCGCGGACCTTAAGCAACTCCTCCAACACCGCCAGGGCCCTGGGCTCCATCCGCGAGGCCCCCTTGAAGCGGACAAACATCGGCCCCGGCTCCCGCACGTTCACCCGCACCCCTTGAAGGACCGCGCACTCCTCCTCCACCCAGGCCAAGCGGCCCTTGGCCCGCAGTTCGCTCTCCAGCTGCCCATAAAGGCCGATGAGCAGGCCGGTATCCTCCTGGGCGTAGCGGATCATCTCCGGGCTCAGGGGCCGTTTACTCCAGTCCGCCTTCTGAAACCGTTTGTCCAGTTCCACGCCGAACCTCTTGTTGAGCACCGCTGCCAGCCCCAGCTCCTTTTCGCCCAAGAACTGACAGGCGACCATGGTGTCGAAGAGATTATTGACCTCCATGCCAAAGTCCCGGTGCAGGGAGCGGATGTCGTAATCAGCGCCGTGAAAGACCTTGCGGATGCCGCCATCAGCCATGACCGGGGCCAAGGGGGCCAGATCGGTCACGGCCAAGGGATCGACAATGGCGGAATAGCCGGGGATGGAGAACTGCAAGAGAGAGACCCGCTCCCGGTAGCGGTGCAGCGAATCGGCCTCCAGGTCGCAGGCCAAGAGCGGCTCCTGCCCCAGGCGGTCGGCCAGGCGGGCAAGTGCCCCCGGGGTGGTGATCATCAATTCATCGGTCATGGTTTGTCCGTGGTCACTGGATATGTTCCCTTCATTTCACCTATCGCTTCCATACCGGCGAGAGCGTCAGCCATGCGGCCCGGCAGGCGTGGACCTAGGCGGCCGCGGTTGCGCTTCCGGCTCGTCGGCCTCAAAGACTTCGGCAAGATTGACGCATAGATCAGGGAGACAAATGAAGGTGACGGTCTGGTCCGGGCCGAAAAGCTCCCCTTTATCCCAGGTGCCATCCGCCTCCAGGAGAAAACGTTCCACCATCCGGCCAACCGGATCGACCAGGAGATACTCCCGAACGCCAAACTTTTCATAGAGGCGCTTCTTCTCCCGGCGGTCTTTGAGGGCGGTGGCCGGGCTTAAGACTTCGATAACAATCTCCGGTGCCCCGTTAATGACCTGATCGGTGATTTTTTTCTTGTCGCATACCACAAAGACATCGGGTTGCACCACATCATGGTCGGAGAGGACAATGTCCGTGGGCGCGATGCCGGCAATACATTTTTTGCCAACAAGGGCATTGGCAATAATGCGATAAATGGCCCCGGCCAGCCGTTGGTGTTTGAAACTCGGTGCCGGGGTCATATTCCAGGCCTGGCCATCAATTAATTCCCACCGCTGATCATCGTGCCAATCAAGGTAATCCTGGTAAGTGTATCTGGATACAATCTCTTCTGCTAAATTCATCCCTCTTCCTCCGTGGTGTTGATGAAAAATCGGCGCGCATGCCAAACCCATTTTCCCTCACGGTGCTGACGACAACCGTCTCTTATGGGCACTGTAAAGGATCGGCAAGGCAAAGTCAAAAAGATCGTTCGAGCCTGAGCCGACCGCCCCCCCGCCAACTCTTTCAGTCGTCAGTCCACTTCTCTCCCCCTTGTTCCGCGCGCCATCACATTTAAACCTTGTATGGAAAGTTAAAGTTTACTTTAATGTTTTCGTGACAGCCGCCGATACGTTCAGTATTGGCCGGCTGCGGCAGCAACCAACCGGCACCCCCAGAACCTCTTTCAATGGTGTGGATCATGAAAATGCGTATCAAGGATATCAGCCAACGGCTTGAAGTGCCGGTGTCAACCATCCGTTACTGGCAGAATGAGTTCATGGAACTCATCCTGCCCCAACGCACCGAGGGCGGTCAGCGCCGCTACACAGAGGAGGACTTCGCCCTGTTCTCGAGGATCAAGGAGTTGGTCTATGGCCAAGGTAACTCCCTGGCCACGGCCAAGGATCTCATTCAAAACGGCGCCTCGTCAAAAAACGCCATCGACTGGTCCCAGCAGACCATCCTGATCACCGGCGGCACCGGCTCCTTTGGCAAACACTTCTGCCGGATAATGCTGGAGCGCTACACCCCCAAGGCCATCCGCATCTATAGCCGCGACGAGTTGAAACAGCATGACATGCGCATGGAGTTCAACGATGACCCGCGGTTGCGCTTTCTCATCGGTGACGTCCGGGATGGAGACCGTCTCCGCCGGGCCATGGAGGGGGTGGACATGGCGGTGCACGCCGCGGCTCTGAAACAGGTGCCGGCCTGCGAATACAACCCCTTCGAGGCGGTGAAGACCAATGTCCATGGCGCCCAGAATGTCATTAACGCCGCCATCGACTCCGGAGTCAGGAAGGTGATCGCCCTCTCCACCGACAAGGCGGTCAACCCGGTCAACCTCTATGGCGCCACCAAACTCTGTTCGGACAAACTCTTCACCCAGGGCAATGCCTATGCCGGCGAAGGGAGGACCCGCTTCGCCTGTGTGCGCTACGGCAATGTCATCGGCAGCCGGGGGAGCGTCATCCCGGTCTTTCTCAAACAGAAGGAGAGCGGCCGCATCACCATCACCGACCCGCGCATGACCCGTTTTTGGATCACCCTGGATCAGGCGGTGGAGCTGGTCCTTAAGGGGTTCAAATACATGGAGGGGGGCGAGATCTTTGTGCCGCAGATCCCCAGCATGCGCATCACGGATCTGGCCCGGGCCATTGCCCCGGAGTGCGCCATTGACCACATCGGTATCCGGCCCGGGGAGAAGCTGCATGAGGCCCTGACCGGGGAGGATGAGGGTCGCACCGCTGTCCGCTACAAGGGAATGTATGTCATCCTGCCCAATTACTCCTGGTGGGACCGCAAGAACTACGTCACCGCCGTCCCCGTTCCTGAAAATTTTGTCTACACCAGTGACGCCAATGAGGAGTGGATGACCGTGGAGCAACTGCAGGAGATTGTCTACGGGGCCTCCACTCTTCCAAACCATCGCCCATGCCCATGAGCCCGGTCGCGGGTAAGGCAATGTCGTGGGGGGGGGATCCATTCTAAGCTCTCGAAAAAAAAATCTGGGGAATGAGATGAAAGAACAGACATATATTGTCGCAGGTTGCAGGCCTTGGAATCGAAGAATTTACTGTGAAGTGATCAAGGACATGCCTGGCAAATGGGCCTTCGCAGGGAACAAGGAAGAGTTGAATTCAGCGCTATTGGAGTTCCCCGACCCGCGATATATCTTCTTCCTGCACTGGAATTGGATTGTGCCGCAATCGTTGCTAACCAAGCATGATTGTGTCTGTTTCCATATGGCGGACGTGCCGTACGCCAGAGGAGGCAGCCCGTTACAGAACCTCATTGTCCGGGATCATCGGCACACCAAACTGACGGCCTTGCAAATGGTGCAAGAACTGGACGCGGGTCCGGTGTACCAAAAAAGAGATTTATGCATTGAAGGCAATGCCGAAGAGATCTTCATCCGGGCAACGTATCTCTCAGCGGAAATGATCCAATTTATTATCGAAAATGAACCAACCCCAGAGCCGCAAACAGGCATCCCTGTCGAGTTCTCGCGCCGCAAACCCTTTGAAAGCGAGGTGCCGGAACTCCCTTCGTTGCTCAAACTCTATGATTTTATCCGCATGTTGGACGCGAAAGGCTATCCGGCAGCCTTCCTCCAGCATGCTGGTTTCCGTTATGAATTTAACCGGGCATGCCTTTATGATGGCAGGATTGTAGCCGATGTCACGATTACCCCGATCAACGAGCAGGGAGAGCCATGAATTTTTTGGTAGTGAAGCACCTGGAAGGGATAGTCCAACAGATCAGACCTGAACTTGTCTTCACCCAAGATGACGGCGACCTAAATATTGATCCTGCCATAACCTTTCACGCTACGCTAACAGCCACCCGGCCGCTGACCAATAGCCCTGCACATACGGTTTACGCCTATGAGGTGCCTTCATCAACGGTGGCGGCAGCCGCCTCCATGGGCCTTCACCGTTTCTCTACCCCCTTTGACGACAGCACCGTCGATTTCCTGCAAGGGATGGGGGCTCCGGCCTATAAAGTCGCTTCGTGTGAAGTGGTGGATCTCCCGCTCCTCAGAAAGATCGCCGCCACCGGCAAACCGGTAATCATGTCAACAGGGATGGCAACGCTTGCCGAGATTGACGAGGCCGTGGCCACCCTGCGCCAAAGCGATTGCCTAGAACTCGCCTTGCCCAAATGCACCAGCGCCTACCCGGCGTTACCTTTGACCATGAATCTGCGCACCAGCCCCCATCCGGCTTTGGCCTTCGACGGGGTGGCCGGCCTCTCCGATCACACTGGGGGCCTTGCCGCAGCAACGCAGGATATCGCCCAAGGGACACCTGTGAGTGGGGACTTCATGGGATCACGACAGGGTCCTCAATAATCCACGGAATCAAAAAACGGGAACAGGTTTCTATTTATGGGTAAAGGCATGGAGAAAGTTCCACAAGACAGCGTTATCCGCACTCAAGAGGGATCTCTGGAAGAGCGGATGACAGCAATTTTGGGCGAGCGCTACCGGGTCTATCGCGACGCCTGGCGGGCAGCGAGCCCTGGCTCGATCCCCCACTCCCCGTTACATGTTGATTTGGAGTTGGTGGATGCTTGCAACTCGGCATGTACTTTTTGCCCACGCAACAAGAAGCCCCACCCCAATCTACCGTATGCGATCAACACCAAGCAATCCTTGCCCGATACCCTCGTGGAAAAATTCCTGCGTGAAGCCAAGGAATCGGCCCTGTACTCGATCAATATTGCTATCGGAGAACCCCTGCTAGACAGCCGCTGCCTTGAAATCGTAAAAGAGTTCCATGCGAACGGGGGGGTTGATTCCCGCGTCAACACCAATGGGGTCCTGCTGGACACGGTGATAGACCAGGTCTTTGATTCGGGATTGGTCAACCTGTTCGTCTCCTTAGACGCCTTTTCCGACGAGACCTATCAACTCCTGCGTGGCGGTATCGGGCGTTATCAAAAGGTGTTTGACAACATTTTGCTGATGTTGGCAGAGAAGCAACGCCGCAAGAG
>OBOI01000581.1_pt1 | contig 12273 bp, 10 predicted proteins | sample 1670151 | NCBI WGS metagenome assembly OBOI01 (sample SAMEA104232303, study PRJEB22302) | sediment metagenome | biome: forest; feature: aquifer; material: sediment | place: USA | collected 2011-08-07 | depth 0.01 m | reverse complement strand
ACTCCTGATGCGGCAACAACTGGCCATGGGTCGGTATCCCCTTTAGGCTGACCGCAAAGGAGAGCTGGCCAAAGGCAATGCGAAAAGGGCGAAGCAGATAGAACCCCTCCTTCAGTCCGGGCCCGGGCACAATCAACTCCTTGCCATCCAGCAGGGCGTTGATGCGCAGTTGGGCGAGCCCCGGGTCAGGGGCGATAAAGATCTGTCGGCATTGCCGGTAGGGCTCAAGCCTGCGTACCGCCTCGGCAATCTTACCGCCCCCACCTGCGCGGGGGGTGTCCCGCAACTCCAGCCGCCACTCTTCCTTTGACTTGACCATACCGTTCTTCTCCTGCTTAGCCCTCTGGGCATTGTCCGTCCCATACTCCAGAACTGAACGCTCTCTTCTCCGCGCAACTGCGGAGACAACACTCCCTCTGGCCCAGACGCATCATAACCATAGGGGGCACTAATGCACGCAACACATCAAAATTGTTAGCAAATTAGATTATTTTCCTGCCAGACGGATTTTTTTTCCCAATCCCGGAAAATGGCACAACGATAAATTGGCAGGCGGTATTGATACCTTGCCGAGAAGCAACCCTCGACCAAGGCCAAGAAGACTACAGAGGAGGTAAAACGGGAAGATTCAAATGATTGCCAAGTGCTTGAAATGTCTTCTGATCAGTAACAATTAATCCGGACTGAAAGGCCCCGACGCCAACATTTTCGGTCCACCGCACCTCCCCCAGACCATCCCAACAAGAGCCACTACCGTTGTGGCCCACCACAAAGGCAACTCTTTTCTGTGCCGGCAAGGCCACTCGACTCTCCACGCGAATGCCCCCCAGACTCAAATCCACGGTAAAGGCCTCACTATCCAAAATGTTGGCACCACGTCCATCGTGGCTATAGTCCGTGATCTGCATGGGTATCCGCTCCTGGACCCGGGGATACCGCCTGCGGCTGACGTCGTTGGCATACCCTAACTGGGTGGCCACCTCCCTAATAGCCACACAGCCGTGCCGATAGTGGTGACACTGTCCATAGCGCGGGGTTGAGCACAGGGTGTTGATGTGTTCCGGCATGGGGATGTATAGGCCACCGTTGGTCATCAGACACTCCTGAGTACAATGAGCATAGTAGGGACACTGATAGCCGTTGGTATCGTTACATTTCATAGTAAAACCTCTATCTGATGGTCTGCATTAGCGCATCGAAAAAAATACCTATCCCCGGCAAAATTAAATGCAACAATCAGACCACACCTCGCAGTTCCAATAATAAAGGAACCGCAAGGAAGTGTTCCACAAGGTGAGCGGTCAGTAACAGGATTCCGAGCCAAACATCTCCACTCCTTGACAACAGTCCACGGCTTAGCGCCTGCCCACACCGACATGGACAAAACCGACCTCTTTCATCTTATAGCGGGATCGTAAACATTGCGCAAATCAATAAAGATTGACGGGTGCATGACCGCCTTGCTCCTGGCCAGGTCCAGGCGCGGTACTGATCCCACTCGGTGAACAGGACCACAGTCTCCGCCCCCCCACAGGCCACATAGGGAGAGTTCGCATGGCGGGTCTCCTCCGTCTGCAACCTACCCTGAAGAGTCAGGGACCTGGAGTCCGACCCCCTTCGCTTAGCGCGACGGTAGGCCAACATCCGCCGCCGAGTGAGCGCCCTGCTTGGCCAGCCAAAGCAGAGGCAACTCAATTGCGGAGTGCACACAAGATTTTTCCCGCGCAACTCATCCACTTACGTCCGTAAGATGATGGGCTAACGGAGTATCCGTTGTTGGTTGAACAGCTGTTCTTCTCGCCGTTGCTGCTGATCTCCCAACTGTTGCTGTAGCCGATACTGCCGGTTTTCAAGTTGCCGCTGCTGGCGTTCCTGGCTCTCTTGCAACCTCAACTGCGTGCGGCCTAATGTTTGTTGCTGGCGCGTCTGTTGGTTGAGCAGTTGTTGCTCTTGCCTCTCCTGATGCCTTTGCAACTGTCGTTGCCGCTGTTGTGGAGGCTGTGGCACCCTGGTCAATCGATTAACGTCCAAAAAGCTCAACTGGATCTGGCCACCACCCTGGCTCGGTTGCACCTGAACACTCCGCTCAGGCACGACAACTCCCGCCAACATGGCTAGAATAATAATCGGCAGACATATAGAGTCCTTCATCGTCTCACCTGAATAACGGTCCATTGGTCGAGGTAACTTTCCGACTGCCTGCTATCCTTCCTCTATACAATAAGTGCATGTCCCTAATAAAAAAGGGGCGCTCCTTGGCGCAACAGCAAAGGACCGGAGGTGGACCTGGTGCTCGCCGAAGGCACTGACCTGACCCCGATGGAGTTCAACTCCGGCCAGCGCCTGGTCGCCAACGCCATGACCTCTTTCGCAAAACCGGCAAATAATGACACAGGGGTGATTTATTCTTTACATCCCCTGGTTATCATATAGGCAAGAGAGCAGATCCCCCGAGGCCCCGGAGAGAACATCCAATGAGGAGATACGGGGGGCAGGGATGAACGAGGTAAACCGCGTGGTTTTTGCCCCTGGCCTAGTCACGGTGGAGCAAATGGCCAAGTGACTAGTCAGGGCCGGCACCCTGATCCAGCCCCTGAAGCAGTCAAAGGCCACGGGAGCGATGCCCACGAACGATCACGGCGATGCCGCCACGGATAAAAACAGTATGGAGGTCCAACAATGACAAAGACACTTATCCTCATGACCCTGGCGCTGTTGGCCATGTCCGCCCTGTACAGCGCCTTTGCCGCCAACGGCGAGGCAGGCCGGCAGGGGCCCGGCGATGAAGGCAAGTTGGCAACGGCAATTTTTGCAGGCGGCTGCTTCTGGTGCATGGAGAAGCCCTTCGAAGAGTTGGCCGGGGTGCGGTCGGTGATCTCCGGCTACACGGCTGGCTCCACCGTGAACCCCACCTACGAGGATTACGCGGCAGGTGGCCACCTTGAGGCGGTGCGGATCACCTTCGACCCCGCGCTCATCTCCTACGACCGGCTGCTTGCCGTCTACTGGATGCAGGTGAATCCCACCGATGACGGCGGTCAGTTCGCCGACCGGGGGCATGCCTACACCACGGCAATCTTCTACCTGAATGAGGCCCAGCGCGCAGCGGCCGAGCGCTCCAAGGCGGCGCTCGATGCCCGGCACGTTTTTCCGTCGCCGATAGTCACGCCGATCCTGCCGGCCGAGCCCTTTTTCCCGGCCGAGGAGTACCATCAGGACTACTACCACCACAACCCGCTCCGCTATCAGTACTACCGTAACGGTTCCGGCCGCGACCAGTATCTGGACGGCATCTGGGGCAAGGAGCGCAAGCCGTGGAGCGAGGGGGAGTTACGGCACCGACTGACCGCCATGCAGTACCAGGTCACCCAGGAGCAGGGGACAGAGCCGGCCTTCCACAATGAGTACTGGGACAACAAGGAGGCCGGCATCTATGTCGATATCGTCTCCGGCGAACCCCTGTTCAGCTCCCTGGACAAGTATGACTCGGGCACCGGCTGGCCCAGCTTCAGCAGACCCTTGGTGCCGGAGAACATCGTCACCCGTGAGGACCGGCACCTGTTCTCGGTACGCACCGAGGTGCGCAGCAAGGCGGGGGACAGTCACCTGGGCCACCTCTTTGACGACGGACCGCCGCCCACGGGTCTGCGCTACTGCATGAACTCGGCGTCCCTGCGCTTTATCCCGGTGGCCAAACTGAGCGCCGAGGGGTACGAACAATTTCTGCCGCTGTTTGCCAAGTAGGGAGGGGGTGACCAGGCTGGTCCAGCGGGTGCGGGGATCAGCCTAACGTCGGTCCGGCCCCGTTCCCGGCCGAGATTTCATTGCCCCCTATGCCATCGGGGCACGAAGGCTTATTGTATGATTGAGGCAACGGAAGGAGGGGGCCGATGAAAAGCATAAGAAGGAAGGAGGTCTAATTATGGTAAATGTCGGATTGTTCGTTCGCTTAGAAGCGAAACCCAATAAGGTACACGAGGTCGAGGCCTTCCTGAAAAAAGGGCTGGAGTTGGTCAAGGAAGAGCCGGATACCGAGGCGTGGTTTGGCATCCGTCTGGGTCCCAAAAACCTTCGGGATCTTTGACGCCTTTGACGACAACTCGGGCCGTGAGGCCCATCTTGCCGGCCGGCTTGCCGCCGACCTGAAGGCCCGGGCAGGTGAACTGCTGTCTCAACCGCCGGTAATCGAGAAGGTGGACTTCCTGGCCGTTAAGATGCCCGAAGAGTATTGCATTCTCTAGCCAGGTCGGACAGGAACAGGTCGGTGAGGGTGAGCGCAAGAGAGCGGGGGGACGTGCAGTGAAGTATCTTTGCGTGGCCCTCGGCCCTGCGGACCGCCCGGCTGCCGGTGACAGGGCTCACACTGAAACAGTGTCGCACTCTTCAACTCATCCTTACCAGCAGGGATTCCCCGTTGAACGGTGGATTCGGACTGACGAATGAAGGTTTGCAAGAAGAAAGAAGGGGGCTGTCGTTGTTGCGGTATGCCCCCTTTTTTTGTGTGGCCGCTGAGGAGAATGAGCTAATGGGTTCGGCAGTTTTTACCGTTTCAGATGTATAGAATCCACCATGGGCCTCAAATGGACTATGTCTCCTATGAATTTCAATTAGTTACGCTCAGCACAGGTCGTCATTACTACATCACATCAGCCAGTTAGCTCGGTCCGACCCCAAGTTAAGTGTCTATTCAATTCTGAAACCGAACGAACGGCTAACCGGGGCGGCGCACACGAAGTGTGCGGGGCCTCCGCGTTGAGCCGATTGTTAGGCTCCCTGAAGCCTTTCAGCACCGCTAACCGCGGCGCTGACATCGGATAGCAAAACGAACAAGTCCCCCGGCGCCAGATAATCCATATACAATGGGCTCCCCTCCAGACTCTGTGAGATGGTCTTGTTGCGCCAGACGACTGGCAACCTCTCAAGCGTCCTTTCCCTTTCTTTCCCTCTACCAAAGAAGAAACGGTTGTGATGAGCGCTGGCGTTTCGGACGTGTCTTAGAAACTGAAATTCGTCTCTTTGCAGTAATGTCTGAAAATCCTGCTCGTCCCAGATGATATCCTTTACGGCTATCGTGAGAATTCTATAGAAGTTGACGAGTGTACGAGAAAACAGGGGTGTCGGTCCGTTAAGACCCTCGTCTTTCACCGCGGTCAATATTGACTTATCGACTTTGAGTATCAAATCTGTCGAGGTGCAAGTTAACTCAATGACGTATGGGTAGGGTGAAAAGTACTTTTGGGCTTGTTCACCTGACGCCTTTAGCCATGCCATAGAAGCTATAACGTTTCGAAAGGAATCTATGATGTCGTTAAATGATGTATGTAAATGCATCGGGATGTCCGGCGGATTTTCCACGCTCACCTCATTCAATTTTGCCTAACGTCTGAATAACCTGCGCCGGCCAAAGTCCGTGGCGTCCAGGCTGTCGATGCCCGGCGCCAGGTTGATGAATCATGTTGGACCCTACTGCCGTCAACCCGCTACGTTGACCAGCGAAGTCGCTGTCCGACTTGATAACGTTGTCACTTGCCGCAAGCCAACAACCACGGCCCCATTGCGGCCTTCGTCACGGCCAGATCAACGTGTCGAAAATTGAGGCCAAGACTCTTTTCGAGCAGTTCCTTCCGCCCTGCCTGACTGGCTTGATGCCGATGTCAGCGCCGACAACCATGCAGCCCTACCCCCTCAATACAGGCCGACTCAATCTCGTTGTCATTTGCCGCAAGCCCACAAACCACGGCCAGTTGCGGCCATCGTCACGGCCTATTTGACTTGTCCTGACTCAAGGCCGAGTAGTAAAACGCCTTGCTGCATTCATCACGGCCAGATTGACTTGTCCTATTTTAAGGCCGGGAAGACTGACGCCTTGTACAACTTAAACTCTTGTCTGAAAAACGGGGTCCACTTTACTTTCCACGTCTTCCATTCCTCTTCGGTTAGTATGCCGTTTTTCCAATAATCATGCGCATTGTGAACATGGTAGAAGATGTCTTGAATGTGTAAGAAAACCTTTCGTGCATCGGCATTGTCCTTTCTCGTTGCAAGATCACGAAATGCTTCGTATCCGTATAACTGTGTGTAAAGGGCGTTCGCTGAATTAGCTTTCTGGGTAGCCTCGGGTCCTCCGATCAGGCCCATCAGTGCCGACTGATAGTTTTCTTTAGAATACGTGGGGGCGAGAGTGACGTAAATTGATGACAGTAGGCTTCTGTTATCTTCGTCTTCCTTTTCGCTTTCCGCTTCCGCTAGGGATGATTCGGTAACGTAGAGCTGTCCGCGCGTTGCCGCGAGATTTGACTGCGCGCTTTTTTCGACTTGTAGAACGATCAGCGCGAGTGACAGAGCTGTAACGCCAAGAAACGTAATTTGGATTCCGTCTTGAAGGTTTAGCGAGTGCCCTATGCAGAACTTCCTCTTCCAACACCACAGAAAGACACCAGCCATGATAGCGGCGACTACCAATAGCAGGAGGATTTGGTGTCTAACAATAATGTCAGCAATAATGTCGTTCATGATTTTTTGTCGGCGTGTGAAGTTTCATATGTGCGGGTCAGGTGACTGACGTTCGGTTGATGTTTTTTTGTTGGGCATTTCTGCCAGGCGCGGGTTCATCTCTCCGAATCAAAACCGCAGCGTCTACCTTTTGCGCCGTATATCCTGCCTTTCATCTCTGCCCTGCTCGACTTGTCCGCAGTCAAAATCTCGGTCCTACGACTTGCTGCCTTCATCACGGACAAATTGACTTGTCCAAACTCAAGGCCGAGAAGCACTACGACTTGATGTTCATCATCACGGCCAGCTCAACTTGTCCGAACTTAAAGCCTAAAAAACTCAACAAAAACAATTGATTACCTTGTACAAAATTGCTGGCAGGCCAACAGTTTAATAAGTATAAATTTGTCCATCATATCACCAAATATAGCGGGACTGATTATCCTCTTATGCGGATATCAAACATGAATACATGGACAAATCCGCAAATACCCTGTCCCTTTATTACCAATTGGCGACCTTCCGTCCACTTATTGCGATAGTAAGGGGGGAACGGTGGAAAACCTGCCCCACTATCGCACCACCCAAGCGCAAGGTGCGGGCTCATATTCATAACGACCTGCACGACCTCCGCCATCACCTCCCCACTGACTGCCCGGACCTACCGACACCCAAATACCCCGATGCGGAAAAGCCAGGGAGCCCAGAGTCTCTTTCAAGTTCAGGTCCGGCCCAGACCATAAGTCCGCCATCGTTAGGCCTGGAATCTATCATTAATTTCTCAATAAAATCAATGAATTTTAATGCTGGTGTCTGGCAGTCGTCTTTTGGGTCGGCAGAGATGCCGAGAGCATGAGGGCATTGGCGTCTAGCCCTTGAGGTCATCGCCTCTTTTAGGATATGCTTCGTGCCGATTACAGCTCAAACGGTGGCCAACAATGGATGATCCCTGACAGAGTGTGCTCCTCGCAAGAAGTCTCATTGGCAGAGGATGAGCACCGGCCCCAGGTGGGTCTGCCCCTGCCTCCCTCTCCATGGGGCCGATTGCCATCTTCTCTTCCGCCCCCGGCTGTGATACTGTCGAATCGGGCGGCATATTGCTCCCCGCGCGCACCAGCGAGGATTAACCACTGCTCCGGCGACAAGTCCGTTACATACGATTACCCGCTCCTGGGCACAGATACGCTTACTCGGCAACCGCCGGCTCTATCAATCCCCTCCACCCTTGCCCGGGTTAGGGTTGAGATGGAAAGAATTTTGCATTACAACACCGGCAAGGCCCTCACCCCGCCAGGAACGGACTCCCCCGCAGCCCAACACACGCCATGAAACTCGCCAGAAAACTCTATCTCTACTTTGTCGGCACCCTGATCCTGGTCCTCTCCATCTTCGGCTTTCTCTCCTTCCGCAGGGAGGCGATGCAGATGGAGGTGGACATGATCCACGACATGAGCATTCTCGGCCGGACCGTGGCCGCCTCGGTGACCGAGGTGTGGCAGGCCAGCGGCCAGGAACGGGCCATGGCCATTATCAAGGACGCCAACACCGGCACCTTCAAGGTGGAGAGCGCCTGGGTGTGGCTGGACCCCGGGCAGGAGAGGGCCGGCGCCGGTCAGCTCGACCGCCGGGAGATCGCGCGCCTGTTGGCCGGTGAGTTGGTGGCCCACCGGGAGCGTCTGCTCAACGGCACCGAGACCATGCTCGTCTATTGCCCGGTCGCCCACTATGGACTGCATGGCGCGGTCCGCATCTCCCAGCCGCTCACCTACCTCAAGCGGCAGAGTCTGGAGAACGCCATCCGCCTGGCCGTGGTCGGCCTGATCCTGGTCATCGCCATCGCCTTCCTCGGGGCGATCACCGGCCAGCAGCTGGTGGGCCGCCGCATGCAGGCCCTGGTCTCCCTGGCGCGGCGCATCGGCCGCGGCGAACTGGATCGGCCCTTGATCATGGACGGCAACGACGAGATCACCGAGTTGGGCCGGGAGATGAACGCCATGGCCGCCCGGCTGTTCGAGACCAAAAAGGAGTTGCTGGCCGAGACCGAGGCCCGGGTGGCGGCCATCGATCAGCTGCGCCATGCCGAACGGTTGGCCACCCTGGGCAAGCTCTCCTCCGGCATGGCCCATGAGATCGGCACCCCGCTCAATGTGGTCTCCGGCCGGGCCAAGATGATCGCTGCGGACGAGGCCATGCCCCGTGCCGAGATCACCGAAAACGCGCGGATCATCGTGCAGCAGAGCGAGAGGATCACCGCCATCATGCGCCAGATGCTGGACTACGCCCGCCGCCGGCCGCCCCATCAGGTGGAGGTGGATTTCCAGCAACTGGTCCATCAGGTCTTCGCCATGCTGAAGAACTCGGCCCACAAGCAAGAGGTCGTGCTCGCTTGCGAGGCCCAAGGGCCGCTGCCGCCCATTGCCGTGGACCCCACCCAGATCCAGCAGGTGATGATCAACATGGTGATGAACGGTATCCAGGCCATGCCCCACGGGGGCTCGCTGCTGGTCTCCATCCGCCAAGAGCGGTTGCGCCCACCGGAGCGGCCCTTGGCCCCGGAGGCCGCGTACCTGGCCGTCGAGGTGCGGGATCAGGGCGAGGGCATCTCCCCCGGCCACCTTGGACTGATCTTCGACCCCTTCTTCACCACCAAGGCGGTGGGCAAGGGCACCGGCCTCGGCCTCTCCATTGCCCACGGCATCATCCAGGAGCACCACGGCTGGATCACCGTGGAGAGCCGGGTCCACCAGGGGAGCTGTTTCACCATCTACCTGCCGCTGGCCGGGAATACGGACAACACTGATCCGCTAAAGGAGTAGCCAAGAACATGCACGGAAGAATTTTGATCGTTGATGATGACATCAGCATGTGCGAGATGCTGGAATCCGGACTCAAGCGCTACGGTTTCCAGCCGCTGTGGAGCCTGTCGGCGGCAGAGGGACTGGCCCGCCTGGCGCAAGCAGAGGTGGATGTGGTGCTGACCGATTTGAACATGCAGGGGATGAACGGCCTGGAGCTGTGCGCCCGGGTCGGGGCCTATGATGCCGACCTGCCGGTGGTGATCATCACCGCCTTCGGCAGTCTGGACACCGCCATCGCCGCCATCCGCTCCGGGGCCTACGACTTTGTCACCAAGCCGGTGGATATCGACTTCCTGGCCATCACCCTGGACCGGGCGGTGCAGCACCATGACATCAAGCGGCAGCTGAACCGGTTGTCGGAGATGGTGGAGGCCAAGCAGCGGTTCGCCAAGCTCATCGGCGAGAGCTCCGCCATGCACGACCTCTTCTCCCAGCTGGAGCGGGTGGCCGCCAGCAGCTCCTCGGTGCTGCTCAGGGGGGAGTCCGGCACCGGCAAGGAGCTGGTGGCTCAGGCCATCCACCAGCTTAGCGACAGCAACGGTCACCCCTTTGTGGCCATCAACTGCTCGGCCCTGCCGGAGATGCTCCTGGAGAGCGAACTCTTCGGCCACAAACGCGGGGCCTTCACCGATGCCAAGAGCGACCGCACCGGCCTCTTTCTAGAGGCCCGGGGGGGCACCCTGTTTCTGGACGAGATCGGCGACATGCCCCTGGCCCTGCAACCCAAGCTGCTGCGCGCCCTGGAAGACCGCAAGATCCGCCCCGTGGGCGGCAATAGCGAGATCCCTTTCGAGACCCGGATCATTGCCGCCACCAACAAGGACCTGGAGTCCGCGGTCAGCGACGGCCTCTTCCGCGAGGACCTCTTCTATCGCCTCAACGTCATCGAGCTGGAGCTGCCCCCCCTGCGGGAGCGCGGCACCGACTGCCTGCTCCTGGCCAACGCCTTTCTCAAGCACTTTGCCGCCAAGGACGGCAAGCAGGTCACCGGCATCACCGAACCAGTGGCGGAGAAGTTCCTGGAGTACGATTGGCCGGGCAATGTGCGGGAGTTGAAGAATGTGGTGGAGCGGGCCGTGGCCCTGACCCGGCATCAGAAGATTGTCATGGAGGACCTGCCGGTGAAGCTGCGCAGCTACCAAGGGACCTCGCTCCAGTTTGGCGCCCACCCGGCCGAACTGGTCTCCCTGGAGGCCATGGAACAACGCTACATCCACCACGTCTTGAAGAGCGTGGGCGACAACCGCACCATGGCCGCCAAGATCCTGGGGCTGGACCGCAAGACCCTCTACCGCAAGTTGCAACGTTATGATGGGGGGAGCGGGCCTGGCGGGGAATGATCCTGGCGGGGAGAGGTACCCCACAAGGCCATGGGCAGGTGTCCGCCCACGACCATGTCGAGGCCGGTTACGAGTTTGCATGAAGCCCCCCCTCCCTTTACGGGAGGGGGTTGGGGGGTGGGTGAATGGGCAACCTGCCGGTCAAGGGCCAACTTCCCCCCCACCCTAACCCTCCCCCGCGAGGGGGGAGGGGATTCTGTTCAATCTCCGCTGGTGTCGGACGGGGACTATTTGGCACCCATATCGCCACTGCACGTTTCTAACCGGACAACGCTGGTGTTGACCACGTAGGCACGAAGCAAGCGAAGAAAAACTGAAAAACTCTTCCCCCCCTTTATCGGCCAGTTATCTCTTCGTGACCTTCGTGTTCTTCGTGGTTACCAACACGGTAGCGTTTACTTTAACGGATCCCTGCCCACATTGGCCCTCCCCGTCCGGAGTCACCACCCCACGCCATAGTCCGGCATCTGCTGAAGAAAGGCGGCGCGGATCTTGGCCATCAAGGCCACCTCGATCTGGCCGATGCGTTGGCGGGTGATGTGGAACTGCTCCGAGAGCTGTTGCAGGGTCTTGGGCGAGTCGGTCATCAACCGCTGTTCCAGGATGGCCACCTCCCGGGGGTTCAGCCGCTCTTTTTCCCGGCTGAGGATGGCGCGCACCTTGGCCCGTAACTCGCGGTTAGCCACCACCTCCTCGGTGCCGGGGTCCTGGGAGGCCATCAGATCTTCGAGGGTGTGCGGCGAGTTCTCCGTCAACGGCGTGTCCATGGAGAGCTCCGAGGCATGGAGGCGCCGGCCCATCTCTTCCACATCCAGTTCCCGGACCTGCAACCGCTCGGCCAGGGCCTTGTTGTCCGCCTCAACCCCCAGGGCGGCGAGTTTCCGTTTCTCCTGGTGGAGGTTGAAGAAGAGGGTGCGCATGGTCTCGGTGGTGGTGATCTTGACCAGCCGCCAGTTGTTCATGATGAAGCGCAAGATATAGGCCTTGATCCAGTAGGCCGCGTAAAAGGAGAACTTCACCCCCCGGTGGGGGTTGAACATCTTCACCGCCCGCATCAGCCCGATGTTCCCTTCCTGGATGAGGTCCAGGACACTATTCCGCCAATAGACCTGGAAGTCGGTGGCGATCTTGACCACCAACCGCAGATTGGCCATGACCAAACGGCGGCCGGCCTCGAAATCGCCGTGCTCTTGAAAGCGGACCGCCAGGGCACTCATCTCCTCGCGGCTCAGGACCTTAAACTGACGGATCTCGTTCAGGTAGATCTGCAGTTGGGGATCACCAGCCAAGGAGGGGGCGGTTGACCTCGATACCAACGGGTAATGTCGCTGTTGTTTCGAACTGTTTCCGTTCATGGTTTTCGTCCTCTCTTCTGTTGATCCATGCGTGGGGGGGGGGGCAGGTACCAGAATAGCGCTTCGTACCCGTGCTCAGCAAATAGCAATTGGTGTGCCATGGTGCTCTCCATGGGCTTACCCACCCATCCCATTGATACTACGCAACTATCGTATTATCTCCGACCACGAACAGGGCAACCACGGAATAACGGCACACCCCTTGCAAATCAACTCATCAAGATCGGA
>OBOI01000579.1_pt1 | contig 12288 bp, 10 predicted proteins | sample 1670151 | NCBI WGS metagenome assembly OBOI01 (sample SAMEA104232303, study PRJEB22302) | sediment metagenome | biome: forest; feature: aquifer; material: sediment | place: USA | collected 2011-08-07 | depth 0.01 m | reverse complement strand
AATTACATAACCTTGACAAGGTTGTGCTGATGAAGACTTTTTAAGGATCAACTAAATAAAAAAGGGATGCCGAAGCATCCCCATTTATTTGAAGGGCATCTCTAAAAATCAATAAAATAATCCGTGAAAATCTGTTTCATCCGTGTTCACCCCGTTAAATAAACATTTCAAAATACATTACAATTCGTGATGTGCTATTTAACGGGGTAAATCCGTGTTCTATATTTTTACAAACATAGTTTTTAGAGATGCCCTAAAGAAATAAACCACCCAGACGCAAGTGTCGAGGAATTCTTTTGATTAAAAGAAACAGCCATCTGATTGCTCAACACAATCAGATGGCTGACCAATATTTTTTTTTCTACAAAAATATCTAAAACTCTACACTCACACCCGCCACAGGAAAAAATGCGAACTGATAAATTGTGTTTCGCGTTCCATCAGTAACGTATTGGTAGCCCGCAACATTCGCACGGTTGTACACATTCTGCAGCGCAACAATCATGACAATGTTGTATCCTTCGTTGTGCCATCGGCTCAGCCATTGCATATCGAGACGATGGTAATCGGGATATCGCGTTGAATTGATCTGCGCACCATTCTCCCACATTCCCCTCGACCACGTAATGCTTCCTTCTCTTCGCTGGATGAATGTCGTGAAGACGCGCGGCGTGTAGGGTCTTCCGCTGGAATATCGGAACCGAAAACTGAATTCCATATCGTCTGACATTGGAAGAAGATACGCCGGGTATTTGATGAAAAAGGGTGCATCATCCAGCGTCGCCCGTACATTTTTTACGATCTTTCCCGCAACGAGCGTCAGCAGGAACGGAAAATCGTAATCCGAAGGATACTCGCCGACATTGATCGGAGGAAATCCGGCGAGGTTCTCCCGCGGGTCATTCGTCGTCGTTGATGAGTACGAAAGACTGAACGTGCCGTAAAAATCTTCCACCTGTTTTTGCTGAATGAAAAATTCTATTCCTTTGGATCGTCTCTTTCCGATGCTGAATCGTTTATCGGAGCGGAATGTGTTGTCTGCAGACTTTATAAATTTTTCGTCAAACGGAAGTTTGTCGTACTCTTTGTAATATCCTTCCACCGTCGCCTTCAACCCTTCGTCGAGCACGTGTTCAATCCCGACGACAACATGCCGTGCATGAGCATTGTCCAGATTCCGGTTTTTGCGTCCGCCGAGATTGTCGCCGTACAACGGAAACGGAAGTGTCTGATAATATTCGCCGTACGCCGCGTTCAATTTTGTGGTCGGCGGATACAGTTCGTACGATATGCTCAGGCGGGGACTGATATTCCCTTTTTTCGAATAGGTGAAATAATCATACCGTAATCCCGCGGTGACGGAAAGTTTGCGGAAAAAAAATATTTTATCGCTCACATACCCGCCGATCTTGAACTCTTCGCCGAATCCAAGTATGCGGTGTATGCGGCCGTTGTCAAATGTGGATTGAACATCCCACGTCCCGTTCCGGTCGAGATCGAACCGGATCGTATCGGAATTGAAAAAAACATTGTTCACAAATTTTTCGGTCGTCAGCGCCTGTCCGCCGACCGACAGTTCGTGATTATCGAACAGACGATAGAGCAGATCGTATTTTGCCCCGAGCAAACGCTCGGTTGCATCGTTAGTATATGTCGGTCGGCTCAATAATTTTTGGAATGCCGTCACTTTCCCGCCGCCGTCGTATTCGCGGTACATAAAATCTTCCGTTACATTCACATCGTACCGGTTGCCGAGCAGATAGACGGAAAAAAGCGAATACCCTTCCGCACCGTAGAGTGAACGGAGCGTGGCTCCGACAGCGTATTGTTTTGAATGGACATCAACATTTTCCACTCCGGTGGAATCTTTCATGAATTTTTTCTGCTCGTTCGTCGCATCCGGCTTACCATTGAGAAAGATATTATCATCGCCGAAAATCCCGTTGAAGATCAGTTTCTGCGTTGGAGAAAGTTCGTATGTCGCTTTCCCCTGAAGATCATAATATTTCGGAATCGCCGTGATCCCGAGCGCAGAAATTCCCGTGATGCGGTCGATGAATTCCAAAAAACTTTGCCGTGCAGAAAATATCCACGTTCCTTTCCCTTCTGCAAATCCACCTTCCAGTACCGTGCCGACACCCGCAAAATGTGCCGACGCTTCACCGGCGATAACACGATCTTTATCCCCTTCGCGAAGCGATATATCCATCACCGACGAGAGTTTATCACCAAAATTTGCTGGAAATCCCCCCGTAGAAAAACGGATATCTTCGATCAGATCGACATTCACCATGTTGATCGGACCGCCGGAATTGAATTGGTTGGGATAATGATTGGTGGTCGGAATCTCGATGTGATCCATCACGGTGAGATTTTCATCCGGTGCGCCGCCGCGAACGATCAGTTCGTTGGATTGGTCGTTGCTGTTGGCAACACTCGGAAGATTCTGCACGATCCGCTGCATATCAAGGGCAGAACCGGGAGAGCGTTTCACTTCCGCACTGTTCAATCCGATCGTGGAGATCGGGCTGATACTTCCTTCACTGCTGAAATAATCCGCTTTTACCACCACCTCGCCGACTTCTACCGCCTCTTCAAACATTCGGATTTTTATTTTTATGCTGCGTCCGGTGGAAACGACAATGTTTGTCAGTACGGCGCTCTTATATCCGAGCAGCGAGGCACGCACACTGTATTCACCGACAGCGATCTGTTTGATCGTAAAATGCCCCGATTCATCCGTAATCGAACCGATCGTCGGCTGTTCAACAATCACAATATTAACGCCGACAAGAGGCTGTTGGGTTGTTCCGTCTATTAATTGACCGGAGATAGAGCCAAACCTGTTATCATCATTTTCATTTGCAGTTACGGGTAATGCCCAAAAGAAAAATAAGAGAGTAGAAACACATATTTTCATGACAAAAAATTAAAATACATTTTATATTAATGAGTCGAATCTAAAAAGGTCTAATTTCAATTTTTAGGTATCGAATCCAGTTTAATTTTGGCAATTATTTTCTTAAAAATACCTTTTTAGAGTAGACTCATTAATGTGGGCAGTTGAATTATTTCAAGTAATACTTCAGCGGATTTGGAGGAAGTTTGCATTCTTCGGCAAGGAAAAATTTTTCAACCTTCCCTTCGTTGCGAAGTTGATACAATCGCGGCACTAATTTATCGCGAAAATCAATCGGGGTTAATGGATTGATATAGATACTGGTTCCGCCTTCAAAACCTGCCGGAACATTCACTCGCCATTTGAGCAAAATATGCCACGGCATTTTATACACCGCATCTATTGGAGTGTAATACCATTCTTCGTTGCACGAAAGCTGCGATCCCATTGCTGTATGACACGTATGCACTATATTGCTAAATCCACGAATTTCTTCCTCGGTGTGTTCGTGCGGACGGGAAGAGTACGATTTGGAATAAATTTCAATCGTCGGAAAACGATGACCAATACCGACATACGCAACAGCATAATCATTTTCTGCAAACACAAGATTGTACTGCGATGCGAGATTGGCGCCAAGCTCATTAAATATATTCGGATCTTTTTGCACCATCTGAATTTGATTGCTGATCGAAGCGCCCCATTCATCCAAACCGCAGATTTGTTTATGCAAATGATCGACCGATGCGCCGGCAGGTCTCAACCAGTTTTGAAATATGCTGATGTATCGAATGTACCGATTGTATTCCAGCATATCCCGCATGGCATCAATCGTAAATTTAAAATACTGAAAATGCTCTTCGGAAGTCAACTCGCCCGATGAACGAAGTTGTGCGTCATATTGCGCATTCTCAATGTAGTGAGATTTTGCAATGATCAATTCGTGGCATCCGCCGAAGAATGCGTCTGCCATGTGTAATTTTTCAAATTGCGACTTGCGGCGAATCTGTTCATCGCTTTTTCCTGCTTGATGCAGTTTGTAGTTGATGATATTGGTGATGTGTTCGGCGCCTTTGGCATTGGTGAGATACGAGTCGCGCCATTCCGTAAGTGCGGTATTCAATCGGTAACTGTAATTTTTTTTCCAGTAATCAATCGTAACGATCTCGAATAAATTTTCTGTGCGGCGAAATTCGGCAACGGTATTGTAGTATTGATCTGGCGGAAGGTGATACAATGTCTCGCAATGGTCATTCACCTTTACGAGTCGAGCTTTTTCGGGAGGAACTTCGTAATATCGTGTTTGACAGAAACTACAGTACTCTTCGTGTTCAGTCTTTTCAATTGGTTTTGCGCTCGGGGGAATATCGTTGGTGATCGGTTTGTTCCCTCTTCCGGGAACAGCCCACACTTCTGTTTCTGTGAACGGGTTGACTTGCTTCACCGTTCCATCGGGCATAATATTGTAGTAGAAACTGTAGTTTCTTGGAAACATATGGTTTCCTGTTGAAAAAAACCTTCCAAGTCTTTTAGACTTGAAAGGGTTATTGGGCACCTCTAAAAACTGAAAGTGATTTCTTTTTTATCTGCGGTAATCAGCGAAATCAGCGGGAAATATTCTCCCGCAGATTACGCAGATGTTCGCAGAATAGGTTTTTAGAGATACCCTATTGTTATTACACCTTCGTTGCTGCTTTGAGCATTACCTGTACTTTTTTTGGCGAGTCCGCTTCGGCGTAAAAACGAATCAGCGGTTCGGTGCCCGAAGCGCGGATGAGCATCCATCCGTCTTTCATGTAGAGTTTTACACCGTCGGTCGTATCGATACGCTCAACTTTGAACGAGCCGACCGTTTTTGGCTTGCTCAAATAGAACTTCATCACTTTCTCTTTTTGGGCGGGAGTCAGATGGGCATCTATTCGTCCAAAATGGTGCTCACCAAATTCATCGAACAATTCTTTCACCAGTTCGCTCAGTTTTTTCCGGCGCACTGCCATCACTTCCGCCAACAGGAATCCGATAAAAATACCGTCCCGTTCCGGTAAATGTCCCTTCACGGCGATTCCGCCGCTTTCTTCGCCGGCAATGATGATATCGTTTTCTGTCATCAACCGGCAGAGATATTTGAAGCCGACGGGTGTTTCGTGCAGGCGAATGTTGTACTTGTCGCACATCTTCGAAATGATCGCGCTGACCGACAACGATTTTGCAACTGCACCGCGAAAATGTTTCCTCTCAACAAGATATTTCAGGAGAACGGCAAAGATGCGGTGCGAATCGACAAAATTTCCTTTTTCATCAACCGCACCGATGCGGTCGGCATCGCCGTCGGTCGCAAATCCAATGTGGTATTTTCCGGCACGGACTTCCATGCTCAACTCTTCCACATTTTGCGGGAGCGGCTCGGGGTTCGTTGATCCGAACGACGGATTGTAATCACTGCGGATCGTTCCGATCTTCGGTAAAAGAAGTTCCGGGATACCCATTCCTGCGCCGTGCATCGCATCGTGGATAATTTTGATCCGCGTCGCTTTGATAAGATCGAATGCTATTTTTGTTTTCAGATCGTCGACGTAGATCCTGGTCAAATCGATAAATTGGATCAGCTTTTTCTTCACGAGATCGTCAAATGAAGTGAGTTCAAGCGGAAGTGTTGTCGCATCCTGCAGCGGTTCAAGCTCTTTTTCTACCCGCTCGATCATTTCGGTATGCGCCGGACCGCCGAAATCTCCTTTGATCTTGAATCCGTTGTATTTTGCCGGATTGTGGCTTGCCGTGATCACAACACCGCCGGCAGCTTTTTTCTTCACGACGCCGAGCGACACCATTTGTGTTGCAGAGATTTTATCTGCAAGAAAAACTTTCACACCGAGCGATGCAATGACCTGTGCCGATGCGTGCGCGAATTCTTTCGACAAAAAACGTGCATCATATCCGATCACAATGCCGTTCTTCACTTTAGGATGTTTTGCAAAATATCGTCCTGTAGCAAGAACGACTTTTTGTACGTTCGCAAATGTGAAATCTTCCGCGATCACTCCGCGCCAACCGTCAGTTCCGAATTTGATGTGAGCCATAGATACGTTGTTGAGTGGTTAGCTGTTAAGTAAAGTATTTAAGTGGTTGAGATTATTTTCGAGAAACAAGTTCGAGATATTCCTTTGCAGTAGTCATTTTCTTCTTTTTAATTCTTTGTAAATATTTTCTCTGGTTCCGACAAGCACAAGTGAAATGATTAACCGCTCATCCACAATTTCATATAAGACACGATACGAAACAGCATCAACTGTAAATTTATATTTCCACATGGAGGAAAACTTACCGGTCAATCGTTCCGATTTTGTGCGCGGATATTCTTCAAGAAGCGGGAAAACGGCATTCAAGAGATATTCTTGTGTCTTGCGAGAAAGTTTTCTGATATCTCTTTTAACCGTATTCGGAGTGAGGATGTGATACTTCATAATCCTAGCTCTTTGCGTAACTCCTCGGCTGTGACGGTTTTTCCCTGTGCTATTTCTTTCCGCGCTGTTTTTACTCTCGCAGTAAGAAATTTCTTCCCTCTTGGCGTTTCAATCCAATCATCGTTATCTTCCTTTAACGATGTTTGAACCACTGTTTTTTTTAACAACTGAAGTTCGGCTTCGATTTTTGATATCTGGGTAAGAACTTTTTTTACCGCCGCCGTTGTCATACACACCTCCGTATAATTTATTCTTAACTCATGTTACGCAATGGCATGATCAAAATGATTTTTATGTCGCTCCTACGGAGCTTGAAAATAAGCGGATCATTAATTCTACAAATATTTCGTCCCTTCGGGACTTAAAACCTATGAACTTTGACGAAATGATGTCAATTTCCAAAGCTCCGATAGGAGCGAAATATTTGTGGGAACGCACACGCACCAACAGTCAAGCCCCAGAGGGGCGACATCAAAAAAGTTTTTGTCCTTCTGCGTAACATCAGTTCTTAACCAAAATATAGTAAAATTCGTAAGGTGAAAAAAGAATGAAGCACTCAGTCAATTAGTACTGCTTTCCGCGATCACTCCGCGCCAGCCGTCAGTTCCGAATTTGATGTGAGCCATATTTTTTCTTCGTAGTGGATAAAACTTTTTCACGCGAAGCCGCAAAGAAATTTCAAACCCTTCTTAGCGACTTTGCGTGATAGACAAAACTACCGTTTCACATTAAACGCACTCAGCCCAGCATAGATCCCATTCGTATCGAGCTCTTCTTCGATGCGGAGAAGCTGATTGTACTTTGCAATGCGGTCTGTGCGCGAGGTTGAACCGGTTTTGATTTGTCCCGCATTAGTTGCAACGGCGATATCGGCAATGGTTGCATCTTCTGTTTCGCCAGAGCGGTGGCTGATAACAGCAGTATAGTGAGCACGTTTTGCCATTTCAATACAATCGAGCGTTTCAGTCAGTGTGCCAATTTGGTTTACTTTGATAAGAATAGAATTGGCAATTCCTTCGTTAATTCCTCGGCTGAAAATTTCGGTATTGGTGACAAAAATATCATCGCCAACCAATTGCACTTTCTTACCGACTGTATCGGTCAGAAGTTTCCAACCCTTCCAATCGTTTTCCGCCATACCATCTTCGAGAGAAATGATCGGATAATTGTCCACCCATTTTTTCCAATATTCAACCATTTGCTCTGCGGTGAATTTTTCCTGTGTCGATTTATAGAAGAGATATTTTCCGTCCTCTTGATACATTTCGCTTGCCGCCGGATCGAGTGCGATAAAAATATCTTCGCCTGCTTTATATCCCGCTTTGCCGATCGCTTCCATGATCACCTGCAGCGCTTCTTCGTTGGATTTCAAACTCGGTGCAAATCCCCCTTCATCACCAACTGCGGTATTGTATCCTTTTTTCTTCAAGACACCTTTCAGCGTGTGGAACACTTCCGCACCCATACGCAACGCTTCCGCAAATGTCGGTGCGTTCACCGGCATAATCATAAATTCCTGGAAATCCACATTGTTGTCGGCGTGGCGTCCGCCGTTGATGATATTCATCATCGGTGTGGGAAGTGTTTTTGCATTTGTGCCTCCGATGTAACGGTAGAGCGGAACATTGAAATAATTTGCCGCCGCTTTTGCCGTTGCCAGCGACACAGCAAGCATTGCATTTGCGCCAAGTTTTGCTTTGTTGTGTGTTCCGTCGAGTTCGATCATCATTTTATCGATGCCAACCTGATCCTGCGCGTCGAATCCAACGAGTTCTTCCGCGATAATGTCGTTGACATTTTCGACTGCTTTCAAGACACCTTTGCCGAGGTAACGATTTTTATCGTCATCGCGTAATTCAACAGCTTCGTGTTCGCCGGTGGATGCACCGCTGGGAACAGCCGCACGACCGATTGTTCCGTCTTCAAGTTCGACATCCACTTCTACTGTGGGATTGCCGCGGGAATCCATGATCTCGCGTGCCCATACATCACTGATAATAGACATGATTGCTCCCATTTCTTTTTTGAATAGTAATCCGAGTAGTTTATATTGAGGAAGTTGCTATTTGCCTCATCAATTAACCGAAAAATTGACTGAAAAGCAAAGCGGGTTTTTGCAAAAGATTTATGAGTCGAATCTAAAAAGGTAGTTTTACTGAAAAAATGTTTTGATTTTATCCTAAAGTCGAAATCAAAAACTTTCATAATAACCTTTTTAGAGTAGACTCATTTATAGTTTTTCATCACAAAATTGTAAATCTGTGAATCCCTGCCTGACGACAGGCAGGTGTGGCTACATTTTTTGATGAAAATTCTTCTCCTCGGCGCAACCAGACTTGTCGGCAGCGAATGTTTGCAATTATTACTCTATGAAGCCGCTCGGATTGCTGCTTGTTGATGGAGGATATTGGCTTCTTAGACTTCTTGCCGGCGGAATTATTCTGGTGAAAATGAAAAAGAAGGAAGCGGCAGCGGACTAATTTTTCCCCCGTGTTTTTTGCAGCATCATGTGACGATATAAAACTTCCGAAGTTTTCAAGACTTCGGAAGTTTATTCTCCTGCTCTCTCCTGTTTGCAGATATTGTTTTTTTTCCTACCTTACCATTGTATGCTCTCCTTTGAATATCTTATACTGATCTCCTCGTCGCTCATTTTGTTGAGCATTGCCATCGCAAAATTTTCGGACAACCTCGGCGTGCCGACGCTCCTTCTCTTTCTTGGCATCGGTATGCTTGCCGGTTCCGACGGTCCGGGGGGACTTTTTTTCAATGATGCAAAACTCTCGCAATCCATCGGTATCATCTCGCTCATTTTCATTCTGTTCGCCGGAGGATTGGAAACAAAATGGAGCGAGACAAAACCAGTTGCAAAAGAGGCGGCTATTCTTGCAACCCTTGGTGTGCTGTTCACGGCAATTTCCGTTGCCGCATTCGTTACTGTGATCTCTGAGTTTTCGTTTCTGGAAGGATTGCTCCTCGGAGCGATCGTTTCTTCAACGGATGCGGCAGCAGTCTTCTCTGTGCTGCGTGCAAAGAATGTCAGCCTGCGCGGACAGCTCAAACCTCTGCTTGAATTGGAATCGGGAAGCAACGATCCGATGGCGGTCTTTTTAACGGTCGGCACGCTGCAACTCATCACCTCTCCGCAGGTTTCGATCACCGACATTCTTCTTTTGTTCGTGTATCAAATGGGGATCGGCGCTCTGTTCGGATTCGGATTCGGCAGATTGATGGTGTGGGTTTTAAATCACCTGAATTTTTCATACGAAGGGATCTATCCCGTTTTTGCTCTCGCGTGTTCGGTGCTGGTATATAGTGCAACAGCGGTGGTGAACGGCAGCGGATTCCTTGCGGTGTACTTAGCGGCGCTCGTTGTAGGAAATAACGACTTCGTTCATAAAAAAAGCCTTCTTCGATTTTTCGACGGCTTGAGCTGGCTCGGACAGATCGCGATGTTTCTCACACTCGGCCTTCTCGCCTTTCCGTCAACGTTCATTCCCGTCATCGAAATCGGTTTAATCGTTTCCGCATTTCTTATTGTTGCGGCACGACCGATCGGCGTTTTTATTTCTCTTCTCTTTTCACCGTTTTCCGGCAAAGAAAAAATATTCATCTCGTGGGTGGGACTCCGCGGAGCGGTGCCAATCGTTCTTGCTACGTTCCCCCTGCTTGCCGGAATTCCAAAAGCAGAAATGATCTTCAACGTGGTGTTCTTCATCGTGTTAACATCGGCCCTGATACAAGGGTGGTCTATTCCTCTTGTCGCAAAACGGCTTGCCGTGGACGCTCCATTGAAGAAAAAACAACAGTATCCGATCGAATTCGCTCCCCTCAATAATGTTGACACGCAGCTTGTCGATCTCATCATTCCTTTCAACTCCGGTATCATCGGAAAATCGATTGTTGAACTCGGATTGCCCAACGACAGTTTGGTCGTGCTGATCAATCGCGACGATAATTTTGTGGTTCCCAGCGGCGGTACGCAGATCGAAGAAAGCGACACGCTGCTCGTGCTGGTGAATAACGATAATCTTCCCGTCGTACGTTCGATTCTATCCAAACAGAAGGAAAAACAGAGCGATACTGCTTTCCCTGCTATTTGATTAGTTCTCGCTGAAAAAGTCTGGTATAGAAAACCTTCGGAAGGTTTTTCTGTAAACACCGCAAAAATTTCTGCTGTTTATTTCTCTTCAAGATAACCTTCCGAAGGTTCTTAGCCTTAATCAGTGAGAACTTATTTGTTCTCCGCTTGCTATTCGTGGTATCTCTCGTTAAGTTTTTCTATCAGTCCATTTGAATCGATAGCCATAATGAATTCTATCCTTCTCGCTCCCAATGCAATGAAAGGCGCACTCTCAGCGTCAAAAATTGCTTCTATTCTCGAAAAAACTTTGCGCAGAAAATTCCCAACCGCTTCAATTGTTTCTTTACCTGTCGCCGACGGAGGCAACGGAACACTCGATTGTTTGATGAATGCACTCGGTGGAACGATCCACGAAAAAGAAGTCACCGGACCTGTTTCTTCGATGAAAGTTCGCGCTCGATTTGGAGTAACACGCAACAATATTGCCATCATCGAATCAGCCGAAGCAGCAGGACTCCATCTTCTTTCACCGACTCCGGAAACGATCGCACAGTCGACGTCGCGAGGAGTGGGGGAATTGATCGTTGAAGCAATGAACCGCCAATGCAAAGAAATCTGGATCGGACTGGGCGGCACGGCAACAAACGATGGCGGCGCGGGAATAGCGAAAGCGTTAGGTGTACGGTTGTTGGATGAGAATGGTAAAGAAATAAAAGATGGCGCGATCAATGTAATGAAACTTTCAAAGATTGATTTGCAATTTTCGAATGCCAATTTGAAATTGCAAATTGACAGTTGCAAATTGAAAATTCTTTCCGACGTACAAAATCCATTGCTTGGAAACAACGGCGCAACATATACATTCGCCCGACAAAAAGGAGCAAGCGAAGAGCAACTTCCCTATCTTGAAGCGGCGTTAAAAAATTTTGCCGATGTGGTTGAAGCACATGTCGGCAAGCAATTCCGCGATATTCCCGGTAGCGGTGCCGCAGGGGGACTCGGATTCGGATTGCTTGCATTGTGCGATGCGGAGACCGTTTCGGGAATAGATTTTATTTTGGATGCGATCACCTTCGACGAAAAACTCCGTCAATGCGATTGCGTCATCACTTCAGAAGGACAATTGGACGAACAAACGCTTTGGGGAAAAGGGATTGCAGGAATTTCTCAGCGGGCGCAACAATTCCATAAACCGGTTCATGCATTCGTCGGCACGGTGAACGGAAATATCGATCAACTCAAAACGAAACTTTCTCTTGCCTCGCTCACACAGATTTCTCCTCCGGAGATGGAAACACGAGAAGCAATAAAGAACGCGGCGTGGCTTTTAGCCGATGCGGTGTACCATCATAATTTCTGAAACAATATGACAAAAGAAGAAATCCTCACTTATCTGAAAAACCACGGCACGAAAGCAGCCGTTGAAAAAATGAAACACTTCGGCATTGAATCGCCGAAAGTTCCGCATTATGTTCCGCAGTTTGAAATGCTGCTCAAGCGGAATGTCCCGTTCTTTGGATTCCGTTTCAACGGGATTCTTAAAGACGGAACAAAAGGCGGCAGATTCCGCACTAACGGGATTCCAAACTGCGGAACAAAAAGCGGGACAATCTCCTTCTATCGCACAGAAATGAGGATTGCTTCGCTTCGCTCGCAATGACGACACGAAGTGTCCTTCGGACAATGTTTTTAGAGATGCCCAATATTTTGTGTTTCAAAATTCGAAGGCAAATGTAGCAAGTTCTTCCTTGAATTCAAAATTACGATAGTGTGAATTTTTCCCTGATATTTCTATTTAGTGAGCACTGAAAAACTCGTTAGATAGTCATTGCGAGGCGTTTTTT
>OBOI01000578.1_pt1 | contig 12301 bp, 16 predicted proteins | sample 1670151 | NCBI WGS metagenome assembly OBOI01 (sample SAMEA104232303, study PRJEB22302) | sediment metagenome | biome: forest; feature: aquifer; material: sediment | place: USA | collected 2011-08-07 | depth 0.01 m | reverse complement strand
AATCCCGCCGTGTCGCCGTGCCCGCCGTGGTTAAATACGCCTTTTTCCATCGCGAGCCATCATGACCGACGAAACTCAACAACCCGTCTTCAATGTCGAGAAGATCTACGTCAAGGATCTTTCCATCGAAGTTCCGAATGCCCCGCAATGCTTTTTTGAGCAGGAAGCCCCGACGGTCGAGGTACAACTCAAGACCACGGGCAATGCCGTCGGCGATGGCCTCTTCGATGTCGCGCTGACGATTACGGTCGCCACCAAGGTCGGCGAAAAGACCCAGTTTCTCGTCGAAGTCGCCCAAGCCGGACTGTTCCTGATCCGCAATGTGCCCGAAGCGGAGATCGAACCCATCGTTGCCGTGGCCTGCCCCAACATCCTGTTCCCGTTCGCACGCGAAGCCGTTGCCGATGCGGTGAGCCGCGCCGGTTTCCCGCAATTGCTGCTGGCGCCGGTGAATTTCGAGAACATGTATCACCAGCGGCTGATGGCCGGGCAGGAACAGCAAGCCCAGAACAGCGGCGAAGTTCCGATTCAGTAAGGGCTTAAGCCATGCGCCGCTTCGCGATTCTCGTCGCCATCGGTTTCGCCGCCCCTGCGGCCTGGGCGCTCGACTACCTTTCAGTTGCCGAACCCGCCGCCATGTACGACGCGCCCTCGCAGAAGGCCCAGCCGCTGTTCGCCGTCGCCGCTGGCACGCCCGTGGAAGCCATTGTCAGCCTCGACGCCTGGGTCAAGGTTCGCGACGCCAAGGGCGATCTCGCCTGGATCGAGAGGCGCAGCCTCAGTCAAAAACGCACCGTCATGGTCAAGACCGACCGTGCCGAAGTGCGCGTACAGGCCGACGAGAAGTCGGCCCCGGCCTTCGCCGCCGAACGCGATGTGGTGCTCGAATGGCTGGAGCCCGGCCCGCTGGGCTGGGTGCGCGTCAAGCACCGCGACGGCCCGAGCGGCTTCGTCAAGGCTTCGCAGGTCTGGGGCCTGTGACTTCCCGGCCATGAGAATCGCCATCCTCGGTGCCGGCGCCTGGGGTACCGCCCTGGCGCTGGCTTTCGCGCCCCGCCATGCCATTGCGCTATGGACGCTGGAGCCGGAACATGCCGAAGCCATGCGTGCGGACGGAGAAAACAAGCTGTTCCTCCCCGGCCATGCCCTTCCCGCAACGATTGATGTCGGCGCCGACATCGGCGCCAGCTTGCACGATGCCGAATTTGCCGTCATCGCCACCCCGGTCGCCGGCCTGCGGCCGACGCTCGAAGCCTTGGGGCGACACGCGCCCAAGCTGCCTTTCGTCTGGGTCTGCAAGGGCCTGGAGGCAAAGAGCGGCTTGCTGCCGAACCAGGTGGTCGCCGACACCCTGCACGACGCACGCTGCGGCGTGCTCACCGGGCCCAGCTTTGCCGAAGAGGTGGCGCGCGGCCAGCCCACTGCCATCACGCTGGCCTCGCGCGACGCCGCCTTCGCGCGCGAATGGGCGGAAGTGCTGCACGCGCCGCGCCTGCGCATCTACGCCAACGACGACCTCGTCGGCGCGGAAGTCGGCGGCGCCGTCAAGAACGTACTGGCCATCGCCACCGGCATCTGCGACGGCCTCGGCCTGGGCCTCAATGCCCGCGCCGCGCTGCTCACGCGCGGGCTGGCCGAGATCACGCGCTTCGGCATCGCGCTGGGCGCCAAGCGCGAGACCTTCATGGGGCTGGCGGGCCTGGGCGATCTGATACTGACCTGCACCGGCGATCTTTCGCGCAACCGCCGCGTCGGCCTCGCGCTCGCCAGCGGCAAGCCGCTGGACGTCATCACACGCGAACTCGGCCACGTCGCCGAGGGCGTGCCGACGACGCGCGAAGTCGCCCGTCGCGCGATGGAACTGGGCGTCGACATGCCCATCACCGCCGCCGTCTGCGACATCCTCGAAGGCCGCATCGGCCCGCGCGAAGTCGTCGATCGGCTGATGAACCGCGATCAGAAGGCGGAATAGTCTTAACCACGGCGGGCACAGCGACACGGCGAAAATCAAGCGCTTTCCATACGTGATTTCGACCGATGGGTACGGCCACAATTTCCCCCAAGGTCTTGGGTTTCGCCGTGTCGCCGTGCCCGCCGTGGTGAATAGTGTTTTGGCTAATCGCCGTTCGCAAACCCGCACTGCCGCCAAGCCTCGTAGACCGTCACCGCCACGGCATTCGACAAGTTGACGCTGCGGTTGCCCGCTACCATGGGCAAACGGATGCGTCGCTCCGGCGGGAAAGCCGCCAGCAGGTCTTCCGGTAGCCCGCGCGATTCGGGCCCGAAGACGAAGACATCGCCCGGTTCATAGCGCTGCAAGTGGTGGCGGTAACTACCCTTCGTCGTCATCGCGAACAGGCGGCGGCCAGCCAGCGCCGCCAGACAGTCGCTCCAGTTTTCATGCGTAACGACGGCGACGAATTCCGCGTAATCCATTCCGGCGCGGCGCAGTGTCGGCTCCGCCAGGCTGAAGCCCAAGGGTTTGACCAGATGCAACGTCGCGCCGGTGTTGGCGGCAAGACGCACGATATTGCCCGTATTGGGCGGAATTTCGGGTTGATAGAGGACGATGTGGAACATTTGAGGGGAAAGACGGAGCTTGTTAGCGCGTTCGGAGGCGCGGTCGTCGGACATAATGTGTCATTGGTGAGCATTCTCGCCGGTTTTTAGTTCCGGCATAACGCGCTTTGCGCGAGCCGGCTCTGAAACTTTGTTTTTCCACTTCATGGAGTGACGGATGGCGCGCCCGCCCGAACGAATACGCCTCGGCGACCTGCTGATCCAGCAAGGGCTGCTCACCGACGAGCAGCTCAAGCTCTCACTCGTCGAGCAGAAACGTAGCGGACGCAAGCTCGGGCGTATTTTCGTCGAGAGCGGCTACGTCACCGAAGAAGGCATCGCCAAGTCGCTGGCGCGCCAGTTGCAAGCCGAGTTCGTCGACCTGCGCACCTTCCAGCCCAAGCCCGAACTCATCAAGCTCATCCCCGAGGCACAGGCCCGCCGCTTCCGCACCCTCGTCCTCGACGAACACAAGGGCCTGCTGCGAATAGGCTTCGCCGATCCCACCGACTTGGCCGTCTACGACGAAGTCGCCCGCCTGGTCAGGCGCGACATCGAGCTCGCCGTGATTACCGAGAGCCAGTTGATGCCGCTTCTGGACCGGGTCTATCGGCGCACCGAGGAAATCTCCGGGCTGGCCAAGGAGCTCACCCAGGAGATGGGCGACATTCCCGTCGACTTCGGCGCGGTGCTCGGCCTCACCGCCGGGGCCGAAGACGCGCCGGTCGTCAAGCTGCTGCAAACCGTGTTCGAGGAGGCGCTGAAGACCCGCGCCTCCGACATCCACATCGAGCCGCAGGAAAAGTCGCTCATCATCCGCTTCCGCATCGACGGCGTGCTGCACGTGCAGACCGAGGCCGACAGCAAGGTCTCCTCGGCCCTGGTGCTGCGGCTCAAGCTCATGTCCGGCCTCGACATCTCGGAAAAGCGCCTGCCGCAGGACGGCCGCTTCAACATCAAGCTGCGCGGCACCAACGTCGACGTGCGTATTTCCACCATGCCCACCCAGCACGGCGAATCGGTGGTGATGCGTCTCTTGGCCCAGAACACCGGGCTGTTGCAGCTCGACAAGCTCTTCATGCCGCCGCGCGTGCTGGAACGCTTCCGCCACGCCATCGGCCGACCCTCCGGCATCGTGCTGGTCACCGGCCCCACCGGCTCGGGCAAGACCACCACGCTCTACGCGGCGATGAACGAACTCAACACGCCCGAAAAGAAAATCATTACCGTCGAAGACCCGGTCGAATACCGCCTCGCCGGGCTGAATCAGGTGCAGGTGCACGAGAAGATCGATCTCAGCTTTTCGCGCGTGTTGCGCACCGCCTTGCGCCAGGACCCGGACATCATCCTCATCGGCGAAATGCGCGACCAGGAAACCGCCGAAATCGGCATGCGCGCCGCCATGACCGGCCACCTGGTGCTTTCCACGCTGCACACCAACGACGCACTGTCCACGCCGATCCGCCTGCTCGACATGGGCGTGCCGCGCTACATGGTGGCGCTCTCCATCCAGATGGTGATGGCGCAGCGCCTGTTGCGCGTGATCTGCGAGAACTGCTCCGCGCCGCACGAGCTAGCGCCGCATGAACGCGAGTGGCTCAAGTACGAACTCGGCGAGCGCGTCGACAACTTCAAGTACCGCCAGGGCGCCGGCTGCGCCCATTGCGCCAACACCGGCTACAGCGGGCGGCAGGCGGTCTATGAGTTCCTCGAAATGTCGAACGCACTGGTCGAGGCCGCCAACCACGGCGACCCCAACGAGTTCATCCAGATCGGCCGCGAGCAAATGGCCGGCAACACCCTGCGCCGCGACGCCGTGCGCCTCGTCGTCACCGGCCGCACCACCGTCGACGAAGCCATGCGGATATCCAGCCAGTTGGAGGAGTAAGGCATGAACCACGGCGAGCACGGCGACACGGCGGGATGATCGAATGTTCGACCGATCTGTCAACGGCGGCACTGGATGCTGCTTTCGAGGTACATCGAGAGCTGGGACCGGGTTTGCTCGAATCGGTCTACGAAGCGGCGCTTGCCATTGCCCTGGAAGCGCGAGAGATTCCATATCGGCGCCAAGTCGAGATCGAGGCGTCATTTCGAGGGCATCTTCTTGGCGTAGGTTTTCGTGCCGACATGATCGTAGCCGACTGTCTGCTGCTGGAAATCAAGGCTGTCGATTCCCTGCTGCCGGTGCATTTGGCGCAGATCATGACGTATCTCAAGCTGATCGGATTTCGTCATGGCTACTTGCTCAACTTCAACGAAAAGCTTCTGAAAAATGGCATCAAAAGGGTTTCTCTATGATTTTCGCCGTGTCGCCGTGACCGCCGTGGTGAAAAACTAGATGCCAGCCTTTTCCTACAAGGGCCGCAATGCCGCGGGCGAACTAGTTCAGGGCGTGCTGGAAGGCGCCGGGGCGGGCGACATTGCGGGCAGGTTGTTCGGCACCGGCGTCACCCCGCTGGAAATCAAGCCGGCACCCGAAAGCGCGCTGAAGAAGAAAGACGCCGGCGAAAAATTCGACCTGTTCGCCGACAAGATCGAGCATGTCGACATCCTGATGTTCACGCGCCAGATCTACACGCTGCTCAAGGCCGGCGTGCCCATCATGCGCGCGCTGACCGGCTTGCAGGAGTCCAGCACCAACAAGGCAATGCGGAAAGTGCTCGGCCAGATTCGCGAAAGCCTCGATTCCGGCCGCGAACTTTCGATGTCGCTGGCCCGCCATCCCAAGGTGTTCACCACTTTTTATCTCTCCATGGTGCGCGTGGGCGAAATGACCGGCCGCCTGGAAGAAATTTTTCTGCGCCTGTTCGACCACATGGAGTTCGAACGCTTCATGCGCGAGCAGGTGAAATCCGCCTTGCGCTACCCGAGCTTCGTCGTCGCGGCCATGGGCGTCGCCATGTTCGTGGTCAGCATCTGGGTGATTCCGGCATTCACGAAAGTCTTTGCCGGTTTCGGCGCCGATCTTCCCCTGATGACGAGAATCCTGATCGGCTTTTCCAATTTCACGGTGGCCTGGTGGCCCGCCATCATCGGCGGCGTCGTTGCGCTCGCCCTGGGCTTTCGCGCCTGGATCGCCACGCCCAGCGGCTGCTACAAGTGGGACAAGTTCAAGCTGAATATTCCCATCGCCGGCAAGATCGTGCGCAAGGCCACCCTGGCGCGCTTCGCCCGCAGCTTCGCCCTGGCCTCGCGCTCCGGCGTACCCGTGATCCAGGCCATGACCACGGTGGCGCAAACCGTTGACAACGCCTACCTGGCCGAAAGCGTCGAGCGCATGCGCGACTACGTCGAGCGCGGCGAATCGGTTCTGCGCGCCGCCATTGCCGTCGGCGCCTTCACGCCGGTGGTCATACAGATGATCGCCGTCGGCGAAGAATCGGGTTCGCTCGACGAAATGATGGAAGAAATCGCCGGCATGTATCAGAGCGAGGTTGAATACGAACTCAAAACGCTCTCGCAGCAGATCGAGCCTGTTTTGATCCTGATGCTGGGCGCCATGGTGCTGGTACTGGCACTCGGCATCTTCCTGCCCATGTGGGATCTCGGCAAGGTGGCGATGAAGAAGTGATGCGCGCGTATCGCAGCGGCGTGCAGGGCAGCGGCAAGCTGGAGTTCTTCATCCTCCTGACCGCGATCGGCATTGTCGCCGGCATCCTGCTGGACCGGCTGATCCAGATAGAACGGGAGGCCGAGCGCACGGAAGTGAGCCTGTCCGTGCGCAACATGCGCGTCGGCCTGCGGCTCGCGGTCGGCGAGCGCATCATGCGCGGGCAGGAAGATCGGATGGCCGAACTCCTGGCCGCCAACCCGCTCGACTTTCTCGGCGACCCGCTGGGTCGCCCGCTTGCCGGCATTGCCGCCGCCGGGCAGGCGCTCGAATTTGGGCGGTGGCGCTTCGACCGATCCAGCGGCGTATTGACTTACCGGCCGCGCCAGCCGGAGGCATTCGATGGCCGCGCCGAGTTGTGCTGGAAAGTCGCGTCGCTGGGCACGCAGCATGGACGAATGGTCGGCATAGGTCTCGAAAACCTTACCTATTGTGAGGTTTCACACTAAAGAAATTCTGTTACTGTCCGATAATGAAGGCATATATGAAAATTGACGAAATCCCCCAAGCCCCGGTTCGTCAGCACGGTTTTACGCTGATCGAGCTGATTATCGTCATCACCATCGTCGGCATCCTCGCTGCTGTTGCCCTGCCGCGGCTGATCGACGCCCAGCGCGATGCCCGTATCGCCAAGACTGCCGCCATTTATGGTTCCATCCGCTCTGCCGCCGCGCTGGCGCGCGGACGATGCGAACTCGACTTGTCGAGCAATGTCACCGGTGGCTGCAACGCCGTACCGCCGGTAGTGAATATGGACGGGCGCAACGTCGATATCTTTCTCAAGTTTCCGCGCGCCACGGCCAACGGCATCGAATCTGCCGCGCAGATCAATCCGTCCGCCGATGGCCTGCGCACCACCTATAGCGCGACCGCCTGCCCGGTCACCATCACCGGCGTGCCCGGCGGCGCCGCCCATGCGCTGTTCGACATCGTCGGTGGCAGCACCACCGGAACGGCGTTCTGCCGCATCACCTATTGCGAGGCCGTACTCAGCGGAAGTAACATCGTTGCACCCATTATCGCAATCGACACAACAGGCTGTTAATTTCCCCATTTTTTGCAGAGGAGCACGTCATGAAACGCAATGCAAGCGGCTTTACCCTGATCGAACTCATCGTCGTCATCGTCGTACTCGGCATTCTGGCCGCTACCGCGATGCCGAAATTCATCAACGTACAGGCCGATGCGGCCAACGCCGCCGTTCAGGGCGTCGCCGGCGGCTTGGCGTCGGCCTCGTCGATCAACTACGCCGGCGCCGCGATGAACAAGACCGTGACGCCGGGCACCCTCAGTGCCGCCGACGTCTGTAGCAGTTCGACCGGCAACAATGCCCTCGGCGACTTGCTGACCGGCGGCTGGCCTACTGGCTATACAGTGGCACTCAGCGGCGGTGGCAGGGCTTGTTCCGGAACTGGGGTTGCGGACTGCAAGGTTACGTACGCCTCAGGTGGCACCAACTACACCGCCGTCGCTGCGATCACCTGCTATTGATCGCACTTAGTTTCGCGCATAGCAACGAACGAGCGGCTATGGCCGCTCGTTTCGCTTGCAAAGGCTGACGGACATGCGAACCAAACGGCGACTGCTTCGCGGCTTCACCCTGATCGAACTGATCGTAACGCTCATGATCATCGGCATTCTGGCGGTTGCCGTTCTGCCGCGCTTTGCCGAGCGCTCCGACTTCGAGGCCCACGGTTTCGCCAACGAGACGCTGGCGCTGCTGCGCTATGCGCAGAAGGCGGCGATCGGGCAGCACCGCACGGTCTGCGTGCATTTTTCCGCCACCCAGGCCTGGCTGACGATACGCAGCGCCAGCGGCGACATCGTTTGCGGCGCCCACGCCTCTCCCGGCGTGGCGGCACCGGCGGGCGAAGTCCTGCTGGCCGGTCCGGGCGGCGGAACGCCTTTCACCATCACGGGGCGCTCGACGACAAGCTATGCCGCGGTGCCCGCGGCCATGTACTTCACCGCCGACGGCAGCCCGAGCGCGGGCCAAGTCATAGGCATCACAGGCGCCGATTCCACGGTAATCGTGGAGGCGACCACCGGCTATGTGCATTGAGCGCTCCCTGCCCCGCCATCCGCGCTCGCAGCGCGGCCTCACACTGATTGAACTGATCGTGTTCATCGTCATCGTCGGCGTCGCCGTTGCCGGCATATTGACGGTGATGAACATCACCGTGAAGGCGAGTGCCGACCCGATGCTGAACAAGCAGGCCATCGCCTTTGCCGAGTCGATACTCGAAGAAGTGCTGACCAAGGATTACGACAATCTTCACGGCTTGTCTGCGACTCCTGCCTGGGATTATCCGCAGCCAGGAGCGGGCATCTGTCCAGAGCGGGCGCTGGCCGACGACGTCGACGATTTTGCGAACTGCAACGGTGCCGGCTCCATTGCTGGCAATGTGACGCTCGGCGCCGACATTCTGGCACTCGGCGGCTACCAGGCACGCGTGGTGGTCGCGACGCCCGGTCTGAACGGTGTAGCGGACATGAAGACGGTCACGGTGACCGTCACCGATCCAGCCGGCGCCACTTACAGCCTGACCGGCTACAAGGCGAACTACTGACATGCGCCGCCGCCTTCTCCGTACCGCCGGTTTCACGCTAGTCGAGGCTATCGTGGTCATCACCATTACCGGCATTCTGGCCGCCGTGGTGGCCGTGTTCATCAAGGCGCCGGTCGACAGCTATTTCGACACCGCGCGCCGTGCCGCACTGACCGACGCCGCCGACACCGCCGTGCGCAGGATGTCGCGGGACATCCGCCTTTCGCTGCCCAACAGCGTGCGCAATCCCGCCGACGGCTCCGACAATTGCGTCGAGTTCATGCCAACCCGCATCGGCGGACGCTACCGCGCCGCAACGTCGCCCGGCGGTGCCGGCAACCCCCTCGACTTTACCGTTGCCGACGGCGGCTTCGACATGCTCTGGCCCAACTCGGCGCTTTCGCCCGTCACTGCCCAGATCGTCGCCGGCGATGTCGTTGTCGTCTACAACGACGGCAGCGCCAGCGGCAACGCCTACATGGGCACAAATGCCATTCAGATCGCAAGCGTCACCGAGCCGGGGCTGACCGCCAACACCACCGGAATCAGTTTCGTCACCCCCGGCGCGGCTCCTTTCGACGCCAAGACGCTCCCCGCCGAATCGCTTTCGTTTCGTTTTCAGGTGGTTCCATCCACTGAGCATGTGGTGGCCTATGCATGCACCGGCGCGGCCCCTGCCATGGTCCTGACGCGACACTCCCGCGTGCTGACTGGCGCCTGGGCACAGCCGGCAAACTGCACAGACATGGTAGCCGCGCCAGCCACGTCGGCCATACTTGCCGAAAACCTGCGCACATGCAGCCTGAAGTACGAAGCTCCAGGCAGCAGCACCGGCCCCGGCCGCTTTGGCATCGTCTCGATCAGCCTCGAAATGGAGCAGTCCGGCGAAAGCGTGCGCCTGTATCACCAAGTGCATGTGGACAACACGCCATGAACGCCCCTGTACCTGTCTCAGCCGGCCAAAGGGGTTTCAGCCTCGTTACGGCGATTTTCCTGCTCGTCATCCTGGCCGCGCTCGGCGCCTTCATGCTGACGATTTCGACTTCGCAACACATGTCGTCTGCGCTGGACATCCAGGGCACGCGCGCCTACCGTGCCGCCCGCGCCGGCATCGAGTGGGGTGCGGCAACGATCTGCAATGGCGGGCCGGCATGCGCAACGCCGCTGACGACGTGCTTCGGTAGCCCGACCATCATGACCATAGACGGGGTCACCGTGAGCGTCAGCTGCACGATGAACGCCTATCCGGAAGCGGGAACGACGACGATTGCCGTGTCGACCGCCAGTTGGGCGGCCACGGCGGGCGGCACAGCCACCTTCACGACGGCGCTAAACCATGGCCTGACAACGGGCCAGCTCGTCACCATCATGGATGTCCTGCCGGCCGGATATAACCGCACCGACCGGACGGCAACGGTAACCGGCGGCACGACCTTTACCATCCCGATAACCGAAGGTGATCCAGGCGCTTATGCGTCGGGCGGCACCGTCACGCCGCCCCGCTACATCTTCTGGCTCGAATCCACCGCCAGCACCGGTGGCGCCGTCGGCAGCCTCACCTACGTCGAGCGAACCGTCAATTCCCTGGTCGGGTTCTAACGCGGAAACCCACCGCAACGGCCCACACGGTCATGCCGGTACTACATATCACTACCGACATAGATAAAACCGACCTACAATTTGCCCATCGAACACGTGATATTCCCAGGCGCTGTGCGCAGCAAGATCGGGCAAACCACTCATGCGACTAATCGGGAAAACCAGGCGAATCATCCGCGAGGCGGCGTCCCAGATGCGCGGGCCCGAAGCCCCTGGCGCCGTGTCGGGCTACGTACCGGCGCGACTGCCCTCGCCATGAAAATCGCCGAACTGCTGCAATCGCTCTCGGACGAGCAGGTCCAGTACGTGCTGGTCGGCGGGCTGGCAGTGCAGTTGCATGGATTCTTGCGCGCCACGTTCAACATCGATCTGGTTCTGGCAATGAACGACGGCAACCTCGCGCGATTTATCGACGTTGCCAAACGTTACGGCCTTGCGCCCGCGATTCCGGTGCCGATCGACTCGCTCAGGAACGCCGCCCAGATCGATGAGTGGCATCGCGAAAAGGGCATGCTGGCGTTTTCCCTCAGGGAACCTCAGGCCGGCGGCAGCGTAGTGGATGTTCTGGTGCGGCCCGAGGTATCGTTCGAGCACCTGATCGCCAATGCGGTGACGGGCGAACTGTTTGGCCGAAAGGTGCCGATCGCATCCATTGCCGATCTGCTGATCATGAAGCGCGTCGCGAACCGGCCCAAGGATGGCCTCGATATCGTGGCGCTGGAGAAAGTCTTGCGGGGAGAAGATCCGAATGTCTGAGATCGCGGATCGTTCATGTTCTTCGATTCCCGAAGCGGTAATGCTCGGCCGGTTGGCCCAGTCCGAACAGATGCGGGAATTCTTTGTGCAGATGTGGCTGCAAAATCCCGCGTTGGCCAAGACGGCCGGACGGCGCATGCAGGACATTCTGGCGCCAGGCCATCGCCCCGGCAGTGGTGAGCAATAAGGAGGAATACGTGATCCGTTCTCGATTGTTACAATCGGTCGCATGAACAGCATCGACATCGATCAAACCTGCGCTACCCTGCGCCTCGACACCGAGGACGCGGCAGTAAAGAATTGTGCAACAAAGCATTGGGGGCTGACTTCGCTTCTTCCTCTCGTCCTGTTCCTGCTTGCGTGGTCGCAAGCGACGGTGGCCCAGGTTACGGAAACCTTCGACAGTTCGACGCCCTGGACGGCGCCGGCAAACGTAACCTCCGTACTCGTCGAGGCCTGGGGCGGCGGCGGCGGCGGCGGCGCAGCTACGGGCAATCCGGAGAAAGGCGGCGGCGGCGCTGGCGGTCAATACGCCAGTAAGGTCGTCAACGTAACGGCCGGAAGCGATTACGCAATCGTCGTCGGTGGCGGCGGCGCTGGCGGCTCTGCCTCGAACGGCAGTGCCGGCGGGGATTCGACCTTCGATGCAACAGCCGTGGTTGCCAAGGGCGGTGCCGGCGGCGGATGGGTCGGCGCCGATAGTGGCGATGGTGCGGCCGGTACCGGCTCAACGACCGACGGTGTCGGCGACGTGGTCTATCGCGGCGGCCACGGTGCCGCTGGCATTGCGGGTGGCAGTAGTTGCAGCAGCAGCGGTGCGGGCGGCGGCGGGGCCGGCAGTGGCGGAGATGGCGGCAATGCGTCCGGCAACACCGGTGGCACGGGCACCGCGACGGGCGGCGGCAACGGCGGCAATGCCAGCAATAGCAGCGGCAATGGCAATGCCGGTAGTCCTCTGGGCGGCGGCGGCGCCGGCGCTTGTGCCGAGAGCAACACCGACCGCACTGGCTTCGCCGGGGGCGCTGGCCGGGTGGTACTCACTTATATGGTCGGGGGTGTTTCAGGAGGCTGTACGTCGGGCACGGTAGGTGGCGAAACCCTGGTGACCTGCACCGGAAATGGCGCATTCGCCGTCCCCTCCAACGTTACCAGTGTGCGTTACCTTGTCGTCGCGGGCGGCGGCGGCGGCGGCGGCATCGGTACCGGCAGCGAAGACGGCGGCGGC